>ERZ1032473.4-NODE-4-length-197514-cov-81.244349_pt1 | contig 197514 bp, 144 predicted proteins | sample MGYA00518734_ERZ1032473 | MGnify/ENA primary metagenome ERZ1032473 (study PRJEB33719, sample SAMN04261339) | wastewater metagenome | biome: periurban shantytown; feature: human; material: feces | host: Homo sapiens | place: Peru: Lima | collected 2013-01-23 ...
TGATGGCCGTGTCGGGAGCCACGCATGCGTGGCTCCCGACACGGCCATCACCGTACCTGATTGGGATTGTAGGTAGGGAGATAGTACATGGTGGCGGTCATGCCGAATAATTCGAGAGCCGTGCCATGGCTGATATATAGAGGCACCAATGAGCGAGATTGAATCTTTGCCAGAGTCTGACGGCACTCGAGATGCTTTCTTGCCGTTGCCTCCCGTGCCTGTGCCAATGTAAAAAATGTGTTATAGGGAGAGCGCATTGGCCGGCGCAAGCCGGGAACCGCTCAGCAGCGGTCATACGAGAAACGACGAATGCGCTTCAAGCACTCGACGCTTTCCGGCAGCCACGGCATGCCGATCACAAACACGTGCCCCAACGACTCATGCCGCTTCGGCTTCGGATCGTACAATTCGAAATCCGCACCCTTGCGCGACAATGCGCAAGCCAGTGCAAGATTATCCGCCTCCAGAAAATCATCACTGCACGTGGTGATGAATAACGGTGGAAAATCAACGTTTTCCACCAGTCCCTCAACCGTCAGGAACTTCGGATCTGCGGCGTCAAGACCGGCGAAGAAGTCCGCGCCCAGCATGTGTTCAAGGTGCTCGCGGTCGGAGGGGTCGTACATGGAGCCTGCCTTGCCGTAGGTCGCGGCGACCGTTGCAGCCGAGGCGAGACTGTATGTGCCGCACACCGGGGCGGCGCCGGCGAATCCGATGCCGCTCGGTTCGTCCACGCCGAATGCGGCTGCGGCTTCGGCATTGTTTTCGATGGCGAGCGTCAGCATGGTCAACGCGCCGCCTGCCGAGTCTCCGGTCAGGAATATCGCGTTCGGATCGACCGGGTAATCGGCCAGATGCGCTGTGATCCAACGCAACGCCGACTGCACGTCGGCCAATTGCCCGCGCAGATCGGTCTGGGGTGCGGGGCGGTAGCTCAACGAGAACACGGCGAATCCCTGATCGGCCAGATGCACGTTGAAGTTGCGGTTCAGTTCCTTGTATCCGTAGGTGAATCCGCCGCCGTGGATGTCGATGTATACGGGCAGCGTCTTGCCGCCGCGCAGCACGGCGTCGTGCGGCAGGTAGAGGTCGAGCAGATGGCCGCGGCATTGGCCTGATGCCTTGTCGTAGCCGCCGTCGGGCAAGTAGGGGATGTCGGCGATGGTGTCGATGCCTTCCGGCGTGTGCCAGAGTTCGGAACGCGAGGTGTCGCACAGGATGGAGCCGTAGCGCATGCCTTTTATGCCGATGGTTTGTTCGGGGGAGAGGCCTTCCAAGTCGCCGTCGGTTTCCGTCCAGGCTTCGGCGTTCCGCAGCATGGTCGGTGTGATTTCAGGGAATGACGCGGGTGTGCCAGTGGCGCTTTCGCTGGTTTGGTTTGCTTGGGAATGAGTGTGTGCTGAGTCTGCCATCATTGCCATCCTTGGGTGTTGTGCCGTTGCGTGAGCGGTGCTATGCGCATCGCATGTACTAGCAGTGTAGTCTCACGAGGCTCCCAAGTAACAGAAAAGGCTCCCAAATGGGAGCCTTTCGTAGTGGAGCGGACAACGGGACTCGAACCCGCGGTCTCAACCTTGGCAAGGTTGCGCTTTACCAACTAAGCTATGTCCGCAACGAATTCCTGCCGTGAGAAGCAAGAATTCAGTGGGTGATGTAGGAATCGAACCTACGACCCCTTCCGTGTGAAGGAAGTGCGCTAGCCGCTGCGCCAATCACCCGCGGGATGTTCCGCTCACTCTCGTGAGCTTCTCATCCGCTTCGCGTGGGCGATACAAGATTCGAACTTGTGACCCCTTCCGTGTCAGGGAAGTGCGCTACCTCTGCGCCAACCGCCCGAAGCGAGTGTTAGATTAAGCCCGCTTCGGGTGGAATGTCAATTACCGGCGTGTCGCAACGGTTTGTTGTCTCGAGTTCAAGGCGATGCGGCATGCATGGGGGAGAGGTGTGCAGCACGGGTGTCCAATCCTTGCAAGCGCGATCTGTTCGGTTCGCACGGCGTGGTACAGTAAAGCGCTGAAACGCGAAAGCGACAACACGCTACAAAGCATCGATCCGTTATCAGCGGGGAGCTTTCGGAAGAACGGCGTGGATTGCGAGCCGAAGAGGCGAACGGTCCGGCCTAGTAGAACCGACGGGATCGGCCCGACACAGCCGAGCATCAAGCGGTCACGCGGTGTTGCGGTAAGCAACGGCCGGCTGTGGCAAGCGAGGTGGTACCGCGGTGTGCCGGGAAACCGGCGGATCGTCCTCGTACATAGACCAACGAAGTGATAAGTGACGAGGAGCATACGGTGAGCGAATCCACCAATCATGTGTATCCGAAGGCTGCTGCCGGCGAGCAGAGCGCCAACGTCGCGCCGAACCCCAGCTTCCCCAAGCTGGAGGAGTCCGTGCTCGACTATTGGGACAAGGACGATACCTTCCAGAAGTCCATCGATCGCAGGCCTTCCGGCGATCACAGCCAGAACGAATTCGTGTTCTTCGACGGCCCGCCGTTTGCCAACGGCCTGCCGCATTACGGCCATCTGCTGACCGGTTACGCCAAGGACGTCATCCCGCGTTATCAGACCATGAAGGGCCACAAGGTCAACCGTGTGTTCGGCTGGGATACCCACGGCCTGCCCGCCGAGCTTGAGGCGCAGAAGGAACTGGGCATCGATTCCGTCGACCAGGTCAAGGAAATGGGCATCGACAAGTTCAATGATGCCTGCCGTGCCTCCGTGCTCAAGTACACCAACGAGTGGAAGGACTATGTGCACCGTCAGGCGCGCTGGGTCGACTTCGAGCATGGCTACAAGACTCTGAACATTCCGTACATGGAATCCGTGATGTGGGCGTTCAAGCAGCTGTACGACAAGGGTCTGGCCTACCAGGGCTACCGCGTGCTGCCGTACTGCCCGAAGGATCAGACGCCGCTTTCCGCGCACGAGCTGCGCATGGACGCGGACGTGTACCAGGATCGTCAGGACACCACCGTGTCCGTGGCTGTGAAGCTGCGCGACGAGGAGGACGCCTACGCCGTCTTCTGGACCACCACCCCGTGGACCGTTCCGACCAACTTCGCCATCGTGGTCGGCGCCGACATCGACTATGTGGAGGTGCGCCCGACCGAAGGCAAGTTCGCGGGCAAGAAGTTCTACCTCGGCAAGCCGCTGCTGGGCTCCTACGAGAAGGAACTCGGCGAGAACTACGAGATCGTGCGCGAACTCAAGGGCTCCGAGATGGAAGGCTGGCGCTACTACCCGGTGTTCCCGTACTTCGCTGGCGATGAGAACGCCGTGGAAGGCAAGGTGCCGGGGCCGGAAGGTTATCAGATCTTCACCGCCGATTACGTCGACACCGTTGAGGGTACCGGCCTGGTGCATCAGGCTCCCTACGGCGAGGACGATATGAACACGCTCAACGCCAAGGGCATCAAGAGCGTGGACGTGCTCGACGCGGGCTGCAAGTTCACGTCGCTGTGCCCGGATTATGAGGGCATGTACGTGTTCGACGCGAACAAGCCGATCCTGCGCAACCTGCGTGCCGGTGACGGCCCGCTGGCCCGCGTGCCCGAAGAGCAGCGCGCCATCCTCTTCCAGGAGAAGAGCTACGTGCACTCCTACCCGCATTGCTGGCGTTGCGCCACGCCGCTCATCTACAAGCCGGTGAGCTCCTGGTTCGTGTCCGTGACCAAGATCAAGGATCGTCTGCTGGAACTCAACCAGCAGATCAACTGGATCCCGAACAATGTGAAGGACGGACAGTTCGGCAAGTGGCTGGAGAACGCGCGCGACTGGTCCATCTCCCGCAACCGTTTCTGGGGTTCTCCGATCCCGGTATGGGTTTCGGATGATCCAAAGTACCCGCGTGTGGATGTGTACGGTTCGCTGGACGAGCTGAAGGCCGACTTCGGCGACTACCCGCGCGACCATGATGGCAATGTCAACATGCACCGCCCGTACATTGATGAGCTGACCCGCGTCAACCCGGACGATCCGACAGGCAAGAGCCACATGCACCGCATCAGCGACGTGATGGACTGCTGGTTCGAATCCGGTTCCATGAGCTTCGCCCAGTACCATTACCCGTTCGAAAACAAGGAAACCTTCGAACAGCATTTCCCGTGCGACTACATCGTGGAGTACATCGGCCAGACCCGTGGCTGGTTCTACGTGCAGCATGTGATGGCCACCGCCCTGTTCGACCGCCCGGCGTTCAAGAACGTGATCTGCCATGGCATCGTACTTGGTTCCGATGGCCAGAAGATGAGCAAGCATCTGCGCAACTACCCGGATGTGAACGGCGTGTTCAACGACTTCGGTTCCGACGCCATGCGCTGGTTCCTCATGAGCTCGCCGATTCTGCGCGGCGGCAACCTGATCGTGACCGCGGATGGTATTCGTGACACCGTGCGTCAGGTGATGCTGCCGGTGTGGAGCTCCTACTACTTCTTCACTTTGTACGCGAACGCGGCCGGGTATGATGCGCGCACGCTGCGTGCCGACGAGGTGGCAGGCCTGCCGGAGATGGACCGTTATCTGCTGGCCCGTCTGCGCCGCCTGGTGGAACAGACCCAGGATTCGCTGGACAACTTCTACATTTCCGACGCATGCGATGCGGTGAGCGATTTCATCGACGTGCTGACCAACTGGTATATCCGCAACACCCGTGAACGTTTCGGTTCGGGCGACGAGCAGGCGTTCAACACGCTGTACACCGTGCTCGAAACCTTCATGCGCGTGCTGGCTCCGCTGGCTCCGATGGAAGCCGAAGCCGTGTGGCGTGGTCTGACCGGTGGCGAATCCGTGCATCTGGCCGATTGGCCGTTCCTGAAGGATAAGCTGACCGGCGAAACCACTGAATTGGGTGCTGTGCTGCAGGATGACGCCGCGCTGGTGGCTGCGATGGAGAAGGTGCGTGAGGTTGTCTCCGGCACGCTTTCCATGCGTAAGGCCAAGCAGATTCGCGTGCGCCAGCCGCTCGCCAAGCTGACCGTGGTGGTTGAGGACCCGCAGGCCGTGGCCGCGTACACCGATATTCTGAAGTCCGAACTGAATGTGAAGGACGTTGAATTCTGCACGCTGGAGGATGCCGGTTCCCAGGGTCTGACGATCGTGAACGAGCTGCGCGTGAACGCGCGTGTGGCCGGCAAGCGTCTGCGTAAGGACGTGCAGTTCGCGATCAAGGCTTCCAAGAGCGGTGCGTGGCATGTGAACGAGGCCGGCGTGCCTGTATGCGAGACGCCGAACGGTGAGATCGCGCTTGAGGAAGGCGAATACGAGCTGATCAACCGTGTGGAGGAGAAGGACGCGCAGGAGGCTGCGAACTCCGTTTCCGCAGCGCTGCCGACCGGTGGCTTCGTGATTCTCGACACCGAGCTGAACGATGATCTGCTGGCCGAAGGCTACGCCCGCGACGTGATCCGCGCCGTGCAGGAAGCCCGTAAGGCCGCCGGCCTGGAAATCTCCGACCGCATCACGCTGAAGGTGACCGTGCCCGCGGACGATGTGGCCAAGGTCGAACAGTTCAAGGACCTCGTGGCGCACGATACCTCGGCCGACAGCGTGGCTGTGGAAGCCGGCGCCGAAGGCTCCGAGCTGAGTGTGGAAGTCGCCAAGGCCTGAACGCTTATGAGCCTACGTGGGTATGGACTTGCGTAGGCTCATATATGGACTTGATTCGTGCCTGCGCATGTGCCGCGTATCGCTGTGCTGGCCGTGCGGTGGTACGGATCGCCGAGCGAGTGGTTCTCAGTGTTGTTCATGTGAGTCAAGCACACATCAGAAGTAGTACTTGAGAAGCAGTCGCGCTGCCGGGAGCCGGGTTCATGGGGTATGCTCATGAACCCGGCCCCCGGCTTTTTCTTTTTGCCGGCGAGCTGGAGCTGGGCTATGCGTGGTGGCGTTGCTTTTCCTGCTTGCGTGCGCTTATGTATCCCGGCCCGGTTTCCGCTGCTGGCAAGGTAGAAAATGTAAAGTAGGAATGGTAAGAAATGTCAAATAGGATTGGTAGGAAATGTAAAGTAGGCGCGTGAAAAACCTACTGGTTAAGCCAATTCCGCAAATCAATGATTTCCTGATCACACAGGCCATGCGCCATGCCAGGGTATTCGAACACCGTGCAGTTGCCCGTTGCCGTAAGCTTCGTTCGTGCACACTGCTGGTCGGCAGCGGGAATCGTATGGTCATCGGTGCCATAGCACAGCGCAAAACGAGTACGGCCCGCAGAAAGCTCGCTATCCGCCTCGCCCTTGAACGAGGGGCTGAGCAGAATCGCCGCATCGAACACGTCAGGGTGCTCCGCGACCATGCGATACGAGAGATATCCGCCCTGCGAAAAACCGATCAGCACCTTACGGAACCGTTGAAAAGCCGGGGCGTCCAACAGTTTCACAACGCTATTGCCGATTGCTGTGCACGCGTTGCGGCGCTCGCTGACCGAGCAGCCGTCCGGGTACCAGTAGTAGCTGCCGATGTAGGGGCGTTCGTAGGTGCCGCGGAACGACAGATAGTTCGGGTGGCTGGGGTAGTCGGTGTGGTCGGATTGATGTGCGGCAGGGGAGTGAGCGGCAGCGGCGTTGCTGGCAATGCTGTTGGTTGTGGCGTTGCTGTTGGGGGCGTTGCCGTCGCAACAATTGATGCCGTAGATTGCGTTGATGATGCGGATCATTTCGGATTCGTCGTTGCTGTACCCGTGAAAACCAAGGAACAGCAGATTGTCGGATGTGGAAGCGCTCTCCTCGAAATCGATGGACCCCGTGACGTGCAGCTGCATGGTGTGCTCCTTTGTTTCCCTGTATATGCCATTATCGCGGGTAGGTGGAATTTGGCGCTTCCTAGGAAACGATGACGGGTGGCTTTCCCTGCATGTTGGTTGCATTGCGGAGAGGATGAGCGGGATGGTTGCAGCGGCAGGCGGCAAAAATATGTCGTATGGCGTGTCTTTGGCCATACATAGTCTATGCTGGCCTTCACAAGCATAAGCCGGAGCGACAATGAGCCAAAGGTGGCAAGTGCCTGCAAGGTTTGCTTTTGAAATGGGATTAAGGGGGGATTGCATGTCTGCCGATGGACTGGGGCTATCTGATCGCACAAGATCGATTTGGGGAAAGACGAATCGCGTGGATGACTCCGAATGGTTGCCGCTATACGTGCATATGGCTGATTCCGCCGCAGCGGCGACGAAAATCTGGGATACTTGGGTTCCTCAGGGCACTAAGGACGTGATTGCCCGAGATCTTGGCGGGGATGAAAAGCTGGCAAGGAAACTGGCGGTGTTTCTGGCAGGCGTGCATGATATCGGCAAGGCGACGCCGGTGTTCCAGGCGAAGCCCATTACTTTCGGCGCGGAGGCCGAAAGCTTTGCCTGGAAGGCCGAGAAAGCCGGTCTTCCCATGATTGCCGGCTTAAGGGATTGCAATCACCCTACGCATCCCATTGCAGGCGAGGCAATCCTTGAAGGGTACCTCATGCGCGTTCATGGTTGGGATAGAAAAACAGCCAGACAGTATGCGTGTGTTGTCGGTGGGCATCACGGTATCCCTCCGGATAAAAGCAAAGTCGAAGATGCAGGACTGGAGAAAAGGAGATCCGGCTTAGACTCCACCGAGTGGGTTGCGGCTCAGGACGAGCTCATTGGTTTCATCGCAGGCATAGCCGGTATAGGGCAAAGCGAATGGGCGTCCCTCTCCGATATAAGATTCAGCGTCCAGTCGGCTGTGCTGGCAACGGGGCTGGTCATTATGGCGGACTGGATTGCCAGCAACAGCGATGATGGCATGTTTCCCCTAGTGCGAACAGATCCTTGGACGGATAATGATGAAATGTCATCTCTCCTGGGCGACCGGGAAGGCGACGACATCCAGTCGTGGTCTGGTCTGCGGAGCCGGGCGAACAGGGCGTGGGCATATGTGCAATTGCCTCACGCATGGGTGCCGGAAGATGTTCCCTCGTCTTGCCAAGAGCTTTTCTCGACACGCTTCAGACTCCCCGAAGGCGCGAAGGTCCGTCCTGTCCAGGAGGAAGCGGTTCGGATCGCCAACAAGACCAAGCAGCCTGGGATTATGGTGATTGAGGCACCCATGGGTGAGGGAAAGACGGAGGCTGCGCTCGCCGCCGCCGAAATCTTGGCGCAACGCACCGGGCGAGGCGGCGTATGCGTGGCATTGCCGACGATGGCCACCACAGACGCGATGTTCACCCGAGTGCATCACTGGCTGGAAGCATTGCCATCCTGCGATTTCTCCAATGAGAAGACGGTCTGGCTGGCTCACGGTAAAGCACAGCTGAACAACGATTTCCGGAGCATCATCGCTTCGTCGCATCGCCGATTCTCCTCTGTCGATCAGGATGAAAATAAGTGGGGAAATCCAAGGAAACAGATCGACGTGCCGCCGGAAACCGTTGTTTCCGACTGGCTTTGGGGCCGCAAGAAAGGCGCGCTCGCCAATTTTCTTGTCTGTACGGTCGATCAGGTATTGATGGGTGCTTTGCAGATGAAGCATGTGGTGCTCCGTCAACTTGCGATGGCGAATAAAGTCGTCATTATCGACGAATGCCACGCGTATGACGCCTATATGCAGGAATACCTCAAGATGGCCTTGGAATGGCTTGGTGGCTATCGGACTCCGGTCATCCTGTTGTCTGCGACATTGCCTGAGCAGCAGCGTGCCGAAATGGTCGAAGCATATCTGAAAGGCTGGGGTAGTACAGAATGCAAATCCGGCAGTGCCACAGGGAAGCCCAGCATCTTGGAGATGCTACGTGCAGGCGACAGCCAAATCGAATGCAATGGTTCGGTTCATTCTTCTACGCCGCGAGGAGAGAAGCGCGTCATTTCGGATGCTTACCCTTTGCTGACCTATACCGAAGGTCATGAAATCAAGCATGTGGATGTAAAGCCGTCCGGTAGATCGATGGACGTTCGGTGCGAGATCATCGATGACAATGATGAGGCATTGCTTGGCTTGATGGACATATTGCTCGCGGATGGTGGCTGCATCGGCGTGATTTGCGATACGGTCGGGCGCGCGCAGCAAACGGCCGAATTGCTGGGCGGTCGTTATGGCAACGATCTTGTAAAACTGACGCATTCCCGTTTCATGGACATCGACCGCATGTCCAATGAGCGTGAACTTCGCGGCCTGCTGGGCCCTGAGAGCACGGTTGGGAATGGGAAACGCCCGGAGAAGCTGATAGTCGTCGGCACTCAGGTGTTGGAACAGTCGTTGGACATCGATTTCGATGCGTTGATAACGGATATTGCGCCGGTGGACCTGATCATGCAGCGTCTGGGGCGGGTGCATCGCCACCACCGTGGCGATGGTGAATGCGATCGTCCCCGATCCCTGCGCAAGGCGACATGCTATATCCGTGGCATTAAAACGTGGGAATCCGATGGGCCTGAATTCGCCAAGCGAGTGGATAGCGTATATGAGGCTGCTGCCCTGATGGAGGCTCTTGCGGTTTTAAATCTGCGTGATGCTGTCGCCTCCTGTGATCAACGGCTGCCGCAAGACATCGCGCATACTGTGCGAAGTGCGTATGGCGATGATCGTCGTACCCTCATACCCTCCGCATGGTTGGCGCGATATGACGATGCTTGTGCGAAGCGGGATGCGAAAAGAGCGAAGAAAAAGAAAAAAGCCGGTACATATCTTCTGCAGTCGGTGAAGTCGATGAACCAGAATCGATTGCTGGTGGACTGGTTCTCTACGCAAGTCGATGAAAACGACGAGGACAAAGGGCAGCGCGCGGTAAGGGATACGCAAGAGACTGTGGAGGTGATGCTGCTGCATGAATGCGACGGCGAGATACGTTTGATGCCTTGGGTGGGGAATGAGCGTGCCGGCGTGGAGAATGGTGCCGTTATCCCGACGACAGTTATGCCGGATGATGCCGTCGCCAAGGTCGCGGCCCAATGCGCGGTGAGATTGCCGATGGGATTATGTTTGCCGGACAAAATCGATGCTCTGATTGCTGCGCTGGAAGATGGATGCGCCTCCGAAGCTGCGTGTTGGCAGGAATCCCCTTGGCTTGCGGGAAAGCTGGCATTGTTCCTGCACGAGAAGACGAACGGTTTCGTGTCCTCCGAGCTGTGCGGGAATGCGATCGCTTATTCGCGTGAGACGGGGTTGACATATCACAGGAAAGAGGATAATTAAGATGGGACAAAGGTGTATTGTCCTCGTTGAAAGACGAAGTCAAAGCTGATAGGGAGGGGAATCGATGGCAGACAATATCTTTTCCTTGCTGGACGAGCCTTGGGTGCAGGTTGTCTATCGTGACGGGCATCCTGGCGAGATATCGTTGCGGCAGATTTTCTCGGATGCTCCGGATATCAAGGAGCTGTCGGGTGACATCCCGCAGCAGAAGCTTCCGCTGATCCGACTGTTCCTTGCGATTCTGTATCGCGCATACCGTGTCGTCGGCGTCAACGAGGAGCAGATGCGCGAGCTGTGGAAAGAAATCTTTTCTTCGAAACACTTCGATATGGATATCGTGAGTCGGTATCTTGATAAATGGGAAGACCGCTTCTTCTTGATTGGGGAACGCCCGTTCTTTCAGATTCCCGATCTGGAATACGTGGGCGCAAAGCCTTATTCCCCAGTTTCGGAAATGATCGCTGACGTTCCCAAGCCGGACAAGTACCTGTTCTCGATGCGAAGCATGGAAGAGACCGACAGCATCTCATTTGCTGAGGCAAGTCGATGGCTGGTGTTTATGCAGGCATACGACATTGCAGGAATCAAAACGCCGGTAAAGGGAAACACGCATGTCAAAGGAGGAAAGGTCTATTCTCCCAAGGGGATGAGTACGGGATGGTTGGGTGCCATTGGCGGTCTGTATGCGGAAGGACGGAACCTTTTTGAAACGTTGATGCTCAATTGGGTTCTTTATGATACGAAATACGATTCCGAACGATATCGTCTATTCGGCAATGAGCGAGATGTCCCAGTCTGGGAGCAAAACAATATACCTTCTCCCGACTTGGATAATCAATCCACATTTGCCGGACCTGTACAGGCGATGACATGGCAGTCGCGTCGTCTTCGGTTGGTGCCAAACGAAGATGTTACAAGAATCGTCGGTGTGGTGTATTGCTATGGGGATGTTGTGTCTCCAGATGATACCGATGGTTTTGAGAAGATGACTGCCTGGAGAAGTATTCCGCAGCAGAAGAAGGGACTTCCAACGCATAAGCCAGTTATGCACGATGCGAGCAAGGCATTGTGGCGTGGCTTAGAACCTATCCTTTGCGTGAAGGATGATGATGATTGCAGGCCTGGACTTATCCGGTGGTTGGAAGAAATCCGCACTGAGATATTCGATTCTGAAGATCATGTGTTGAATCTGGTGACGATTCATGCGCAAGGTATGGTCTATGGATCGCAGAGCAGCGTGTTCGAAACCGGAATCGACGATACGCTTTCGCTGAATACAATTATGTTCCGCCATGACTATGATGGAATAGCGGCGGTGATAGATGTGGCCAAAAGCGCTGACAACGCAGTGCAGGCCTTAACCCAATTCATTCGTAATCTGCAAATGTCAGCAGGTGATAAAGGCAAATCTGCAAAAGTGGAGAATCGAATCGAGGAACGAATTCGGGAAAGTGCATATACGGAGCTTGATAGACTTTGCCGAGACGAGCTGGCGGCTTTCGATAAATCCAAAGATTTCATTAAGTACTCTAATGATTGGAAGGATAAGATTCACCGCCGATTGCTTGAGATGGAACGGGACTATTTGGACCAGTCTTCGGTTCCGGTTTTTGACGAACATGAATTTGATAATAAACGTAAATCTCATACATCAAACATGATGAAGGCAACCCGTGCGCAATTATCGTTCCAGTCTAAGCTCAACAGGGAGCTTGGCTCGCTGAAACGAGAATCTTCAGTACATTCGGATAAAGGAGCAAGTGACTATGACGTCATCCATATATGACAAAGCGAATGCCGTCGGCAAATATGCTGCCAAACTGATATTCAGTGTGCAGCATGAATATGCCGCCGAAAGCGGCAGCAGCCCAAGCAGCCGTGCCCGTCTTGCTCGAATGCGCCGGGATCTGGATGGAATGTCCCCATCCTGGATGCTGATTGGTGACGAATTGTTCACGGATTGGCCTCAGGATCTTGCCGAGCCTTCAGATGGTTCGCCTGAATTTGATCGTCAGGTTAATGCCGTCCGTGCCGTGTTGGGGCTGTATGCGGTGCATCAGCAATCGAAGAGGCAAGGGGTTGCTCAGCCTTATCAGAAAGATCCGAGCAAGAGAATGACGTTCGGCCGTGCGTGCAGGGAACTCGCTCCCGATTTGGAACAGGGTAAGGGTATCTTGCGACGGTTGCGAGTCGCCGAGAATGCTCCTGATTTCAATGGAACGGTACGTGCTGTTCGTGCTCTCATCACGTTGATGCGTAAGACAGATGTTCAGGTCGATTATGGTTCTTTGGCCCGTGATCTGTACCTAGTACAACTTGCGGATAAACGTGGCAAGGTATTCCAGCAGTGGGGCAAGGATTATTACTGTTGGAAGCCCGTTTCAGCGCAGAAGCAGCAGTAATTAGGTTCATTCAAAAATATAAAACCAGCAAAATCTATTAGAAAAGAGACAAAGACCATGTTCATGGATATCCATTGCATTCAGCAAGTGCCGCCGAGCAACATCAATCGCGACGATACTGGAAGCCCGAAAACTGCATACGTTGGAGGTGCTCTGAGATCTCGTGTCTCCAGCCAGGCTTGGAAGCGCGCCATGCGTGGCGTTTTCGACGACATGCTGGATAGCGACAAGTTGGGAAAGCGCACCAAGGGTGTTGTAGCTCTGATTGCCAGTTCTATCACTGCGAAGCGGCCTGATCTGGCGGAATCTGCTGAAGAGCTTGGACAAAGGGTACTGGCTCTGGAGGGTATAGGTGTTAAAGCCTCGAACCGTGCTGGATCTGATAAGGGAACGTTGGTAACGGACTATCTGATTTTCATCGCCAATAACGAGATTGATAAACTCGCTGATTGGGCAATTGCAGCTTCAGACAAGGGCAGGGATTTTTCCAAGGTGGGAAAGAAGGGCCTTTCCAAGGCAGAAAAAACGGATCTTGCTAAGATGAAGAATGAAGTGTCTGAGATTTTCCACGGACCGCAGGCCATTGATATCGCCTTGTTCGGCCGTATGCTGGCTAATGCCCCGGATCTGAACACCGACGCCTCTGCACAGGTGGCTCACGCGTTCTCCATCGATCAGATTACGCCTGAATATGATTACTTCACCGCAGTCGATGATTGTGCGTCCGAGGATAATGCGGGTGCGGCCATGCTCGATACGGTCGGTTTTAACTCTTCGACGTTGTATCGCTATGCGGCGGTGAACATCGACGCATTGAAAGAACAGTTGCAGGATGCATCTGCGGCGGTGGAAGGTGCTGTTGCCTTTGTTGAGGCCTTCATCAAATCTATGCCTTCCGGCAAGCAGAACACCTTTGCCAACCATACGCTGCCCGAAGACGTGGTGGTGGTGCTCCGCGATTCCCAGCCGATTAGCGCTGCGGATGCGTTCGAGGAGCCGGTGAGGCGCAAAGAAGGCGTATCCGTTTCCCGCCAGGGCATCGAGCGTCTCGGCAAGCGCTTGAACGAGATCCGCGTGAATTATAGTGAGGAGCCGGTGAAGGCATGGTATATCGCATCCGGTGGGGAAGTGGATTCTCTGAAGGAGTGGAGCGAACAGGTCTCGTTGCCGGACCTCGAGCATGGTTTGCGGGAAACTCTGAACGCCGTATACTCGGCGTGACATTCGAGGGGGTCTACAATGAGCGTTCTGTTATTGCAATTGGCGGGTCCATTGCAGTCATGGGGCGATTCTTCGCGATTCGTTCGGCGTGAGACACGTAACGAGCCGACCAAAAGTGGCGTAATCGGTATGCTGGCTTCGGCGCAGGGTCGCAGTCGTGAGGATTCCATAGAGGATTTGCTGGGAATATCGTTTGGTGTGCGCACTGAACAACATGGCAGAGTGATTCGTGATTTGCAAACAGAGAAATCTATGACGCGGAAACGCAACTCCAATAAATTCGACAAGGAGATGCCGCTAACATACCGCTACTATTTATCGGATGCGCGCTTTCTGGTCGCACTTGGTGCTGATCGAGCGGTTCTGGAAACCCTGGAGCAGGCGATTCGTTCGCCCAAGTGGCCGCTTTACCTAGGCAGGCGTTCCTGCCCGCCGGATTATCCGCTGTCATTGGGAATTCGTGACGAGTACGAGGATGTTAGGAAGGCTCTGGAGTCTGAGCCTTGGCATGCTGCGGATTGGTATAAAAGACGCTACGGGCATCAAAAATTGGAGATCGTCTGTGATGCGTTGGAGGGTGATGACACGGAGGCTTGGTCTGATTTGCCATTAAGTTTCAGCTCCAGCGGGCGTCGGTACGCGGATCGTGCCGTGCGGCGATATCACATATCCAACCCTGATGAGCCGAAGGACGGGGATGATGACAACAGCAGGCCTCCCTCCTTCGAATCTACAGGTGAAGATGATCCCATGAACTTTGCATAGGGGAGAAGCAATGTTTATCTCAAGAATTCCTTTGAATAAGGTGCGCTATGGTGCGCGGCAGCTTATCGGTTCGCCATACAAGCTGCACGCCGCAGTGGAGTGCAGCTTTCCTCCCGATGCTGTTCGGAAGAACGATGAGGGTCGCATCCTTTGGCGGTTGGATGCGCTGACGAACGATAAAGGTGTCTGGCTCTATGTAGTGAGCCCAGAAAAGCCGGATTTTACTCATATCGTCGAACAAGCCGGTTGGCCGATGCATGAGGAGTGGGAGACGAAGAACTATGCCCCGCTGCTCGAGCGTATCGCAAAAGGTCAGCAATGGCATTTCAGGCTTCGCGCGAATCCGGCTCGAAAGGCAAGCGAGGATAAAGGGCGCCGGCATCGAGCCGAGGGAATTGTCGGCAAGATCCAAGGCCATGTCACGGTCGATCAGCAAATGCAGTGGTTGATTGATCGTTCGGCATCACATGGTTTTAAGATTCTTGACAATGAGGCCGGGCAGTCTGACGTAGTAGTGAAGGAGCGCCATAAAGAGCAGTTCAAACGAGGCGATGCGACTGTTACCTTGGTTACGGCTGTTTTCGAGGGGCATCTCGAAGTCACTGATGCTGACCTATTCCGTGAAACCTTGTGCCAAGGCATAGGAAGAGCGAAAGGGTTCGGATGCGGATTGCTGACGGTCGCTCCGGACGTAAAGAACAAGGTTGAATGATGATCGAGCAGACTGAGGACGGTGACGGATCCCGAATCGTCTCTTCAAGTGATACGTCTGGTGGCAGTCCTGCCAGAGGAGCACACTCATTTTTGGGGACGCCGCCGCCGGAGATCACTGAACTCGTTCGTGCCGAGGATCGTTTGTCCTTCGCCTATTTCGAGCATTGTACTATCGGCCGCGATGATAATGCCATTACCGCGACCGATAGCGCCGGTGTGATTCATATTCCTGCGGCGACGCTGAGCGTGTTGATGCTGGGGCCTGGAACACGAGTGACACATCAGGCGATGACCGTCATAGGCGAAAACGGTGCCACTGTGATCTGGGTCGGGGAACGGGGCGTGCGCATGTATGCGTTTGGGAAGCCATTAACCCATTCGTCCGCGCTGTTGCAGAAACAGGCGGAACTGGTATCGAACACCAGGAAGCGCCTTTCTGTGGCGAGGAGGATGTATCAGATGCGTTTCCCTGGCGAAGATGTGAGTGGTTTGACCATGCAACAGCTTCGAGGACGCGAAGGGGCGCGTATACGACGTGTCTACCGCGAATGCTCTGCTCGCACGGGCGTGGAGTGGAATAAACGAACGTATGACCATGATGATTTCATGGCCGGTTCGGAAATTAATAAGGCACTGTCTGCCGCGCACACGTGTCTGTACGGTTTGGCTCACGCTGCGATCGTGGCGTTGGGGTGTTCTCCGGGATTGGGCTTCGTGCATGTAGGGCATGAGCGATCGTTCGTCTACGACATCGCCGATTTGTACAAGGCCGAACTATCGATTCCAGTTGCCTTTGAAACGGCAGCTGCAGAGCCTGAAGACATTGGATCAGCAACCCGTCATAACATCAGAGACGCGGTGTATGATCTCGGTCTCCTTAAACGGATGGTGAGAGATATCCGTGCATTACTGGGATCTCCGGAGACCGACGAGACTGTTGTGGATGCGGACCATGTGGGTTTGTGGGATGAACGGGTAGGGGAGGTCTCTGCTGGAAAATCCTATGGTGACGATGAATGGGACGGCGGCGAATGGTAGTGATTGTGCTGACGGCATGCCCAATCGGTTTGCGAGGAGATCTTACCCGTTGGTTATTGGAGATATCACCAGGGGTGTTTGTGGGGCATGTCGATGCTCGAGTTCGGGAAAAGATATGGAAACGTATCGTTGAACTATCAAAAGATGGCCGTGCCATCATGGTCTATTCTGCGCGTAATGAGCAGCATTTGGCATTTAAGGTACATCGAGCGGACTGGAAGCCCACGGATTGCGACGGGCTGGAGTTGGTGAAACGACCTAAAGAAACGAAGGAAAAATCATTCGCGGGCACGCCTCGCCGAGGTTGGAGCAACGCCAGTAAATATCGGAAGGCAAAGAAATATTCAAAGTAAAACTGAATGAAAAATACTCACGTGATGAGAATGTGCCTTGATATTATGCTATTTTCTTAGTGTGTTCCCCGCACACGCGGGGATGATCCCACTATCCACGTGCGATTGACATATGATCCGCTGTGTTCCCCGCACACGCGGGGATGATCCCTGGGCAATACCGCCGTGCAGGACATGAGCGATGTGTTCCCCGCACACGCGGGGATGATCCCGCAGATGAATAATGCTCAGGCGGATATCAACAGTGTTCCCCGCACACGCGGGGATGATCCCTCGTTGGCGGCGGACGCGTTCTGGTCCTCGAAGTGTTCCCCGCACACGCGGGGATGATCCCTGGTACCGTCCTGGAACTTAACGTGCATCATTGTGTTCCCCGCACACGCGGGGATGATCCCTTCGACTGAGCCACCTTGGCCGAGAAACCGCCGTGTTCCCCGCACACGCGGGGATGATCCCAGCACATTACGCGCCGGGTCGCTGCCATCCAAGTGTTCCCCGCACACGCGGGGATGATCCCATGGTGCAGGAGTTCCGCAGACCAAAGGCGAAGTGTTCCCCGCACACGCGGGGATGATCCCTCTTTTGGCGGACTCGATGGACAACGAGCGCAGTGTTCCCCGCACACGCGGGGATGATCCCGCTTGGGCAACCTCTACAGCGCGAAGAACCTAGTGTTCCCCGCACACGCGGGGATGATCCCGGCACCACCGGCAAGCCCCTTGCATACAGCGAGTGTTCCCCGCACACGCGGGGATGATCCCGACAATCTGCAAACCGTCTATTTCACGATGCTGTGTTCCCCGCACACGCGGGGATGATCCACGGCGCTGTCCCTGCTGGTATGATGGGCATTGTGTGTTCCCCGCACACGCGGGGATGATCCCCGAGATTTCCGGGAACTTCGCATCAAAGTACAGTGTTCCCCGCACACGCGGGGATGATCCCTGCGGCAATCACAGGTGACGCGAAGGTGATTGGTGTTCCCCGCACACGCGGGGATGATCCCCGTTGCGCATCGAGAAAACGCCATTGCGAGCCGTGTTCCCCGCACACGCGGGGATGATCCCTGTTCCGGCGTATAGTACACGTCGGCATTCGGGTGTTCCCCGCACACGCGGGGATGATCCCGATGATGGCGCGGATAGCAAAATCTCCAGCATGTGTTCCCCGCACACGCGGGGATGATCCCCGCAGCCGTTGGAGCATAGGCGGAAGCCTGCAGTGTTCCCCGCACACGCGGGGATGATCCCGTCACCGCTCATGCCAAATGAGCGACATGAGCGTGTTCCCCGCACACGCGGGGATGATCCCTGACCGCCTCGATTGTCTTGTACGACGGCAATGTGTTCCCCGCACACGCGGGGATGATCCCTCTTATACCGCTGCCCGGCTACTACCATTGATGTGTTCCCCGCACACGCGGGGATGATCCCGCCTTGGTGGGCAAGATGGCCTCATTGCCGAAGTGTTCCCCGCACACGCGGGGATGATCCCGTGGTTTGCGTCCAGCGTGTACGCGGGGCGGTGTGTTCCCCGCACACGCGGGGATGATCCCGTATACGGTTGTCCTTGTCGATCTGCACGGTGGTGTTCCCCGCACACGCGGGGATGATCCCTGCGATGCTGCGCCCTCGACCGCATACGTAATGTGTTCCCCGCACACGCGGGGATGATCCCGTCTACCGGTTGTCATACCTGAAGGCGCGACAGTGTTCCCCGCACACGCGGGGATGATCCACCTCCGCCGTCTGCGCACGTGGTTTTAGGGGCGTGTTCCCCGCACACGCGGGGATGATCCCAGTCGGCGGACTGGGCGCAGCAGAAAACTCAAGTGTTCCCCGCACACGCGGGGATGATCCCGACGCTTTGATGGCGACCGCTCCGGCAACGGTAGTGTTCCCCGCACACGCGGGGATGATCCCGGCTCACGGCCTTCAAAGCATCCCGGCGTTTCGTGTTCCCCGCACACGCGGGGATGATCCCAAGAACCGCGCCGAACTCCTCCAGCCAAGCATGTGTTCCCCGCACACGCGGGGATGATCCCTCAAAATACGGAGGCGTCCATGCCTACACGCCGTGTTCCCCGCACACGCGGGGATGATCCCAGGCGACAATAACCACGGCCACGCCGATTCCGGTGTTCCCCGCACACGCGGGGATGATCCCAAGCCGGTGATATCCGCGCTATCGTAGGCGTAGTGTTCCCCGCACACGCGGGGATGATCCCTGGTAGTGTGCAACGATCTTATCATTGAGCTTGTGTTCCCCGCACACGCGGGGATGATCCCCGTATCGAGGCCGTGGAATCACGCGAAACCCAGTGTTCCCCGCACACGCGGGGATGATCCCCGCTACTACGATAGGGAACTTGGTGTTATGCCGTGTTCCCCGCACACGCGGGGATGATCCCTACGATTACATGACGAATCTACAGGAACAGGCGTGTTCCCCGCACACGCGGGGATGATCCCGGGAATGTTTCACAGTATGTTTCACGACGTATGTGTTCCCCGCACACGCGGGGATGATCCCAGGCCGGTGATATCGGCGCTGTCATAGGCGTAGTGTTCCCCGCACACGCGGGGATGATCCCGTGAAGCTGGGCTTGATGGTGTTGAAGTAGCCGTGTTCCCCGCACACGCGGGGATGATCCCCCGCGCAGGTCGGCGTTGCGGAGGCAGTCGCGGTGTTCCCCGCACACGCGGGGATGATCCCGGCAGTCCAGAGGAAATCGAATATGCGAGAAGGTGTTCCCCGCACACGCGGGGATGATCCCTGACGGTAGTTCGCGTTCGCTCCCTTGTTGTGGTGTTCCCCGCACACGCGGGGATGATCCCCGGGTCTGGGTGTCGGGGTCCTTGGGCACGAGGTGTTCCCCGCACACGCGGGGATGATCCCCTTCGTCCGCCCGGGCCGGTGATGACCATGACGTGTTCCCCGCACACGCGGGGATGATCCCCCGCCAAAACCAGTGCCACGGGCGGCGTGAAGGTGTTCCCCGCACACGCGGGGATGATCCCGTATAGCGCCGGGTGCGTCTCCGCTCCTCCCTGTGTTCCCCGCACACGCGGGGATGATCCTGCTCCGCGACAACGCCCGACGGGGAAACGGGTGTGTTCCCCGCACACGCGGGGATGATCCCCCGAGAGTAATATCAGAGTTATCAACCAACCAAGTGTTCCCCGCACACGCGGGGATGATCCCGGCAGGGACTTCAGCGCCGACCTGACCAAGGCGTGTTCCCCGCACACGCGGGGATGATCCCGGTCGAGTCTCCCACGTCCATCACGCCGAGGCGTGTTCCCCGCACACGCGGGGATGATCCCGGACGCCCGGCACGTGACATTATCAGCGACGCGTGTTCCCCGCACACGCGGGGATGATCCCTCGTGGTATGCGTGTTGCCTTTGGAATCCGTCGTGTTCCCCGCACACGCGGGGATGATCCCGGGTATACAGTCACCCACATCACCTTGCATATGTGTTCCCCGCACACGCGGGGATGATCCCGGGCTTGACGTAGACTACGTCATCGACAAAGCGTGTTCCCCGCACACGCGGGGATGATCCCACGTGGGGTTACTATGCCACGACGCCGTGATACGGTGTTCCCCGCACACGCGGGGATGATCCCAGATACACGTTCGTGCAGGGCTGACCCGTCTGGTGTTCCCCGCACACGCGGGGATGATCCCTCGAATTTCAATGTCTATTATCGTCCGAAAAAGTGTTCCCCGCACACGCGGGGATGATCCCTTGATAATCGGCGCGCGTGGTCTTGGCAAGACGTGTTCCCCGCACACGCGGGGATGATCCCTCTTGGCCGCAAGTGGTCTCAAAAGCGCGCTGGTGTTCCCCGCACACGCGGGGATGATCCCGGGATCCTGGACGAGGGATGGACCCTGACCGGGTGTTCCCCGCACACGCGGGGATGATCCCAGGTCGGCGGCTATGTCGACGAGGCTGTACAGGTGTTCCCCGCACACGCGGGGATGATCCCTCGGCGGACAGCTGGGCGGTGACCTTGCCGGGGTGTTCCCCGCACACGCGGGGATGATCCCGTCAGGAGCAGTCCGAAGCCGCCCACAAGGGCGTGTTCCCCGCACACGCGGGGATGATCCCGACCTGTTACGGGAGCCGGAAAAATAGAAAGGGTGTTCCCCGCACACGCGGGGATGATCCCCTCCCTGCGGGGACATTCGTAATCGACGTCGAGTGTTCCCCGCACACGCGGGGATGATCCCGTGGTGTCCTTCGGGAGAACGAGAAGACCGGGGTGTTCCCCGCACACGCGGGGATGATCCCTGACGTTGTCGAGTTCGTCCTTCGTGTACTCGGTGTTCCCCGCACACGCGGGGATGATCCCGTGGTGGCGAACGGTGCGGTCGTGTCTGTCTTGTGTTCCCCGCACACGCGGGGATGATCCCAGCCGCCAGCGCGACTATGACAGTGGTCAAGAGTGTTCCCCGCACACGCGGGGATGATCCCGTCTGCAACACCATCGCCTGTCACCTCTCTTAGTGTTCCCCGCACACGCGGGGATGATCCCCCCAAGGCGGCGACCAATGCGCGAATCTTCAAGTGTTCCCCGCACACGCGGGGATGATCCCTATTAGGAGGTAACGAAGATATGGCACTCACCGTGTTCCCCGCACACGCGGGGATGATCCCGTCCTGATGGTCTCGCGTTTCTCGCGTTCGGTGTGTTCCCCGCACACGCGGGGATGATCCCTGTCGGGCGTGGTCAATTCGCGGGGAGGAAAGGTGTTCCCCGCACACGCGGGGATGATCCCGCTTACGCGAAGGCCACCGAGAAGGCCGTGCGGTGTTCCCCGCACACGCGGGGATGATCCCGGTTCCAGCGTGCCGTCGCCCACGCTCATGACGTGTTCCCCGCACACGCGGGGATGATCCCAGTTCGGCAGTGCGCGCCACCACGTTGCCGTCGTGTTCCCCGCACACGCGGGGATGATCCCAGGATGCGGCAAGCCCGCCATTTTTGTTCGTGGTGTTCCCCGCACACGCGGGGATGATCCCCCGTCAGCGAGGCTGGTGCTTCCGGCCATGCTGTGTTCCCCGCACACGCGGGGATGATCCCCCGGATACACGCAGAACAGCTTCAAATACCCGGTGTTCCCCGCACACGCGGGGATGATCCCACGAAACACGCCGCGATGCCATTGGCGATATGGTGTTCCCCGCACACGCGGGGATGATCCCGTCAGGCCGTTGCCGCTCGTGAAGTCGGCCATGTGTTCCCCGCACACGCGGGGATGATCCCTGCTTATGCGCGTGATCGCCGTGGAATCACCGGTGTTCCCCGCACACGCGGGGATGATCCCGGAACCGTTCGACGTGTATTGCCGCATGGCTTGTGTTCCCCGCACACGCGGGGATGATCCCTCGTCACGAAGGTAGGGGAAGTTGCGCATGGTGTGTTCCCCGCACACGCGGGGATGATCCCGTCGATTATGTGATCGATAAAGCAAACCAAATGTGTTCCCCGCACACGCGGGGATGATCCCCTCACCCAGCTCAAGGCCAACATATTGGCCACGTGTTCCCCGCACACGCGGGGATGATCCCTGTGCCATCTGCATCTTGATCCCGCCGGTTCCGTGTTCCCCGCACACGCGGGGATGATCCCTTCGCCGGCATCGACACCGCCAACGTCGAAAAGTGTTCCCCGCACACGCGGGGATGATCCCTGCAAATCTGCCGGTTTCATGTCCAAGGGCACGTGTTCCCCGCACACGCGGGGATGATCCACTCTGTCCGGTGGTCAGGTAGTCGCCCGCGTCCGTGTTCCCCGCACACGCGGGGATGATCCTAGGGTACTGATCTTTACGGTTCATCTCGTAGAAGTGTTCCCCGCACACGCGGGGATGATCCCCGCAAGCACCCGCAGACCAAGCACTATCTACGGTGTTCCCCGCACACGCGGGGATGATCCCGATATTCAGAACACTTGGAACGCCTTCTACCAGTGTTCCCCGCACACGCGGGGATGATCCCAAACGGCGGGCGTCAACGTAATTAAGCAAATCGTGTTCCCCGCACACGCGGGGATGATCCCCCCTACTTCGCCAAGTACAAGCTTGATATCGGGTGTTCCCCGCACACGCGGGGATGATCCCCATTCAATAGGCCGTTAAGAATCGCGCTACCTGTGTTCCCCGCACACGCGGGTATGATCCCCGCATCAGCCGCCAGCCGGCCGGACCCGTCTAATGTTCCCCGCACACGCGGGGATGATCCCTCGGACGAGGCCGCGGCTGCCATCAAACGCATGTGTTCCCCGCACACGCGGGGATGATCCCAACGGCGGCAACTGGTACCCCGTCGCCAACAGGTGTTCCCCGCACACGCGGGGATGATCCCCTATGAGGATATCCGAATGCAGATGCTATGGGGTGTTCTCGTTGTCTATTTAGAAGTGCAACACCCTTGTTGGTCCTGTAATTCTAGCAGTTTGTCGGCGAACGCCTCGGCGGGCGTGCGGTAACCCAGCACGCGCATGGGCCGGTTGTCGGTTTCGTCGACCATCTCCCCGACATCCCCAGCCATATCCATCCGGATCCCGCTTCTTTTGGACGGATGCCGGCGGATCAAGCCGTTGCGGTTTTCGTTGCCTTCCCGCTGCCAGCTGGAGTACGGGTCGGCGAAATAGGCGTCCATGCCCAGCTCGTCGCGCAGGCGCGCGCCGGGCGAGCTCGGTGCCGTTGTCGTGTGTGACGCTGATTCTGGCGCCTTCGGGCATCCGGGGGAATATCGCCAGCTGCGCTCCGATGTTCTCCCCGGCGGTCTTGTCAGGGACGATCCGGGCCATGAGGAACCAGGTCTTCCGTTCAGCCTCGGTGTGCAGGTTGCATCCCACGCCGACCATGCTGTCGGCCTTCCAATGGCCGGATTCGCTCCTGTCTCCGGCCGTTCGGATATGGGCGTGCGTGGCCGGCGGCGATGTAGCACTTGCCGGTCCATGGGTCCGTCTTGAGCCGTTTTGACCGGTACGGCCGGTAGGACTCGCTCTCGTTGGACGGGAACCACGTGCTGCGCCTGATCTCCCGACTGACCGTCGAGGCGTTGCGGCCGAGCATGGCGCGATCCCGTTGGTGCTGGCACCGTTGCCGATCTCGATCCAGACGGCCTGGCGCTCCTCCTCCGACAGGCGCGAATATGCTTCTCCTATGGGTTCGACATCCCCTCGGACTGGTTTTCTAAGCAATCTCCAATCTAACGGGGTGTTGCACTTTCATTTAGACAACGGGACGGGGAAGCAGCGGCAAATAATCTTCCCTGCATGTTGGCTGTAGACATACCCAGCATTTGCGTTTAGCTACAGTTAATCAAATAAGTGTAGCTAAACATAATTTAAGCTACAGTTAATTAAATAAGTGTAGTTAACTGAAAGAGGGGATCATGGATAATGACGAGAGGCTTGCTGTCCCGCCGCTCGGAAAAGAACGTCATATCTGGCATATTCCGGAAGATGCTCCTGTTTCACGGTCCCGACGTTCCCGTGGCAATGGCGAATACGAGTCGGCCGTGCCGATCAGACTTGCGGATCTACATGTCGGTTTTCCATCCGAAATGCTTGCAGATTGTGAAGAGGCATCATGCTCATTGGCATCTTTTGACTCTTATGCCGCTGCGAAGTTAGGGGAGGGCAATCATGTGCTTGGTCCGATGAGTGCCGTGTTGCTGCGTACGGAAGCGTCATCGTCTTCTCAGATAGAGAATCTGACAGTCGGCGCGAAGAACCTTGCTTTGGAAATTATTGATGAGGGAACAAGTGACAATGCGGCGGTCGTAGTCGGTAATGTGCACGCCATGGAGGCTGCGCTGAAGTTGGGCGATAGCATGACGGAAGAATAACATTCTTGCCATGCATGAGGCTTTGCTTTCCGCTCAGCAAGGTTGGGGAGAATACGCGGGCACGTATCGCACTAATCTGGTATGGGTCGGTACCGATGGTTATTCGCCACGTGGCGCCGCTCATGTCGGTCCACAGCCTGAGTTGATTGCTGGTGCGATGGCGGATCTGCTTGAGTTTATCGAGCGTGATGATTTGCCGGTGGTCGCGCAGTGTGCGATTGCTCACGCGCAGTTCGAGACCATTCATCTGTTTGCGGACGGCAATGGGCGTTGTGGACGTGCGCTGGTGCATGCGATTCTTCGCAATAAGGGATTGTCGCGTAATACCGCGCCTCCCGTTTCTGCTGGCCTACTGCGCGATACTGAAGACTATTTCGCTGCATTGACTCTTTTCCGTGAGGGTGATGCCTCGCCGATTGTCAGGCGATTCGCGGAAGCCTGTCGATTCGCCGCGACGAGCGGCAGGAAGCTGATTGATGATTTGTGTGAACAGTTGGATGAAGCGCGTGCCGATTTGTATGGGGTGCGTTCTGACGCCGCTGTTTGGCGGGTGTTGCCGAATTTGATTGCGCAGCCGATCATCAATACGCGGTATTTACAGAAGACTCTTGGCTTGTCCAAGCCGCAAGCGGAGCGTGCAATCAAGACCTTGACCGAACGCGGTGTTGTAGTGGCGCGTACAGGAAAGCAGCGCAACGTTGTATACGAGCACCGTGGCATTCTCGATGTGCTTGACGAATACGCGGCGGGGTTGCGGAGGGGATAGTGAGAGTTGGACAGCCTCCGGTGATTTTTGCAATTCATTGATATCGGGTATCCCCCAGAATTGTTTTATTTTCCTGAGCTTCCTAGCTCAGGCTTCATTGATGGATCTCAAAAATATTCGGTCCAACCGCTGAATAACCCCGCGTAGGATCTTCGTCGTCTCTCAATGCAACGGGCTGATTCGCAGTGCTCGAATGCTGTCATCTGTATGCGCTGCATCCGCGCACTGTATCCGAACACAGCGCATATTCAAGCAGGAAGAAAAACGTGCGCATCACGGCGTAGCGGCATTGTAGCGCTAGAAAAAGCACCGTGAAACCAGCGTGAAACCGCACGGCAAACGATTGATAACGCGAATCGCATCGTATGGAAACTGTTCGGAATTCATTCAGAAAATTTCAAGGTTGACAATCCTCTCGTTGCTCAGTCATGCCTGTGTGGCGGAATTGGCAGTTTTGCGCATTGTGCTTCAGTCGCATTACGCACATTGCAACTAGCCAGTGAAGTCGTTCGATGATCAGGAGACATCGGCAGGCAAATAACAGAGAGGAAAAGGATATGGCGGAATCTAAACAGTCCACCACAGAACCAGCATCGGCAAGGACCGGCGTGCCCATGGCAGAACAGACGGCCGCGCACGCTACACGATTCCCGATGAAGCGCCGCATCACAGCTGCCGTCGCGGCGGTCGGCAGCATTGCCTTGTGCGCGACCATGGCCCTCGCCGGAGGCTCCGCAGCCTACGCGGACACCTACTCCAGCACAACGGTCGCAGCCGCGTCCACCGTCACATCAGGGACCATCCCGGCAGGGCAGCTTTCCGTGGTGAACTTCCACCCCACATGGGGCAACAAGCAAGCCAACAAGGCCAGCATGCTGAAATACATTGCCAGCGCACACGCGAATGGCGTCAAAATGATCGTCTTCCCCGAGATGGCGCTCACAGGCTATGTTTCTTCCAGCGATCCGGACTCCGCAGCGTATAAGATGGCGGTTTCGCAAGCGGAGACTACCGAAAGCCCCATAACCCGTGAACTGGCGAAAGCCGCTGCGGAAAACGATATGTGGGTAATCTACGGTACTTCCGAAAAGATCCCAGGCGACACCGAGCACGCCTACAATTCCGCCTTCGCGATCTCCCCGAAGGGTCAAGTCAGCGCATACCAGAAAATAGCCCCGGTGGAAGGCAACTGGGCCACTCCAGGCAGCACGCCGGTCATTTTGCAGACCGAATGGGGCCTGATGGGTTTGAGCATCTGCTATGACACCTATGCGCAGCCAGAGATCGAGCGTTATTATGCGGCTCAAGGTGTGAGCCTGCTCGTCAACCCGACCGCAACATCCCGCAGCTACACGGATATCGATGGCGATGGAGTAAAAGACGCTAAGGGTTGGGAGTGGTACTACAAGAATCGCCTTGAATCCATTGCCTCCCGTGATGGGCTGACCATTGCCAGCGCCGATCTGGTTGGCAAGGACGGCTATGCAGGTGAAGGAGAGAACCAGCCGTATGACTTCCCCGGTGGCAGCGTGATTCTGCAGGGCGGGTTCTCGGCGGCCAAATACTACGCCGGTTTGAACGCGGACGGGACCATTCTCACCGCCAAGGAAGGCGCGCTCGTCAATGACAAGGACATGCGTCTGACCGTAGGCAGCACCACCAAGGTCGCCAACGACTTCCATCCTGATTACTACGCCAAGTGGTATGCGGAGCTTGCCAACAAGCAGGAATCCGGGCAGAGTCTTTCGTACCGTTACGGTTCTTCGGATGCGCCGACCACTGCGGTCGCCAATGTAAGCGCAGTATGGGGCGATAAAGAGAAGAATACGGAGATGATGCTCAAATACATTGACGAGGCGCATAGCAAAGATGTTGACATCATCGTGTTCCCCGAAACCATCCTCACCGGTTATGACAGCACCGATCCGAAGGGTAAAGACGACGCACATACATCCAATGCATCGGTCAACACGCTGCTTGCCCAAAGTGATGACTATATGCAGGTTGTACTTGCCGAAAAGGTGAAAGGCGCGGACGGCGACACAACGCGTGGCGAATCTGTGCAGAAAATTGCTGCGGCAGCCAAGAAGTACGGTATGTACGTGGTGTTCGGTCTGCCTGAGATGCCAGACGGCGGTCCGATTACCGACAGTGACGGGGTGAAGAAGGTCTACAATTCCGCGGCGGTCGCTTTCCCTGACGGCCATACCGACTCATTCCAGAAGATGCATCGTGCCGGCTCTGAGGAAACGGCCTGGTCCATGCCAGGCAGCAAACCACTCATGTTCGAGCTTCCTGAATGGAAGGATGCCAACGGCAATCCGCTCAAGGCAGGCGTCGATATCTGCCGCGATGGGCATTTCTACCCTGAACTCGGCCGCTACTATGCCGCTTCCGGTGCGGAACTGCTGCTGCACCCCACTGCAACCACAGGAAATGCCTGGTACCGCGAAACCCGTATGGGTAGTTACACCGATCGCGATGGTCTTGGCGTGGTCACTGATAACGTATGGGGGCCGGACGGCTACCCGCTTGACTCAGACGGTAATCCGATCTACTCCGTGGACGACAGTGGTAAGACCGTCTCCTCGGGCAAAACCGTAGCGGGCTATAACTACATGGGAGTCGGATACGATCCGTTCCGTACCTCAAGTCTGATCATCAACTCGTGGAACGGTAAGAACGGCACGTCCTTCGACTACACAACCGGCAGCGCGCTCGACACCAGTGGTACCGGCAAGGGCGCGTCTCTAACCGAATCCACCGACATGACCTTCGCCGAAGGCTCATACGATCCGGATAATCTCGAATATCGAAGCATGAACCTGAAATCCGCGGGTTTCCGTGTGATGAACTTCCAGGCACGCCTGTATTCCAGGATGTACGATCAGCTCGCAAAGCAATCCGTCGTCGGCTACCAGTCCATGTATCCCGAGAGCTCAGCATTGGATAAGACCGCGCTCGCCGATCCGATTGCACAGGCCGTGGCCAAGCTTGCTGAGTCCGACAAATACACTGACGATACCTTGTCTGCACTCACCAACGCCTACGAGCAGGCGCTCTCGTTGCAGAACAACATCACGTTCAGCAGCGAGCAGAGCGACTTGGTTACTGCGGCGGCAAAGCAACTTGACGAGGCGATCGTAGGGCTGCAAGTTAAGAGCGCCGACAATGGTAAAGCTAATCTGACTAAACCGTCTGACAATGGCGATGCCGCTGATTTCGTTGCCGGATCTACTACGGAAGGTGTAAAGCAGAAGAGCAATGAGACGACATCGGCAAACACCGGTTCTAGTGTGGCTGCAGTGGTCATGGTTATGATTCTGCTGCTCGGCGCAGGAACGACAGTTGGTGCCTATGCCTGGAGGAAAACTGTCGGCAGGTGATTCTCGAACAGCGGGATTGTCGAGATGCCGATCTGCGGCATCGGGCCGGTTATCTGCGATAAGTTTGTGGTAACGCCACTACGTTCTTGTTGCAAATAATCGGCCAACCCCGTTGATTGCCATGTATGGCCGTTGCAATTGCAACGGTCATACTCACGTTACAGGATTTACGATGCCACGAATAAGCCACATAGATGGTAGGGGACATCGAATCTGCCGAGACCAAGCGAGATAGCCCACATTCTGCCATACTGTGACATATTTCGCTCCGTTTCAGTCCTAGTGGTTTTGCGACTGCATCAGTGTGCCCAATCTTCCCCTCCCATCCGCATCTGCCACCCCACCCTGCTAGACTGTCCGCGGCAAAAGAACAATAAAAGGGCAGCGCAAGGGCAGCACAAGGAGAGCGATTATGTTGGCTATGCTTACCGCACCGTTGGGTATTTTCTCTGGTCTGATCACACCGGTGCAGACCGCGGTGAATACGCGGCTCGGCCGTTCCATTGGCTCGCCGTTGCGCGCATCGTTGGTTTCGTTCAGCGTGGGGCTGCTTGCCATGCTCACGTTGACTCTTGTGGTAGGCCCGTATCCGCTGGTTCCCGCTTCCGCGCTCCATGGCCCATGGTGGATGTGGCTGGCTGGCGTCTTCGGTGTCACATTTCTCACCGGCAACGTGCTGCTTCTGCCCAAGCTCGGAAGCTTGAAAACCGTGATTATGCCGGTTACGGGGCAGATCATCATGGGATTGCTTATCGACATGTTCGGCTGGTTCGGCACGCAACGCCAGCCAATCGCCCCGCTGCGCATCGCCGGCACCGTATTGGCCTTGGCCGGCTTTCTGATTGCCGTCGCCGGAGTGAAACCACGCAACCATGTCAACGATGCCGCCACCGGCCAGGGCTCCGGCAAAACCAGTAACCTTTCCACGTTGCTGTGGAGCTGCGTCGGCATCTCCTTTGGCATGTGCTCGGCCATACAAACCGCGCTGCTTGGGCGTCTGGGCGTCGCATTGCAGTCTCCGGTCAAAGCATCGTTGGCTTCCTTCACGGTCGGCTTGGCGGCGCTCGCGCTCGTGGTGGCGGTGAAGGACCGCACCTACAGTCTGGGTGACGCTCCGAAGAAAGGCAATCCGTGGTGGATGTGGACCGGCGGACTGCTGGGTGCGACGCTGGTGATGTGCAACTCGTATCTTTCCGCACACATCGGCACCGGCTTGACGGTGATGCTGATACTGCTCGGCCAAGTGGGCGGTGGACTGGTCGTTGACCGATTCGGACTGTTGGGCGTGCCACGCAGGCATGTGGCCGCCGCACAATACGGCGGCGTTGCCATCGCGGCCATCGGCATTATTCTCAAGGCCATGTGAACGGCACCGCGAAGATAACGCTCGTTGTTACACTGGGCGATATGGACGACCGCATAGATGAGCGCATGAACGACCGCATGGACGAACATGGGGACAGCCGCGCACTGGAAGCGCTGCAACGGTATTTCGGCTATGAATCGTTCCGACCAGGGCAGGCGGGAATCGTCAACGCACTGTTGAACGGGCGCGACGTGCTCGGCGTCATGCCCACCGGTGCCGGTAAATCCATCTGCTACCAGATCCCCGCCACCATTCTGCCCGGCATCTCCCTGGTCGTCTCACCGCTTATCTCCCTCATGCAGGATCAGGTCGACGCGCTGAACGATGTAGGCATCCCCGCCTTGTTCATCAACGGCACGCAAACGCCCGACCAGCAGGATTTCGCCCTGTCCATGGCCGCCAACAGGCAGGCCAAACTCCTGTATGTAGCTCCGGAACGCTTGGAAACACAACGATTCCAAAACTTCGCCAGCCACACGCCCATCTCCATGGTGGCTGTGGACGAAGCGCACTGCGTGTCCCAATGGGGGCAGGACTTCCGCTCCTCATACCTGGGCATCGGCGAATTCATCGCCAAACTGCCAACCCGCCCAGCCGTAGCCGCCTTCACCGCAACCGCCACCGAACGTGTTCGGCGAGACATCATCTCCATACTGGGCCTAGCCAATCCAAGCATCACTGTCACCGGCTTCGACCGCCCGAACCTCTACTTCGACATCCTCAAACTCGACACCAAAAACAAGACGCCGTGGATTGCACGCTATGTGGCTGATCATCCCAACGAATCCGGCATCGTCTACTGTGCCACGCGCAAGGAAACGGAAGCGCTCGCCGCTTCGCTCAACCACACCGTTCCCGTACTGCTCGGTCCGCAAGCCGAAACGGGGCGCGTCGCCGTCGCCTACCATGGCGGCATGTCGCCGGAGGTACGCGAACAGGCGCAACGTGATTTTGTGAACGACCGCGTGCCCGTGGTCGTTGCCACCAACGCATTCGGCATGGGCATCGACAAGTCGAATGTGCGTTACGTGATCCACCACAATATGCCCGAAAGCATCGAAGCCTACTATCAGGAGGCCGGGCGTGCCGGGCGAGACGGCGAACCGAGCCGGTGCACGCTGCTGTGGAACGAATCCGACATCGTCACGCGTCGCCGCCTGCTGGACAACGACTACGAGAACGCCAGACTCACCCCTGAAGAACAGGAGGTGGTGCGCGTCTCGAAACGCCATCTGCTCGACGGCATGGTCGGCTACTGCCGTACCACCGAATGCCTGCACACCTATATGACACGCTATTTCGGCGAGCGCTCTGATGCGGATGCCGGCGTGTGCGATGGCGGGTGCGCTAATTGCGGGCGGGCTTTCGAGACTGTTGATGTGACTGATATGGCTCGTGCCATCAGTATGTGCGTGCATGATGTGCAGCAGAAGGTTGGTGTTGGCAAGATCGTTAAGATTCTGCGTGGTTCGAAGTCGCAGGATCTTGCGGTGTGGCATCCGGAGACTATGGCTACTTATGGCATGCTTGGTAGTGTCTCGGAAGCGCAGGTGCGTGATGTGCTGAATCAGATGGTGGCGGATGGGTTTCTTTGTATTTCCGAGGGGCGTTTGCCGCTTGTTGGATTTGGCGTTAGGGCTGCTGAGACGGTGAGTCCGCAGTTTCATTACGAAATGAAGCGTGTGAAGCGTAGGGTGCCGAGTCGTGCTGTTTCCGGTCAGGGTGGCTTGGATGGTCAATTGGGGCGGTCTCAGGCGGCTGGCGGTGTGCAGGAGTTGGACGGCGAGGAGGAGCGGCTGTTTCAGAAGTTGCGTGAATTGCGTTTGGCTATTGCGCGTGAGATTGGCAAACCGCCTTATATTGTGTTCAGTGATAAATCGTTGCGTGATATGGCTCGTATTCGGCCGACTACTCGTGCGCAGATGCTGGGTGTCAGTGGTGTGGGTGAGGTTAAGATGCAGCGGTATGGTGAACGGTTCCTTGATGTGATTCGGGCTGTGGGCGAACGTTCTGGACGGTAGCCGCGGTGTTGGCGATTGTGTGGGCCGTGATGATAATGCGCAATCAAAGACACGCATAACGATTCGATTGACTTGCGTGCGTGATGCGGCCACAGTGGTATGCGGGTAGTAATACGAATCAGTAGAAAGGCAGTGGCCATGGCAGATGAAAAGCCAGTTGTTGAAAGCTTCCAGCTTGACCATACCAAGGTGAAGGCGCCGTATGTGCGTTATATCGATACGCAGACCGGTCCGAACGGGGATGTGATCTCCAACTATGATCTGCGTTTGGTGCAGCCGAATGAGAACGCCATTCCTACCGGTGGCTTGCATACCATCGAGCATACGATTGCGGTGCTGCTTCGCGAGCGTATCCCCGGTTATATTGATTGTTCGCCGTTCGGCTGCCGTACCGGGTTCCACTTGTTGACGTGGGGTGAGCATTCTACGCAGGATGTGGCCAAGGCGTTGAAGGAGGCTTTGGAGTTCATCGCTTACGAGGCGACTTGGGATGATGTTCCGGCCACGACCATCGAGAGTTGCGGCAATTATCGTGATCATAGTCTGTTCACGGCGAAGGAGTGGGCGAAGGATATTCTCGCCAAGGGGATTAGTTCTGATCCGTTCGAACGCAAGGTGGTCTGATCGCCGGTTGTGCGCGGTGCCATTGGTGTGCGGCTCGTCTGTGGTTTCGCCCGGGCGGGCCGCACGGTGTTGTATGCCTGTTTGCGGTGAGATGCGCGGGTGGCCATGTGCACCGAGCGTGCTAGCTTTAACGCTCGGAATTGCTTACTATGCAAGCGTGAGGTGAGGCGTGACTGAGGATATGGCTACGAGACGTTTTCGCCATGCCACGATGAGTGATTTGCCACGGATGAGGGTGATCTATCAGCGTGCGCGTGAGTTGATGGCAGCCAACGGCAATCCGACACAGTGGGGAAGTACGTTTCCACGCGAATCCGTGGTGATCGATGACATCAAGCGTCAGCGCATGATGCTTCTGGTCGATACCAAGGATGGCAAGGAGCGTATTCTGGCGCAGTTCGCGGTGTGTCTTGGTGAGGATCCAACGTATACGCATATCGATGGCGCTTGGCTGGATAACGACAGCTATGTGACGATTCATCGCATAGCGTCTTCCGGTTTGGCACGTCATGCGGCCCGCGACTGCATTCGTTGGGCGTTGACCCATTACGGTAACGTGCGTGCCGATACGCATCCGAACAATAAGGCCATGCAGCATATTCTCGAATCGAACGGTTTCGCTCGCTGCGGTCTGATTCAGCTTATCGATCGGCCTACAGACACCACGCGTATCGCCTACCAGCGTCACGAATGGTGACGGTTCTCATGTTGTCGATAAGCTAAGCCCCCTCCAAACTACCGATGCTGGGACAGTGTTGAGCGTCGATAGTTTGGAGGGGGCTTAGTCTATTTACACTGATACCGGTCTTGCCGTCGATAGTTTAAGGACTTCCCAAACTATCGACGGCAAGACGGCGCTGAGCATCGGTAGATTCAGCATAGTGGGCAGATTGCCCGGGTCAGATCAGAACAATCCCGGCTCGTTCAACTTGGACCGCTTGCGGCTATAGGCGAAGTACACCGCCAAACCGAGCGAGAACCAGATGGCGAAGCGCAGCCAGGTCTCCCAGTTGAGTCCGCCGATCAGGATCAGGCAGAACACGATCGAGCAGATCGGTGTGAACGGTACGCCCGGCGCACGGAATCCGCGGTGCGCGTCCGGCTGGGTCTTGCGCATCCACAGCACGCCAGCGGACACGATGATGAACGCGGACAGCGTGCCGATGTTCACCAGCTCAAACAGCACGTTGATATTGATGAAACCGCCGGCGATTGCCGTCAGCAGGCCGAAGAACCAGGTGCCCTTGAACGGGGTGTGGTATTTCGGATGCACCTCGCCGAAGAACTTCGGGAACAGGCCGTCGCGGCTCATCGCATAGCAGATGCGGGACTGACCGTACAGCTGCACGAGCATCACGGTGGTCATGCCGATCAACGCGCCGAGGTTCACGATCACGGCCAGCCAGTTCAGGCCGGTGGCCAGGATCACGCCGGCGACCGGGGCGTCCACGAACTTGGCGAACTCCTTATAGGGCACGACGCCGGTCATGATGAAGGTCATGGCGATGTACAGCACGGTGGAGATGACCAGCGAGAGCAGGATGCCGCGCGGCAGCGTCTTGTTCGGGTTGATGGTCTCCTCGGCGGAGGACGAGACCGCGTCGAAGCCGATGAAGCTGAAGAACACGATCGAGGCGGCTGGCACGATGCCGTAGGGCTGTGTGGAACCGGGCTGGAACGTGTAGACCCCGTAGGGGGAGAACGGCTTCCAGTTCGCCGGGTTCACGTACCAGACGGTGCAGATGATGAACAGCACGATGATGACGAGCTTGATCATCACCATGATGTCGTTGGCCTTCTTGGTCTGGCTGATGCCGATGGACAGCAGCCAGGTGATGAGCAGCACGATGACGAATCCCGGCAGATTGAAATAGGTGGTCACGCCCGGCGTGGTGCCGTATGCCGCGGTGAGTTCGACGGGCAGGTGCAGCCCGAACCCTTCAAGCAGCTTGTTGAAATACCCCGACCATCCGGCCGACACGGTGGCGGCCTGCAGCGCGTATTCCAGTATCAGATCCCAGCCGATCACGAAGGCGATGAGTTCGCCGAACGCCAGATAGGCGTAGGAATACGCGGAACCGGACACGGGCGCCATCGAAGCGAACTCCGCGTAGCACAGGCCCGCGAAGCCGCAGCATACGGCCGCGAGCAGGAACGACAATGACAGGGCGGGGCCTGCGGTGAGCGCGCCCTTGCCGGTGAGTACGAAGATGCCGGTGCCGATGATCGCGCCGATGCCGAGCATGGTCAGATCGAAGGTTTTCAATGTTCGTTTCAGCGGCGTCGCTTCGGAAACAAGCTGGTCCACCGATTTTTTGCGGAATAGATCCATTGGTCTCTCTCAAATGCAATATGCGAAATTGGGCAAAAACCGGACGGTGCTCCGGGACTCTGGCACGCCTCAACGCCAGAAATCAAATGGTGCGGCTCTCCATATGAGGAAAAATCGCAACGTGGTTCAGTAGTGTACGAGCTGGGACGGAAAAACAGAGTTTTGCGTCTCGGCATACGTTTCGGCGTGCATATCGATGGCGCATTGATGAAGCGACCGATGCCGCAGCTGAGGCGTCCGAGTGGACGATGCGGCGATTCATGCATGGATTTTGTTACACGTGCGAGTGACAATAGGGAACCATGAGTATGAATGCAGCACCTGAAATCGCGTTTTCATCCGAACAGGGCAAAGCCAATTATGCAGCCGCCCGCCGCCAGTACCCGGCGCAGGCGATCGTCGACCTGAAGGCGATGCGTGACAATATGCGTCACCTTGTCGCCACCGTGGGAGGACCGCAATCCGGCACCGCCGTCATGGGAGTGGTCAAAGCCGACGCCTACGGCCATGGGCTGCTTCCCTCTGCATTGGCAGCGCTGGCCGGCGGCGCCACCTGGCTTGGTACCGCGCAATCCCATGAGGCGCTGCTGCTGCGCCAGTTGGGCATCGGCCCCGACCGTTGCCACATTCTCACCTGGGTGTACAACGGCGCCGCCGTGCCCTTCGACGAACTGATCGACAACGATATCGACGTGTCTGTCGGCTCGCTGGCGGGCATCGACGCCATCGCCGCAGCCGCCCGCAAACTGGGCAAGGCCGCCCGCGTGCATGTGAAGGTCGACTCCGGGTTCGGCCGCAACGGCTTCACCCCGGAAGGTTTCGACGCGGCATTGGCCAAGCTGGTGCCGCTGGCCCAGGAGGGCGTGATCGAGGTCATCGGTCAGTGGAGCCACCTGGCCGTGGCCGACAGTCCCGACGTTCCCGAGTTCGTGGAATCCACCGAACGTCAGATCGCGAACTTCAACGCGTTCACCGACCGCATGAAGCAGGCCGGCATCGCGCCCAGCATCCGTCACCTCGCCAACACCGCCGCCACGCTGGACCGCCCGGAGATCCATTTCGAACTCACTCGCCCGGGCATCGGCCTGTACGGCTACGAGCCCGACCCGGCGATGGGCACGCCGAACACGTATAAGCTCAAGCCGGCCATGCGTCTGCAGGCACAGCTCGGCACCGTCAAGGACGTCGAGGCCGGTCACGGCATCTCGTATGGCCGCACCTACCTGACCCCGCAGAACACGTCGACCGCCATTGTGCCGTTGGGCTACGCGGACGGCATCCACCGCTCCGCCTCCGGCTTCGATATGGAAGGCGCCAAGCATGTGGACAAGCCGGGCGGCCCGGTGCGCGTGATGACCAAGCAGGGCCCGCATATCTACCATGTGTCCGGCCGCGTGTGCATGGACCAGTTCATCCTCGATCTGCATGGCTCCGCCGCGGAACTCGGCATCGCGGAAGGCGACACTGTCGAACTGTTCGGCCCGGGGCGCGGCGAGGAATACGGCGAGCCCACCGCCGACGATTGGGCGCGCGCCGCCGACACCATCAGCTATGAGATCTTCACCTGCCTGCGCAATCGCATCCCGCGCCTGTACGAGCATGCGCCCGAAGTGCTGGCTCCGGAGAATCTCGCCAAGCTCGATCCCAAGAGCATCCTGTAACACGCGCTTTGCGCCATGGCCGCTTTTGCCCCGCATGCCTACGGTTGCGACGGGCGGAAGCGGCCATGGCCGTGCATGACGTGCGGCATAGCTGATAGGGTTGGGGACTATGCCGGGAATGATCAAGAAGGAAGACATCGAAAAGGTGCGCGTCGCCGCGGACCTGTATGACATCGTATCCGCCTCAGTATCGCTGAAGCCTTCGGGAACCGGCACGTTTGTAGGCCTATGCCCGTTCCACGACGAGAAGACCGGCAGCTTCAACGTGCGTCCGGCGCTCGGCGTGTGGCATTGCTTCGGCTGCGGCCTGGGCGGTGACGTGTTCAAGTTCGTGGAGGAACAGGAGAACATCGACTTCCGCGAGGCGGTGGAACTGCTCGCCGACAAATACCATATCGAACTGCATTACGAGCAGAACGGCAACGCGCGCGCCGAGCATTCCGGATCCAAACGCGCCCGTCTGCTCGAAGTGAACGAGGCCGCACAGCGCTTCTTCGCCAGCCAGATCATGACCAAGGAGGCGCTTGCCGCACGCAAACTGCTCGGCGGACGTACCTTCACCCAGGCCGACTGCGAGCGTTTCGGCTGCGGGTATGCGCCGCAGGGGTGGGATAATCTGGTGCGTCATCTTGCGTCGCAGGGGTTCACGCAGCAGGAGATGCTGGATGCCGGTTTGGCGCGGCAGGGTCAGCGTGGCGTCTATGACTATTTCCGTGGGCGTGTGACGTGGCCGATTCGTGATTCGACGGGTCGCACGTTGGGGTTTGGCGCTCGCAAGCTGTATGACGATGATCAGATTGCGGCGAAGTATATTAATACGCCTGATACGCAGCTGTATCACAAGAATCAGGTGTTGTATGGCATTGATTTGGCCAAGCAGGCCATTGTGAAGAAGCGTCAGGCGGTGATCGTCGAGGGGTATACCGATGTGATGGCCATGCATCTGGCGGGTGTGGATACGGCTATCGCCACGTGTGGTACCGCGTTCGGCGAGGAGCATGCGAAGATCGTGCGCCGTTTGGTGAAGGATGATTCGCTGGGTGCGATTCAGCTGGTGGGGCCGTTGAAGGTTGACGGGCAGCCGGTCAGTTCGCGTATTGTGTTCACGTTTGATGGCGATGCGGCTGGGCAGAAGGCGGCGTTGCATGCGTTCGGTCTTGATCCGGCGTTTTTGTCGCAGACGTTTGTGGCGGTGGCCGAGCATAATCTCGATCCGTGCGATTTGCGTATCGAGCAGGGTGATGAGGCGGTTCGTGCGCTGGTTGCCAGGGCGAAACCGTTGTATGACTTTGTGATCGGTGCGGCGATCAACCGTTTTGATACGAGCTATAGTACGGGGCGTTTGGGTGCGGTGAAGGCTGTCGCTCCGTTGATCGCGCAGATTCGCGACCGTTCTCAGGTGGATTTGTATACTCGCCAGGCGGCTCGGCGTATTGGCGGTGTCGATCTTGACATGATGCGCCGTGAGGTGGAGCGGTGCAGGCGTCAGTTGCGTGTGCGCGATGAGGATGCGTATGCGCCGAAGCGGCGTCTTGTGCAGCCGCAGCATGCTGATGGTGCCATGACGTCTGAGCGTGTGCGCCAGATCGAGCGTGAGAATGCGCGCAAGCAGACGTTCTATCATGTGGATGACGCCGTGTTCATTGCCGAAGAGCAGTTCATGGCCGTGCTTGTTCAGATTCCCAACGCCATCCGCGTTGACTGGTTTGATTCGTTGACTCCTGCCAGTTTCGAGACTTCGGTGTTCCGTGCCCTGTTCCAGGCGGTTGTTGCCGCCGGCGGGCTTCCGGAGGCCACCACTCCGCAGGGGTTGTGGATGCATAATCTCACCAAGGCCGGTGGGCCCATGCTTGAGCCGGTGATTAATGAGTTGGCCGTTATGCCGTTGCCGTTGGCCGATCGTTCCGCAAACGGCGATGATGCGCAGGGGCAGCGTGTGCAGTCCGATGCGAACAGTCCCGCTTCGGCCACCAAGGCCGAGGTGCGGTATGCTTCGGAGTTGTTGGCGCGTCTGCTGGATATGGGTTTCGTGCGTAGCATCGCTTCGGCGCGTGCGCGTATGTCGCGCTTGCCCGATGGCGAGGAGAAGATCGCGCTGCTTGGCACCATTACGAATATGGAGGCGTCGCGTAAGAGCCTGCAGAATCAGGTGCATGGCAACAACGTCAATTAGCGGTGTGTCGCCCGATGCCGGGCATATGCAGCCGGGCGTGTATTGGTATGGGCGGCATGGGTGGCATGGCGCTCGATGAAGGGCCGCGTTCCGTAGGTGGTCGCTGCTGGAGTCGGCTTGAAAGAATGGTCGAATATGGCCGTTTCTCTACGGGTGTGTCATAGATATCCGCCTACGGAACGCTCGAACACCCTACGGAAGTCGTGTTCGGCCGTGTCGGTTCCTGGAATCGCTGTGCCGCAGTGCCGAGAATCCCTGTTAATAAGGCAACTTGGATGGTTTTGTGGTATATTTCTGGCGCCGTTTACGAAGGCGGCCGCCGAGTGTCTGGCAATTGGGGGTGATCGGCTGAATAACAGCACGCCGCAGGCATGCTGTAGTCGGGGTTTCGGGTAAAGTGGTTACGGCATTGAATGAAGAACCCGTTGTGCGCAGGGTGCGCAGGCGGGATGCATGGAGGACATGGATGCGGCGTTTGGTGGTCAAAGTCCTGAAGAATGAGACCATTCTCGTTGTGGCTTCGGTACTTGCGTTGGTTTCCTGCTTTATCGTTCCACCAGATAGGGAATATGCCGGCTATATTCATGCCAGCACCATTTCTCAGCTGATCTGCCTCATGATCGTAGTGTGCGGTTTTCAGCGTATCGGCGTGTTCCGTATTATCGGCTCGCGTCTTCTGGAACATGTGGGCAGCTTGCGGGGACTTGTGGTGACGCTGGTGGCGTTGACCTATTTTTCGGCGATGTTGATCACGAACGATGTGGCGTTGGTTACGTTCGTTCCCTTTGCGGTGGCTGTGCTGCTCATGGCCGATATGGGGGAGAGAACCGTTCTGGTGGTCACGTTGATGACCATCGGCGCGAATGTGGGCAGTATGCTCACGCCGATCGGCAATGCGCACAACCTGTATCTTAAAGCGCTTACCGGCATGCCGGCCGGCGAGATGATGGGCATTATGGCGCCGTATTCGGTGTGTGCGGTTGTTCTTCTGCTGATCGTGATCTATTTCGCGTTCCCGAAGCTTCCTGTTTCCGAACTGAATAATCTGGAGACCGGTGTGCTTGCCCCGGAGCGGAGCAAGCATCAGCCGGATGAGATTCGCATCACCGGCTATGGAGCCGGCTATGGCGGCTGGCGTACCGTGGTGTACGCGCTGCTGTTCGTCGTCTGCCTGCTGGCCGTATCCGATTTCATCCCGCTGTGGGTGATGTGCGTGGTGGTCGTGGCCACGTTCCTGTTCACCGACCGCCGCGTGTTCCGCTACGTGGATTGGGGTCTGCCGCTTACCTTCTGCATGTTCTTCATCTTCATCGGCAATATGAAGCGTGTGCCGGAGTTCTACCAGCTGGCGCAGTCGCTGGTCAGCGGGCATCCGCTTGAGGTGGCGGTGGTGTCCAGCCAGGTGATCAGCAATGTGCCCACCACGCTGCTGCTTTCCGGTTTCTGCGACCAGTGGCGTCCGCTGATCATCGGCACCAATCTTGGCGGCATGGGTACGCTGATCGCATCCATGGCCTCGCTGATCTCCTACAAGAACGTGGTGCGTCAGTACCCCGACCGCAAGGGCCGTTATCTGGGCGTGTACACCGCGGTGAACGTGCTGTTCCTCATCGTTCTTGTCGGGTTGAGCTGGATTATCGAATAGGATTCGAGGCACCGCCGCCGATGCCACAGGTTGGGCGGAAACGTCCGGAATCTGGAAATCAGGCAGGTGCGGCGCGTGTCTATTTATGCACCCCCCATTATGATGGGTTTGGTTTGGCCCCGTAGCTCAGCTGGATAGAGCATGTGACTTCTAATCTCAGGGTCGCCGGTTCGAGCCCGGCCGGGGTCACGAATAATCCTTGGAATCGCATGGTTCCAAGGATTTTCTCAAATTGTCTAGTTTTTCCGATATCCCGGCGAGGGTATTGGTCACGGCGGGCCGATCGCAACCCCTATGCCGGAATCGTGCCATAGTACGGGTGGGAAGGCTTGCCGGCGCGTGGATATGCGCTGCCGGGCGGATGGGCATAGGTATAGTTGGAGTGCAAAGAGGCATTGACTTCCCATAGGGGGCATAGTGATTATGGATACCGCGAGATCAGATAGAGCGAAGACCGTGCCGCCACTCGACCAGCCGTTTGTCGGAATTGGTTTTCAGGAGGCGAGCAGCCGCTTGCTGAAGAAGTGGTGGATCTTTTCCGGCCGTGCCAGCCGCGGCGAATACTGGTGGGCGCTGCTGTATGTCTGCCTTATCGACGTGCTGTTCATCGTGTTGGAGTATTTCTTCGAAAGCTTCGTCCTTGCGGTCTACGGATGGTGGCTGTTCGTGCTCGTTCCGATGCTGGCCGTATCGGTGCGCCGTCTGCATGATGCGAATATGTCCGGCTGGTGGGCGCTGGCGCCGTGCATAGGCAACGTCGCCGGACTGTGCATCCAGGTGTCTCCCGTCATCAAAGTGGTCGGCGCGCTCGGCACCATCTATCCGACGCAGTTCGCGGACACTCTGGCCAGGGGCGTCGCCCAGCAGTTCAACGGCGGCGCGGTCGGGACGGTACTGGTCGGACTGCTTCTGCAGCTGGCCGCCGTGGTATTGCAGATCTGGCTGTACACGAGACCCGGCAAGCCTGAGGGCAGGCGCTTCGACAAGCGGGGCGACAAGTAGCTGTTCGTTTGCCGGAAAGAACGGGCGGGGATGCGATGCCTCTGAATCGCGTCCCCGCCCGTTGTGCATTGCCGCCAGTGCGTTCAATCGCCGATAATCGCCGAAACGATACCCGATACGATCGAGATGATCAGCGAGGCGAGCACCGACCACCAGAATCCATTGACAGTCACGCCCACGTCGAACAGGCTGATCGCCAGCCATGAGGCGAGGCGCATGAACAGCCAGTTGATGACCAACGCAACGATGCCGAAACTCAACACGGAGAACGGCAGTGCGATCATATGCGTCAACGGTTTGATCGAGGCGTTGATCAGCGCCATGAACAGGGCAAATGCGACGATGCCGAGCACCGGCGGATGCCCGACGACCTGCAGGCCCGGAAGCAGCAGCACCGTCACGGCGACCGCAACACTCATAATGAACCAACGGCTGATGAAATGTCCCATGACACCATGGTAAGCCAGGCCATTGCGCAGCCGTTCGCACACGGTGAAAGAGCATCGCGATTGCAGCAGTATACGGATCTGCGGATGCGTGACACATGACGCATGATGCGTGGCATGCATCACGCGAGCATATGGACAGGCCGTGCGGCCGAGCCTAATCGCTGATGCCGAGAGCCTGAAGAATCGCCTTGCGTACCGCATCGACGGTCAGACCGTATCGGCGGTTCAGCTCGGCCAGCGGAACACGGTCGGTGAACTCCTTGGTCGCGCCGAAGGTCAGCACGTGGGGGAGCGCATCGGCAGGCAGTCGGAGATTGCCGCAATAGGCCGCCACCTTCGCGCCCCAGCCGCCATCCAACTGGCCGTCCTCCAACGTGACAAGCAGACGATGCCTCTGATCGATCAGCGTATGCAGCGCATGCTCGTCCAAAGAGCCGAACTGTCTTGGGTCGATCACGGTCGCGTCGAAAGGCAGCGCATCGGCCACGCGCAGCGCCAACGGCAGCGTATTGCCCAGGCCGAGAATCGCCACACGTGCCCCGGCGCGTACCGTATGCCAGCGCAGCCAGTCGGAGCCGCTCGTGGCGGTGCTTTCGCACAGGGCCTTGTACGCATCGTCGGAATCGGCGTCAAGCACCGTCTCGCCAGGCACGCGGATCACTACCGGGCCGGGATGCGAGCCCATGCGGCGTGCCGGATCGGTGGCCCAGTCGAGCATGGCGAGGAAATCATGCCCGTTGGTGGGTGCCAGGCAGATAAGTCCGGGAATATTGCCGAACATGGCGATATCGTATGCGCCGGAATGCGTGTTGTCCGAACCGGACAGGCCGCTGAGGAACGACAGCAGCGTTACCGGCTGACGGTTCAATGCCATCTCCTGGAAGAACTGATCGTAGGCGCGCTGGAAGAACGATGCGGTGGTCGCCACAACAGGCGTACCCCCCGCGCGGGCGACGCCCGCGGCGAACGCCGCCGCATGCGATTCGGTGATGCCGGTGTCCACGTAATGCACTCCGGCACGTTCGCGGAATGCGCGGGTGATGCCGTTGGACCCCGGTGTGGCGGGGGAGATGACCATCAGCCCCGGCTCGGTGGCGAAACGGCGTTCCAATGCGGCCATGGCAAGCTTGCCGTAATGTTTGCGCGGATCATCCGGCCTGCCCAATGCGGCGTCGGGCGTCTGCCAGTGCGATGCCTCGCAGCGGCCGGCATGGGGGTCGCTGCCGGACAGGTCGCAATGGTCGACCTCATGCCGGTCCTCGTTGGCCGGGAGCCCCAGTCCCTTCAACGTATGAATGTGCACCACGACGGGATGGTCGATATCCTTCACCTCAGCGAAGGCCCTGACCAGCGCGTCCACGTCGTTGCCCCGTTCCACATACCGGTAGTCCAGGCCGAAGGCGTTGAAGATATTGGGCTGCGCAGTGCCGCCCGACGCGCGCAACCGGGCCAGCGGCCCGTACATGCCGCCGAAATCCTCGGAGATCGACATTTCGTTGTCGTTGAACACGATGATGAGATTGCCGCCCTGCTCGGCCGCATTGTTCAGCCCCTCGAACGCCACGCCGGAGCTCAGCGAGCCGTCGCCGATCACCGCGATCATATTGCCGCTGCCGCCTGCCGCGTCACGGGCTTTGGCCAATCCGCAGGCCAGGGAGACGGAAGTGCCGGTATGGCCAAGTGCGAACTGGTCATGCTCGCTTTCCTCCGGGTTGGTGAATCCGGTGGCTTCGCCGGCGTGCGCGGGATCGAAATAGGCGGCGGCGCGGCCGGTGAGCATCTTATGCACATAGCTTTGATGGGATACATCGAATACGATGCGGTCACGAGGCGAGCTGAACACGCGGTGCAGGGCGACAGTGGCCTCCACCAAACCGAGATTGGAACCGATATGGCCGCCATGCCGATGGCCGTATTCAAGCAGGGTCGCACGGATTTCGGCACATAGATCGGTCAGCTGACCGGGCTCGAGCGCTTTCACATCGTCCGGTCCTGTGATGGTTCGCAGCAACCCATCGCGCATCTATCTGCTCCTTCTCTCTATGTATGCCAGTATGTTCCTCGCTCCAAATGGCACATCATACAGCTGTACGGCCTGTATCGTTCGATTATTCCGCAAATGCTCCCTACTTCCCCCACATACCCTCGTAAGGCGCAAAGCGCTTCACAATGACAGGCGGCAAGGGTACAGTGAATACGTATTCTCAATAAACGGAGGTAGATGATAATGAGCGAAAGCACGCCCGAAGTTGCCGTGGTCATGGGCTCTTCCAGCGATTGGGAGACGATGAAGCACGCCTGCGAGATCCTCGACCAGTTCGGTGTCCCGTACCACAAGCAGGTCATTTCCGCTCATCGTACGCCGGAACTGATGGGCGAATTCGCCCACGCCGCACGCGGCAACGGCTTCAAGGTCATCATCGCCGGAGCGGGTGGCGCGGCTCATCTTCCCGGCATGATCGCGGCGCAGACCACCCTCCCCGTCATCGGTGTTCCGGTGCGTTCGCACGCCCTGTCCGGATGGGATTCGCTGCTGTCCATCGTGCAGATGCCGGGCGGCATCCCCGTCGCCACCACCGCAGTCGGCAACTCCGGAGCCACGAACGCCGGCCTGCTCGCCGTCTCCATTCTCTCCACCACCGATGAGCGCCTGGCCAAGGCGCTGCAGGAATACCGCGAATCGTTGAAGGAAAAGGTGGCCGAATCCAATGCCCAGCTTGTCTGAAGAAACCAACGGCCGTATTGAGCGTTTGATGCCCGGCTCGACCATCGGCATCATTGGCGGTGGTCAGCTTGGCCGTATGATGGCGCTTTCCGCCCGCTACATGGGATTCCGCGTCGGCGTGCTCGACCCGACCCCGGACTGCCCGACCGCGCAGGTCGCCGATTTCCAGATCGTCGCGGAATACGACGACAAGACCGCCATCCACGATCTCGCCGTCAAATCCGACGTGCTCACCTACGAATTCGAGAACGTGGACGCCGACGCCATCGACGAGGTGCGCGGGCTGGCGGCCGTTCCGCAAGGCACCGACCTGCTGCGCGTCACGCAGGATCGCGTGAACGAAAAGCAGTTCATCAACGACCACGGCACCGCAACCGCACCATGGCGCGCGGTCAACAATTTCGACGAGCTTGACGCCGCACTCGACGAGATCCACTACCCGGCAGTGCTCAAAACCCGTTCCGGCGGCTACGACGGCCACGGTCAGACCGTGCTCAGGTCCGACGCCGATCTGGAACAGGTTCGCGCGCGCGGCGACCGCGGTGGCGGATTCCCGCCGAGCATTCTCGAAGGATTCGTGGACTTCGCCTTCGAAGCAAGCATCCTCGTGTCCGGCAACGGTACGGATTTCGTCACATTCCCCATCGTGCGCAACGAGCATCGCAACAACATCCTGCATATGACCATCGCCCCGGCCACAGTGAGCGAAACCGTGGCCCGCAAGGCCCACGAGCTTGCCCTGCGCCTGGCCAAGGGATTCGAACTGGCGGGAACGCTCGCCATCGAACTGTTCGTCACCAAGGACGACGATGTGATCGTCAACGAGCTCGCCCCACGCCCGCACAACTCCGGGCACTACACCATCGAGGCATGCTCCTTCGACCAGTTCGACGTCCATGTGCGCGGCATCGCCGGCTGGCCCCTGGAACAGCCGAAGCTGCTGAGCCCAGCGGTCATGGTCAATGTGCTCGGCCAGCATGTGGAGCCGACGCGCGCCCTGATCGCCGACCATCCGGAATGGAACGTGCACGACTACGGCAAGGCCGAGGTACGTCATGACCGCAAGATGGGGCATATCACGGTGCTGACCGACGACACGGCGAAGACCGTGGCCGACCTTGAGGCCACAGGCTGCTGGGACGATTTGCAGCCGCAATCGGCTAAGGCGTGATGCCCGCGATGGTGGAACATATCGAACGGCAGACCAAGCAGAAGGACGCGATCCGCACCCAGCTCGCGGACTGCGACGAATTCATCTCCGCCCAGGATCTGCATCGCAGCCTGCAGGATTCAGGCATGCACATCGGCCTGGCCACCGTTTACCGCCAGCTGAACTCCCTGGCGGAATCCGGTGCGGTGGACACGATTCGTCTCAACGGCCAGCAGCTGTTCCGACTGTGCGGCGATGACGCACACCATCACCACATGGTGTGCACCGACTGCGGGCGTACCGTCGAGATCGAATCCCCAGGGGAGAGCTGGCTGCGCGGGATTGCGCAAAAACATGGATTCGTCATTAAAAGCCACACCATCGAGGTGTTCGGGCTGTGTTCTGACTGCCAGAGGAAAAACAGCCATAGTGAATGAACTGTGGCCGATTCGCATGGGCGGGGTACAATGCTCCGCTCATGCGTTACGCTGAAGAAGCACAAGAGGGAATACAAGAAGAAGCGGTGCGGAGTCACTGCGGCGTCGAAGCATGCTACGCCAAGTAATGGAAATTCGATTCGAACGAAGAGAAGCGTATGGATAACCAGGAACACGAAGTAGAGATCACCGAGAAAAGCAAACGCAAACCGTTCCCCGGCTGGTTGTACGGGGTGCTGTTCGTCTTGTTTGACGCCATCGGCGTAGGCATACTCGAATGGGGCGTCACCGCCACGTCGAGGGTCAAGCTGTCAAGTCCCACCATCGGCTGGGGATTCGTCTCGAAGATGTGGACCGACCTGAACTTCGTGGCCGTGCTGAACCTGCTGCTGTGCGGCATCGTCTACCTGATTCTGCTGATGATCTCAAACCGCTTCTGGGTGGCCACGCCGATATATCTCGCGCTTGCGATCATCATCGCCGTCGTCGAGCATTTCAAGATCACCATCCGCTACGAGGCCGTGATCCCCTCCGACCTGAGTTTTCTGAAATCGGATGCGGGCAATCTCATGAGCTTCATGCCGTCCGGTGCGCAGTGGACTATCCTCGGCGCGGTGGCGGGATTCCTGGTGCTGCTCGGACTGTGCCTGTACCTCAACCGCATCGACGCTCGCCACGGCCGCATGTTCCGCGCAGCCGACCATCGAACCGGTCTGGCGAACGCCGCGGCCCGCATCCTGCTGGTCATCATTCCCGCCGGTTTCTTCGGCATGTACGCCATGCAGGCGGGGACCGTGGGCTCCTGGGCGAATACTCTGAGTGTCGCCATGGGCGACCAGTCGTCCATGTGGGATTCCGTATACGACGCGCAGCGCAACGGCCCGGTCGTCTCCTTCCTGCGCCAGCTCAATCCGAAGGTGATGGAGAAGCCGGAAGGCTACTCCGAAGCCACGATGAAGCAGGTCGCCAAACGCTACGCAAAGGCGGCGGAAAGCATCAATGCCAAGCGCAGCGCCAATCTGAACGATTCGACCGTGGTGTACGTGCTGTCCGAATCCTTCTCCGACCCGAGCCGCGTGCCCGGGCTGAAGGTCAACAAGGATTCCATGCCGAACATCCGTAAAATCAAGGAGAACACCACCTCCGGCTATATGCTGTCGTCCGGGTACGGCGGCGGCACGGCCAACCTCGAATACATGGGTCTGACCGGCATGAGCATGGCCAATTTCGATTCCTCGCTTTCCAGCCCCTACCAGCAGTTGGTGCCAGGGCAGCATTGGACGCCGACGATCAACCAGCTGTGGGGCGCTCCGAAGAACTCCATCGGCGTGCACCCGTACGAGTCCTCGATGTATTCGCGTGCCATCAACTACAAGAAGTTCGGATTCTCCCACTTCTACACGTTGACGGGCCCTGACATCATCTCCCATCAGGACAAGCTGGGCTCCAGTCCGTACGTCTCCGACGAAGCGGCCTACAAGAGCACGTTGGAAGAGCTGAAGAAGACCAAATCCAACCAGTTCATCCAGCTCATCACCATGCAGAACCACATGCCATACCACGATTGGTATCCGAATAACGAGTTCACCGCGCAATCCACCACCGGCACCGCGCTGGGCAAGACCGAGCAGGAATCGATCCAGACCTACCAGAAGGGCGCGGCCATCACCGACCAGGAGACCGAGAAGTTCCTCAAGCAACTCGACAAGATCGACAAGCCCATCACCGTGGTCTTCTACGGTGATCACCTGCCGGGCATCTACTCGACCGCCAGCGAGGATTCGAACAATTCGCTTGCGCTTCATCTGACTGATTACTTCATCTGGTCGAACAAGGCGTCTTCGTCGCAAGGCAACAAGGCGGAGAACAGCGCATACACGTCGCCGAACTTCTTTATGGCTCAGACGGCCGAGCATATGAACGCCAAGGTATCGCCGTTCATTGCGTTCCTGACGCAGATGCACCAGAAGATCTCCGCCATGGAGCCGCCGGTGGTCAACCAGATCCAAGGCTGGCAGCGCATCCCCGAAGGTCAGAGCCTGTACCTGGACGCTTCCGGCAAGCCCATGGCCGCAAGCGACTTCGACAAGAAGACGCGGCAGCTGGTGGATGATTACAAGCTGATCCAGTACGACATCACCACGGGACGCAACTACCTGAAGGGCCTCGGCTTCATGGATCTGCCGAAGCAGTGACGGGCGGCTGCAGCCTTTGGCAGCGGGTGGGCGCGGCATGGGGTTGTCCCATGGCCGCGCCCCGGTTTTGCAGCGGAATTGGCACATCGGTACGTCAATCGTTGTATCGGCGGTATTCTGGTGGCAGAACGATATGACCGGTGGAGTCCTGGGACGATGGGGTCCGAGGTGTGCCGGTATGGAAGAAACGAATTCGAGGAGGGGCAGAACCTATGGGGACCAGGGTCACGTTGAAGGATGTCGCGGCGGCGGTCGGGGTATCGCCGGCGACCGTTTCGCTGGTACTCAACGGCAAGCCGGTACGCATCTCCGATGAACGCCGTGCGCAGATACAGAAGGTGGCTTCGTCCATGCGCTATCGGCCCAATCAGGCGGCCCGTGCGTTGGTCACCCGGCGTTCGAACATGGTGGGGCTGGTGGTGCCCGATATCGAGAACATGTTCTTCTCGTCGTTGTTCAAGGCGTTGGAGGATGTGGCCATTCGTGATGGCTATTCGGTGATCGTGGCCAATAGCGACGATTCGAGGGAGCGCGAGCGTTCGCTGATCTGCGGCGTGTCCGCTCGCGGCGTCGATGGATTGTTCCTGGTTCCTGCCCTGCAATCCTGCGCACAGGAAGCGGCGTTGCGCCGTGACGTCGAGGAATGCCCATGCCCTGTGGTGTTTGTGGATCGTCTGGTTGACTCCGGGTATTGCGATGGTGTGGGCGTGGATAACGAGGAGGGCGGCAGACTGGCCGCCGAAGTGCTGATCGACTCATTGGCGGCCGGGGCACGCGATGCAAGGAAGGGCCGTGTCGGATGTGTCTGCGTGGAAAGGGCTGATGGCATATCCGATTTGCGGTTCCGTGGATTCGCCGATGCGTTGGCGAAGGCTGGGGTGCCGCTTGACGCCGAATGCATCGTGAAGGGGGATTACCGGTATTCGAGCGGGTATGAAGCCGCCAATCGCCTGCTGGATGCCGGTGTCGGCGCCGTGTTCTGCGAGAACGACCTTATGGCCATGGGGTTTCGCCGGCGTGTGGAGGAGCGTGGGCTGCATGTGCCTGAAGACATGTCGATTGTGGGCTACGACGATGTGTTGCCCAGATTCGGCCTGCTTAACGATCTGACCACCATCTCGCAGAATGTGGACGCGTTGGCGGCGGAATGCTGGTCCGTGCTGAGGGAGCGTTTCGCGAAGCCGAAGGCGCCGGCGCGTACAAGCAGGATCCAACCCCACCTGGTTACGCGCTCGACCGTGTTTGGCGTGTGAACGGTCGCTGGCGGCTATGGGCGGCCTGCAAAACGGCAGATGAAGCGCGGTCGACCGTCGTCCAGTCGTGCCATGGCGATGGCATAGGTTGCATGATGGCTGATTTTCCAAGCGACACACGGTGATTTTGGCTTTTATGATAAAACGTTTTATCATGAGGGGGAAGTTACACGGAACCCCATATACGATTCCGTGGCGAAGGCCATCAATGTTGAAAGGCGAATTCCAATGAAGAAACTCATTCTTGATCTTGACACCGGTGTCGACGACGCTCTGGCCATCTCATACGCCTTGGGCAGCCCGGAGATCGAGCTCATCGGCATCACCGGCACCTACGGCAACGTCCTGGTCGAGCAAGGCGTGCGCAACGCGCTCGCCATCACCGATCTGCTCGGCCACCCGGAAGTCAAGGTCTACCAAGGGCTGCCGCACTCCAGCACCACCGACTCCTTCTCCGTCCTGCCGGTCTCCGCATTCATCCACGGCGAGAACGGCATCGGCGACGTAACCATCCCGGATTCCAAGCGCGAAGTCGAAACCGAATCCGCGGTCGACTTCATCATCGACGCGGTCAAGACCTACGGCAAGGATCTCATCTACGTGCCGACCGGCCCGATGACCAACATCCAGGCCGCACTCAAGAAGGCGCCGGAAATCAAGGACGAAATCGGTCGCATCGTGCTCATGGGCGGTGCGCTCACCGTTCCCGGCAACTGCAACGCCTGCATGGAAGCCAACATCTCACAGGACCCGGAGGCCGCCGACTACCTGTTCCGCTCGGGCGCCCCGACCACCATGATCGGCCTCGACGTGACCCTGCAGACCCTGCTCACCTACAAGGAAACCCAGCAGTGGCGCGAACTGGGCACCACGGCCGGCACCTTCCTGGCCGACATGACCGACTTCTACATCAAGGCATACGAGACCACCTCGCCGCACCTGGGCGGCTGCGGCCTGCACGATCCGCTCGCCGTGGGCGTGGCCGTCGATCCGACGCTCGTCACCACGCTGCCGATCAACATGAAAGTCGATCTGGAAGGCCCCACCCGCGGGCGCACCATCGGAGACGAAACCAGGCTCAACGATCCGGTCAAGACCATGCAGGTCGCGGTCGGCGTCGACGTGCCCAGGTTCCTCAACGAATTCATGACCCGCATCACCACACTGGCAAAGAACGCCGACTGACGTCCAACGGCAATAGGAAAGAGAGAGCAACCATGACCACACAGACTACGGCAGTCGAACCACGGGACCCGTTCGACGACCCCGTCACCAGCAACAAGATGGCGGTTCGGGCGCTGATCCCGCTGCTCATCACCTTCGTGCTCGGCACCCTGTGCCTGCAAGGCTTCAACCTGGTATTCCAGCAGGTCGGCGCCGACGTGGGCGCACCGAACCAGGCATCGCTGATCACCGCATTCCCCAGCATCGTGCTCGGCATCGCCATCATCGGCAGCCTGCTCGGTTCCAACGCGCTCGCCGGCCACTCCATCACCGGCGCCACCGGTGTGGCGGCCAACTACTCCAACCTGCTGCTTATCGGCTCCGTAACCGCGCTGCTGGGCCTGATCGTGTTCTTCGTCTTCAAGAAGAAGATCTACGAAGGCAATCATGCGTTGGAAAATGACAAAGCCAACGCCTAGCGAATCGGCGCATCTGTGCGCAAGACGCGGGCCGGGTCGTCGCCTCGACGATCTGACGGTCCGGCCCGCGACCATTCTCAATCCTCTATTCTCAATCCTCAATCCCGTAAGACGAGACAATCCATAGACACAGTCATCCTAAGGAAGGCAACGATGAGCATCTCCGAAGTACTCTCCGCACTGGATCGCATCCACGGCACGGTATCGGTGATCGGATCCATGAATGCCGACTACACCGTCACCGCTCAACGCCTGCCCGGGCCGGGGGAGACCATCACCGGCGGGCCATTGCAGCTGCTGCCCGGCGGAAAATCGGGCAATCAGGCTGCCGCGGCGGCCAAGATAGGGGCTGCTGTCCGCATGTTCGGCGCGGTCGGCTCGGACTCCAATGCCGATTTTCTGCTCGAACAGCTTGAACAGGCCGGCGTCGACGTGTCGAACGTGCGTCGTGTGCTGGGGCCAAGCGGCACCACCGTCATCGTGGTGGACGCCGAAGGCGAGAACATCATCGTCTATTCGCCGGGCTCCAACGCGCAGGTCACCGTCGACTACGTGCATTCCATGAAGGAACAGCTCGTTTCCTCCAGCGTGCTGGGCCTATGCCTAGAAAGCCCCATCGAAACCGTCACCGCGGCGGCGCAGATATGTCACGAGGCCGGTGTGAAGGTGCTGCTCAACGATTCGCCGTTCACGCCCACGATTCCGGCGGAACTGATCGAAGCCTCCGATGTGCTGCTGGTCAACGAGCATGAGATGGCGCAGTTGTTGGGCATCGACGAGCCTGACGACGACGATTGGGACGGCTTCGACTGGCAGAACGCGGCCGACCGCATGGCCGAATACGGCTTCAACGAGGCGATCGTCACCTTGGGCGGCGACGGTTCCGTGGTACTGAACACAGCGGCCCCCGAAGACCAGCGGATCGTCCGCATCGCGCCGGTGAAGGTGGACGCCGTCGACACCACCGGGTGCGGTGACTCCTTCATGGGAACCGTACTCGCCGGGCTTGCCTCCGGGTTCAGCCTGCAGGACGCGGCAAAGCTCGCCTCGTACGTGTCGGCCTACGCGGCCACCGGGTACGGTGCCCAGGCCTCGTACGGCACCGCGGCGCAGATCAAGGCACGATTCGCCTGAGCGAAGCGTAACCACTAAGGGACCGCGGATCATGACGGTGACATCATGATCCGCGGTCCCTTGTTCATGCTCCGAACGGATGCACGGAAGTCAAGCGGCGATGTGCGCGGTGGCTAGGCGTATCGAGGGAAGGCATATGTTGATATGTCGACCGAGGGGCGACGCAGCCAACGCACCATCGTCACGCATCCAGGGCTTTGGAGCCGATGTCGTGACGATAGAACATCCCCGTTGTGTCGAGATTGTCGATGATCGCATAGATCTTGTCCTGTGCGGCTTTGATGTCGGGCGCGGAGGTTTCGACGAGGAGGACGCGGCCGGAGTTGGCGATGAGGCCTTCGTCGGAGTTGGCGACGCCGGCATAGTAGACGTGGGAGTCTTCGCCGACGGGGATTTCGGGGATGTGGGCGCCTTTGATGACGTCGACGGGGTAGCCGTTGGAGGCGAGGACGACGCCGAGGGTGGTGTTGTGCTCATCCCAGGTGAAGGTCGGGGTGTTGCCGTTGAGGATGGCCCAGATGCCTGCGGCGAGGTCGCTGGTGAGCTGGGGAAGTACGACTTCGGTTTCTGGATCGCCGAAGCGGGCGTTGAATTCGATGACCTTGGGGCCGTCTGCGGTGGCGATGAGACCGGCGTAGAGGATGCCGGTGAAGGGGGTGCCTTCGGCGGCCATGGCTTCGACGGTTGGGCGCACGATGGTTTCGATGGCCTGGTCGACGACGCTTTGCGCAATCTGCGGAACGGGGCTGTATGCGCCCATGCCGCCGGTGTTCGGCCCCTTGTCGCCGTCGTAGGCGCGCTTATGATCCTGGGAGATGGGCATGGCCCAGAATTCGGTGCCGCGTACGAAGCTCATGAGGGAGAATTCCTGGCCTTCGAGGAAGTCTTCGATAACGACTTTGGCGCCGGCTGCGCCGAAGCGATGGTCGATGAAGATGTCGTCGAGGGCGTTGATGGCGGTATCGATGTCCATGGCGACGGTGACGCCCTTGCCTGCGGCGAGACCGTCGGCTTTGATGACGATCGGCGCGCCATGCTCCTGCACGTATGCCTTGGCCGGTTCAAGCTCTTCGAAAGTGCGGTATTTGGCGGTCGGGATGGAATGACGTTCCATGAGCTGCTTGGCGAAGTCCTTGGAGCCTTCGATTTGGGCGGCGGCCTTGTTCGGGCCGAACGCCTTGATGCCTGCCGCTTCGAAATCGTCGACGATGCCTTCGATCAGCGGCACTTCCGGTCCGACGAACACCCAGTCGTAGTTGTTGCTGCGTACGAACTCGATGAGCGCTGCGTGGTTGGACGGGCTGATCTGCGTGGTGCGGATGCCGTCGAGTTCCATGCCGGGGTTACCTGGGGCGACGGTCACTTCATCGACGCTGCCGCCACGCATGAGCGCGTGGGCGATGGCGTGTTCGCGTGCGCCGGAACCGATAACCAGAACCTTCTGACCCATAATCTTTTTCTCCTCGAAATTGCTTGAAATCCGGATGGTTGAAATAGGAACGATGTATTGCGTATGCCTGGAACGGCATAAGTTAAGGCCTCCTCAAAAAAGGGGAGGCCTTAACCATTCGTCACACGAGCTCCACGTCGGTGCCGGTGTTCTTCACGATGTTGCCGAGCACGTATGCGGCTTCGCCGTTGGCTTCGAGCAGCTTCATGGTTTCGTCGGCGCGGTCGGCGCTGACTGCGAGCACCATGCCGATGCCCATGTTGAAGATGTTGAACATTTCCATATGGTCGATGTTGCCGGCCTTTTCCAGCACGTCGAAGATCGGCAGCACGGGCCAGGAACCGAGATTGATGTGTGCGGCCAGACCGTCGGGGATCATGCGCGGAATGTTCTCGATGAAACCGCCGCCGGTGATGTGCGCGACGCCCTTGACCACGCCGGCCTTGAACAGCGGGGACAGGGTCTTGACGTAGATCTTGGTCGGGGTGAGCAGCACGTCGCCGAGTTTTTCGCCGCCGAGTTCGTCCAGCTGGGTGTCGACGGTGTAGCCGGCCTGTTCGAACAGGGCCTTGCGCACCAGGGAGAAGCCGTTGGAGTGTACGCCGGTGGACGGCAGACCGATCAGCACATCGCCTTCGACGATGGTGGAGCCGTCGACGATGGCGGATTTCTCCGCAACACCCACGGTGAAGCCTGCCAGATCGTATTCGTCTTCGTCGTACATGCCCGGCATTTCGGCGGTTTCGCCGCCGATCAAACCGCAGTCGGCCTGCACGCAGCCGTCCGCCACGCCGGACACGACCTGTTCGAGCAGTGCCGGATCGTTCTTGCCGCAGGCGATGTAGTCGAGGAAGAACAGCGGTTCGGCGCCCTGAGCGGCGATGTCGTTAACGCACATGGCCACGCAGTCGATGCCGATGGTGTTGTGCTTGTTCGCCATTTTGGCGACGACCAGCTTGGTGCCAACGCCGTCGGTGCCGGAGATCAGCACCGGCTCCTTGTAGCCGAGGGAAGCGAGATCGAACAGGCCGCCGAAGCCGCCGATGCCGCCGACCACGCCCGGTCGGTTGGTGCGTGCCACATGGGACTTGATTCGCTTGACGACTTCGTAACCCGCTTCGACGCTGACGCCGGCGTTTGCGTATGCTTCTGGCATTTTGGCCTTTCCTGTTGCTGTAAGTGGTTGGGTGGATATGGGGTTAAGTGTTCTGGTGGGTTCGTCAGGCCTGGGGAAGAGCCTGGTATTCGTTGCCTTCGTACTTGCTCTTGTAGAGTGCGAATTCGGGCAGGCGCACACGATCATCCGGGGTGAGGGACTTGAGGAAGTCGGCCTCGTAATCGTCCAGGGCGGTGGGGTAGTCGCCGTTGAAGTATGCGACGCATAGGCCGCCGTAAGGGGCGTCGGCTCCCAATCCGATCGACTCGACCAAGCCGTCGAGCGACAGGAATGCGAGCGAATCCGCGCCGATGTAGTCGCGGATCTCTTCGACGGACTTTTCGGCGGCGATGAGCTCCTTGGTGGTGGAGATGTCGATGCCGTAGAAGCATGGGTACTTCAGCGGCGGCGAGCTGATACGCATGTGCACTTCGGCGGCGCCGGCCTCCTTGAGCATCTGCACGATGCGCTTGGAGGTGGTGCCGCGCACGATGGAATCGTCGATGACGACCACACGCTTGCCTTTGACTACGCCGCGCACGGCGGACAGCTTCATGCGCACGCCCTGTTCACGCAGTTCCTGCGTGGGCTGGATGAAGGTACGGGCCACGTACTGGTTCTTGATCAGACCCATTTCGTTCGGCAGGCCGGCCTCTTCCGAGTAGCCGGATGCCGCGGACAGGGAGGAGTTCGGCACGGCGATGACCATATCCGCGTCGACGGGGGACTCCTGGGCCAGGCGTGCGCCCATGCGCTTGCGGGCGGAATGCACGTTCACGCCGTAGATGTTGGAATCGGGGCGTGCGAAGTAGATGAACTCCATCGAGCAGATGGCCAGCTGGGTCTGATCGGTGTAGTGGTCGATGTGATAGCCGCTGTCGTCGACGACCACGATTTCGCCGGGGCGGATGTCTCGCACCAGTTCCGCGCCAACCGTGTCGAGCGCACAGGTCTCGGAGGCGAGCACGTAGGCGCCGTTCGTCATCTTGCCTAGGGACAGGGGGCGGAACCCGTTCGGGTCAAGAGCGCCGATCATGGCATGCTCGGTCATGATCAGGTAGGCGAAACCGCCGTGCACGGTGTTGAGCGCCTCCTTGAGCTTGTCCATGAACGTGGGCTTGGAGGAACGGCGGATGAGGTGCATCAGCACTTCGGTATCGGAGTTCGAGTGGAAAATCGCGCCCTCGTCCTCGAGTTTGCGGCGCAAAGAGGGGCAGTTGGTCAGATTGCCGTTGTGGCACAGGGCCATATCGCCGTCATGGAAACGGAAGATGAACGGCTGGATGTTGTCGCTGCCGCCGGAACCGGCCGTGGCGTAACGCACGTGACCGATGGAGTGGCTTCCTTTAAGCCTTTGAATTTCGCGTTCGTCGCTGAATACCTGAGTGAGCAGGCCTTTGCCGCGGTGACCGATCAGGTTGCCGTTGTCGTTCGACACGATGCCGGCGCCTTCCTGCCCGCGATGCTGCAAAGCGTGTAAGCCGAAATAAGTGAGTCTAGCTGCGTCGGGATGCCCCCATACGCCGAAAATACCGCATTCCTCGTGGATGTCTTCGAGTTCTGCTGACACGCCAAAGCTCCTTCCGAAACTGTGGAGACAGGGGATTTCTACTGGGGTCAACCCTATCAAGCGCCGGCTACAATCGCACGGTGCGTCTCGTCAAGACGGTATGGCGTGTATGATGAGAGAAATCGAACGTATGTTCGAATCGTGATGTTGGCTGTGCAAGTAAATGGAACGGAAGATAGCGTCGCAAGGGGGTGTAGGCGTGGAACGCACATATATCGCCATCGATCTGAAATCCTTCTACGCATCATCCGAATGCGTGGAACTGGGCTTCGACCCGCTGCGCACGCATCTGGTCGTCGCCGACGAATCACGCACCGACAAAACCATCTGCCTGGCGGTGTCGCCATCGTTGAAGGCTTACGGATTGCCCGGCCGTGCGCGCCTGTTCGAAGTCAAGGAGAAACTGCGCCAGATCAACGCCGAACGGCAACTGCACGCGCCAGGGCGTCGATTCCACGGAAAATCCTATTACGCCGATGAGGTCGAAGCCGACCCGAGCCTGGCCGTCGACGTATATATCGCCAAACCACGAATGTCGCATTATCTCAACGCCAGTGGAAAGATATACGGCATCTACCTGCGGTACGCCTCCGCCGACGACATCCACGTATACTCCATCGACGAGGTGTTTATGGACGCCACACGGTACCTACGCGCCTACGGCAAAAGCCCGCACGAACTGGCACGCGACATCGTGCGGGCGATCTACAACGAGACCGGCATCACCGCCACCGCAGGCATCGGCACCAACCTATACCTGGCCAAAGTCGCCATGGACATCGTGGCCAAGCACATCCCCGCCGACACCGAAGGCGTGCGCATCGCCCAACTCGACGAGGCGTCGTACCGCAGATTGCTCTGGGGGCACAGGCCGCTTACCGACTTCTGGAGGGTCGGGCGCGGGTATGCGAAGAAGCTCGAAGCCCACGGGCTCATGACCATGGGTGATATCGCCCGCTGCTCACTCGGGCGAGCCTCCGACTATTACAACGAGGAACTGCTCTACCACTTGTTCGGTGTCAACGCGGAACTGCTCATCGACCACGCATGGGGCTGGGAGCCGTGCACGATCGCCGACATCAAGGCATACAGGCCCGCCGAACACAGCGTGGGGGCCGGGCAGGTGCTGACCAGCGTGGCGTTGTTCGGCACCGCACGTCTCATCGCGAAGGAAATGGCGGAGAGTCTGGCCCTGGACTTGGTCGGTAAAGGACTGAAAACCAACAGGGTGGCGCTCGCGGTCGGCTATGATACGGCAAGTCTTGACCCGGGAAGACTGGACTCTTGTGCACCGGTCGAGTTGAAACGCGCAGCCGAGGCCGCTGCCGCATCGTATGCGGGGCCGGTAGGCGCGGACCATTACGGTAGGCGCGTGCCCAAACCCGTGTCGGGGTCGATTGATCTTGACGGCTTCACCTCGTCGGCGTCAACAATCCGCACTGCAATCGACAGACTGTTCTGCCGGCTTGTCGATTCGCACCTGCTGGTGCGCAGGCTGAATGTGACAGCGCTTGATGTGGCGACGCCGGCGGCATTGGCGGCCGGCAAACACTATGAGCAGCCCGACCTGTTCTCCGTTGCCGATGGGGGCGAGAACGACGATGCACAGACGGGTTTGCGGGAGCAAGGAAAACACGGCGAGGCGGATGAGGATTCCGAACTGGCCGTACAACAGGCATTGCTGGACATCAAACGCAAATTCGGCAAGAACTCGGTGATCAAAGCCATGGACATGTTCGACGGGGCGACCGGACGGCAGCGCAATAATCAGATCGGCGGCCATGCCGCATGATGGGTTGTATGTGGCGGAACACCATTGGAATGAGCGGGGAGTGACGCATGGCGCTTACGGAAACGCACGACTATGACGACATCATCGATTTGCCGCACCGCCAGTCGCGGCATCACGCGCATATGCCATTGCAGACCAGGGCGGCGCAGTTCATGCCGTTCGCGGCACTGACCGGGTACGAGGACGTACTCGATCGCACGGTTCGCGCCAACGAGGAGGCCATCGCCAAGGCCAACTCCCCGGTCGATGTGGCGGAAGGCTATATGCCGGCCTGATGTGGGTGTGACCTGCCGATTTTGCCGAAAGCGCTGGCGGCATGTGGGTTGCGCTTTCGGCGGCAGTGAAGGCTGCGCTGTTGGTGTCTTATTCCGGCAGAGGATAGGCGTCGTGGAGTAATGAGGTGAAGCTCTCCTTTGCGATACCGTAGAACGCGCCGAGCAGTAGCTGAAGAGCCAGATCATCCGGCAGATCGTTGTCATTGGCAAGGGAGCTGAGAATGCCTTCGAATTTCTGCGGATTGTTGTTCCAGATCGCTGACATCTCCTGTAATGTCAGCAGCTTCGTTGCCAGTTCGGGAAATTTCGGCGACGACAGAAGCCGGTTGATGGTGGCGGCACGGTATTCGTGCATCGGGTCATCTGCATGCGCGTGATTAGTGTTCTGCGGTGCCGGCGATGTTCTGATCCATGACTGGATGGCGGTGATGGAGTTGCTGCTTAGCCCGGTGAATGCGCAGGCGTGGCTCATGGCATAGGTTTTCTCATCCGTTTCGCCGGTTAGATAGCCGACATCCACGCCGAAGAAGTCAGCGATGGTTGCCATGGTCTCATATTTGGGGAACCCGATTTCGCCCGATGAGGTGCGGTTGCCGGTGTTCAGCCATCTGCTGACGTCCTTTTGATGGAATTTCGTGAGATACTGCCGGTTTAATGCGCGTACGAAATCCAGTTGCGTGAGGCCTCGTTCATCCATGCATTGCCTGAGTCGCGCTCTCCAGCAGGCGCTGCTTCGTGCTGATATACCACTCATGGTATAAACCCCCTTCAAAATACGAGTGAATTATAACATGTTACGTCATTGACGCCATAGCAGGGATGAAAGAGGATAGACACCAAAAGGAGAGAACTCATCTGCTGCGGGGTTCAACGCCGCATTTTCGCGTCTTGTGAAAGAAAGGAGAAACCGCTCGCGAAAAAAACATGCCCCCTGATGACGGGTTCCGGAACAAGGCCGATTCATGGTCTTGGAATGGCTGAAGGTCAGTCGTTTCTCATAGGGAACGCCGTCAGGAAGGAAGCAAGGTCATGTTCGCGCAACTGGCAAACACGATTCTGCACGGCGTACGCATATTCGATGAGGCGGCAAAGAACACCACGCCGGCCGAGATGAATCGCCCCGACGATTGCGACGAGGCACGGAGCGGACATCATCGCGGCGAGAACTCCCGCAAGAAAGGAAACGACAATGACGTTCGATGACGAGCCGGGAAAGACGGCTTGCGGACTCTATATCGGGGCAGCGGGAAATGGGAACACGATTTGCGAAACGGCGACGCAGCTATTTCGGAAGAATTAAGGAGATAAGTAAAGAAGATTGATGTTTAAGCTGGCAAGGACTTGAATCCAGTATTGGTAATTCAAGTCCTTGCCTTTGGTAAAAAGATGTTTTTGCGCGTATTCGTCTATTTGCTTTAGTGGGATTTCGCTATGGCTGACGGAAATGCTGTGAATATCGAAAAGCAATAAATTTACTTGCATGTGAACTATCTGAGAGAGGAAGAAAGACATGGCTGTGAAAAACGAGCGGCAGCCGTCGAATATCAATCGGACGATGCAGCTGACTCTGCCGGCTGATCACGCCTATGACGTGCTGAAGAACATGCTCTCCTGCAGTGCGATGTTCATGATGAGACGTTGGAATGACGAAGAACGGTCGATTTCGTTCAGTTCCTTCGATGATATCGATCTTGTTGCAGTGATTCATGAGAAATCCGAATCCGAATGTGAGGTCAGGGTAACGTCGGATAGCCGGGATACGAATCGTGCTGTACGGCGTATCGGTGATTTTCTCCGGGACTACCAGGCGCAAATCGGCATGGCTTCAGTGCAGTTGGGCCATGAGCATCGAACGGCATCGCGGAGAGCGGATGCAAGGAAAGGGACAAAACACGGAAGCGGATTTGTGGCTGTTGCCTCCGAGTTGGCGCAACGTGTCTCCAATGCACCTCTTACCACGAAAATTCTCGTAGGCTTTGTCGTTCTTTTTATCGTCATAGGTCTTATCTGCGGCATCGCCTCGTGCGGGGCTTCGTCCAAAGCGGCCAATGATGGGAAGATAGCGATTCCGGAGTCTTCATCCGAATTCGAAGGTGAAAACTATAAGGACGTGGTCACAAGACTGGAATCGGCGGGTTTCACCAATATTGAGACCGAAGGCCTTGGCGATCTGATCACAGGATTCTTCCATAAGGATGGGGATGTCAAGACAGTGTCGGTCAATGGAAGCACGAGCTATAGCTCCCATCAGAGATTCAGTCCGGGTGCGCAAATCGTTATCAGATATCATTCGTATTCAACGAGTGACGAATCATCATCGGGAGACAGCGATTCCGCAACCCAAAAGAAGGTGGAGACGGAAACAGACGATGCGGAGGACGATTCTTCTGAATCTTCCGACTCTGCGGGGAATAAGGACGATACGCCGCAAACCGATAAGGAAAATATCACAGTGCAGAACAACCAGGAATTCGCCCAGATACTTGCGGGCGGAGATTCCGGACAGGCCATCGAGAGTTTTGCAAACAAGTATCAGGGGCGCAATATCGAATTCGATGGCTATACGGCATCGGTATTACCGCATGACTCAAACAAGACACGATTCGACTATCTGATCCTTGCCGGAAATGTAGGGGGTACGCACGGTCCGAACTTTCATTTCAGTGATGTGAATTATTACGATCTTCATTTGACCGGTGGCAATGTTCCGAGCTCGTTTACTGAGGGGCTTAACATTCATGTCATCGCTGAAATCGAAAGCTATGACTCCGCATCCGGCTTGTTCGAGCTCAAACCTGTTTCCATCACGATGAGATGAGAATTGCCATGCCTGGATACATGCCATTCCCCAATGAGACGGTGACGCTCACCAGCCATTGCGCGCGCTGCAAGAACATCGACGGAGAGCGGAATAATGCCAAACTGATGCTCACCAATATGCGCCTGGTATACGAGTGGAGCAGCAAAACGCGGATGGGAGATGAACTTTCATGCCTGTCCTACCCGTTGAACGAGTTGGCGACTCAGAAAGATGAGATTCGAGCGGATTGCCAAACTTCAGATTATGAAACAAGCTTCAAACTCCACCCAGCCGGGGAGGAAGTCTCCTTCGTTTTCCGTAGCCCGGAGAAAAACACGAGCCGTAAGGTGGCTGCCGCATGGCTGGACGCAATCAATATGGCGGTGACAGGAACCAAATCCTCCGCAGCCATGGCTTTACGCAGAAGCGTTCCTGGAGTCGAAATGCTAGCTGGTGCGTTGAAAGACACGTTCGATGTGGTCAAAACGACTTTTGCCGGCCCAAATACAAATCAGCGGAGCGCTTCCGTAAGAAAAGCCATCACGGCAAAATGCATTGGATGCAGAGCTCCGCTTTCGGGGTGGACCGGTATGACCGTGCAATGCAAATACTGCGATACGGTGCAGACGCTGTGACTGGAACGGATAACGGGCTAAACGGGAACGAGGAATAAGACATGGGCATGTTACGCGCAATCGGAGGAGCAGTAGGCGGAACTCTGGCCGACCAGTGGAAGGACGTCATCACTGCTGGTCGGTTTGACGAGCATTCCGCGGTCGTGCCCGGCGTTCTAAAGGATGAAGACAACGGCCGCGGCTCCAACGGGCGTGGCTCGGAAGGCGTCATCACCAACGGTTCAAAGATTTACGTACCGGAGAACACGGCGGCGTTCATCTTCAACCAGTCTGGCATTGAGAACATCATCTCCCAGCCGGGCGGCTACGAATATCATGACGGGCAGGACAGTGTTTTCAATGGTGACGGAGTAAAGAAATCGATCTTCAAACAGATCGGCGAACGCATTGGCTATGGTGGCATCACCTCCGATTACAAGCAGATTGCCTTTGTAAATCTGCGTGAGATTCGTGACATCAAGTTTGGCACGCGCGGCCCGCTCATGTATAACGATCTGTTCTATGGGACGGATCTTGAGATTTTCGCCTATGGTTCGTTCACCATCCAAATCGGTGACCCGGTGCGGTTCATTCGTAATTTCGTTCCGGCAAACGTTACCTACTACTCGTTTGATGATCAGCGAGCACGTTCGCAGATTCTGGCTGAGTTTCTGCAGTCGTTCACGGTGGCACTGAATGCGCTGTCAACGCAGTACAGAATCTCGCAGTTGCCAGCGCAGGCGAATGATATTGCTATCAAGGTGGCGAACGATGGGCAGAACGCGGGGACGTGGCCTGCCCGGTTCGGGTTCAATATCGTCAAAATCGGTATCGAGAACATCGAGTTTTCGGATGCTTCGCGTGAACTTGTGCAGAAGTATTCCGCCAACAAGATGGATTTGAAGGCGTATGAGGATGTGTCGCAGCACGCTTCGAATGTGGCCGCGCAGCAGAAGATTGCGCATGGTGTTGAGGCACATGGGCTCGGTGATGCGGGCGCGATGATGTTCGGCGCGGCCTTCGCGCAGGGCGTGAATCCTGTGACCGGGGCGCAGGCCAATGCTGTAGTTGCGGAGCAGCCTATGGCGGCGCAACAGTCGGCTTCGACCGTGGCTGTGCCTTCCATGTCGGTCGGTGAACAGTTGGACGCGGTCAAGAAGCTCAAGGAGTTGCTTGACGCGGGGATTTTGACCAAGGACGAGTTCGATTCCAAGAAGAAACAGATTCTTGGTCTATAGATTTATAAGGAGGACAACATGATGAAGAAGGTCTTTGCTGCGATACTGAGCATTGCATTGATTGCTGGTGTATCCGCATGCGGCGAGAAGAAGGCCGAGGGGCCAGACTATGCCGATGACGAGGCGATGTCCATTATCGCGGAGGGTTTCAGCAAGCGTTCCTCGCTTATCGATAAGCTCAAGGGGCAGGGTAAGGATACAAGCGAATCAAAGAATCTTCAGCAGATCGTTCAGGCTGAGATCGATAATGATAAGCCGTTGAAGGCTCGTCAGTTCAAGGATTCGAAGCTCCAGGAGCAGATCATCGCCTATCTGAATTCGCTGGATGATCAGCTGGCCGTAGTCAAGAAATACTCGAGTACCAGTGCTGAATACACTACTGCGTGGAGCGAAGCATATGACAAGCGGTCCACAATTCTGAAGACATTCGTGGATAAGTATGGGCTTAAGGTCGATTCGAAATACCAGGACACCCTTGACGATCTGGTTCGTAACGGCAATTCCGTTCAGGAGAAGAACGAGACGGATCAAGTGATCAATAATCTGGTTTCATCGGCTCAATTTGACAGAACAGAAGCGGAATATGGTGGTTACTACACGTATTCCGCAGTCATCGAGAACACCAGCAAGATCAATTTTGGCAATGTCTCGCTGCTGTTGGCGCTCTATGATGCTGACGGTGTGAAGGTCGAGGAGACTTTTGCCAACACCAGTTCATGGGCGGCAGGTGAGAAGGTTCGGTTCGAGGCTGGTACTGATGTGAACGCCGCACAGGTCAAGGTATCGGTCAGTAACTACGACGTGGTGAAGTAGGGGACGCTTTTGTCGTTGCACCGGCTGATATGAAAGTTCAGTTATCGGAGTCGTACCAGCCGGTCATCTGCTAGTATTTTCATGCCAACGTGCAGACTATGAAGTAACGAATAGGCGTTCCGCTTTTTGATGGAATCCTTCATCCGGTTATAGGGTTTATCCCCATGTGGGTGCTATTTCGCCCAGAGAAACAGGTTTTTGATCTGTGATCAGGCTGGAGCGTGACGTTATCTCGCTTGTTTGTGGCATCTTTTTCGCGGTATCCCGAGTATGGGTGTTGCAATTCCACGGTTCATACTCGGGGGTATCGCATTCTGAATGCCACCAATAAGCCACTTAGCGATTTTCAGAGGTTAACGGCTTGCCCAGAAAACCGATCACCGCGCATCCTGGAACATATCGTTTGCGCAGATGACGGTCAGATCGGATTCGTGGCGCTCGCGTGCGGTGGCGGCCAGTTCGTCCGTCTTGACGAACAGGGCATAATGCTTTTCGGAATAACCGGGTATGAGATTGGCGCGGGAACGAAGTGTGGCGATGGTGCCAACGATGTTCAGGTGTGAATGATTCGTTATTGCGTATCCCCGAGCATGTTTTATGCAGATGTCGATTCGATCTCTAACTGTTTTATGCTTATGCGCATCATACTCGTGAGCATAAAACGGGGCTCATTGTCACACCTCTATACGGCAGACCAAAAACGCGAAGAGGGTGTGTCCGGAATCCGAAGCAATTCCGAACGCACCCTCTCAGTCTCACAGGCGGTTTATATCGAACCGGCCTCTAGGCGGCCTCGCGCAATCAGGCGGTGAAATACTCCACGCCGGCCGCGAACAGCGGCTGGTCCTTCTCGCCGGGCACGTTCACGAACGTGCCGTTGCTGTAGCGCTCGGAGTGGCCCATCTTGCCGAACACGCGGCCGTCCGGGCTGGTGATGCCTTCGATGGCCAGCAGTGAACCGTTCGGGTTCACGCTCAGGTCCATGCCCGGCACACCGGCCTCGTCCACGTACTGCGTGGCGATCTGGCCATTGGCCTTGAGCTGGGCGAGCACATCGTCGGAAGCCACGAAACGGCCTTCGCCGTGGGAGATGGCGATGGTGTGCATGTCGCCCACCTCGGTCTTCGCCAGCCACGGGGAGAGGTTCGACGCCACGCGGGTGCGCACCAAGCGGCTCTGGTGGCGGCCGATGGTGTTGAACGTCAGCGTCGGGCATTCGGCGGTCATCGGCACGATGTCGCCGTACGGCACTAGGCCGAGCTTGATGAGCGCCTGGAAACCATTGCAGATGCCGAGCATCAGGCCATCGCGGTTGTTCAGCAGGTCGCGCACGGCCTCGGTCACAGCCGGGGCACGGAAGAACGCGGTGATGAACTTGGCGGAGCCGTCCGGCTCGTCGCCGCCGGAGAAGCCGCCGGGGACCATGATGATCTGGCTCTTCTTGATTTCCTCGACCAACGCGTTGGTGGATTCGGCCACGGCGGCGGGGGTGAGGTTGTTCACGATGAGCGTGCTCACGTCGGCTCCCGCGCGCTCGAAGGCGGCTGCGGAATCGTATTCGCAGTTGTTGCCGGGGAACACGGGGATGATCACATGCGGCTTGGCGACACCGGTGCCGGTGTACACGGTCTTCTTCGGAGCTTCGAAGGAAACAGTCTCAACGGTCTTGCCCTTCTCGTCGCCCTTGGAACGGTACGGGAACACGGATTCGATGCCGCCCTCCCAAGCGTCCTGCAGTTCGGCCAGATCCAGCGTCTCACCGGCTGCCACGAACTGGTAGGCCTCGGTGGTCTCGCCGACCTCACTGACCTCAACCAGGTTGGATACGGCCGGAACCTTCGCGTTGTCGGCAAGTTCGATGATGAAGGAACCATAGGCCGGGGCGAACAGGTCGTCCACGCTGATGCCATCGGCCAGCTTCACGCCGATCTGGTTGCCGACCGTCATCTTGAAGATAGCCTCGGCGGTGGCACCGTAGCCCGGCGTGGACACGGCCAGCGCATCGCCGAAGTCGGTGAGCTCCTCGACCGCGGAGAACACTTCCAGCAGCGCGTCCTTATCCGGCGTGAGACCATCGGCGTTATAGCGCGGGGCGATGCGGACCACACGGTGGCCGGCGCCCTTGAACTCCGGGGAGGTGGCGCGCTTCATATTGCCCACCGCCACAGCGAAGGAGATCAGGGTCGGCGGAACGTCAAGCTGTTCGAAGGTGCCGGACATGGAATCCTTGCCGCCGATCGCGCCAGCGCCCAGATCCACCTGAGCCATCAAAGCACCCAGCACGGCGGCCATCGGCTTGCCCCAGCGTTCCGGCTCGTCGCGCAGCTTCTCGAAGTACTCCTGGAAGCTCAGGTATGCCTTCTCATGCTCAAAACCGGCAGCGACCAGCTTCGAGAGCGACTCGACCACAGACAGATAAGCGCCCGTGAACTGGTTCTGCTCCATGATGTACGGGTTGAAGCCCCAAGCCATCGCGGAGGCGGTGGTGGTTTCGCCGAACACCGGTAGCTTGGCCACCATGGCCATGTTCGGGGTCAGCTGCTTCCTGCCGCCGAACGGCATGAGCACGGTGCCCGCGCCGATGGTGGAGTCGAAGCGTTCGGAAAGTCCCTTGTTGGAGGCCACGTTCAGATCGGTGAGCATGGTGTGCATGCGTTCGGCGAGCGTGCCGGTCTTCCACGGGGTGGCATAGCCGTGCTGCGCCTCGACATGCACCACCTGATGCTTCGGAGCGCCGTTGGAGGCGAGGAACTCGCGGGACAGATCCACGATCGTGTCGCCGTTCCACACCATCGTCATGCGCGGCTCTTCGGTCACTGTCGCGATGACTTCGGCCTCGAGATTCTCTTCCTTGGCGTAGCCCAGGAACTCGTCCACATCCTCGGCGGCCACGTCCACGGCCATGCGCTCCTGGGATTCGGAAATCGCCAGTTCGGTGCCGTCCAGGCCCTCGTACTTCTTCGACACCTTGTTGAGGTCCACGTACAGGCCGTCGGCCAGCTCGCCGACCGCCACGGACACGCCACCGGCGCCGAAATCGTTGCAGCGCTTGATCAGACGGCATGCGTCGCCACGACGGAACAGACGCTGCAGCTTACGCTCCACCGGAGCGTTGCCCTTCTGCACCTCGGCGCCATCAAGCTCCAGGGATTCGACGTTATGCGCCTTGGACGCGCCGGTGGCGCCGCCGATGCCGTCACGGCCGGTACGCCCGCCGAGCAGGATGACCTTGTCGCCCGGAGCCGGGGTTTCGCGGCGTACATGATCGGCCGGGGTCGCGGCCACAACCGCACCGACCTCCATGCGCTTGGCCACATAGCCGGGGTGGTAGATCTCGTCCACCTGACCGGTGGCCAGACCGATCTGGTTGCCGTAGGAGGAGTAGCCGGCTGCGGCGGTGGTGACGAGCTTGCGCTGGGGGAGCTTGCCCTCAAGCGTCTCGGACACCGGCACGGTCGGATCGGCGGCGCCGGTCACGCGCATGGCCTGGTACACGTAAGAACGGCCGGACAGCGGGTCGCGGATGCAGCCGCCGATGCAGGTGGCTGCGCCGCCGAACGGTTCGATCTCGGTGGGGTGGTTATGCGTCTCGTTCTTGAACAGGAACAGCCAGTCCTCGTCGTGGCCGTTCACATCCACCTTCACCTTGACGGTGCAGGCGTTGATCTCTTCGGATTCGTCGAGGTTCTTCAGAATGCCGTTCTTCTTGAGCCACTTCGCGCCGATCGTGCCCATATCCATCAGACACACCGGCTTGGCGTCGCGGCCCAGCTCGTGGCGCATCTCAAGATACTTGTCGAACGCGGCCTTGACCGCGGCGTCATCGATTGAAACTTCGTCGAGCTGCGTGCCGAACGTGGTGTGGCGGCAATGATCGGACCAATAGGTGTCGATCACCTTGATCTCGGTGATCGTCGGATCGCGCTGTTCCTCGGTGAAATGCTCGCGGCAGAACTGCAGATCGGCCAGATCCATGGCCAGACCGCGATCCTCGATGAATTGTTCGAGCTCGGCGTCGCTCATGGTGCGGAAGCCGCTGATGACCTCCACCTTGCCGGGAACCGGCACCTGGGTCTTGAGCGTGGTCTTCACATCCAGCGAGGCCTCACGCGCCTCCACCGGGTTGATCACGTAATGCTTGATGGCCTCGACATCGGCTTCGGAGAGCTCGCCTTCCAGCGCATACACCTTGGCGGAACGCACGGTCGGGCGCTCGCCCTGCGAGATCAGCTGGATGCATTCGCTGGCGGAATCCGCGCGCTGGTCGAACTGGCCGGGCAGGTATTCCACGGCGAATACGGTTGCGTCGCCGAAATCAGGCAGATCGGCGGAGACGTTATCCACCTGCGGCTCGCTGAACACGGTCGGCGTAGCCTGGGCGAACAGCTCCTCGCTGATGCCTTCCACGTCGTAACGGTTGACAAGACGGACGTTCTTCAGAGCTTTGATGCCGAGGATGGTCGTGAGCTCATTGGCGAGCTGCTGCGCCTCGACGTCGAAGCCCGGCTTCTTTTCCACGTATACGCGAAAAACCATAAGGTCAACTCCTTGAAAAGGGCTCTAACAATGTAACGGGTTGATGTGAAAACGATGGTGAAACAACGAAGCCCGCATCCGAGCGGAGACTGCGGATGCGGGCTGTACGTGCGTCATTCGGCGACTTCGATGCCTTCGGACTTGGCGAGCTCGGCCAGGCGGCTTTCGATCTCCTCGTAGGCGGGGATGATGTCGCCCAGGTCGCGGCGGAACAGATCCTTGTCGAGATGCTCGACCTTGCCGGAATGGTCGCGCTGATCCCACAGGCGGCAGGAATCCGGGGTGATCTCATCGGCGAGCAGCAGCGTGCCGTCGGAGGTACGGCCCATCTCGATCTTGAAGTCCACGAGCTTGACGTCGATCTTGGCGAAGATCTCGATCAGGGCCTCGTTGATGCGGCGTGCGAGCGGCGCGATTTCGGCCAGATCCTCGCGGGTGCACACGTCGAGCGCCACCAGATCGTCGTCGTTCACGAACGGATCGTGCAGATCGTCGTTCTTCAGGAAGTATTCAAGCACCGGCTCCTTGAGCTCGATGCCTTCCTTGACGCCCAGACGGGAGCAGAAGTGGCCGGCCGCGGTGTTGCGCAGCACGATTTCGAGCGGGAACATGGTGACCTTCTTGACCAGCTGGGAGGTGTCGCCCACGCGGGCCACCAGATGGCTGTCGATGCCGCGCTTCTTCAGCAGGTCGAAGATCAGCGTGGTGATGAGGTTGTTCAGCCTGCCCTTGCCGGCGAAATCTTCCTTCTTCTCGCCGTCACCTGCGGTAGCGGAGTTCTTATATTCGACCCAGAGCACCTCCGGATCGTCAGTTGCGTACAGTTGCTTGGCTTTGCCCTCGTAGAGCTTTTCCAACTTCTCCATTACTCGCCTTTCCTGGTGTATGGGAGGTAGATAGTTTGGTGAACTTGACGGTTACAAGATACCAACGGGAGGCTACATTGCGCAGCCTCCCGTGGTGTTTATGGACGGGGGTGCGGGCGTGAGCGCGAGCAAGCCGTCAGATGACCCGGATATCGAGCGAGTCGGCTACATGCGCGGCCTTGGCGCGGGCATCGGACTCGTCGGCTCCGATGGCTAGCGCTACGGCCATGCGGCGGTGGCCGTGCACTTCGGGCTTGGCGAAGATGCGCAGATCGGTTCCGGGCTCGACGAGCGCCTGCGCGGTGTTGCCGAATGTGGCCTGGCCGTCGCCTTCGACCACGATGGCGTGGCTTGCGGCGGTGGTGCCTTCGGGGATGGCGAGGGCGACGTGTTCGGGGGTGACGGGCAGGCCAAGGATGGCGCGGGCATGCAGTGCGAATTCGCTGAGGCGCTGGGAGATCATGGTGACCATGCCGGTGTCGTGCGGGCGGGGCGAGACCTCGTTGAACAGGATGGAGCCGTCGGTGAGTACGAAGAGTTCGACGCCGAAGACGCCCCAGCCGGTTTCTCCGGATTGGCGTGCTTTGGCGACGAGTCCTTCGACGGCGGTTTTGGCGATGTGCTGGGCGCGTGCGGTTTCGTCGGCCCTGCCGGGGTCGACTTGGTTGGCTGGTTCGTGGGTCTGCCAGGATTCGCGGTAGTCGCCGGATTCCTGACGCTGACCGATGGGTGTGCAGGTGACGATGCCTGCGCTGGAGCTGACGGTGAGCACGGTCAGCTCGCGTTCCAGCGGTGCGAGCGCTTCGACGATGACGCGGGAGATGTCGCCTTCGTCGTGCGCGCGGCGGCCTTCCTGGGCTTCGGTCCATGCGGCGTCGATGGCGTCGGGGGTGCGGACGATGGACTGGCCGTGGCCGGAGGAGCTCATGATTGGTTTGACGACGCAGGGGTAGCCGACTTCGTTGGCTCCTGCGCGTAGTTCTTCGAGTGTTCCGGCGAAGCGGTAGGGGGTGGTGGGCAGGCCGAGTTCTTCGTGGGCGAGGACGCGCAGGCGTTCGCGGTCCATGCAGATGGCTGCGATTTCGGCGCTTGGCACGACTTGTGCGCCGTTGGTGGCGGCTTGTGCGAGTACTTGGGTGGCGATGGCTTCCACTTCCGGCACGATGATGTCAGGTTTGATGTCGTCGAAGAGGGCTTTGAGCTGCTGGGGGTCGGCCATGTCGAGCACGCGGGCTTCGTGGGCCACCTGCTGTGCGGGGGCTCCGGCATAGGAGTCGGCGGCGCATACCCAGGCGCCGAGGCGCATGAGTTCGATGGTGACTTCCTTGCCGAGTTCGCCGGATCCGAGGAAGAGCACGCGGGTTGGCTGCTTGCCTAGAGGCGTGCCTAGGGGACGGTTGATACTGCGTTGTACGGAGGTGGAATCTGTCATGCCCCATATTGTGTCACTTGCGCTAGATAGGGGGGTGTGGCTGGATGGGATGTGGGGTCGGGGATGGTGTGGCGCGTATGGAAGGCTGTGCCGGTCGGCTGGGTGTTGGCCGGGTGGCCGGCACAGCCTTCGCATGCGTTTGCGGGCTGTTGCAGGTGTTCTAGGCGAGCGCTTTCTTGATGCGGTTGAGGCTTGCTGGCTTGGGGGTGCCGAGTTCCTGCGCCCACAGGCTTACGTAGAACTCTTCGAGCATCCAGCGTGCGTTGACGGCTTTGCGCATGAGTTCCTCATGGCGCGGTCCGGCCGGTTCTGCTTTCGCTTTGGCTAGGGCCTTGTCGACGAGCTGTTTGGCTTCATCCGCCTCCCAAGCCCAGCGCACGTCGCGGTTCTTGTCGTTTTTCGCCTTGGCGAGTCTCATCAGGTCGGCGTGCAGGTAGCGTTCCACGGATTTGAGCGATTCGGGCGGCGTCTGCCCGATGAATCCCGGGAACACGAGTGTGGCGATGTGTTCGCGGATCGACTGCAGCACCGACAGCATCGGCAGGTCGGCCTTGCCGCTCACGGCCTTATCGACTTCCGCATACCGTTTGAGAATCGCGATCACATCGTGGGATACGTCGTAGACCGTGTCCTCGTAGACCTCGCGCACGTCGAGTACGGCGTTGGCCAGCGCTTCGTCGTCCTTGAGCCTGTCCACCTGCGGCAGCAGACGTTTGACCGCGGCCAACTGCAGATCCTGCGCCAGCTCCTTGGTGGACCGGTAAGGAGCGGATGCGAGCATCAGCGCTTCGGTGCCCAGCCAGCGTGAGGAGATGCGCTCGTCAGGCAGGCGCAGCGCGTCGAGTGCACCATGCCACAGCATCGAAGCGCGGGATTCGGTGGTGGCGCCGGAACGGTGCAGCAGATTCGCCTGCTGCACGATCTTGCCTTGGTCGGCAGCCTTGTCGGCCTGCTTCTTGACCATGCGGCGTGCCGATTCCTCGGCCTCCTGCGCGAATTTGACCTGCAGCGCCTTCAGATCCTTGGACTTGCCCAGCACCTTCACCTGCCGGCGTGGGTTGCGTCTGCCGTGGCCGGACGCATTGCGCCCGCCGCCGACAGGCTGTTCCACGGCGAACGTCATACGCAGGTACGGCGAAAGACGGTCGGTGAGCTCCTTGCCCAGCACCTCGGGGTGGATCTGCGCGCCGACCGTGGCGATGGCCGCCTGCGTGAACGCGTGCGCCAGATCGGGGCAGTCCACGTCCAACGCGGTGCCCGGCAGATTCGGGTACTGTTCGTCGATCCACGCGCGGATCTTGCGCGCGGCATCCGGTGCCGGCACGAACTGCACGCGCAGCTGCTTGGGCAGGGCCTTGATCATGGCGAGCAGCAGCTCATCCATCAGGCCTGGCACATTCCATGTGAACTGGTCGGAGGTGATACGCCCCAACGCCTTCAACGGCACATGCACGGTGACGCCATCGTCGGGACTGGTCGGATCGTAGACGTACGACAGGCGCAGGTCGATGGGCTGACCGTCCGTGCCGCGCGTATGCCAACGATCCGGATAATCGTCCAGGCTCACCGAATCGGTTTCGCTCAGACGCTCCACCTTGTCCGGATCGAAGTCAAGCAGTGTCGGATCGGCGTCGTGATTCGTCTTCCACCACTTCGCCAACGCGGCCAGCGAGGTTATATCCTGCGGGATGACACGGTTGTAGAAGTCGAACAGGTCCTCGTCCGTAATGGTCTGCGCGATCTGGCGCGTACGATTCGCATCATCCGCGGCATCCTCAAGAATATGCAGGTTCCTGCGCACGAAATCGTCATAGCTGAACCGCTGCTGGATATCGCCCTCGACCAGACCCTGGCGAATCAGAAAATCGCGTGCCTCCGGAGGATTGATACGCCCCCACAGCACCTTGCGGTCCTGCACGATCGGCAGGCCGTACAGCAGCACCTTCGCGCTCGCCACCGCCGAGCCGCGCGAGCCCGACCAATGCGGTTCGGCATACGTGACGCGGGTGAGCGAACCGGCCAGAGGCTCGGCCCACGCCGGATCGATCGCGGCACAATACCGCGCCCACAGGCGTGAGGTCTCCACCAGTTCGGTGCTCATCACCCAGCTCGGCGTCGACTTGGCCACCGCGGATGCGGGGAACAGGGCGAAATGTGTGCCGCGGGCACCCTGATAGTCGTTCTTCGCCATCTTCTGCGCACGTTTGATGGCCTTCGCCTTGGCCGCGCCCTTCAACCCGGCGAAATCGGAAGCCTTCGGTTCGCGTACCACCTGCATGCCCATCATGGACAGCAGTCCGGAAAGCATGGATTTGTGAATGCCTTCGGCATCCCACGAACAGCACAGGCTATGCGCCGCCTGCTGGTTCAACGGCAACTGGCGGATCTCCAGACCGGCGCGTGAACTCGGCAGCGGGTCGCCCACCTTGAACTTCATCTCGCGGCACATCTGACGCAGCTGCGCGACCAGATCCTTCCACTGGCGCATGCGCAGCCAACTGAAATACTCGGTTTTGCAGATGCGGCGCAGCGCGTTGTTGCTTGGCTCGCCATCGGCTTGGAACACGCGATCCCAGATGTTAAGCGCGGTCAGGAAATCGCTGGTCGGGTCGGCATACCGGTTATGGATGCGGTCGGCCTCCTCGCGATGCTCCTCCGGGCGTTCGCGCGGATCCTGCAGGCTCAGGAACGCCACGATGACCAGCACCGCGGCAAGCGTGTTGGGGGAGGTGGAGCGTGCGGCCTCGATCACCATACGGCCCAAACGCACGTCGATCGGAATACGCGCCAGCTGGCGGCCGATATGCGTCAGCGTCACCTCGCCGTGCCTGCGGGCCACGGCCTTAAGCTCGGTCAGCTCGTTGAAACCGTCGGACACCGCCTTCATATCAGGCGGGTCGATGAACCCGAAATCGGTCACGTCGCTGGCCGTACGCGCCACGCCCACGCTGAGCATGTGCAACACCACAGCACCCAGCGAAGTGCGCAGAATCTCAGGGTCGGTGAACCGCGGGCGCGTCTCATAATCCTCACGGCTATACAGTCGGATCGCAATGCCGTCCGCCACACGGCCGCATCGGCCCGAACGCTGATCGGCGCTGGCTTGACTGATCGGCTCGATCGGCAGACGCTGCACCTTCGCCGTCTTGGAATACCGGGAGATGCGCGCCGTGCCCGGATCGACCACATAACGGATGCCCGGCACGGTCAGCGAGGTCTCGGCCACATTCGTGGCGATCACAATACGCTGATGCGTGTGCGACTCGAACACCTTGTGCTGGTCGGCCGCGGAAAGACGTGCGAACAACGGCATGATCTCAATGGCGTCCGGGCGGCGCATATCCTCGGCGCGCGGGCCAAGATGATGGCGCAATGCGGCCTCGAACTCGTGGATGTCGCGCTCGCCGGAGGCGAAGACGAGAATGTCGCGTGCGCCGCGCTCATGGCTGGAATGGATGATGAGCTCGCTGCAGGCGCGCGCCACGGCGGTGGGCATGTCGGTCTCGCCGGCGCTGTCCTCGGTGCCGTATTCGTCGCTGCCAGGGTCCACGCCGCGTGCGAAGCCGGACACGTCATGCATAAGCGCCGGTGCCGCGCCCAGCGGTTCGTACACGATCTGCACGGGGTAGGTGCGTCCCGACACTTCGATCACTGGCACTTTGGTGTGCAGGGCATGCTCGAAATGCTGCTGGAACTTCACCGAATCGATGGTCGCCGACGTGATGATGAGCTTCAGGTCGCGGCGTTTGGGCAGCAATGCGGTCAGATATCCGAGAAGGAAATCGATGTTCAGGCTTCGTTCGTGCGCCTCGTCGATCACGATGGTGTCGTAGGCGCTGAGCTTCGGGTCGCGTTGGATCTGCGCCAGCAGAATGCCGTCGGTAACGACCCTGAGCCGCGTGGCCTTGGACGTATCGTCGGTGAAACGCACCTGATAGCCGATTTCGTCGCCCAGCCGCACTCCCATTTCGGCGGCGATGCGTTCGGCTACGGTGCGTGCGGCGATACGGCGAGGCTGCGTGTGCACGATTTGGCGGCCATGCGAGCCACGCCCGAGCTCCAGCAGGATCTTCGGCAGCTGCGTGGTCTTGCCGGAACCCGTCTGGCCGGAAACGATGACCACCTGGCTTGAACGCACGGCCTGCGCGATGTCGTCGCGTGCAGCCGAAACCGGCAACTCTGGTGGATAAACGAATTTCATCAGCATCCTTAGCTTGAACGATTGGTTGTGAAACGGCGGCTGGTTGAACGGCTCGCCTATGTTGGCGTATGTCTTGGCGGGTAATCAGGCCGTGCGGGATACCTCGATCACGCGGAAGCCCTTGGCGCTATGGTATTTCGATACCGCATACCCGTCGCCCAGTTCGTTGGACAGCCAGTCGATCAGCGAGTCGGCGCCCAGATTCTTCTGCACCACCAGGTATGCCGTGCCGGTATCCGACAGGCGCGGCAGCCAGTTCATCAGCAGCGTGTGCAGCGCCTCCTTGCCGATGCGGATCGGCGGATTCGACCAGATCGCATCGAAGGTCAGGTCGGGGCTGATCGCATCCGGTTCGACCGGCAGTGCGTCGGCGTCGGTGCGCACGGTGCGCACGTTCCCGCAGCCGTTGCGCTTGGCGTTCAACGCCGTCAGTTCCAAGGCGCGTTCGTTCACATCCAACGCCCAGACGTTCGCCTCCGGCGAAGCCATGGCCAAAGACAACGCGATCGGCCCCCATCCGCAGCCCAGGTCGAGCAGGTTGCCATGCTCGGGCGGCTCCGGCGCCTGCTTGAGCAGCACCGAAGTGCCCAGGTCGAGACGGGATCCGGAAAAGACCCCGTTCGATACCTCGACTTCGGTGTCATGCCCGCGCAACTGCACGTGCAGGGTACGCCGTACGTCCTTTGATGAGGGGTCGGCCGAAAAATACTGTTCCGCCATGATTGATCCGGGCCTTTCTGCGGCTGTTCGCCGATTGTCGTCTGATGTTCGTCCATGCCGTGTCGCGGCAGTAGGCCGTTCTTCCCCATCCGTCGATGATTCGCTGACGGCGAAGTGGACGAAGGCTGGCCTGTCACCTCACAAGATGATAATAATGAACCGTGCCCGCATGGTGCCTCGCGTGGTCGCGCACGGCCGGCGGCGCACGACGGATGACCCGCCGCGCATAGGGAGCGTGGCCGAAAGAGAATATAAGAACGAGGTGGCATTGACTCTGAGCGACAATATCGACATTACCGGCACCGCCGACGCGGCAGACGGCGAGTCGGGCCGATCCGACGCGAACGTACTCGCCGAATCCTCCGAGGTACTGCTCGACAACGGCACGCATGGCGTGGATTTCGATTCTTCCGGCAGCGAGGAGTGGGCCGAACGTGAATCACGCAACCAGCTCAAGCGCGTTGCCGGTCTGGGCGAGCTGCAGGACATCACCGAAGTCGAATACCGCAAGGTGCGCCTGGAGCGCGTGGTGCTGGTGGGCGTGTGGTCGAGCGCCGTGACCACGCAGGCCAAGGCCGAGGAGTCGCTGCGAGAATTGGCCGCATTGGCGCAGACCGCCGGTGCCGAAGTGTGCGATGGTCTGCTGCAGCATCGTTCAAGGCCCGACGCCGCCACATATGTCGGGTCCGGCAAGGCGAAGGAGATCGCCGACATCGTGGCGCGCGAGGAGGCCGACACCATCGTGGTCGACGACGACCTGCCGCCAAGCCAGCGTCGAGGCCTGGAAGACGCCGCCAAGGTGAAGGTGGTGGACCGTACCGCCGTGATCCTCGACATTTTCGCCCAGCATGCCACATCGCGTGAGGGCAAGGCCCAGGTGGAGCTGGCTCAGCTCGAATACATGCTTCCGCGTCTGCGCGGCTGGGGCGGTTCCCTGTCCCGTCAGGCGGGCGGTCAGGCGGCCGGGCAGAACGGCGGCATCGGATCGCGAGGCCCGGGCGAGACGCAGATCGAAATGGACCGTCGTGTGATTCGTACGCGCATCGCACGGTTGAAGAAGCAAATCGCGCAGATGGCCCCGGCCCGCGAGGTCAAGCGCGGGTCGCGCCGCAGATACGGTCTGCCCACCATCGCCGTGGTCGGCTACACCAATGCGGGCAAGTCGTCGTTGACGAACCGCTTGACGGGATCGGGCGAGCTGGTGGAGAACGCGTTGTTCGCCACGCTTGACACCGCAGTGCGACGCACCAAGGCCGGTGACGGGCGTCTTTACGCGTATGTGGACACGGTCGGTTTTGTGCGCAGATTGCCCACGCAGTTGGTCGAAGCGTTCAAATCGACGCTGGAGGAGGTGGCCGAAGCCGACGTGATTCTGCATGTCGTGGATGCCTCGCATCCCGACCCGTTCTCTCAGATCGACGCGGTCAACGAGATTCTCGCGGACATCGAGGGCACCGCCGCCATTCCTCGCATCCTGGCCTTCAACAAGGCCGACCTGTGCGATGAAACGACGTTGGAGCGTCTTGCCGCGCTCGAACCGGACGCGCATATCGTCTCCGCCTATTCCGGCGACGGCGTGCGGCAGTTGCGGGAGGCCGTCGAGGCGCTGCTGCCCACGCCGGGGGTGCATGTGGAGGCGCTGCTGCCGTATTCGGCGGGTGCGTTGCTCTCTCAGATCCGCGAATACGGGCATGTCCAGGATGTGCAATGGCTGGATGATGGCGTGCGCGTGTCGGCCGACGTGGACGACCGTCTATCCGCGCAGATCGTCGCGGCCGCAATCGACTGACGGCCGGCTGCTCCATGGCGCTGCTGGTAGACACGTGACCGATGTGAGCGCTGCCAGTGTCAGGTTATGTGAGTACTGTTGAAGTGATGTTGTGAGAAATGATGCGCCCAACCGGCGCATCTCTCTAAGAGAGGTATAAACATGGCAGAATCGCTTATCAAGCCCACGAAGCTTGCTGTTATCGGTGCCGGCGCAGTCGGTTCCACCCTCGCCTTCGCAGCCGCCCAGCGTGGCGTTGCCCGCGAGATCGTGCTCGAAGATATCGCCAAGGAGCGCGTGGAGGCCGAAGTGCTCGATATGCAGCACGGCTCCAGCTTCTACCCGACCGTGTCCATCGACGGTTCCGACGATCCTGAGATTTGCCGCGACGCCGATATGATCGTCATCACCGCAGGTCCGCGCCAGAAGCCGGGACAGTCCCGTCTCGAGCTGGTCGGCGCCACCATCAAGATTCTGCAGTCGATCATCCCGAATCTCGTCAAGGTCGCTCCGAACGCCATCTACATGCTCATCACCAATCCGGTCGATATCGCGACCCACGTTGCCCAGAAGATCTCCGGCCTGCCGGCAAACCAGGTCTTCGGTTCCGGCACCAACCTGGATTCCGCGCGTCTGCGCTTCCTGATCGCACAGCAGACCGGCGTCAACGTCAAGAACGTCCACGCCTACATCGCCGGCGAGCACGGCGATTCCGAGGTCCCGCTGTGGGCTTCCGCCACCATCGGTGGCGTTCCGATGTGCGATTGGACCCCGCTGCCCGGCCGCAAGCCGCTCGACGCCGAGGTTCGTGAGCAGATCCACCAGGACGTCAAGAACGCCGCCTACAAGATCATCAACGGCAAGGGCGCCACCAACTACGCCATCGGCATGTCCGGTGTCGATATCATCGAGGCCGTGCTCAAGGACTCCAACCGCATTCTGCCGGTGAGCTCCATGCTGCACGACTTCCACGGCATCTCCGACGTGTGCATGTCCGTGCCGACCCTGCTGAACCGTTCCGGCGTCAACACCGCCATCAACACCCCGGTGTCCGATCGCGAGCTTGCCGCTCTGAACCGTTCCGCGGAGACCCTGAAGCAGACCGCCGCCCAGTTCGGCTTCTGATTCATTCCCTGAAAGGGCTTTACGATAACACGAAAACGGGATGCCGCCCAGTGTGGCATCCCGTTTCGTGTATTTCAGCGGCTTTTCGTTGTGCTCTGCCATTGTTCCGTCGCGTTGTATCCGCACCCGTCGCATGCCATGCTGTTTCGCGGTGTGGGGCGATATCGGGACGGTTGCTGCTGAACGCAGGGAACTGATCGGCCGTGGCGCAGCAACGTGGCGAACGGTCGGGCATAGGATGCGGTTTGCCGGGTATCGCTGATGAGCGCGCCTTGCATGCGGCTTGTGCAAGGCGCGCCGGTTTGCTGAGCAGCCGATCAGCGATGCATCTCGTCGGCGGAGGGGGAGTCGTAGCCCTCCGGCTCGAGCTGGAAGGTGGTGTGCGGCACGGACACGGGGAAATGCTCGCGCAGGCAGTCCTGCAGCTGCTTGAGAATGGCAGCGCCATCCTCCATGGTCAGGCCGTTCTCCACCACCACATGTGCCATGAGGATCGGCAGTCCCGTCGACACCGTGCTGGCGTGCAGATCGTGCACGGCGACCACGCGCGGCACCGATTCCAGGTGTTTGCGCACCTTATCGAGATCCAGCCCCTGCGGGGTCTCCTCCAGCAGTACGCGGACGGCGTTATGCAGCAGCTTAATGGCGCGGGGAATCATCATCAGTGCGATGATGCCGCCGGCGATCGCGTCGAACTTATCCCAGCCGGTTGTGAGCATGACCAGGGCGGATGCGACCACGGCCACCGAACCCAGTGCGTCGTTCATCACTTCAAGGAACGCGGCCTTCATATTCATATTGTCGCCGCGTTGCGAGGAGAGGATCGTGATGGAGACGATATTCGCCACCAGCCCCAATATGCCGACGAACAGCAGAAGCCGAACATCGCTGATCGCCGTTTCGGAATCGCCGAACAGTCGCATGCATGCCTCGAATAGCGCGTAGATGCCCACGAACAGCAGTACCAGCGCACCGCATGCGGCGGTGATGACCTCAAGCCTTGCCCAACCCCAGGTGCGGGTGCTGTTGGGTTTGCGGCGCATCAGTATGGCGGTGATGGTTGAGGCGACCAGTACGGAAACATCGGTGAGCATATGCCCGGCGTCGGTGAGCAGCGCCAACGAATCGGTGATGAACGCCGCCACGACCTCGACGATGAACACGGTGATGGTGACGGCCAATGTCGCCATCAGCCGTTGCTGATGCCCCTCGACACGGGAGGCGGTATGCGTATGCGCCATGATTTGTCCTTTCGGCAAAGCAGATGAGACTGCTTCTCAGTACCATTTGCGGTTAGCGCTGTAACGACGAAGCCCCGGCGCGTGGCCGGGGCTTCGAACTGTGCTGTTGTGCTGGTCAGACTCTACAACTTTCGCAGGACGGTGACAACCTTTCCCATGATGGTGGCATAGGTGCCGTCGATGGGGGAGTAGGCGGGATTGTGCGGCATAAGCCACACGTGGCCCTTGTCCTTGCGGAAGGTCTTTACCGTCGCCTCGCCGTCGAGCAGCGCCGCCACGATATCGCCGTTCACCGCCGTATGCTGTTCGCGCACCACCACGAAATCGCCGTTGCAGATCGCGGCGTCGATCATGGAATCGCCGTGTACCTCCAGCATGAATAGATTGCCGCCGGAGCCGGTAAGGCGCTCGGGCAGGCGCATGACGTCGTCGATATGCTGTTCGGCGGTGATTGGTGTTCCTGCGGCGATGCGCCCTACCAGCGGAATGTCTCGCGATTCCAGAACGGCCTCGCTGGTGTTCTGCGAGGGGAAGGGGATGATGGTGGCCATGTCGCGTCGGGAGTCGCCCTCGGCACGGTTCGCCCCCGAAGGTTCCTCGGAGAACGGGTCGTGCAGGATCTCGACGGCTCTGCCCTTATTGGCGTTGAGGCGGATATAGCCTTTGCCTTCCAGTGTTTGCAGCTGATGTTTGACCGACGAAGGGCTTTTCAGACCTGCTGCCGCGCCGATTTCACGAAACGAGGGGACGAAGCCGCGCTCGTTCTGATACGTGGTGATCGCCTTGAGCACCTGAAGCTGGCGGTCGGTGAGATCGGACGCAGTGGCGTCTGCCTGCGGCTTAGGGGGGACATCGCTCATAAGACGCTCCTTTCGTCGTTCCATTCAGCTTAACGTGATTCCGTATTGAAATCAAACATTTGTTCGATGTGGCGGGTTGCGTGATTCGAACATCTGTGCAACACTTAGAACAAACGTTCGATAGAACAGATGTTCGAAAGGGTGGTTGCGATGTTCGGGTGCACAATGGGGTCGCGGGCAAGTGCCGACGAGCGGATCGATGCCGATGAAAGAGATAGCGCCGTGGTTCACATGCGTCACCTCGGCAAGGCGTTGCGTGCGCCTGGCGTGCGCGTGGTTGATGTGCGTGGGGTTGTGCGAAGAAAGTGCGGCTGCCTGCTTGTGGCGCTGTCTGCTGTTGCGCTCGTATGGCTGGCGGCGGATATGGTGATGCTGCCCAAGGCCGATTCCGCGACATTGCCTGCGCATGTGGTGAGCTACACGGTGCGCCCCGGAGATACCCTGTGGGCGTATGCATCATCGATCACCTCGCAGGGAGGCGATGTTGCGCGAACGGTGGACGAGCTGATGGCCCTTAACGAACTCGATTCGGCAGTGCTGGTTTCCGGGCAGCGGATAATCGTGCCGGCCGACTAACCGCACCGTGTGTCGCATCGCGTCGCAACACGCGAATTCCTGCGGTTTCGGGTATGGTGGGGGTCATGCATTGCCCATATTGTCATCATTCTGAAACCAAGGTCATTGAGACTCGCGTCAGCGAGGACGGATACTCCATCCGTCGTCGGCGTCTCTGCCTGCACTGCAACCGTCGCTTCACCACGTTGGAGACCACTACGCTGCTGGTGGAGAAGCGGTCCGGCAGTCTTGAACCGTTCAATCGCGATAAGGTGATTTCCGGGGTTCGCAAGGCATGCCAGGGCAGGCCGGTGCAGGAATCCGACCTGAAGAAGCTGGGGCAGCGGGTCGAGGAGGACCTTCGTTCCGCCGGCCAGGCGCAGGTCACGTCGGCGGAAGTGGGCAAGGCGATTCTCAAGCCGTTGCGCGATCTGGACGAAGTGGCCTATATGCGGTTTGCGAGCGTGTACCAGAATTTCGAGAATCTCGAGGATTTCCAAAAGGCGATTAACGAATTGCGCAATGGGGGCGAAGACCAGGAAGCGTAGCTGTGACGCTCCTTGAATACGGGCAATGAAGCATGGTCATACGATGACGTGGTTATAAGGTGGGCAATGAGATGAGTGATGAGACAACCTATGGTTCCCTGGGGCGGCTTGCCCCGGATTGGGCGAGCGGAGAAGGGGCTCGCAACTTGACGGCGGACGATATCTACGAGCGGTTCTTCGACTGGGCCATCGATGTCAAAGGCATCGAGCCATGGCCCCATCAGGAAGAAGCCATTATGGATATTCTCGCCGGGGACCATGTTATTTTGAACACGCCTACAGGGTCGGGCAAATCCCTGGTGGCGTTGGGCATGCATTTCGCGGCCCTGTGCACCGGTCGCCGTTCGTACTATACGGCTCCGATCAAGGCGCTGGTCAGCGAGAAATTCTTCGATCTGATCGAAGTGTTCGGACGTGAGAACGTAGGCATGATCACCGGCGACAGCCATATCAACGCCGACGCGCCGATCATCTGCTGCACCGCCGAGATTCTGGCCAATCAGGCGTTGCGCGAAGGCGAGCATGCCGATGTCGGTTTGGTCGCTATGGATGAGTTCCACTATTTCGGCGATCCCGAACGCGGCTGGGCATGGCAGGTGCCGTTGCTCACCCTGCCGCAAACGCAGTTTCTGCTGATGAGCGCCACATTGGGCAATGTGGACGCCATCGCGAACAAGCTTTCCGAGCTGAACGACACGCCGGATGTGGACGTCATCGCCAATGCCCCACGCCCTGTTCCGCTGAACTATGAATACACGCTTGATCCGCTTGAACGCACGGTCGAGCTGGCCTACAAGGATGGGTCAACGCCTATCTATGTCGTGCACTTCTCGCAGGATGCGGCGCTGGAAACGGCGCAGGCGCTGGCCTCCACCGGCGTATCCAGCAAGGAGCAGCGCAACGCCATCGCGGAAGCCATCAAAGGTGTGAAGTTCACCACGGCGTTCGGCAAGATTCTGCAACGCTTGCTGCGCACCGGCATCGGCGTGCACCATGCCGGCATGCTGCCGCGGTATCGCAGACTGGTCGAACAGCTGGCCCAGCAGGGGCTACTTTCGGTGATCTGCGGCACCGATACGCTGGGCGTCGGCATCAACGTGCCTATTCACTGTGTGGTGCTTACCGCCCTGACCAAATACGACGGCAATAAGATGCGTAAGCTCAAGGCACGCGAATTCCATCAGATCGCGGGTCGAGCCGGGCGTATGGGGTTCGACACCGAAGGATTGGTGATTGCCGAAGCGCCGGAATTCGAAATCGAGAACCAAAAGGCCATAGCCAAGGCCGGAGGCGACCCGAAGAAGCTGAAGAAGATCAAGCGCAAGAAGGCTCCCGAAGGGTTCGTGAACTGGAACCAGAACACCTTCGATAAGCTTATCGACGCTGAGCCGGAAACGCTGGTCCCGCATTTGAAGATCACGCATTCCATGGTGCTTAACGAGGTGGAACAGGGCGGCGATGCCAGGGAGCGCATCGATCGGCTCATCGACGATTCGGCGCAGACCCCGGATCAGAAGGAGCGCCTGCATCAGCGGGCCGACGAGATCTTCCAGACCCTGTTCGACACGGAAGTCATCGAAGCCGAACGCCGCTCCGACGGCAGCCTGGACTATCTGATGACGCTCGATATGCCCGACGATTTCGCGCTCGACCAGCCGTTGTCGCCGTTCCTGCTGGCCGCGCTCGAACTGCTCGACCCCGAGTCGGAAACCTATGCGCTTGACGTGATCTCCATGGTCGAGGCCACGCTCGAAGACCCACGGCAGGTATTGCGTGCGCAGGAACGCGCGGCGAAGGACAAGGCCATGGCCGATATGAAGGCCGACGGCCTGGACTATGACGAGCGCATGGACAGGCTCGCCGAAATCACCTATCCGAAGCCGTTGGAGGATCTGCTTGACGCGGCTTTCACCAAGTATCGTCACGATGTGCCATGGGCGAACGATTACTGGCTGAGCCCGAAATCCGTGGTGCGTGACATGGTCGAAACCGCTTCGGACTTCACCGGCTATATCGCCCGATACAACATCGCGCGTTCCGAAGGCACCCTGCTGCGCTATCTGTCCGATGCCTACCGTTCGCTGGCACGTACCGTGCCGGTCGAAAAACGCGACGAACGGCTGAAAGACATCATCGCCTGGCTGCGCGTGCTGGTGCGTTCCATCGATTCCAGTCTGGTGGACGAATGGGAGAACGCCGGCAACACGTCGGATGAGGCGTCGCAGGCCGCGGCGTCGCTGGCCGCGCCCGGCTCCGGCAACGATGTGGTCGAAGACAGGCGAGGGCTTACCGTGCTGGTGCGCAACGCCATGTTCCGCCGTGTGCAGCTTATGGATCTCGACAGGCCCGAGGAGCTCGGCGCCCTCGACAAGGACTGGGGCTACGGCGTGCATGAATGGGAGGATGCGCTTGACGATTACTACGACGAGCACGAGTATGTGAACGTCGATGCCGAGGCCCGCTCGCCCAAGCTGTTCATGCTGGACGACACGCACGAACGCGACGAGCACACATGGAAGGTGCGCCAGATCATCGACGATTCCGATGGCGACCACGATTGGGCCATCACCGGCGTGGTCGATCTTGACGCCACACAGAACGGCGGCGAAGTGGTGTTCTTCGACTATTCGGTCGGAAACTGATCGAGCCCCCGCAATCTGGTTGCGCGCCGGCCAGACGCCGCAAGGGCGCCGTGATCTCGCTGCGGGCGTTTCGCCGTCCGAGACGGGTGCTCGATCGGCGAAACAGTCGCTGAACAGCGGGCAGCAGGACGGCAGCCGGCTGGTATGGAGACGAGGATTTCGCTTGTCCCCATATCAGCCGTGTCAGCCACTGTTAATCGTTCTCCAAACGGCGTCTCATCTCATCCGCATCCACCGAAAGCGGCGGCCACATGAGATTCATGTTGCGCATGCTGATACGAAGCAATTCCGACGCCACGGCCCTGGAATACCAGCGATTATCCGCCGGAACGATGTACCAGGGCGCGTCATCGGTGCTGGTCTTCTCAAAGACCTCCTGCCATGCGTCCATATATTCGTCCCAGCGCTCACGCGCCTCCAGATCGCTCGGATCGAATTTCCAATACTTCGTCGGATCGTCCAACCGGTCAAGAAAATGCTTCTTCTGCTCCTCCTTGCTGGACACGAGGAAGATCTTCAGAATCGTGCAGCCGCCGGCCACCAGATCATGCTCGAACGTGTTGATCTCGTCGTAGCGTGCACGCCACTGGTCTTCCGGAACCGTGCCGTAGATGCGCGGCATCACGATGTCTTCGTAATGGGAGCGGTCGAAAATGCCGATCCAGCCATTCTGCGGCAGCTGCCGTTTCACGCGCCACAGATAATCATGCTGCCTCTCCTCGTCGGTGGGGGCGCCGAACCCGTGGTAGTGGATGCCCATCGGGTCGCCCTGACTGAATACATGACGGACGATGCCGCCCTTGCCGGAGGCGTCCATGCCTTGCAGCACGATCAGCAGACGCTTGTTCGATTTCTTCGTACCGTTCGCATACAGCAGGCGCTGGTATCGCGCGATGCTCAACGAGCTGATCTGCATGAAATGCTCGGCGTCGCCACGGTCGCCGCCCCAACCAGGAAGCGCATGAGGATCGACTTCACGGACATCCATGTCGGAATGGAAGCGCAGCAGCTGTGCCGGTGGCAGATCCCATACGGAGCTCAACAGCTCACTCACCTTCGCCACGTGCGCCAAACGCACCGATACGGTTTTCGTGCGTCTGATGGTGTCAAGATGATTCTCGATCTTGTTCAGTGTTCTTTCCGTGTCGGAATCCTTGGCGATCCCCTTCTTCGCGTCCTTGTCAGCCATGTCAGCCTCCTTGCCGATATTGCTACCGGTACCCATCGTAGCGGCGCAGCGTAACAATCGTCGTTTTTCGGGGGGGCTGTCGCGCTAACGATGGCGTATTGCCATACGTGGCATATAGCGCCGATGGGCTGTCGGCAGCACTGGGGAGTAGGGGGTGGTTTTGCGCAGTACGCGATGGTTCCCGGTGCGCGCCGACTGCGCGGTAGAGTGAGAGATATGAGCGAGCAGGATTTGTTCGGCGCTTCCGAGGCGCCCGAAGACATGACAAGGCCGTTGGCGGTGCGTATGCGCCCGCACACCCTCGACGAGGTGGTGGGGCAGAGCCATGTGCTCGGGCAGGGGTCGCCGTTGCGTCGTCTTGCCAATCCCGCTTCCAAAGGCTCGCTTACCGCTCCCAGCTCCATCATCCTGTTCGGCCCTCCCGGTGTGGGCAAAACCACGCTCGCCACCATTGTGGCCAAGCAATCGGGGCGTGAATTCGAAGAGCTTTCCGCCGTGACATCAGGCGTCAAGGATGTGCGCGACGTGCTGGATCGCGCCCACGAACGACTGGTGTCGCAAGGCAAGGAGACGGTGCTGTTCATCGACGAAGTGCACCGCTTCTCCAAATCCCAGCAGGATGCGCTGCTGCCGGCCGTGGAAAACCGTGACGTCACCTTCATCGGCGCGACCACCGAAAACCCCAGTTTTTCCGTCATCAAACCGCTGCTGTCGCGTTCCGTGGTGGTCAAGCTCGAATCGTTGGAACCCGATCAGCTTAAGGAACTCATCGTTCGTGCGTTGGAAAGCCCGAAGGGCCTACAGGGCGAAGTCAAGGCGAACGATGACGCCATCGACGAAATCGTGCGCATGGCGGGTGGCGATGCGCGCAAAAGCCTGACGATTCTCGAAGCGGCCGCAGGCGCGGTGACAGGGGACAAAGCGCGCAGGAAAGGCGCGCGCAAGCCCATCATCACACCGGATGTCGTGTCGACCGTCATGGACACGGCCACCGTGCGCTACGACAAGGATGGCGACGACCATTACGATGTGATATCCGCGTTCATCAAGTCCATGCGCGGCTCCGACCCGGATGCGGCCATACATTATCTGGCGCGTATGATTCGCGCGGGTGAGGATCCGCGTTTCATCGCCCGTCGCATCATGATCGCCGCCGCCGAAGAAGTGGGCATGGCCGCGCCGCAGATTCTGCAGGTCACTGTGGCCGCAGCGCAGGCCGTGGCGTTGGTCGGCATGCCGGAAGCGCGGATCATTCTTGCCGAGGCGACCCTTGCGGTGGCCACGGCTCCCAAGTCGAACGCCAGCTACAATGCCATCAACGAGGCGCTGGCCGATGTGGACGCGGGGCATATCGGCGCCGTGCCGTTGCATTTGCGCAACGCCCCCACCAAGCTCATGAAGGAATGGGGCAACCACGAAGGCTACCGTTATGCACATGACTGGCCTGGCGCGGTGGCTCCCCAACAGTACATGCCTGACGAACTCAAGGGGCGCGAATACTATCATCCCAACGACCGCGGTTACGAGCATGAGGTAAGTGCCCGCCTCGCCAAGATCCGGCCGATTCTGCACAGCGAGGACCCCCACGACTGAGCGCAGCGTCTCGGGGCGTGCGCGTCTTGTGTTTTTGCCGTCCGCCGTTTCGTAAGACGGGCGGACACGCCGGGAGTGCGGCCACGGCGGAGGCGCGGCTTTGTCGGAAACGCTCTTTGCATAATGCTTCCGCCGTTCAAGGACAGCTGTCGGCCGAATGTCCAACTGACCCGGCTAGACTGATGCGCGGCTATCAAACGAAACGTTTCCCGCGCAGGTGCGCGGCACGAGGATACATACGCCGGCTGGCAAACCCAATTCCACAACATACAACCGCAAATCCCAACGGCTATGTTCACCATGGAACGCATACGGGTCACGCGGCGAACAGAGAACGAACAAGAAACCGAATATACGAACAAACATATGAACGCAAGCACAGATACGCGCATGACGAACGGCGCGACGACATCAATGGCAGCACACGAATCGGGCAGGCAGACGGACCGCCCCGGCAGCGACGAGAAGATCAGCGGAAGACTGATCGGCTCCATCGTCGCGGTCGGCTCGCTGGCCTTCATCGGCATTCTTACGGAAACCGTGATGACGGTGCTGTTCCCCGCGCTGATGCGCGAATTCAACGTCACCACATCGACGGTCCAATGGATCACCACCATCTACCTGCTGTCCGTGGCGGCAACCATGCCGGTCAGTTCCTTCCTGAAACGACGGTTCAAGATCAAGGCGCTGTTCCTGGCTGCGGTGGCGCTGGCCATTATCGGCTCGCTGATCATGATCGTTGCGCATGCCTTCCCGCTGCTGCTGTTGGCGCGTGTCATCCAGGGCATCGGCTCCGGCATCGCCACGCCATTGATGATGAACATCATCCTCGAACAGTCGCCGCGTTCCAAGATTGGGCGACTGATGGGCGTCGGCTCGCTGGTGATCACCGTCGCGCCGGCCATCGGGCCGACCGTCGGCGGCGCGGTGACCAGCATTCTGCCGTGGAGGGCGATTTTCGTCATCGCGGTCCCGCTGATTCTATTGGCTGCGGTGATCGGATGTCGTTGCATCGAACAGAAGGTGCCGAATGAGGATGCCTATCTCGATCCGTTGCAGCTGACCGCCATCGTATGCGCACTGGTCGGCCTGGTGCTCGCGTTGAACCAGGGTGGCGTGGCTGTGGGCAAGCTGGTGTCCGGTGGGGATGCGACATTCTCGTTCATTGTGACCGTGGTGTGCCTGGTGGTCGGGCTCGGCTCGCTGGTGCTGTTCGTATGCATGTCCCGTCGTGCGTTCTCCCCGCTGCTGCGTTTGGGCATTCTGCGCGATCCCGTGGTGCTGCTGCACGCCGTGGCATACACGGTGATGCCGCTGGTCGCCATCGGCTACGGCTATGTGATCACCAACGTCGCCCAGCTGTCGCTTGGCACTTCTACGTTCGTGGCCGGTGCCCTGGTGCTGCCCGGCGCTCTGATCGGTGCGGTGTGCGCCCCGCTCGGCGGCTGGCTCTATGACCGTTTCGGCGCTGTCAAACCGATTCTTATCCCCATGGGCATCGCCATTCTCGGTCCCACGCTGATGCTGGTCTTCTCCATGCGCTTGACGGCGACGCTGCTGGCCGGATTCTATTTCGTCTTCGGATTCTTCTATGCGATCGGCAATGCGAACGTGATGACCAGTGCGTTGTCCGAGGTGCCTGGCGCGTTCAAGCCGGACGGCAACGCCATCTTCAACACCTGCCTGCAATTCGGTGGCGCGGCCGGAACCGCGTTGTTCTCCACGATTCTGTCGGTGGCACAGGCGGGTGCTGGGCGGGAGGGGACCGCATCCTTCGCCCATGCCACGGCTGTCGGCGGTGTCTGGACTTTCGGCACGATGATTCTGATTTGCCTGATTGGCTGGACCTGTCTCGCCATGGCCATGCGTATTCGCGTGCGCCGTCACGCGTCGGCGAAACGCTGAAAGCTCGGCTATTGGTAAATGCAGGAGGCGGCTCCCCATTGTTGTGATGGGGAGCCGCCTCAATATATGTGGTGCTGCTGCCGGTTAAGCGCGTACACCGTGGCAGCGTGAGGGATTATTCGCGCACCAGACGAATATGCTCAACGTCGTCGCGCTTGGAACGACGGTAGATCACGAAACGATTGCCGATGGTCTGCACGACATCGGCGCCCAGCTGTTCGGCCAGCTGTTCGGCGGCCTCCTTGGCGGTCAGTTCGGAGCCGTCCTGCACGGCGCATTTGATGAGCTCGTGCTTTTCGATGGTCTCATCGGCCTGCTTGATTGCGGCTTCGGTCAGATCGTTCTTGCCTACGTAGAACAGCGGCTTGAGCGAATTCGCCAATGCGCGCAGCTGCTTGGTCTGTTTTTTGGTCAGTGCCATTGATACGTCCTTCGATTCGTCGCGCGCATGCGGTCATGCGCGTTGTCATACCATCCGCCAGCATACCGCAAGGGGTTGCGCAAGGTGCTGCCGCAGACTTGTCGCCGGCGCCCATGCCCGATGGACTACGGCAGAAACGCGAATACCGCGATGGCGAGAACGGTCAGTATCGCCCCCGTAGCGAATACGATGTCATACGGCATGATACGCAACGTTCTCCAATGTGTCCGATCGATGCCCTCCTCATAGCAGCGCGCATCAAGCGCGAGGCTGAGATTATCCGCGTGGCGGAGCGCCCCGGCGAACACCGGCACGATGATCGCCGCCATGGCGTGTAGGCGTCGTAACGGAGAACCGGTTTCGATGGAGCCGCCACGAGCCGCCTGCGCGTCCATGATCGCGCGGGTCTCCATCGCCAGCGTCGGCAGGAACCGTAACGCCAGACTGAACACCAGCGCCACCTCCTGCGTGTGCAAGCCGAATCTGCGTAACGGGGAGAACAGCGAATCGACGGCATCGGTGATGGCCGTGGGCGTGGTGGTGGCAAGGAATACGGCACCCAGCACGATAACCATGGCGAAACGGCAGATATACAGTGCCGATATGGCCAGCCCGTCATCGGTGATGGGAACGGAACCGATGGTCGTAAGCACCGTGCCCGTGCGCACGAAGAACACATTCGCCAATCCCATAAGCGCGAACAACACCAGAAATACGCGGATCGAACGCCATAGCCGTCGTACGCCGATACGCGACGCCGCCAGCACCATGGCGACCGCGCAGGCGCCAACGGCCAGCTGGTGGCCATTCGAGATGACGAACGCGCACATCATGACCAGCAGGAACACCGGCAGTTTCACACGGGGGTCGAGACGGGCGACGAAGGAAGCGGAAACACGGTCCTTGGATTGCCGGCGTTCGCTGTGACCAGGTCTGTGCCCATGTGCGGTTCCGTCGCGTGTCGAGGTCGTTGCGTTCTCGCCGCGCGATGCCACATCCCGCTCATCCGCGCCCGCGGCCGGAGCGATGCGCACGATGCGATCCGCTACCGCACGGGCCTCGTCCGTATCATGCGTAATAAGCATGACGGCCACGCCCCGTTCGTGCAGCCGCCCGATCAGAGCGTGCAGACGCCTGCGGGCGTCGGCGTCCAGCCCTGCCGCCGGCTCATCCATGATGATGAGCTTGGGACGGCACGCCAGCACCCCGGCGATGGCGACGAGTCGTTGCTGGCCTCCCGACAGGGCGAACGGCGAGCAATCGGCAAGATGGTCGATATGCAGCAGGCGCATGGTCTCTTCGACCCGTCGTGTCACCTCGGATTCGCTGAGCCCCTGATTATTTGGACCAAAGGCGATGTCTTCGGCGACACTTGAGGCGAACAACTGATGCTCCGGATGCTGCATGATGTAGCCGACCGAGGCGTGCGCGCGCGCTCGCTGCCTGCGGTTGGCGCGATGCAACGGAATGCCGTCCACCATGACCGTGCCGCCGTTTGGCTTGGCGAGTGCGCATATGACTCGTGCGAGGGTGGATTTGCCGGCGCCATTAGAACCCATGACGGCTATGGTCTCGCCGTGGTCGATGGTAAACGACAGGTCTGCGAGTGCCGGTGTGGTTGTGCCGGGGTAGGTGTAGGTGAGATGGTCGATGGCGACCAGTGGATTGTCGGCGCACTGATGGTCGGAAGGCTGTAGGTCGGCGGGAACGGTGTCTGCGACGGTTGCGTTCACTGTATCTGCTGTGGCATTTGCATTGGCTGTGTCGGTTTCCGTCGGCGTGACCGCAGTCGATTCCGCCGTATGTGTCGCCGGCTGTGTCAATGAGATGAGTCTGCCGTGTTCCAGCCTGAGCGTACGCGTCGCGTGAGCGGTCTCCTCAGGGCGGTGCGTCACATGGACGATGGTGGTACCGCGCTGCTGCAGTTCGTCGAGCACCTGCATGACGTCGGCGCGTGCGGTTTCGTCCAGCATGGCGGTCGGTTCGTCAAGCACCAGCAGGCGCGGCTGCATGGCGAGCATGCCGGCGATGGCGGCACGCTGCTGCTGCCCGCCGCTCATGCGTGTCGGGTCGGCCTGGCGTTGACGCTGCAATCCGACCGCACGCAAGGCGGTGTCGATGCGCTCGCCGATTTTGCCGTGCGGTACGGCGAGATTCTCTGGTCCGAACGCCACGTCGTCCTCGAGTATGGTGGTGACGATCTGGTCTTCGGGTTTCTGGAATACCGCGCCGATACCGCGGCGGGCTGCCCGGTAGGATTCGGCGTCCGGGCCGTCCGCCGTAGTGAATACCGGCATGCCCAGCAGTCGCACCGTGCCTGAATCGGGGGCGGCCAGGCCGCAGATAAGGCGGGCGAGTGTGGATTTGCCCGAACCGTTCGCTCCGGTCAGGCAGATGCGTTCGCCGGGCATGATGGTCAGGTCGATGCCGTCGAGTGTCCAGTGTGCGCCGGTGTCATAGCTGAACCGTACGTCATGCAGTTCGACTATCGGATCGGTGCCTGGCGTATTCATCGTGCTTTCCGTCATCTGCGGCATGGTCGGTCTAGGTGGCCTGGTCGGCTTAGGCGGCATGGTCGATCAGTGTGGTGACGGGTTTGTAGATGAGGAAGGTCACCACGGCGTGGATCGCGAATTTCAGCAGGTTGAACGGCAGCAGGATCGGTACGATCATTGCGGCCACCTGTGCCACCGTCATATGCGCGTACAGTGGGGTGACCAGCAGGTTCGAGACCAAGGCCACCACCAGTGCGATCGCCATGCCCAGCGCCATGCCGGCCATCGCGCCGTTGCGCGTGCGCTTGCGGCGGTATACGAGTGCGGCGGGAACGGAGATCGCCAATGCCACCAGCATGCCCATCAGCGCGCCCCATGGGCTGGTGAACACGTGGGGGAGGAAACCGAGAATGGAAACGATTGCAGCGGCGTAGGGGCCGAAGGCGAAGCCGGCGATAAGGCAGACGATGCCGGACGGATCGTATTTGAGCCATGGCGCCGCGGGGAAGATCGGCAGTTCGATGAGGCTGGCGGCCATGGCAAGCGCGACGAACAGCGCGTATATGGCGATGCGTCGTGTGGACCAGCGCCCGTGGTCGGCGACGCCGGTGGAATGCGTGCCGGTGGCGTGGTTCGACGGTGTGGCGCGCTGGTTCCGCTCGGTGCCTTCGGCTTGTGCGGCGTTCGCTGCCGTGGCCTGCGAATCGGCGGTGTTGCTGGAATCGTTATGGGATTGCATAGCAGAAGACTGGCTCATAGGAGCTCCTCGTTTCTTCCATCCGGACTGTACCGTTGGCTTCGGAATCGCACCGAATCAGCCGCTTGCGCGGGTCGCGGGCTTGCCGTGCGCTCCGTTATGAATGCCGGGCGCCGACTTACCGCCAGTAAGGAATTTCACCTTCCCTGAAACTTACGGAATCGTTTCTACACGGTGCGCACGACTACGGGGGCGTGATGACCATTTGCTGAGATGCCGAATGGCAACGTTTGCGCCACGCCGGGGTCGGAATTTATCGCATACGTTTGCATAAGATGCAGTGGTGTTACGGGATTTCCCGCGTGCCACAGCGTACTCGGGCGATACCATGATATTACCGGTTCGCTAACTATTCACCTTCTGCGAAGAGAGGTCAAAGATGATTGAAACAGCTCAGGCTTTTGGCGTCGATATCGGCGGCTCTGGAATCAAGGCCGCACCCGTCAATCTTGAGAAGGGCGAGTTTGCCGAACCCCGTCTGAAGATTCTTACCCCGGAGGTCTCCACTCCGGAAGCGGTGGCCGCCATCGTCAAGCAGCAGCTGGAACACTTCGACGTACCGGCCGATGTGCCGGTGGGCGTCGCCTTCCCGGCTCCGATCAAGCCCGGCCAGCCGCTGGACTTCATGGCCAACCTGGATCAGTCCTGGGTCGGCACCGACGTGACCGAGGTGTTCTCGCAGGCTTGCGGCCGCCCGATCACCGTGGTGAACGACGCCGACGCCGCCGGTCTCGCCGAACAGCAGTTCGGCGCTGCCAAGGGCCAGAAGGGCCTGGTCATCGCCACCACGTTGGGCACCGGCATCGGCACCGCCCTGATCATGGACGGCGTTCTGGTTCCGAACACCGAGCTCGGCCACATCATTCTCAACTCCAAGCACCTGGACGCCGAGAAGTACGCCGCATCCTCCATCAAGGACATCGAAGGCATCAGCTACAAGAAGTGGTCGAAGCGCCTGACCAAGTACTACGGTCTGTTGGAGAAGTACTTCAACCCGGATCTGATCGTGATTGGCGGCGGCGTGTCCCGTCAGGCCGACAAGTTCATTCCTCGCATCGACATCAAGACGAAGGTCGTGCCGGCAACACTGCGCAACGAGGCTGGCATCATCGGTGCCGCCTACTACGCCAGCGTCAAGCAGCAGCACTGAATCGCCGTCGCATAGGCGACTGTGCTGATTGCTGAACGGGGAGGATCGGTTCGTTCCGATCCTCCCCGTTTCGCGTATATGGGAAGAGGCGTTCCACATACGCGGGATGACCGATGATCGGCCGTGAACGGCACGGAGTAGGCTGGAACGCATGACTGTGCATTTCTCGTCCCGCGTGGATATCAGCGCGCCGAACCCGATCGCCGCTGCCCAGGCCAGCGCCGCAACGGCAGGCATCACGCTTGGCAAACTCAACGATTCCAACCCCACCCGTCATGGCCTGGCGCCGCAGGAGATTCCCAACGTCTACGAGGCGAACCCGCGCGGCCCCAAGGCGGCACGCGAATCCCTGGCAGGATTTCTTGGCGATCAGAGCGGGCGTGCAGTCGATTCGGAACGCCTGTACCTGCTGTCGTCCACATCCGAAGCGTATTCCTGGCTCATCAAACTGCTCTGCGACGCGGGAGACGCGGTGCTCGCCCCCAAGCCCGGCTATCCGCTGATCGAATCGATCGCCGGCCTCGAATGCGTGCATGCGATCGAATACCAGCTGCACTACGACGGCGCGTGGTACATCGAACCCGCCGACATCGCGGCGATCCTCGACTCGCCCGAAGGCGAACGTGTTCGGGCGCTGGTGCTCATCAACCCCAACAACCCCACCGGCTCATACGTCAAGGAGAACGAGCGTGAGGCCCTGGTCGCTCTGTGCCGTGAACGCGGCATTGCCATCATCGCCGACGAGGTGTTCTTCGACTACGATCTGGAGCCCATCGCCGCGAACCGCAGGCTGGCCGGCGAGGAAGGCGTGCTCACCTTCGCGCTCGACGGCTTCTCGAAGATGCTGGCCGCCCCGCACGCCAAGGTCGGTTGGATTCGCGTGTCCGGGCCGGACGACGATGTTGCCGAGGCACAGCGGCGATTGGATGTGATCGCCGACGACTACCTGCCGATGAGCGACATCATCGCCGGGTGTATCCCCGCATTGCTGGATGCCGCCGAAGCACAGACCGACCGTGTGCGCGAGCGGGTGCGTGGCAATCTTGCCGCATTGCACCGCATGCTGGAATCCGATGAGCTGGGCGTGGTGAACGTGCTGCGCCCCGAGGGCGGTTGGAACGTGCTGCTGCGCGTGCCGTCGGTATTGGACGAGAACGAGCTGGTATTGAAACTGATCGCGGATCACAGGCTTACCGGCCAGCCGGGGTATTTCTTCGACATGACCTCGAACGGGTACCTGGCGGTGTCCCTTCTGCCGGAACCGGAGGAGTTCAAACGGGGCATCGCGGCCGTGCTCGACACCGTGCGGACGATGCTCGGCTGATCGGGCCGTCTCAATCGTTGGCCGATTCGGCCCGAGTCTTTTTCAGGCGAGCCTAGCTGTCTCGTAGCGCCGACGGATCAGATCGGTGTAGAACGCGACAGCGTCCACCGGTGTGCCGTCGAACACGATGGACTGGCTGTCGAGCACCAGTGTGCGTTCGATCGCATAGTCGGGGCGCACGATCATATCCGTGTCGTGCGTGGCGAAGATCACCTGACTGTTATATGAGAACAGGGCCTTGGCCACATGCGCGGTGCCGATCTCATCCAGCCCCTTGGAAGGCTCGTCCGCCACAATGCAGCTTGGTCTCAGGCTCAGTGCCGCGGCGATCGCCAGCAGATGCCGCTGTTCGCTGTTCAACGCGGATGCGGGCTCCTTCGCCGCATTGGCCAGGGAGAAATGCGCGAACAGATTGCCGATGGTCGCCTGGCGTTCGGATTCGGGCACGCGGCGCTTCTTCAACATGGAGTCGATTGCGTCGGCGATGGAATCGGCATGATAGAAGGATTCGGGAATCTCCTCGCGTCGTACGCGCCCGATCAGCTCGTCGATGCGTTTCATATCGCGTTTGGAAGTCGGATCAAGGGTTTCCGTGGCGCAACCTGGCACGTTTCCGCTGATCGATACCGATCCCGTGGTGGCCTTCAGCGTACCGTCCAACAATCCCAGCAGCGTGGATTTGCCGGTGCCATTCAAGCCGATGACGGCCACACGGCGTTCGGCGATGGTCAGCGAGGTGGGGTTCAGCCCGGCCGTGCCGTCATCGTAGACGAGCCCCGCATCGGCAAGGGCGAAAGTGAGCTGCTGCGGCTTCGGCTGCATGGTGCGCTTGGCAAAAAATGGCATACCGCCATCTTACGCATGCGGCTACACGAGGCATGTGCATGGCGTGCGTGATGCCACCGTCATATCCTGCACCGACATATAGAATGAGGGGGTGCTTCATCTTTCCTACCGCCCAGCGCCCAGGAACCCTCGGCATATCCATACGGGCCGTCGTGCACGCCGACGGACGCTATGCACGATACTGGCCGCGATACTGGCGATACTCCTCATCGAATGCGTGGCGTTCAACATGCCGTTCTGGCGCACGGTCGGCGCAAGCACCGACACCGCCGCATATGCCAATGCCATGGGATCCGGCCTCGAACGTACCAAGGAAGGCATGCTACGCATCACCGACCCTACCGAGGCATGGCTTGAAGTACAGGCCGACGGCACCTCCGACTACGCCCGCATCGATCCCTCGTTCGTCACAGGCAAAGCCCTCACCGCCGTGCACATCAGGGTGTCGGTCGACCATCGAAGCCTGTCTGCGACATCGTTCAGCCCGCAGTCCCCACGTTCCTGCTACGTCCATGCGCCGGGATCGGGAACCCTGCGCATGAGCATCGAAGAGCCCAAGGGCTCGCTCATCCCCATCCAGGCGGTGCGCGCCAATGTCAAAGTCCCCTTCGACTTCAACCCGGCACGCGTGGCGATTATGGCGGCCATACTGCTTGCCGTGGCATGCTGGCGACCCGGATCGCGGCTCTGGCGCATCCCGCTTGACACGGCAAGCACCGCGCAACGGGCGCTTGGCCTATGTATCGCAGCTCCCATCGTGTTTGCCATGGTCTATGGCATCGTCACGCAGCTGGTCGGCGAGCCACTGGTGTTCCACGAAGCGGGCGGGTACACCTACGATTTCGACCAGTACGGGCATATCGCCGACGCACTGCTGCAAGGCCGAACATCGCTGGACCTGAACGTGCCGGACGCGCTCGCCGCAGCCGCGAATCCATACAATACCGATGTCCGTGCGCGGCTGCTCGCCGAAGGCGTGAACCCGATCTACTGGGATTACGCCTACTACAACGGCCACTGGTACTCGTATTTCGGCGTGCTGCCGGCCGTGCTGCTGTTCATGCCGTATCGATTGCTGACCGGCCACATGCTGTCCAGCGGCGCCGCCGTGCTGCTGCTCATGCTGCTCGCCATGCTATTCCTGGCATTGCTTGTCATCCGCGTCATCGCCCGCATCGCGCCGAAAACATCGCTGGCTGCCACATCCATCGCCCTTACCACCATGCTGTTGGGGTCGAACGCCGGCTACCTGCTGTTCCGCCGCAACTTCTATTCGGTGCCGTTCGCCGCGTCCCTCGCGTTGAGCGCATTGGGAATCTGGCTGTGGCTTGGGGCGGAATGCAACAACGCCAACGATAATGCCGAAACCGGGCGGCGTGGCATTCGCGGCCGTTGTACCGCCATACGCGCCGTCAACCGGTGGCAGGTGGGGGATGCTTCCGCGCTCTCGTTGACCAAGGTCGGCTTCGGCTCGCTGTGCATCGCGGCGAATTTCGGCTGTCGCCCCACCTTCTGCCTGACGGCACTGCTGGGCATCGCCATATTCTGGCCGCAACTGAAGGCCATCGTCCGCGCACTGCGGAACGGAGCGGAACCCATGGCGACGACGCTGCGTGCTCCAATCGTGGTCATCATCGCGGCACTCATCCCCGTCCTGCCGCTCATGGCCTACAATGCGGCGCGATTCGGCTCGCCACTGAATTTCGGCAACAGCTACCAGCTCACCGTCACCGATATGACGGCATACCGTGTTTCCCCGGCGAACATCATGCCGACAATCGGCAGCTATCTGCTGCTGCCATTGCGCTTCACCGGCAGCTTCCCCTGGATCGCGCTATCGGCTGCCGTCATGCCCGAATGGTCCTACATGGAACCGATGATCGGAGGACTGTTCGCCATGTGCCCGGTGGTGGCTCTGGCATTCGCCCTGCCGTTCCTGCACTCTCAAGACGGCCGGCCCGGGCGCACGCGCACCACACTGACGGCATTGGCGCTGGCCTTCGTCCTGGTCGTATTCGACGCCATGAACGCCGGACTCGGCTGGAGATATATGGCGGACTTCGGATGGCTGTTCGTATTGGCAAGCCTGCCGGTACTGCTGCGGCTGCTGGGGGAGCCGGGCATGATCGATGGCAACGGCGCATCGCATGCCAGCAACCCGCCGGTAGGAATCCGTGCGGCGCGACTGGTGATCGCACTTGCGACACTGTTCGCCATTGCGGTGGCCGTATTGTCGCTGTTCACCATCGGCCGCCACGATGCGCTGGTCTCCGCCGCGCCCAACCTGTTCTACAATGTATTCGCTTGGTTCCTGTAAACGATTGCGTAGAGAACCGCAACCGCACAAGAGAACGATGGCGGGCGTGGCGTCACCAGAGCCACGCCCGGCAGCGAACACGGCAATGGAATGAGTATGGCAGCCATCCCGAGCTTCCGGGTTTCTCCGAGGGCAATAATCGGCGGGCATGTCTGAATGAATTGAAAGAATGTGGGATATGTCAGCACGCAAGTCACACTCCGACCCCTTCGGGGATGCCTTGGGGCGCGCGCGGCAATGGGCGTCGCGGTTGTCGCGCCAAGGAAAGGCGATCATGCGCATGGTCGACCCGTTCGGCGCCACGTCCGACCCGCGCCCAGACAAGAACAGGTTCCACGCCGGCAGCGACTCCACCGCGCCTGCGCAATCCCACGATGCATCAAACACCGGGGCGCACAATCAGCCGGCACAGCGCATCATCGACCAATTCGCCGAACATGCCGTTCGGCTTGGCCCCCTGGTCAAACGCCACATGTTTGACTTCGACGAGGTTCCCGGCAAACTGACCCTCGGCTGGGCGCAGCTGCCCAGCACAACCTACCAGGGCAACGTATTCTCCCTCGGCCTGTTCGCCGGGCGCGATCGTTTCGCACAGATTGCCGTGGCCGATGGCAAGGGGCGCGTCTTCGTCGGCAATGAGATCGGCATGGATCCGCAAGGCGTCGAACCGCGCTTCATCTTCTCCAAGGAACGCCACGACTACGGCGGCGTGGTCGGGCGAGACATGACCGGCCGTATGACCTGGCTGGCCGCATGGTCACGCAAAGACGGCAGATACCGGCTCGAACAGATGCGTCGCAACCTGCCCGGCACCATGCGGGAGAACCTCGAATACCGCGACGCCATCGCCATCGCCTTCTTCGCCGCATACATGCTGCCACAGATGAGCGGCGCACTGATCGGCTTCGGCGCCGGCAACATCTTCCGCAGACTCAACCGCGAGGCGCCGATCGGCGCAATACGCCGTTCCGTACGCGACATGCTGGAAGCCCGTGCCCGCAACATGCGCGTCTCCGGCCTCGAAGACCACTTCGCCGAGCTCATGCGTGAAGCCGGGGCACTCGACGAAATCCCCGGACTTGAAGCCAAGCATGGGGCCGAACCGTTGCACCTGTACACCTCCAGCTATTCCGGCGCATACTTCTTCAACTGGGATTCCTCGCTGGCGCTTGCCCCAGCGCTGCGGGCGCTCGCCATCGAAGGCAACCTCAACCGATTCGCCATGGTCAGCTCGTGGCTTGAACATAACTCGCGTCTTGGATTGGAACCCACAGAAGAGACCGTGACGCGCGAGCAGGCGGCGGCCATCGACATGAACCTGCTGAAGAACCCGGCCCTGCTGGCATTGGGCGTCGACCATGCGCCGGAACCGGGGCACAGTTCCATGCAGATCCTGTTCGATACGGCTCGCAAAGCTTCGAAGGAGACGGGTAAGCCGGCCGATTCCGAATGGGTGTATCGGCAGACCATGTCGCTGCTGGTACGCAGCCTGCGCCTGCCGTACCGATTCGACGCGGCATTGCGGTCCGATCTTGCGCGGGGGAGCGTGGCGGTCGGCTTCACCACGGCCGGCGTTTCGATGATGCCCGCGACCCGCTATGACGAGCAGTCCGGCCAATGGGTCACCTTGAGGGACCGCGAGCGTGCGGCGCTCAGTGCCGACTATAATCTGCGCGTCGGCCTGATGCTGGCGTTGCTGAGCTTTGGCGCATGTGACACTGTGCAGGAGGTGTCGCTGCATGTTGACTCGCTCGGTCTTGAGGAGGCCGTGGCCGAACAGGACACCGCCATCGAGGCGATGATGAGCGAGGCGTTGAGCGCATTCGAGCGCATGCATACCGGTGATATGGGACCGACCGGCAGCAAGGCCGAGCCCAAGGACGGCGATATGCACGGCGACCCTTCCCGTACCGCGGCTCGATCCATTGCCGAGATGGGTTCGGACTCGTTCATGCCGCCGGTCGGCGCGCCTCATGACGAATCCGATGCCGATGCCGGCGACGCCTCCATGGAACAGCGGTTCGAGGATCTGGTCAAAGGCATCGACATCGACGAGACCACCTTCGCCGACCCGGGCGAACAGCCGGCAGGATTCAAAAGCGACGATGACGGCAATCAAGACGATCCGATGAACGTGCTCAGGCGCAATCCCACGGTACGCACGCTGGCCACGGTCCGGTTCACCCGAAACGAATTCCTTGAACGCATCAGGCAGGATGGGCTTGAGCACCCCCAAGACACGTACCGTATGTTCAATGCGACAATCGATGTTGATGAGAACGGCGGCCTCAAGCAGATCGTGCCCGACTTCGACTTGCGTGATCGTGGTTTCGCACCAGCCGGCTCCCAGGAGGAACCGGAGATGGCCGATCACGAGTTCACTCCGGAGGCGGCGCAGGCATTGGGCGCGCGCAATGCGTTCGGCCTATCCATCCAACGCGTCGATGTGATGCAGCGTGCCGACAGCGAATTCCACCGTCTCGCCTCGGATACGGCCATGCCATCCGTCGCCAAGGCGCAGGAGGCCACGCGCATCATCGACACCATTGCCGATCCGGAGCTGAGCGAGCAGTCCGCGGCGATCGCCGGCGCGTTGATTGACGGGCGCGACACCCCAACGGTCAAGCTTGATCTTGCGACCCAGATTGACAACGAACGCGCACGCATGCACGATATGCTGTTCTCCGGGCGGCCGGATCAGGCATGCGAGTCCGCGGAGAACCTGCTCAAGCGTATGGATGCGCTGTATGCGCAGGGCGATGGAGTACCGCGGTATTTCAACTCCTACGCGGAACGCGTGGTATACAATCGCTTGTTCGCCACGCCCGACGAGCATACCGTGCTCATCCCCGACAATCTGTTCTACATGCACATGGAAATGGCCGACATGTACGCGCAGCTTAAGGGAACCAAGGAGGCGCTGCCGCACCTGAACGCCATGGTGGCGTACGCGCCGTCCTACCCGTTGGCGCATCTCAAGCTCGCCGTGCAATTGGCGCGGGACGAGGATTGGGATTCCGCGCGTGCTGCATGCCTGAACGCGCTGCTGGTGGCGCTCGACCGTGACGACGCCGCGTTCGCCTACTATCGTCTGGCATATGCCGAATGGATGCAGGATCGTTTCGACACCGCCGCCGCGGCATACATCATGAGCAACCACATTGCGCCCGGGAAGATCATGACCTTGGAGGAGGAGCTGCGCGAACTTGTTTCGCGAGCCGATTCGCAATGCATTCTCGTGCCGGAGAACGTTCAGGAGGCCGCCATGGTGCTCAAGCATCACGGTCTGCCCGTCTGGCCGGACACCGAAGCCGCCGGCATCGTGCGCCAGGCCGTGCGCATCACCGTGGACGAAGGCCTGTTCGTTCCCGCCCGTACGTTGGCGGTGGCGGCGGCACGCATGAACGACACGGAGTCGAACGGCATTGACGTGGTGCAGGCGCAGTTCATCCGTTCGCTGAGCGAATAGAATCGGGGAGTATGAGCAACGAGAGCGAACAGCTGGCATGGGATTTCGACGGTCTGACAGGTGCATCGACGAATGCGGATGACAGTAAGGACGAACGGAACGGCGAACCCGACATTGCCATTGTGGCCAATGAGGGCATCGCACGATTCCCCAGCGGCTCCGAACAGTGGGTGGCCGTGCTGCAGGCCACCGACGAGGACGCCCTGCGGCTGAACCGGCTCGACGTCTCCGGCATGGAGGCGGACACCGCCGCCCGGCTGTGGGCGAAGGTCGCCGCATGGGTGGAGTCCGATCAGATCGCCTACTACATCGATGATGCGCCGGTCAGCTCCGACGCCGCCTATGATGCGCGCCTGCGCTGTCTGCAACGGCTCGAGGCCGCGTTCCCCACGCTCGACAATCCGCAGTCGCCCACGCGTCGCGTCGGCGGCACTTTCTCCAACGACTTCGTGTCCGTACGCCACCCCTCGCGCATGATGAGTCTTGACGACGTGTTCTCCGTCGAAGAGCTGCACGACTGGTACGACGGCGTGCTGCGCGGACTCGACTGGCCCGAGGGCAAGCCGCTGCCGATGAGCTGCGAGGTCAAGATTGACGGGCTCGCGTTGAACCTCATCTACCGCCACGGCGTACTCGAACAGGGGTTGACGCGCGGCGACGGCGTGACCGGCGAAGACATCACGCTTAACGTGCGCACCATCGGCACCATTCCGGCCAATCTTGCCGGCCCCGCCGAAGACATCCCCGACTTCGTGGAGATCCGCGGTGAGGTATTCATGCGCTGGGACGACTTCCGTAGACTCAACGACGAGCAGGAGGATGCCGGGCGCGAACCGTTCGCCAACCCGCGCAACGCGGCCGCCGGGTCGCTGCGTCAGAAGGATCCGCGCATCACCGCCACCCGCCGTCTGAGCTTCTACGCGCACGGCATCGGCAGACTCGAATGGGGTGCGGGGCATGCCGGGCATGACGAGATCAACGACCAGTCCGAGGCCTATGAGCTGTACAGTAAGTGGGGTGTGCCGGTCTCGCCGCACAACCGCACTGTCGCCTCGTTCGCCGAAGTGCTTGACATGATCGACTACTATGGCGAGCATCGCGGCGACATCGAGCATGCGCTCGACGGCATTGTGGTCAAGGTGGACGATCTGGCGTTGCAGCGTTCCCTGGGCGCCACTTCGCGTGCGCCGCGCTGGGCTATCGCCTACAAGTACCCGCCCGAGGAGGTCAACACCGAACTGCTTGACATCACCGTGCAGGTGGGGCGCACCGGGCGCGTGACCCCCGTGGCCATGCTGAAGCCCGTGCATGTGGCCGGCTCCACTGTGGCTCGCACCACGCTGCACAACCCGTTCGAGGTGAAGCGCAAAGGCATTCTGATCGGCGACACCGTGGTGGTGCGCAAGGCCGGAGATGTGATCCCCGAACTGGTGGGGCCGGTATTGGAACGCCGCAAAGGGCGCGAGAGCGAGTTGCGCGAGTTCGTGATGCCCGAGCATTGCCCGAGCTGTGGGGCGAAGCTGGCGCCCGCCAAAGAGGGCGACAAGGACATCCGCTGCCCGAATGTGGAAAGCTGCCCGGCGCAGCTGACCGAGCGTGTGATCTCGTTGGGCATGCGCAAGGCATTCGACATCGAGCATCTGGGCGACCAGTCGGCCATCGCGTTGACGAATCCGGAGGAGAACAGGCCGGATTCCGTGGCGACGTTCGCGCCGAACATCACCGAGATCCTAGTCGCGCCCGGCGAGGAACCGGAGGAATACGAGCCGGTGGAGGGGGTGGAGCTTCCGCCCGTGCAGACCCCGGTGCTGAGCTCCGAGGCGGGTATCTTCGATCTGACCGCCGCCGATCTCAAAGACGTGCGTGTATGGCGCGAGGCGCCGATCATCGAAGTGCGCGAAGTCATGGGCAATAACGGGCGCAAACGCAAGGTGCGCAAGAGGATCGGCGGATCCGGCCTATGGCATCAGGTGCCGGCCTTCTGGACGACCGCCGCGCCCGCGCCCAAGATGCGCAAAAAGGCCGGTGCCGAGAATACTGACGGCGTGGAATCTGCCGAGTCTTCACTCGTTGCACGCTATCCGGGCTTCAATGTGCCTGATGATGCCGTGGTGGTGCGTGAGGAGACGAAGACATCACGGTCCGGCGAGACCACGATTACGCCGATCATCGTCAAACCCGCCGAGAACACGCGCAAAATGCTTGAGGAAATCGACAAGGCCAAACAAGCCGACCTGTGGCGCGTGCTCGTGGCATTGTCGATCCGCCGCCTGGGGCCGCCCACCGCGCGACTGATCGCCTCCGCCATGGGATCGCTCGACGCGATCAGCAAGGCGAGTGTGGACGATCTGACGCAGATCGACGGCGTAGGGCCGGAAATCGCCGAATCGGTGGTGCACTGGTTTGCCGCTGCGCGCGAACCGGGGGACTGGCGAGGCCAGACCCTGACCGCATGGCGTGCGGCCGGCGTGGGTGTGGGCGAGGCAACCAAGAGCAGCCTGCCGCAGACCCTGGCTGGCAAGACCGTGGTGGTTACAGGTTCGCTGGAGGGCTTCTCGCGTGATTCCGCCAAGGAGGCGATCATGGAGCGTGGCGGCAAGGCCGCCGGCTCGGTGAGCAAGAAAACCGATTACGTGGTGATCGGCGCGAACGCCGGTTCCAAGGCCGCCAAGGCCGAGGAGCTTGGCATCCCCATGCTGGATGAGGCGCAATTCGAACTGCTGCTTGCCGGCGAATACGGTGCGGATGTGGCCGAGAGCACGGACGATGGCATGATTGAAGAGGAACTCGACTGATTCGAACGAAATCTGGCAGATGAGTGTCAATTCGGACGAAATCGGGCCCGAAATCGTCCGAATCGGCACCCAACCAGCGGAAAGCGTCCGAATTGACACCCAAAGCGCGGCAAGGGGGCTCAGTGCAATTCCATAAGCTGTCGCGCCAGCGAAGTGAACTCGTCCGCCAGAGGAGTGCTGGCCAACGCGCCCTCCGGCGTCAGCACCGCAGGCCGGCCCTCTTCACCGGTCTCACGCAGTTCGGGCATCAATGGCAGTTGCGCCATCAACGGCACATCATGGCCCAGCGCCGCGGTCAGTTGTTCGGATACGCGCTGGCCACCGCCCTCGCCGAAGATCCGCAGTTTCTCGCCCTTATGCTCGTAGTAGCTCATATTCTCCACCACGCCCCGCACCTTCATCGGCACCTGCAGCGCCACCAAGCCGGAACGCACCGCAATATCCGAAGCGGACGGCTGCGGCGTGGTCACCACCACCAGTTCGGCATTCGGCAGCGCCTGTGCCACCGAAATCGCCATATCGCCGGTGCCGGGCGCAAGATCGAGCAGCAGCACATCCGGCTCGCCCCACCACACATCGGACAGGAACTGCTCCAATGAGCGTTGCAGTCTGGGTCCGCGCCACAGGATCGCACGGTCCGCGCCCGCGAACATGCCGATTGAAATAAGCTTCACGCCCCATGCGGTCACCGGCATGAGCATGCCGTTCAGATTCGTGGGCTGCGTATGCACGCCGAACAGGCGAGGCAGGGAGAATCCGTAGATGTCCGCGTCGATGGCGGCGGTATCGTAGCCGAGCGCGGCGAAGGTGGCGGCGAGATTGGCGGTTACGGAGGATTTGCCCACGCCGCCCTTGCCGGATGCGATGGCGAAGATGCGGGTTTTGATGCCCGGCTTGCTGAACGGATTCTGCCGGCGTTCGGCCTTGAGCGTCTGCACAAGACTGGTCAGCTTGTCTTGAGGCATGGAGCTGACCTCGATATGCGGAACAAGTGCGACGTTGGGGGAGTCGGGGTTTACGTAGGAGCGGACCGCACCGTTGATCTGATTGGTGATGGTTTCGCTCAACGGGCAATCCTTGACGGTGAGCTCCACATGAACGGTCACGTCGATGGTGCCGTTTCCGCCAGTGTCGTCGGCGTCGGCAGCCCCACCGGACGGCACGGCCTCGATCGACGTGATCATGCCCAGATCGGTGACGGAACGGCCCAGTTCCGGGTCGATAACGTGGCTGAGTCGTTCGAAAATATTCGCTTCGATGGTGTGAATGTCGTTCATGGTCCTCCTGTGTGCGCCTACCACCTTAGCGGGTGGCCCCGTGCCACGCCAGAACCGTGTTCGGCCGCCTGCATGTCCACCGCGCATCATAGGTAGAACATGCACCGGAAACGCAGACGGCCGAATCAATGGCGTTGCTCGGATATGCGAAACGAAAACGGAAAACCGCTATTCCTCAGCGGAGACATGGTTCGCACGCCAGATATCCGGTTCTACATAGATCTCCCACTCATACCAGGGCAATGCGGCGCGAATGTTCTTCTCGATCTTGTCGACAGTCTCCACATCGTAGTCGCGGTCCAACTTGGACGTCTGCACCTTCAAGCACAGCAGCACGGCATCCTCATCCATGTGAATCGCCTGCATATTGATAAGCCGTTCCACGCCAGGCGTATTGTTCACCGCCTGCGAAAGCAGCTTGTGCGTACGCGGATCCACATCCTCGCCGAGCAACAGCGAACCGGATTTGAACGCCAGCGCGGCCGAGCCGACCACCAGCACCAGGCCGACCATCAGACCACCGATCGTATCGTACAGTTCATCACCGGTCAGCATCGAGCAGCCGATGCCAAGACCGGCGAACAGCAGGCCGATCAGCGCGAGCGTGTCCTCCATCATCACCGACGCGAGTTCGGCGGACTTGGTGCGCTTCCAGAAGCCGATCAGCGAATCCTTCTCAACTTTTACGCGGCTCATGCGCTCGCGTGCTTCCTTGATGGACGTGTGCAGGCCGTAGCCTTCGAGGCAGGCGGAGATGATGACCACGGCCAGCGCGGCGAGCAGTTCGAGCGAGTCGACCTGGCGGTCCACGGAGCCGTCGAGCAGTCCGATGAGCTTCTTCGTCGCCTGACTGACGGCGAACACGCCACCGACGAAGAACAGCAGCGTGGCGACGATGAAGCTGGCAAGATATTTCGCACGATGCATGCCGAAAGGGTGGTCGCCTTTTGATTTGCGGTCGGAAGCACGGTCGCCGAACATGAGCACGATCTCGTTCGCGCAATCAGCCACGGAATGCACCGATTCGGAGAACATGGAGGATGATCCGGTGAAAGCGGCTGCGGCGAATTTCGCGCAGGCTACGCCGATGTTGGCGGCCAGCGCGGCTTTGACGGCGGATCCGGCATGGGCGGGCTTGGTGTTTCCTTCGTTCGTCTGCCCCATCTGTGACGGTTGGCTGGAAACTGGTTGGTCGGAGACCGGCATGTCCGATGCGTTATTGGTATTCGTTTCGGCGGTCATAACATTCCTTTCGCTCTTCCTAGGCCATCCTAGAGCATTTCCGGGGATTGAAGGAGCATGCTCCCGCGTTCGGCGCCGACAGCCGCCGATGCTCGTGGAAGCGAAGACGGGAAATCGAGCGTGCTGCGTATTATCGGGCAATGACACGGGAGCCGTGAGGCTGAGAGGAAGCGAACGCTTCGACCGTATGAACGTTTACCGGGCAATTCCGGCGCACGGACGTCTCTCTTCCCGTGCCTTGAATGAGAGAAAGGCACAGTAATGACTGAACCAACAATCGATGCCGTGGAGAACGAATCCTCCGCGGTCCGCAAGCACAGCAATACCTGGCGTGTGGTCGATATCGTGGTGGCCGCCATCATCGCCGTGGCATCCGGCGTGATCTTCTGGGGCTGGGATATTGTCTGCGCGGCTCCGCTGGCCATTTTCGGCGCTGTGACGCCGGGCTTCGAAGGCCTGCTGAACGCGTTCTGGCTGTTCGCCGGCCCGCTTGCCGCCATCATCGTGCGCAAGCCTGGTGCCGCGCTGTTCGCCGAAACGCTCGCCGCCGCCCTGGAACTTACCATGGGTAACCAGTGGGGCGTCGGCGGTTCGCTGATCGTGGGCATTATGCAGGGCATCGGCGCGGAAATCGGATTCGCGATCTTCGCCTACAAGAAGTGGAATATGCTGACCACCGCGGTTTCCGGCGCTCTGGCCGGCGTGGGCTGCGGCATCTACTACTGGGTTATGAACCCGGCATGGGGTGTGCTGCGTTCCAGCATTTACCTGGGCACGTCCATTGTTTCCGGCGCACTGCTGGCCGGCGTGGTGATGTACCTGCTGCATCGTGCCATCGCACAGACCGGTGTGCTCGATCGTTTCGAGTCAGGTCGCGCCCAGACGCTGGTCTGAGCGGCCAGGGTCCCATGCCGCTGGTGTGCGGCGTGGGACCCGTTGTGTTTGTTTGATTGTTTACGTATTACGACGTATTGCTTGTTGAGGGGGATTTCGATGGTTACCGTTGCCTCTGGTGATGATGCCGGAATCGGAGCCGATACCGGTGCGGATGCTCGTATGAGCGCAGATGCGTATGCCGGCGCCGGGGAACGTTCCATGGGAGTAGGCGTGTCCGCGCGCAACTGGGGGTGGCGGCACGCTTCACGTAAGGATTTCGCCCTACGCCATGTCGACTTCGACATCCGGCCGGGGGAGCGTGTGCTGTTGCTTGGCGCCTCTGGTGCCGGCAAATCCACGCTGATGGCTGGACTGGCAGGCGTGCTTGGCGGCGATGATGACGGCGAGCAGGAGGGGACGCTGCTGGTTGGCGGCAGGGACGCACGTAAGGCGCGTGGAGTCTCCGGCCTGGTATTGCAGGACCCGGACGCGCAGACGATTCTGGAACGTGTGGGCGATGATGTCGCGTTCGGATGCGAAAACCTGGGGTTGCCCAAAGACGAGATCTGGCAGCGTGCCCGCGAATCACTGGACATCGTCGGACTTGACTACATGCGCTTCGACCATTCCACACGCAAGCTTTCCGGTGGTCAGCGTCAGCGTCTTGCCCTGGCCGGTGTGCTGGCCATGCACCCCGGATTATTGCTCCTTGACGAGCCGACGGCGAATCTCGATCCCGACGGCGTGAAGGAAGTCCATGATGCCGTCAAGCATGTGGTCGAGCGCACCGGTGAAACGCTGATCGTGGTCGAGCATCATATCGATGTGTGGCTTGACACGGTTGACCGCGTGATCGTACTGGGCAAGCCTGACGGCAATTCGCTGACCGGCGGCGTGATTGCGGATGGCACGCCGGGCGAGGTGTTCGGCACCATGGGCGATGTGCTTGCCGAAGGCGGCGCGTGGGTGCCTGGGCGAGTCATCACGCCGTATCATCCGGAGCGGTCTGCCGGCGAGGTGGTGCTGCGAACCGACGATTTGAGCTTCGGCCGTGAGTTCCCGCTTGGCAAACACATCGATCTGGAATTCCATGCCGGCGAGGTCACCGCATTGACGGGGCGCAACGGTGTGGGCAAATCCACGCTTGCGCTTACTTTGGCGGGTCTGCTTGAACCGCTTGCCGGTCATGTGCGTATGGCGGAACGGATGGTGCCGCCGCATCGCGCCAATGATGTGAGCACATGGAAGAGCCGTGATCTGCTGGGGCGTGTCGGTATGGTGTTCCAGGAGCCGGAACACCAGTTCGTTACCGCCAGCGTGCGCGACGAGGTTGCCGTAGGACCGAAATCCATGGGGAAAACGGATGAGGAGGCATATCGGATCGCGGACGAGATTCTGGAACGTATGAATCTCAAACGATTCGGCCCGGCCAATCCGTTCACACTGTCAGGCGGGGAAAAAAGGCGACTGTCGGTCGCATCCATGATGGCCGCCGCGCCGAAGGTCGTGGTGATGGACGAACCGACCTTTGGTCAGGATTTCACCACATGGACGGAAATGGTGCGTTTGATCGCCGACGTGCGTGACGCCGGTTCCGCGGTGATTATGGTCACGCACGATGAGGCATTGATCGAGGCATTGGACGCACGCCGTATCGTTGTCAGCGAGGAGGAACAGCATGACTGAAACCATCGGCGTAGTGTCGCATACGGAACGTGTAGATGTGGCCCGACCCGCATCGCCGTCCTGGTTCATCGCGAAGATCAATCCGGTCAGTCGGTTTATCGGCGCGCTGATCTTGTGCATCCCCATGTTCTTCACGCTCGATATCATGTCGGCTTCGGTGGCGTTCGGGTTGGAAATGCTGCTGCTATGGATCGGCGGCATTGCGCCGTGGACGGTGTTGCGCAAGACCTGGCCGGTGTGGATCGCCGCTGCGGGAAGCTTCGTATCCGTGGCTCTGTATGGCAAGACTTCGGGTGTGGTGTTGGCGAATCTAGGCGGATTCGTGGTGATCTCGCAAGGGTCGCTGTATTTGGCATTGGCGACGTTTCTGCGTGTCGCCGCGATTGCGGTGCCGGGTGTGATGCTGGCGCTTGGTCTCGATCCGACCGATTTGGCCGACGGGCTCGTGCAGATCCTCCATTTGCCGTCGAAATTCGTATATGGCGGTTTGGCCGGCCTACGCATGTTCACCCTGTTGCAGGATGATTGGCGTGCACTGGGGCAGTCCCGTCGCTCGCGCGGACTCGGCGACGGCAATGTGATTAAGCGCGTGCTCTCCCAGGCATTCAATCTGCTGGTGGTGTCGATCAGGCGTGGCACGAAGCTGGCCACGGCGATGGAGGCGCGTGGATTCGGTTCCGAACTGCCGCGCAGCCAAGCCCGTGAATCGCGATTGCATGCGGTTGACTGGGGATTCTACCTGATATGCGCCGCGGTGCCGGCGATTGCACTCATCACGGCGTATTGCACCGGCTACTGGCATTGGGCGTTCAGCGGCGTGAGCAACTGACTGCCGCTCCGGCTCTTGGTATTTGGCATGGCTGTGTTATAAAACCAGGCAAAAGCTGAAGTATGCATGAGAACATATGCGTGGATGGGGATATGCGTGCTTCCGTAGGTGGTTATGCGCTTCCGTAGGTGGTTCAGGTAAGAAACCCACGCGAACAATGGCGTGAAATAAGCCATTGCCGTATCCATGTATTACGGCCAACCACCTACGGAACCATAAAACCACCTACGGAACCATGTGGACGGCCGTTAGGGAACATCGCCGGTATTCTGAAGGGCGGCCACAAAGCAATCTTGCAAGACGCGCCCGAATGTTTTCGCAGCCGGGAGCAGAGACGGGAGAACCCCGCCAGTCCAAAGAGCGGCGGGGTTCTCCTATATGAAACGCTGTGGCTATCAGATGTGGAAGTACAGCTCGTACTCGAGCGGGGTCGGAGCCAGGCGGGCTTCGTCGATCTCGCCGCGCTTGAGGTCCAGCCAGGTCTCGATCAGATCGTCGGTGAACACGTCGCCGGCGGTCAGGAAGTCGTGATCCTCTTCCAGGGCGTCCATGGCTTCGGCCAGGGAGCTCGGCACCTGCTTGATGCCCTCGTGCTCTTCCGGCGGCAGCTCGTACAGATCCTTGTCGATCGGTGCCGGAGGCTCGATATGGTTCAGCACGCCGTCCAGGCCTGCCATCAGCTGTGCGGAGAAGGCGAGGAACGGGTTGCAGGACGGATCCGGGGCGCGGAATTCGATACGCTTGGCAGCCGGGGCGGTGCCAGCCAGCGGAATACGGATGGCGGCGGAACGGTTGCGTGCGGAGTACACCAGGTTGACCGGAGCTTCGTAGCCCGGAACCAGACGGTGGTAGGAGTTCAGGGACGGGTTGGTGAAGGCCAGCACGGAGGAGGAGTGCTTGATCAGGCCGCCGATGTACCAGCGGGCAAGGTCGGACAGACCAGCGTAGTTCTTCTCATCGTAGAACAGCGGCTTGCCGTCCTTCCACAGGGACTGGTGGCAGTGCATGCCGGTGCCGTTGTCGCCTGCGATCGGCTTCGGCATGAAGGTCGCGGCCTTGCCCGCCAGAGCGGCGGTCTCGTGCACAACGTACTTGTACTTCATCAGGTCGTCGCCTGCATGCTGCAGGGAGTTGAAGCGGTAGTTGATCTCCTGCTGACCGGCGCCGGCCACCTCATGGTGGGAACGCTCGAGAATCAGGCCGACCTTCTGCAGGTTGGCGACCATGTCGTCGCGCAGATCCTGGGTGTGATCGATCGGCGGAACGGGGAAGTAGCCCTTCTTGACGCGGTTCTTGAAACCGATGTTCGGGGTGCCGTCGTCTTCGGTGTCGATGCCGGAGTTCCACGGGGCCTCGATGGAGTCCACCTCGTAGAAGGAACGCTGCATGGAGTTCTCGAAACGAACCTTGTCGAAGATGAAGAACTCGGCTTCCGGAGCGAAGGAGGCGGTGTCGGCGATGCCGGTGGACTTCAGGTAGGCTTCGGCCTTGCCTGCAACCTGACGCGGATCGCGGGAGTAGGGCTCATCGGTGAGCGGATCCACGATGGAGAAGGCCACGTCGAGGGTCTTGTGCTTGCGGAACGGATCGATGAAGGCGGTGGACACGTCCGGAACCAGCTTCATATCGGACTCGTTGATGGCCTGGAAGCCCTGCATCGAAGAACCGTCGAACGGCATGCCGTCCGTAAAGGCGTCCTTCAGGAATTCGCTTGCCGGCACGGTGAAGTGCTGCTGCACACCGATAAGGTCGGTGAAACGGACGGAGACGTACTCCACGCCTTCCTTATTGATAAGGGCCTCGGCATCAGCCTTGGTTTTCAGTTCGTCGGTCACGGGACCGCTCCTTTCACAATCAGAAGTTACGTGAGACAAGCATAGGAGGGTGCGTTTCACGCACTCGTAATTTCGGTTACGAGAATGTTTCGTAATGAGGGATGTTGCGTGTGATTCCCTTCATTGTGGGAATCACACGCAACAAAGCATGTCCACACAGTGGACGGTGAGCCAGCGTGACCATATTCAATCACGCAATGGATGCGTGACTTATGGCATATGAGAGACGGAGTGGGGTGTGTTGGGGGGAGACATGGCGAGACAGGGCGCACGCGGGGCGAATCGACGATGAATGCAGAAGACCCCGGCCTTGGCCGGGGTCTTCTGCAAACAATGTAGGCAATGGTGAATCAGCGACCGCGCATCGCACGGCGGCTGATCTTCTGCGGATGGTTTGGATCCATGCCCTTGGGGATGCTGTAGCCGTTCTTGGACTGCAGCGTGCGCAGGCGGTCGTTCAGCGTGGAAAGCTCGGTTCTGGTGAGCAGGAAGCGCTGATGCGGGTGAATTGCCTTCATGAACTTGTTGGTGGTGGTGTTCGGCTGCAGCGTCTTCTTCTTGACGATGGTCTTGCGCAGATCCTTCAGCTGGGTCTGACCCTTGCCGTTACCGATATAGAAGCGGTATACGGGGATGGACGATCCTGCGGTCACACCCTTGATGGCGTGCTCCTGACGGTCCATCGCATGCTTGAGACGTTCGGCGTTGCCTTCGCCGATCAGGTAGATGCCGTTGTAGCCGGTGCCACGCCAGATGGCGTCCTTGGTACGCGGGTCGATCCACACCGGTTCCTGCGGGAAGCTGAAGCCGGCCTTGTTCATATTGCTCAGCACGGCGATTGCGGCGCCGGGGCGGCCTTCCATCTTGCGGAATCCGACGGCGTCAGCACGACGGGTCAGCATCATGGTGGCGAACAGAAGGCCGACCATGATGGCCGCAATCATGATGAAGATCCAGGTCAGCCACATCCACTTCTGCACGACGCCCAGAATGATCATCAGAACAATCGGGGCCGCGAATACCAAGGCCATCAGCCATGGCAGCTGCTTGTCCTCTTCATGTGTGAACTGGTAGACCTGGGCGATCTGCTTGAACAGGTTACGTTTTCCGGACTTCTTCTTTGCTGGCTTTTCCGCCATGACTCCCTCACTTGCTACTCGTCGCTGTTGGCATACTGGCCAACAGTTTACCAGTATTGAGGAATATTGAAAAAGAAGCGGTGAAAGCGGCGCTGGCATTGTCTGCGCCGCAGACGAGAGCACGCCGGGCGTTCAGGCATTGGAGCCGAGCGTCCGGCGTGGGATCGGGAGGGGACTCATCTTGTGTGCAGCGGGCGTCCATCCGCTTTGAGCAGCGCCTCGCCGAAGGCCTCGGAGAACGTGGGATGCGGGTGGATGAGCCGTGCCGCCTCGTTCAGCGGCACATGGTTTCCGACCAGCTGTTCGGCTTCGGCGATCAGCTCCGTTGCCTCGGGACCTGCCATGTGCACACCCAGCAACACGCGTGTGCCGGGATTGTCGGTATCCTCACCGCTGACAACGGTCATGGCGCCGGCTGAACCGCTCATCAGCATGCGGGCGTTGCCCATCATCGGGTATGCGGTTTCGGTGATGTCGAGGAAGCGTCCGCTTGCCTTTGCCTGTGCGCCGGTGTAGCCCACGCAGGCGGCTTGCGGTCGGGAGAACACGACCTGCGGAATGGTGTATTCGTCCACGGGCTTCGGATTCAGCCCGGCGATGCGTTCGGCCACGGTGATTCCCTGCGCGAATGCGCGATGCGCGAGTGCATGACCGGCGGTGATGTCTCCGACGGCCCAAACGCCGTTTGCCGAGGTGCGGCCGAACTCGTCGGTGACGACATGGCCTTGTGCGTCAAGAGCGATGCCGCTGGCGTCAATCCAGCCTTCGCTGGTGTTGGGGTCGCGGCCTATGGCGCCGAGTACGACCTGTGTTTGCAGGGATTGGTCTTCGTCCGAGCCTTTGGTGCGGTAGTGCACGGTCGCCTCACGAGGGGATGGTGAATCGATGCGTGTGACGGTGGCGTTGGTGATGATGGTGATGCCGCGCTTGGCGAGTTCTCGGGTGAGTGTGGTGCTTGCGCGGCGGTCCCATGCGGAGAGTACGCAGTTTTTGCGGATGATGAGCGTGACGTTGCATCCGGCCGAGTTCCATATGGAGGCGAATTCGACGGCGACTGCTCCGGCGCCGATGATGGTGGCTGATGTGGGGAAGTCGCGTTGCAGGGCCTGAGTGGAGTCGATGATCGCGTTGTGGAATGGGATGCCGGGCAGCGGGCGTGGGCGTGAGCCCATGGCGAGTACCACGTTTGCCGCGTTGATGGTGAGTGATGCGCCTTGTGGCGTGCTGTCTTGTGTGTTGATGCGGAGCACGTCGTTCTGCCCGGGTGAGGGTGTGAGGCGGATGGCGCGCTGTTGCATGCCGGTGGGATCGTGCGGTTCGCCTAGTGCTGCGGTGGCGCGAAATATGGTGACACCGCGGCGTGCGAGCAGGGAGGAAAGACCGGTGGTCATGGTGGAGACGATGTGTTCGCGCCATTGGTGCAGCGCTGGAAAGTCGATGGGGTCGGTGTGCGCGTGGATGCCGATGGCGCTGGTGTGCTTGATCGCGTCGAAGGTGGCGGTGGCGTCGAGCAGTGCCTTGGTGGGGATGCATCCGCGATTCAGGCAGGTGCCACCGGGGGTGGGGTCGCGTTCGATGAGGGCGACGGTGTTGCCGAGTTGGGCTGCGCGTAGTGCTGTGGAGTAGCCGCCTGGGCCGGCGCCGATGATGGCGATGTCGAATTGTTCGGTCATGGGAATCCTGCCCGTCTGTCTGTTGGTTGTGGGTGTGCCATGACCAACCTTAGCGTGTTGCTTGGTGTGCCGACGACGATGCATGGTGTTGGACGGTTGCGGTATGCGAGATTCGTGGTATGCAAAAGCGCTCCAAGCGTAACGGGCTTGGAGCGCTGGAAAAGTGCTGAGGTGTGATTCGTCTGGAAGATCGATCACTCGGGCCAATGGCCGCGCTTGCTGTAGCGTGGCTTGGGCAGACGCCAACGGCGAATCTGGATGGCGCGGCTCCAGGCATAGGATGCGGAGCGCGTGCCCTTGGCCACGGAGGCCTCGCCGAACTTGTCGATCAGCTTCTTCTTAAGCTTGTGCCACATCACCGCCACATCGATGATCACGGCGGCGAGGTAGGCATACAGCAGGATCATGGGGATGATCGAAGCCCATGCGTTGCGGATGACGTAGCTCAATACCATCGAACCGATCATGATGACCAGTGCGATGGGGATGAAGAACTCGCCGATGTTGAATCGTGCATCGACATAGTCGCGGATATATACGCGCCACGGCAGTCGTTCCGACTTCGGCATGTTGTTGATGTCGCCGTTCTTCATTGCCTCGTACTGCGCGTCTTCCTTCGCGCGGATGCGGGCCTTGGCGGCTTTGGCGCTTGCCTTGCGGTCGGCGGGCACCAGCGGGTGCAGATTCTGGGCTTGGGCGTCCTTGCGCTTGGGAGTTGGGTGACCCTTGCCGGCGGCCTGGGTGCTGCCCTTGTGCTGGTCGGAGGGTTCAGCCGCATCATCGACCGGCTTGTGAGCCTCGTCTTTCTTCTTGTTCCATGTCATGCTTGCAGATTACGGTGACGCCTCGACGCAGCACCCGTGCGAATGCTTGGAAATGCAAGCGTTGCCGGCTTTCGGGCATGCCGTGGAATCACATGTTTTTGCGTGGGCGCGTGGGGAATATACGATTGCATATTGAATTCGCATCGTCGGATGCCATGGTCTGCGTCATCGCTTGGCCGGCATACCGGCGGCATAGAGAAAAGGTATTGAACATGGCACAACTGGAATCGGGCGTCATCCGCGCCCGCGTCGAACAGGACTGGCAGCGCATTGTCGATGTGCTCAACCGTAAGATCGCATTGCAATCCGTTTCCGCTCATGGCATAACAGCGGACCATATGAAGCGTTCCGCCGAATTCGTGGCCGAACAGATGCGCGAGGTGGGCGTGGACGCCAAGGTCGCGCAGTCGCATAATCCGGATGGCACCCCCGGCGCGTGGGAGGTCATCGGCTCCAGGATCGTCGACCCGAACGCGCCCACCGTGCTGCTGTACGCGCATCATGACGTGCAGCCGGTGCCGGATGCCAGCGTGTGGAACACCGATCCGTTCGTCGGCACCGAGATCGACGGCAGGCTGTACGGCCGTGGCGCCGCGGACGACGGCGGTGGCATTGCCATTCACTCCGGCGCACTGAAAGCGCTGGGCGACGATCTTGGCGTGAACGTCAAGATCTTCATCGAAGGCGAGGAGGAGATGGGCTCGCCGAGCTTCATCCCGTTCATCGAGGATCATCGTGACGAGTTCGACGCCGACGTGATCATCGTGGCCGATTCTGGTAACTGGTCGGCGGACATTCCGAGCCTGACCACTTCGCTGCGTGGCAACACCGACATCGATGTGACCGTGAAGGTGCTGGAGCATCCGGTGCATTCCGGCCAGTACGGCGGTCCGATCCTCGACGCGAACACGCTTGCCGCGATGCTGATCGCCTCCATGTACGACGAGAACGGCGATCTGGCGGTTCCCGGCATCGTCGCGGAGGAGCCGATCGGTGGCTTGCAGCGTGACCTGGACGAGGCGACCGTGCGCGAGGATTCCGGTATGGTGCCCGGCTACCGTCTTGCCGGTACGGGGTCGCTTGCCGCACGCATGTGGACCAAGCCTTCGGTGACCGTGATCGGTTTTGACGCGCATCCGGTCGAAGGCTCGTTCAACGTGATCAGCCCCGAAACCACGTTCCGTCTGAGCCTGCGCACCGCGCCGAACCAGCGCCCCGAAGAGGCGCAGGACGCGTTGGCGTCGTTCCTGGTCGACCATGCGCCGTTCGGCGCCGAAGTGAGCATCAAGCGCGGCGAGAATGGCATGGGCTGGGCCATGGACCCGAATGCCGAGGCCACCAAGGACGCGCTTGAGGCGATGCAGGAGGCGTTCGGCGTGGCCCCAGTCAACAAGGGCGAAGGTGGTTCCATCCCGTTCATCCCCGAATTGCAGCGCATCTTCCCCAAGGCTCAGGTGCTGGTCACCGGGCCGGAGGACCCGAAGGCCAACGCGCATAGCCCCAACGAGTCCATCTCGTTGCCGGGGTTGAAGAACAATGTGATCACCGAGGCGCTGTTGCTTAACAAGCTCGCCCGATGAGTCGTTGCCGGCGCGATATGGCATGTGCCTGTCGCGCCGGCTTGCAGCGAAGCAACGAGCGAACACCACGCCACCATCACACCAAGGACCATCGCCGTGCCCGAATCTTCAATCACAGCAGCCAACGCCATCATGTCGAACGCCGTATTGCGCTTCGATAACTGGGGGTATCGCCACGCCTCCCGCAGGTATTTCAGCGTGCGAGGGCTGAATCTTACCGTCGAGGCCGGGCAGCGCGTATTGCTGCTGGGGGCTTCGGGCATTGGCAAATCCACCATTCTTGAGGGTGCGGCCGGACTGCTGGGCTCGAATGGCTATGAGCGGCAGGACCCCGGCCAGGAGGATGGCATTATGGTCGACGCCGAAGGCGGCGCGACCGAAGGGCATGTGTTCGTAGACGATGTTCCCGTGCGCGAGGCGATCGGGCGGGTAGGACTGGTATTGCAGGATCCGGACGCGCAGGCGGTGTTCCAGCGTCTTGGCGACAATGTGGCCTTCGGGCCGGAGAATCTGCATGTGGAACGTGGCGAGATCTGGCGGCGTGTAGGCAGCAGCCTTGCCGCGGTTGGATTGCAGGGACTACAGCTGCACCGTTCGGTGACGCATCTGAGCGGCGGGCAGATGCAGCGACTGGCCTTGGCTGGCGCGTTGGCGATGAGGCCAAGCGTGTTGCTGCTGGACGAGCCCACCGCGAATCTCGATCCCGACGGGGTGACGCAGGTGGTTACGGCGGTACGCGACGTATTTGACGAATTCCGTTCGACCATGGTGCTGGTGGAGCATCATGCCGAACCTTGGATCGACCTGATCGACCGTGTGATCGTGCTTGGATCGCAAACCGACCAGGATGTCGCCAACGGCCAGGAACGACACACCGTCATCATGGCGGACGGTACGCCGGATGAGGTGTTCCGCGATCCGAATCTCGACTTTGCGCGGCTGGGCATCTGGGTGCCGCGGCGGTATATGCGCGGCGAATGCCGTATCGGTGCGATCCATACCGGCAGCGAACCCGACTACCCGGCTTGCGAAGGCACCGGCGAACCGGTGCTGTGCACGAAGAATCTCGCCATCGGGCGCAACGGCAAAGCCGTGGCAACCGGCATCAATCTTGCATTCAAACAGGGTCAGATCACTGCGCTGGTCGGCGCGAACGGCGCCGGCAAATCGACGCTGGCGCTCACCTTGGCAGGTCTTCTTGAACCGGTGGACGGCGAAGTGAGCGCATCGGGCGAACTGGCCGCAGGCGCGCACGGTGTTCACCCCGGCGACTGGAAATCCACCGAGCTCGCCTCCCGCATCTCATATGTGTTCCAGAACCCCGAACACCAGTTCGCCACCGGCAGCGTACTTGACGAGGTGATGCTCGGCCCGCTGCGTGTGGGCGTAGAGGAGAGCCAGGCCCGCGAACGTGCGCGCACCTTGCTGCGGCGGTTCGATCTGCTGCGCTATGAGAACGCCAATCCGTACACCCTTTCCGGTGGGGAGAAACGCAGGCTCACCGTGGCCGCGGCGCTGGCATCCGCGCCGCGTGTGCTCATTCTGGACGAGCCGACTTTCGGACAGGACCGGTGCACATGGATGCAGATGGTGCAACTCATCCACGGCCTGCGTTCCGACGGTGTAAGCATCATCGTGGTCACGCACGACCGCGAACTGGTTACGGCGCTGGGGGCGCGCGTCATCGAATTGCAGCCGGAGAATTCCCGGCGCGAATGGGAGCCTGCACAAGACGGGCATGGCGATTCGGCCGGCGACGACGTGGTCGCCGTGACCAGCGTGAACACGCGCGACGAGGCGGAACGACAATCCAGCCGTTCGCCGTTCCTGGCATCGCTGAACCCCGCATATCGTCTGATCGGCGGGTTCCTTGCGGCACTGCCCATGCTGCTCAGCCTCGACTGGCTCTCATCGGGAACCATGCTCGTACTGGAGTTCGCGGTGCTTGCGGTCATCGGCATCACGCCGTGGCGAACGGTGCGATCCACCTGGCCGGTGTTCGTCGGCGCACCGTTCTCCGCTCTCGCGGTGCTGCTCTACGGCAAATCCGGCGGCGACACCTGGTGGCAGTGGGGGCTTATGCGCGTTACCGACCGTTCGGCCGAACTCGCCTTGGCGACCGCTTTGCGCATCCTCGCCATCGGCATTCCCGCGATCATAGCGGTGCTGGGCATTGACGTCACGGACCTGGCGGATTCGTTCAGCCAGATTCTGCACCTGCCCGACCGGTTCGTGTATGGCGGCCTTGCAGGCATGCGCCTGTTCTCCGTATTACAGGACGATTGGGCGGCGCTGTCCGCCTCGCGCCGGTCGCGTGGTTTGGGGGACGACAATGCGCTACGCGCGTTCCTCCCACAGTCCTTCGCGCTATTGGTGTTGTCCATCAGACGTTCCACCACGCTTGCCACGGCCATGCAAGCCCGCGGATTCGGCGGCTCCGGTCCGCGCAGCCATGCCCGCGTGAGCGAAGTACATGTACGGGACAGGGTGTTCCTGGCGGCCTGTCTGGCCCTGCCGGTCGCCTCGCTATGCCTGGCGCTGCGCTTCGGCACGTTTTCCTTCTTCGGCAACTGATCGGCAACGTCACAATCCGCAGTCTCGGCCTCGGTGCGTGAATGTCTGCTTGGGCGGTAGTGTGGATGGCATGCCAATCAACGCTCAACTGCTTGACAATCCGAAATCCGATCGAGTCCGCAGAATCGCGGAACTCACCCGCACCAAGGGCCGCCGCAAGAACGGCAGGTTCCTTATCGAAGGGCCGCAGTCCGTACGTGAGGCCGTGCGCTACGCCTCCGACATCGTCACCGACATCTACGTGGCGGGCGACGAGGACGGCATCGACTCCGATGTGCTGGCCGATATCGCCCAGCGCGCCCTCGACAAGTCGGCCGACCTGTACGTGCATACCGCCACCCGAGAGGTGATCGACCATATCAGTCCCGACGCGCAGGGCGTCATCGCCGTAGGGGATACCGACAAGCTTCGATCCGGCATGAAAGCCGAAGTGGAGCAGGCCTCCTCGTATTCCAGGGGCATGCGCGTCGCCGCGTTCTGGCAGGTGCGCGACCCCGGCAACGCGGGAACGGTGATCCGCGCCGCGGACGCCGCCGGATGTGACGTGGTGGTGTTTGTCGACGACTGCGTCGACATGCTCAACCCCAAGGTGATCCGCTCCACCACCGGATCGCTGTTCCATATTCCCGTAATCGCCATGGGCACCAATGATTTCTTCGACTGGATGAAGGAACAGGGGCTTGACGTATGGGCGGCCGACGTGTACGGTACGCGCAAACGCAAGCCGGAACGCCTGCCGGATGTACTCGATGCCATGCGCGGCGAAGAGCACAGGAAGGACGGCTACGCGGTCCTGTTCGGCAACGAGGCGCGTGGACTCAACGGCAAGACGCTCGAACAGTGCCAGCGCATCGTATCCATCCCGATGTATGGCAAGGCGGAATCGCTCAACCTCGCCACCTCCGCGGCCATCATCCTGATGAGTCTGGCGTTCACCCGATAGCCGACCGCGCCGCTCCGTCTCGCCCTGACAGGCGTAGAACGATGCACGCATCTCCATCGCGCGTTTGCGCAAGCAGACCAAGGGAGCGCCGGCGGGGCGGTGTCCAAGAAGTGAAGCCGAGGGCTTAGACGGTCGAGTAGGCGTGAAAGAATATGTGTCGGTAAAGTGCTTGGAAACGCAATCGTTCCAAGGGATATTAGAAAGGGAAACCGTGGCAGAGGGTATGGTGTTTGACGCCCAAGCGGTAAGCGATGCGGTCGCTGAAGGCATCGCCAAAATCCAAAACGCCTCCAGTCTGGAGGAACTGAAAGCCATCAAAACGCAGTATGCCGGTGCCGAGTCGGCTATGACCAAAGCCAGCAAGGCCATCGGATCGCTGCCCAAGGATCAGAAGAAGGAAGCCGGGCAGCTGATGGGCAAGCTCCGCGCCGACTTCGGTCGCGCATTCGGCCCGCGCGAAAAGGAACTGAAGGCTGCCGCGGAATCCGCGGCGCTCGCGGCCGAGACCGTGGACATGACGCTGCCCGTCAACCGCAAGCCGCTGGGTGCGCGTCACCCGCTCGCCAAGCTGATGGAAGACGTCGAGGACTTCTTCGTCTCCATGGGCTGGCAGATCTCCTCCGGCCCCGAAGTGGAAAGCGAATGGTATAACTTCGATGCTCTGAACTTCGGTCCCGATCATCCCGCACGCCAGATGCAGGACACCTTCTATGTGAAGGGCAACCAGGCCAAGGACGCCGCCGGCTTCGTCGGCAGCAACATGGTCGTGCGTACCCAGACCTCCTCCGATCAGGTCCGTGCGCTCATCGACCGCGGCGTGCCGCTGTACATCGCCAGCCCAGGCCGCGTATTCCGTACCGACGAGCTCGACGCCACCCACACCCCGGTGTTCCACCAGTGCGAAGCGCTTGCAGTGGACAAGGGCCTGACCATGGCCGACCTCAAGGGCGTGCTCGATAAGCTCGCCGTGGCCATGTTCGGCCCGGAAGCCAAGACGCGTCTGCGCCCGAGCTACTTCCCGTTCACCGAGCCGAGCGCCGAACTCGACCTGTGGTTCCCCGATAAGAAGGGCGGCCCCGGCTGGCTCGAATGGGGCGGCTGCGGCATGGTGAATCCGAACGTGCTGAAGTCCGCTGGGTTGGACCCGAACGAATACACCGGCTTCGCGTTCGGTGTTGGAATGGAACGTACGCTGCTGCTGCGCAGCGACATCAACGATATGCACGACCTTGTGGAAGGTGACGTGCGTTTCGCCGAACAGTTTGTGATGGGGGAGTGATTGCCCATGCCTATGGTTGATATTGATTGGCTCAAGAGCCACGTCGAAGTCCCGGCGGATCTGACATACGAGCAGCTCGCCAAGGATCTGGTGAAGGTCGGTCTGGAAGAGGAGGAGATTCACTCCAGCCAGGTCACCGGACCGATCGTGGTCGGCTATGTGGTGGACGCCACGCCGGAACCGCAGAAGAACGGCAAGATCATCAACTGGTGCCATGTCGATGTCGGCGACGAATACAACGAGGTCGACGAGAACGGCAACAAGGTGCCGCGCGGCATCATCTGCGGCGCACCGAACATGGCAGCCGGCGAGAAGGTCGTCGTGACGTTGCCGGGTGCCGTGCTGCCCGGCGATTTCAAGATCGAACCGCGCAAGACCTACGGCCATATCTCCAATGGCATGTGCGCCTCCGAGCGTGAACTCGGCTTGGGCGACAACCATGACGGCATCATTCTGCTGCGCAACTACGGCTTCACCGAAGAGGAATACGAGGCGTTGAAGCCGGGCGATGACGCCATGCATCTGCTGCACCTCGACCAGCCGCTGCTGGAGATCAACATCACCCCGGATCGCGGCTATACGCTGTCGTACCGTGGCGTGGCGCGCGAATATCATCATTCCACCGGTGCCAAGTTCACCGATCCGGTGATTGCGCTGAACAAGAAGGTCCCCACCCCGGCATCCGCACTGCCCGACGTCAAGCCCGACATCGAAGTGCAGATCGATGACAACAATCCGATTCACGGCGTGCCCGGCTGCGACCGCTACTACGCGCGCATCGTGCGTGGCTTCGACCCCGCGGCGCGCACCCCGAACTGGATGCGCCGCCGCCTGACCCGTTGCGGTATGCGCTCCATCTCGTTGGCCGTGGACGCGACGAACTATGTGATGATGGATCTGGGCCAGCCGATGCATGCCTACGATCTGGACAAGATCGAAGGCCCGATCGTGGTCCGTCGCGCGAACGAGGGCGAGAAGCTCGTCACGCTCGACGGCAAGGAGCATGAGCTGAGCACCGAGGATCTGCTGATCACCGATTCGCCGAACGGCAATCGTTCCTCCCGTATTCTCGGCATCGCCGGCGTGATGGGCGGCCTGTATGGCGAGGTGACCGCCGAAACCAAGAACGTGCTGTTGGAAGCCGCGCACTTCGACCAGGTGTCGATCGCCCGTTCCGCCCGTCGTCACAAGATTCCCTCCGAGGCGTCCCGCCGCTTCGAGCGTGGCGTCGATTACGCCCTGCAGCCCGCTGCGGCACAGATGTGCGCCGATCTGCTGGCCGAATACGGTGGCGGCACCCCCAGCGATACCCCGAACGATGTGAACGACACCAAGCATCGCAGAGCCATCCAGTTCCCGACTTCCGAGGTCGCCCGCGTGGCCGGCCTCGACACCGATGTGAACACCATTTCCAAGATCCTGACCGATATCGGATGCACCGTAGCGGGCGGCGGCAACGGCGAATTCTCCGTCACCGCGCCGACATGGCGTCCGGATATCAACGAGCCGTGCGATCTGGTCGAGGAAGTCGCGCGACTGGTCGGATACGACGAGATTCCGGTACGTGTGCCCGCGGCTCCGGTCAAGGGCAAGGTCGGTCTGACCGCCGATCAGCTGCGCCGCCGCCGTGTTGCGGACGAGCTGGCCGAATACGGCCTGGTTGAGGCGTTGAGCTACCCGTTCGTCGGCGATGAGGACTACAAGGCGTTCGGCTATGACGCGGAGGCCACTAAGAAGGTCAGCGTCGAGATCGCCAACCCGCTGTATGGCGACCGTCCCTTCCTGCGCCGTCATGTGCTGCCCACGCTGGCAGCCACCGTGCAGCGCAATATCCGCCGTGGCCTCGAGAACGTAAGTCTGTACGAACTCGGCCATGTCTACCTGTGGGATCCGGACGCGCCCGCCATCCCGGCCCTGCCCGGCGGCGTGAAGCCCACCGAGGAGCAGCTCAAGGCTCTCGACGCGGGTCTGCCCGACCAGCCCGACCATGTTGCCGGCATCTTTACCGGCCTTGCGGAGAATACCGGCTGGATGGGCGGCAATCGCCCGGTCGATTGGTCCGACGCCGTTGAGGCGGTGCACCGCATCGCCGACCGTCTTGGCGCCACGATCGAGCTGAACCAGCCGGCAGCCGAAAACGTTCCCGCACAGTGGCATCCGGGTCGCTTCGCCTACGTGGATGTCGACGGTAAGCATATCGGTCTGGTCGGCGAGCTGCACCCGCATGTGAACGAGGCCCTGGGCTTCCCGGTGCACTCCAGCGCATTCGAACTGAATATGACTGATCTGTTTGCCACGCTTGACGGCAAGCCGGTGCAGGCCAAGCCGATCTCCACGTTCCCGCCGGTCAAGCAGGATCTTGCGTTCACGGTAGACGGTTCCGTGACCGCCGCCCAGCTTGAGCAGGTGGTGCGTGAGGCTGCCGGCGAGGATCTGGAATCCATCGAGCTGTTCGACGTGTTCACCGGCGATCAGGTGGGTGAGGGCAAGAAGTCGCTCGCCTTCGCCGTGGTGTTCCGTTCGCCGGGCAAGACGCTGAGCGCCGAAGACAGCGAGGCCATTCGCGCCCGCATTGTCGAGGCGGCCGCTCAGCTGGGAGCGCAACTGCGCGCCTGAGCGTGGATATGATTATGGGGTGTGCGTCGGATGGCGTGCACCCCATTGCCGTTCGGCGCAATGCCGGCACGATCACAGAAGTAGGTAATCGGTATGGACGACCATCAGCAGCCTGAGTACGGGCAGACCAAGCAGCCGCAATACGGTGCCATGTCCGGGCAGTATCCGGGCTACGACCCGTATCTGTACGGCAGGCCTGAGCCGGAGCAGCCGGCGAACGGCGGCGATGCCGCGCAAAACCAGGCGCAGCAGAACCCCATGGGCGGCCAGCCGTATGCCGGCCAGCCGACGAATGCGCAGAATGGCCAGCCGTATGCCGGCCAGCAGGGGCAGCCGTATAATCCGTATGCGCAGCCGAATCAATATAATCCGTATGGCAATCAGCCGCAGTCGAATATGCCGCGCATACAGTATCTGAACCCCGACGATCCCGCGCAGAACCCGTTCTATGGGCATTGGGATTCGTATGCGATCGTGGCGTTCATCTGTTCGCTCGTCTTCTCCGTTCCGGTGCTTCCCGCGGTTATCGGAGGATTGTCGCTGGTGCGTACCAAGAGATTGCATATGAAGGGGCGCGGTCTTGCCATCGCGGCCATCGTCATCAATGTGCTGACCACGCTTCTGCAGGCTTATTTGCTGATCCGAGGCATCGGCGTCAACGACCTGTATGCGCAGATGTTCAATATGTATTCGGGCGGTGGCAATGGCGGCGGCGCCGGCGATGGATCCATCTCCGCGTAGCGTGCGCGTTACCGTGATTCGTATGCTGCGGGTCGTATGGCGGGTTGCCGTCGTACGACCCGTTTTTGGTATGTGGTTGCGTCTACGTATCGAAGCTGCACGGCACGGCCGATTTCGGCCGAACATCCGGAAGGGTGCCGCGAAACGCTGAACTGCATAATTATGCATTAGTCTGTATATCGCTGTATGCTCGGGGGAGTTACCAAGTCAAAAGGATATGAATATGGCGAAATACACGGTTGCCGTGGCAGGTGCCACGGGCTATGCGGGTGGCGAGGCGCTGCGCATCCTTGCGGCCCACCCGGATTTTGAGGTGACCTGTGTGGCCGGGCATTCGTCCGTGGGCGAGTCGATGGCGAAGCACATGCCGCACATTCCCCAGTTGGCGGATCTGGTCGTGCAGGACACCACCCCCGAGGTGCTTAACGGGCATGATGTCATCATTCTCGCCCTGCCGCACGGTGCTTCCGGCAAGCTCGCTTCGCAGCTCGACCCCGAATCCGTCGTCGTCGATCTGGGCGCCGACCACCGCCTCGAGGAGCGTAGCGCATGGGATGCCTTCTATGGCGGCGACTTCTATGAGCATTGGACCTACGGCATGCCCGAGCTGATCGTCGGCACCGACGCCAACGGCACGTATCTGCGTCAGCGGTCGGCCCTTCCCGGAACCAAACGTATCGCCGGCCCGGGCTGCAACGTCACCGCCACCACGCTGGCCATGCAGCCGGGCATCGCCCAGGGGCTCGTCGAGTCGAAAAGCATTGTGGCCGATCTGGTCGTGGGATATTCCGGTGCAGGCAAGAACCTTAAGCGTACCAATCTGCTCGCCGCCGAGGCGTTGCAGGCGGCTCTGCCGTACGGCGTGGGCGGCACGCACCGCCATATCCCCGAGATTCTGCAGAACTTCGCCCATGCCGCGGGCAGGAACGCCGCGGATGCGAAGGATTTCACCCTGAGCTTCACCCCGGTGCTTGCGCCGATGTCCCGTGGCATTCTCGCCACGGTAAGCGCGACCATGAGCGAGAAGGCCAAGGCCATGACCGACGCGCAGATTCGCGAGGCCTGGACCACAGCCTACGAAGACCAGGATTTCATGGTCGTGCTGCCGGAAGGCATGCTGCCGTCCACCGGCAACGTCATCGGCTCGAACGCCGCGCACCTGCAGGTGGTCACCGACCGCAATGCGGGCCGTATCATCGCGTTCGCCGCAATCGACAACCTGAACCGAGGCACCGCCGGGCAAGCGGTGCAATCACTGAACATTGCCTTGGGTCTGCCTGAGGATCAAGGCCTTACCAAGATTGGAGTGGCACCGTGAGCGTTACCTTTGCACAGGGCTTTTCCGCCGCAGGCGTGGAAGCTGGTATCTCCTCCGTACAAGGCAAGAAGGATCTTGCCCTCGTCGTCAACAACGGTCCGCTTGACGCGGCAGCCGGCGTGTTCACCTCGAACCGATTCTGCGCGGCGCCCGTGCAGTGGTCGCGCGGCATCGTGGCGGACGGCAAGCTCAAGGCCGTCATTCTGAATTCCGGTGGCGCGAACGCCTGTACCGGCGAACCGGGATTCGCCCAGTCCAAGAAGACCGCCGAAACCGTGGCCGATCTGGTCGGGTGCGACAGCCATGATGTGGCCGTCTGCTCCACTGGTCTTATCGGCGAGCTGCTGCCGCTCGACAACGTACTCAATGGTGCCAGGAACGCCTATGCCGCACTTGCGAGCACCGCCGATGCCGGGGCGGATGCGGCGCACGCCATCATGACCACCGACACCAAGCCGAAAACCGTTGAACTGACCGGCTCCACCGGTTGGAAGATCGGCGGCATGGTCAAAGGCTCGGGCATGATCGCCCCGCAGCTGGCGACCATGCTGTGCGTGATCACCACCGATGCCGTGGTGTCCGCCGGCCAGATGCAGGCGGCCCTCGCCGTGGCCACCGACCGTTCCTTCAACCGCATCGACGTGGACGGCTGCATGTCCACCAACGACACGGTACTGCTGCTTGCCTCCGGCGCCTCCGGCCTTGAACCCGACATGGACGAGTTCAACACGCTTGTGCAGAAGGCGTGTGCCTCGCTCGCACGTCAGATTGTAGGCGATGGCGAAGGTGCGAGCCATGACATCCGCATCACCGTCACCGGCGCCACCACCGAAGACGCGGCGCTTGCCTGCGGGCGTGCCGTGGCGGCATCGAATCTGCTCAAATGTGCCATCAGCGGCAACGACCCGAATTGGGGTCGTATCGTGTCCTCCCTGGGCACCGTGCCGGCCGAGGTCGCCCCGTACGATTCGACGGCGGTGACCGTCGATGTCAACGGCGTGCGAATCTGCGAGAACGGCGGCGCCGGGCGTGATCGCAGCGAGGTCGACATGACCCTGCGCGAGGTCCATATCGACATCGACCTGCATGCGGGCGATGCCGAGGCGACCGTCTGGACGGACGATCTGACCAACGATTACGTGCATATCAACGCCGACTACGAAAGCTGAGATACACCTCCGACACCCGGACAGGACAATATGCCGGAAGGCGGGCGCTACCAATCGACATCCTCCAGGCCAATAGGTCGAGTCGCATGTCGTATGACACTTGCCTCCCGGCATCCTTCAACCGAAAGCGTGACTTCCATCTGGGCAAGGCGGCAAAGCGAGGAATCGAAACTAGGAAGAATATGAGTGAATTAAAGGGACCCGGATTCCATCTCGACGTGCATACCGATCTGCGCGCCGATCAGAAGGCGGAGGTACTGATCGAGGCGCTGCCGTGGCTCGAGGAATTCGCCGGCCAGCGCATCGTCGTCAAATACGGCGGCAACGCCATGATCGACGAGCATCTCAAGGCGTGCTTCGCCGAAGACATGGTGTTCCTGCGGCAAGTGGGTCTGCACCCGATCGTCGTGCATGGTGGCGGCCCGCAGATCTCCCAGATGCTCAAGGCGTTGGGCATCAAATCCGAATTCAAAGGCGGCCTGCGTGTGACCACGCCGGACGCCATGGACGTGGTGCGCATGGTGCTTACCGGCAAGGTGTCCCGTGAACTGGTGGGGCTGATCAACGCGCACGGCCCGTTCGCAGTGGGCCTGTCCGGCGAGGACGGCGGCCTGTTCTCCGCCATGCAGCGTCATCCCGTCATCGACGGCAAGCCCACCGATATCGGACTGGTCGGCGACGTGGTGAGCGTGGACGCCTCCGCCGTGGAGGACCTGGTGAACGCCGGCCGTATCCCGGTCGTCTCCTCCGTGGCGCCGAACGAGGACAACGCCACCGAAGTGCTCAACGTGAACGCCGATTCCGCCGCCGCCGCATTGGCCGCCGCCGTTGGTGCAAGCAAACTGGTCATTCTCACGGATGTCGACGGCCTGTATGCCGATTGGCCCGACCGTAACTCGCTGATCGGTCGCATCGGCGTGGAGACGCTGCGCGACATGCTTCCCGATCTGGAAAGCGGCATGAGGCCGAAGATGGAGGCATGCGTGCGAGCCATCGACGGTGGCGTGCCCAAGGCGCACATCATCGATGGGCGCAAACCGCACTCCATCCTGAACGAGATATTCACCTCCGCCGGCATCGGCACCATGGTCGTGCCCGAGGACGGCATCGAAATGAGGAGTTCCTATGAACGCTAATAACACCAACGGCCCGGAAGTATTGGGCCCTAACGACGGCAAGTGGCTGGGGGAGTACTCCCAGGTGCATATGAACGTGTTCGGCACGCCGCTGCGTGTGATGGATCACGGTGAAGGCACCCATGTATGGGACGTGGACGGCAACCGCTATCTTGATTTCTTGGCCGGCATCGCCGTCAATTCGCTGGGCTATGCGCACCCTGCATGGGTCAAGGCCGTAAGCGAACAGGCCGCGAAGGTCGCCCATGTAAGCAACTATTTCGCATCCGAACCGCAGATCGAACTGGCTGCCAAGCTGATTGAACTGGGCGGCGCGCCGGAAGGCTCGCGCGTCTACTTCGGCAATTCCGGTGCCGAAGGCAACGAGGCCGCCATCAAGATCGCCAAGCTGCACGGCCGCACCCTGACCGATGACGGCTCCGCACGCATCATCGCGCTGGTGAACGGATTCCACGGCCGTACGCTGGGCGCTCTGTCCGCAACATGGAAGCCGGCGATTCGCGAACCGTTCCAGCCTTTGGTGCCGAATGTCGAATTCGTGGAAGCGGGGAACACCGAGGCGCTGAAGGATGCCTTCGCCTCCACCGGCAGCGACGGCAAGGGGCCTGTCGCGGCCGTCATGATGGAACTGATTCAGGGCGAGGCCGGTGTACGTCCGGTCGGTGCCGAGTTCGTCAAGTATGCGCGCGAACTATGCACCGAGAACAACGCTCTGCTGATCATTGACGAAGTGCAGACGGGCATTGGCCGCACCGGTTCCTGGTTCGCCTTCCAGCGTGAGGAGCTTTCCGGCGGGATCAAGCCGGACGTGGTCACGTTCGCCAAGGGCGTGGCGGGTGGCTTCCCCATGGGCGGCATGATCGCATTCGGTGCCAAGGTCGCCGATCTGTTCACGCCCGGCTCGCACGGCTCCACCTTCGCCGGCAACCCGTTGGGTGCTGCCGCGGGCCTTGCCACATTGTCCACTATCGAGCAGGAGCATTTGCTCGCCAATGCCGAGGCTCGCGGCACGCAGCTGCGCGACGGCATCATGGCCACCGGCAATCCGCTGTACGAATCCGTGCGTGGCTGCGGTCTGCTCGACGCGGTGCAGCTGAGCCACCCGTGCGCCCACGCGGTGATGAACTGGTGCCTGGAACGCGGGCTCATCGTCAACGCGGTACGTGCCGATGCATTGCGCTTCGCCCCGCCACTGATCGTCAGTGAATCCGACGTCGACGAGGCGCTGGCCATCCTCAAGGCCGTTCCCGCCGATCTGCCCGACGACTGATGCCACAGCCACCCCATTCCCGCTTAATGGGGTGGTCGGCACGCGAATCGCCGTTGAATCGCGTGCCGCATAACACAACGTAAAACGTAAGGAGACAACATGGCAACCCCCGAACTGCGCCACATGCTGCGCGACGACGATCTGAACCACGAGGAGCAGAAGCAGGTCCTGGAACTGGCCATCAAATTCCACAAGGATCGCTTCTATCACCGTCCGTTTGCCGGCCCGCAGGGCATTGCGGTGATTTTCGACAAGCCGAGCACCCGTACGCGCTCCAGCTTCTCCATCGGAGTCGCCGAACTCGGCGGCTACCCGCTGGTGATCGACAAGTCCGGCTCCCAGCTGGGCCGTGGCGAACCGGTGGCCGACACCGCCCGTGTGCTCGACCGTATGGCCTACGGCGTGGTGTGGCGCACCTTCGGGCAGGATCGTGTCGAGGAGATGGCGAAGTACAGCACGCACCCCGTGGTCAACGCGCTGACCGACGAATTCCATCCCTGCCAGATTCTCGCCGATTTCCAGACCATCGCCGAACACCGCGGAGGCGTCGATAATCTGAAGAACCAGACCATCGCCTACCTGGGCGATGCCGCCAACAATATGGCGAACTCCTATCTGCTGGGCGGTGCGGTCGCCGGCATGAACGTGCGTGTGGCGGGCCCCTACGGCTATCTGCCCGACCCGCAGATCGTGGCCGATGCCGAGGCCATCGCCGCCGAGAACGGCGGCTCCATCCTGGTCACCACCGATCCGAAGGAGGCCGTGGCCGGCGCCGATTGCGTGTTCACCGATACCTGGGTCTCCATGGGCGAAGAGGCCGAATATGCCGTCCGCTCGAAGCCGTTCTGGGACTATCAGGTGAATGCCGATCTTATGGCCCAGGCCAAGGACGATGCCATCTTCCAGCATTGCCTGCCCGCATACCGTGGCAAGGAAGTCACCGCCGAGGTCATCGACGGCCCGCAGTCCGTGGTCTGGGATGAGGCTGGCAACCGTCTGCATGCGCAGAAGGCGTTGCTTACCTGGTTGGCTGGCAAGGCATGCGGCGACGAAAGCCTGCTGGCATGAGCGACCCCACGCCGATGCAGCGTCCGGCCAGTCGTGCCGCTCGACTGAGCGCCATCGAACAGGCGTTGCTGACCCATATCATCACCTCGCAGGCCCAGCTCTCGTCGGTGCTGGCCAACGAGGGCATCGAGGTCACGCAGGCTACGCTCAGTCGTGACCTCGATGAGATGAACGCGTTCAAACGGCGCATGCCGGACGGCACTATGGCATATGCCGTCGGATATGCGGATGAGGACGACCGTCCTTTGGACGGCAAGGTCGAACAGCAGATGTCGCGTGCGCTTAGCGGGCTGGTGACATCGGTGGCTACGGCCAGGAACCTCATCGTGGTGCATACCCCGTCGGGTGCGGCGCAATATGTGGCTTCCGTGCTCGACAGGCAGAGCATTGAGGGTGTGCTGGGCACCATCGCGGGCGATGATACGGTGATGATGATCTGCTCCGACGACGAGAGCGCCGTCCAACGCGCCGACTGGCTGCTGACCTTGGCCTCCAAATAACGGACTCTTACGGGTTGTCGCGCCCGGTGCTGTGAGCATCATGATGCTCGCAGCATCGGGCCTTTTGCATTGTGGGGCGTAGCATGGCGAGAATCGCGGCAGAGGCGTTTCATACACGCTTCACGCTGTGCACGAGCCGACGCATAGAACACGGGATGGCGGCACGGAGACTTCGTCACGCGATACGATGCCTGAAATATGACACGCCGTGCATAAATATACGCAGCTCTGTATATACTTGCATAAGCTTTGTTTGAAGAAAGGCAGCTCATGGCAGATAAGAATCGTCTTGTTCTGGCGTACTCCGGTGGTCTCGATACCTCCGTCGCCATTTCGTATCTGAAGGAACGCACCGGCAAGGATGTCGTGGCGGTCTCCCTCGATGTCGGTCAGGGTGGCGAAAGCCTCGAGACCATCAAGGAACGCGCACTGGCGTGCGGTGCCGTCGAAGCGTATGTCGTCGACGCCCGCGACGAGTTCGCCAACGAATACTGCATGAAGGCCCTCAAGGCCAATGCGATGTACGAGGGCGTGTACCCGCTGGTCTCCGCCATCTCCCGTCCGCTTATCTCCAAGCATCTGGTGCGCGCCGCCCACCAGTTCGGCGCCGACACCATCTCCCACGGCTGCACCGGCAAGGGCAACGATCAGGTTCGTTTCGAGGTCTCCATCGCCTCCATCGACCCCACGCTCAAGGCCATCAGCCCGATTCGTGATCTTTCCCTGACCCGCGACGTGGAGATCGCGTTCGCCAAGGAACACCAGCTGCCGATCGTGCAGACCGAGAAGAGCCCGTTCTCCATCGACCAGAACGTGTGGGGCCGTGCCATCGAGACCGGTTTCCTCGAGGACCCGTGGAATGCTCCGACCAAGGACTGCTATTCCTACACCGACGATCCGGCGTTCCCGCCGGTCGAGGACGAGGTCGTCATCGAGTTCAAGCAGGGCGTCCCGGTCAAGATCGACGGCCATGACGTCACTCCGCTGCAGGCCATCGAAGAGATGAACCGTCGCGCCGGCGCACAGGGCATCGGCCGTATCGACCTCATTGAGGATCGTCTGGTCGGCATCAAGTCCCGCGAGCTGTACGAGGCTCCGGGTGCCGTGGCGTTGATCACCGCCCACCAGGAGCTGGAGAACTGCTGCCTGGAGCGCGAACAGCACCGCATCAAGCGCGATATCGACAAGCGCTGGGCCGAGCTGGTCTACGATGCGCAGTGGTTCAGCCCCGCCACCCAGTCGCTGAACGCCTTCATCGAAGACACCCAGAAGTACGTCAACGGCGAGATCCGCATGACGCTGCACGGCGGTCGCGCAGTCGTCACCGGCCGTCGCTCCGACAGCTCCCTGTACGACTACAACCTGGCCACCTACGATTCCGGCGACAGCTTCGACCAGAAGTCCTCCAACGGCTTCATCGACATCTACGGACTGCCGAGCCGTGTGGCCGCGGCCCGCGACGTCAAGTTCGGCAACGGCATCGAGGTGCCGGACAACACCGTCGAGTAACATCCGCCGCCATCCCATGGCACATGCGTAAGCCCCGCCAGCCCACCCCTATACGGGTCGGACGGCGGGGCTTCGATTACCGTTGACCCCACTGATACTGCGTGGTGGAACATATCCGCGTGATTTCCCCGTTCCCAGCTAAGGTAGGAACCATGACTGAAAGCAATAACGAACATCTGGCGTTGTGGGGCGGCCGCTTCACCTCCGGCCCCTCCGCCGCACTGGCCAAACTCTCCAAGTCCACCCAGTTCGATTGGCGTCTTGCCGACGACGATATCGCCGGTTCCCGCGCACATGCCCGTGCGCTCGGCCGTGCGGGACTGCTCACCGATGACGAACTCAACCGTATGGAAGCCGCGCTCGACGAGCTGCAGCGCAACGTGGACAACGGCACTTTCGCTCCCATCGAGGACGACGAGGACGAAGCGACCGCGCTTGAACGCGGACTGATCGACATTGCCGGCGACGAACTCGGTGGCAAGCTGCGCGCCGGTCGTTCCCGCAACGATCAGATCGCATGCCTCATCCGCATGTGGCTGCGCCGCCATTCCCGCGTGATCGCCACCCAGCTCATCGACCTCATCAATGCGCTGATCGAGCAAAGCGTGAAAGCCGGCAAGGCCGTCATGCCGGGCCGCACCCACATGCAGCACGCCCAGCCGGTACTGTTGGCGCACCAGCTCATGGCCCATGTGTGGCCGCTGATCCGCGACATCCAGCGTCTGGCCGACTGGGACAAGCGCATCAACGCGTCGCCGTACGGTTCCGGTGCCCTCGCCGGCAACACCCTGGGACTTGATCCGGAGGCCGTCGCCCGCGAACTCGGCTTCGCCACAGTGACCAGTAACTCCATCGACGGCACCGCCGCCCGCGATCTTGTCGCCGAATTCGCCTTCATCGCGGCCATGACCGGCGTCGACATCTCCCGCCTGTCCGAAGAGATCATCATCTGGAACACACAGGAGTTCGCTTTCGTCAAGCTTGATGACGCCTACTCCACCGGTTCCTCGATCATGCCGCAGAAGAAGAACCCGGACATCGCCGAGCTTGCTCGTGGCAAGTCCGGGCGTCTTATCGGCGATCTCACCGGTCTTATGGCAACGCTGAAAGGCCTGCCCACCGCCTACGCGCGCGATCTTCAGGAAGACAAGGAAGCCGTGTTCGACCAGGTCGACACCCTTGAGGTGCTGCTGCCCGCCTTCACCGGCATGGTCGCCACCATGCGCTTCGATACCGAACGTCTTGCGGCCGAAGCCCCAACCGGCTTCGCCCTGGCCACCGACATCGCCGAATGGCTGGTCAAGAACGGTGTGCCGTTCCGCCACGCGCATGAGCTTTCCGGCGCATGCGTCAAGATCGCGGAAGGCCGTGGTGCGGAGCTGTGGGATCTGACCGACGAGGACTTCATCTCCACGTTCGCGGCGTTCCTGCCTGCCGAAGTCGCGCCGAAGGTGCGTGAGGTGCTTTCCAGCGATGGTTCCGTCGCATCCCGCAACGGCAAGGGCGGCACCTCGTATGGCCGTGTGCGTGAGCAGATCGCCGATGCCAAGCGCGAAACCGAGGAGCTCAAGGTGTTCGCCGAGTCCACCAGCGACGGCCCCGCCTACAAGGCTCCGGAAACATTGCGTTGACGGGCTCGCCCGAAGCGCGATCGATGATGCGCTGATGGTCCGCATTGCCCGCATGATGGTGACCATCGGCCAATAGGATGACAAAGACCCGCCGTTCGGCATATCGTTCGGCGGGTCTACCTATGCGTATGGTTGCAATCGATTGCCGCTGTCTGGACGGAACCATCATGTGGCTGTCGGGGAGTCGTTGGCACGATCGCCGGTGATAATGGGCTGGGGAATCGATTCATTCCATCGAATGAGGGCGTGCGGATGCCGCCTGCAATACACTCGAACGCAGTAATCGCAGAACAAGAAGGGGGCGAACGATGCTGACGCGAGTTCAGATTCAACGGCTGGTCTACCAGCATGGGCGTGAAGTGTTCGAACACGAGCATATGGACATCGAAAGACGGTGCTACCAGCATGGGGCGGTGACCACATTCGCCCATTCCATTCGCGTCGCTTGTCTGGCGGTATGGATGGCCGACCGTCTGCACCTGTGGTATCGCGTCGATCTGCATTCCCTGGTCAGATCCGCGTTGCTGCACGACTACTTCCTTTACGACTGGCACGATTGGGACAATGGCGAGCATCGGCTGCATGGCTTCACCCATGGGCAGGCTGCGTTGCGCAATGCGGTGCGTGATTTCGACCTCAACCATATCGAACGCGACAGCATCGCCAAGCACATGTTCCCCATGACGCCGGTTCCGCCGAAATACATCGAGGGATATCTGGTCACCATGGCGGACAAGATCAGCGCCACCAGGGAGACATTCTCCCGTGACCGTTTCCATAAACCGCTGCTGCGGAAGTGAGCTTGGAGGCATTCATGCCGAATATCGAATACCTGTTGCTGTGGTTCCTGCTGTACAGCTGCGTCGGTTGGGTCTATGAATCCGTTCTGGTGTCCGTTCTTGAACGTCGCTGGGTGAACCGGGGATTCCTGAACGGTCCGATCTGCCCGATCTATGGTGCCGGCGCGGTGCTGGGCATTCTATTGCTGAGCGGCCTGCGAGACCATCCGGTGATCATCTTCCTTATTTCCGCATTGGGTGCCAGTGTGCTTGAATTCGTCACCTCATGGGCGATGGAGAAGATATTCCATGCGCGTTGGTGGGATTACAGCGATTACCGGTTCAACATCCAGGGGCGTGTCAGTCTGTTGGGGGCCGTGGTGTTCGGAGCAGCCGGTGTTGCATTGATTGAATTGGCCCAGCCCTGGGTGGCGCAATGGACGATGCTGGTTCCGATGCGCGCATTGCATGCGTTATGCCTATGCTTCATCGTGCTGTTCGTCATAGACATGATTGTGACGATTCGAGGCATGGTGAACCTGAGCGAAAGTCTGAGGAATTTCAGCGAAATGATTCAGAGCGCGGCCGAGCGTACCGGCGAATCATGCCAGTGGGGCAAGGACGTGTTGCTGCAGAGGATCCATGAATGGTCGTCTTCATCGCAGGAGATTCTCGCCAGTATGCGCAGTAGTGCCATGAAAACCCTGAACCGGCAGCAGCGTCGCATGATTCAGGCGTTTCCAAATTTGAGATCGACCGAGTCGGTGAAGGAAAGCAAGATCATGGAAACCGTGCGCGAACTGTTGCGTAGAAAATAATCGAATCCGATATCGAGGGGCCGGCCGCATTCATGGTGAATGCAGCCGGCCCCTCGATATCGGCAATGCCGTTGCTTTGTCGCGCTACTGGCGCACTTCGACGGATGACGAACCGGTGTCGGTGATGCCGTGTCCGGAATTCGGATGCTGGGCCGAATAGACCTGATCTCCGATGTACGAGACCAGCAGCACCAGAGCCACGCATAGCAGCGCCTTGCGGTTGATGCGGTCAAGCAACTGGTTGAGCGTCGGCGCGACCAGATATACGATCGCCAAACCTCCCAGACCGAACACCAGCAGGCCCTCGGCGCAGATGCGCCCGTTGATGTTCAGGAAGTAGCCGGTGTAATCCCACCAACGCTGCCCCTTGGTCATTTCCAGATGCCACGACGAGATGTATTCCAACGTGCCGCAGAGCGCAACGGCGGCGACGAATTCCGCGACCGGGTGCTTGCGCAGCTTCTTGAGTACGATCAGGATGAAGACGCCGCCGGTGCCGTAAATCGGCAGCCATGGGCCATGCAGGGTGCCGCGGTTGACGAACACGCCCTCGTCGATGAAGCACAGTGCGACCTCCCACACCCAGCCGATGATGCAGAAGATGAAGAACATCATTATCAGGTTCAGCAGCGAGTAGCTGCGTGCCGCGTTCAACCCGCCTATGTTGATGTTCTTGTCCTTCATGGGGATGGGGGAGAGGCGTACCGGGTACATCTGCGCGGCCAGCAGAGCCCTGCCGGTCTTCGACGCGTGCATCTTGCCCTGGTAATCCTCCCAGGCTGACACCTGCTTGGAACGCATGATGCGAATGCCGAACCAGTCGGCCAGCCAGCCGGCGAAGCCCTTCGGCGCGCTGACGGTTTCGCCCTGGGCATCCACTTCGCTGATGGCGGTGCGGGCGTCGGCGTAGGTGCGTTCCAGCAGATCGGCCGGTGCCTTTTCGAACAGGAACGTGTCGTTGAGCTGTTCGGCGCCCTGCAGGCCGGCCTGCTTCGCGGTGCCGCGCAGGTAGGTATAGTATTCGGCCCAGAACGAGGCCTTGTAGCCGTTGGAATAGAAGATGCCGGTCAGGCCAAGCGTGCAGGTGGACAGGATATCCCAGCCGAGGAAGGTCAGTATGGCGACGAAGCACTCCCACTTGTGTCCTCTCATCATGCGACGGGACAGCGTAATCGCGTCGCATGCCTTGATGGAGGGGTTCTCGGCGATGATGAACGGCACCAGCATGTAGGAGAAGGTCTTGATGATGCCGCCGACGATGGTCAGCCACCAGAGAGTCAGGAACACGCTCTTTACGAACATCGTCCATGCGATGCTCGCCCATTTGCGGGTGCGCAGCGGGAACATCATATGGTGGATCGGCACCTGCTCGTAGACGCGCGATTCAAGCACCATGCGGCGGGACACCACCAGGTAGGTTTCGCGGATGAACAGCCAGACGAACAGGTACACCGCCAGACTGGCGAGCACCAGCAGTATGGCGGCCCCTCCGCGCGAATGCAGGATGGAACTCATCGCGTTGGTGACGGAAAGGATGACGCTGCCGGTGGAGAAGGAATTGAGCACTGTGGCGAATACGCCACGCGACCGGCCGAACATCGCGTCATGGTCGTTGTCCTGGATGCTCTTCTGGGATTGCTCCACCTGCCGCTTGGCTCCGGCATCGTCACCGGCGATGATCTTCTCCAGCAGATCCGAGATGCCATTGGACGACAGATGGTCGCTCGCCGCACCGCTGGTGACAGTGGTCTCATCGGCGGAGGAACTGACGACGGCTGGATTCTGATAGTCGGTCGCCCACAGCGTCGAACCGTATTCGACGCCAAGGAACGCAGCGAACAGGCACAGCACAAGGATGAGCCAATAATGGCGTTTCAGTGTGATTTTCGCTTGTGTCTTCAGGGCTTTTCGATTCATGTCTCTCTCGTTTCCCCTAATTGCAAAAGAACGTTGGGCGCGGTCCTGTCCAAGCACGCTCATTATAGCTTTGTCGTCTGCCTATTTCCGCTGTTCGGGCCGGGACGCCTCACGTGTGAAGCTGTCGTGATGTTCTGCGAGACTGAATGATGCGTTATACGCATTCGAAACCCAAGAATTTGATAGGGAGATTAACAAGATATGGCTCGTATCACTGACTTCAGGGAAGCAGGTTTTTCATCTCTGCTTGAGGAACTTCAGTGGCGTGGTCTGGTGTCCCAGTCCACCGATCGTGAACGCCTTGCTCAGGCACTGAACGGCGAGCCGATCACCTATTATTGCGGATTCGATCCGACCGCGGCCTCACTGCATATCGGCAATCTGGTACAGCTCATCAACATGCGCCACCTGCAGCTCGCAGGCCACCATCCCATTGCACTGGTGGGCGGCGCGACCGGTCTGATCGGCGATCCGCGCCAGTCCGGCGAACGCACGTTGAACCCCAAGGACGTCGTGGCAGGATGGGCCGAGCGTTTGAAGAAGCAGATCGGAGGCATTCTCGATACCGAGGGAAGCAATCCGGTCCGTTTCGTCTCCAACTACGACTGGACCGCGCAGATGAGCGTCATCGATTTTCTGCGCGATGTCGGCAAGAACTTCCGTCTGGGCACCATGCTCGCCAAAGACACGGTCGCACGCCGTCTCAATTCCGAAGAGGGCATCTCCTTCACCGAATTCAGCTACCAGGTGCTGCAGGGCAACGACTTCCTGCACCTGTTCGATGAGTACCACTGCACGCTGGAGCTTGGCGGTTCCGACCAGTGGGGCAACCTCACCTCCGGGCTGGATCTGATCCATAAGGTGCGCGGCGTGGACGTGAACGTGTTCACCAGCCCGATCATCACCGATGCGCAGGGCAAGAAGTTCGGCAAGTCCGAAGGCAATGCGGTATGGCTTGACGCCACGATGCTCAGCCCCTACAAGTTCTATCAGTTCTGGATCAACCGCCCGGATGCGGAGATGGAAAGCCTGCTGAAGGCCTTCACCTTCCTGCCGAAGAGCGAGATCGAGCGTCTGATCGAGGAAAGCAAGACGAATCCGGGCGCTCGCGAAGCGCAGAAGACCCTTGCATGGGAGGTCACGAGCTTCGTGCATGGCGAGCAGGCGACCCAGGCCGCCATCGATGCGTCCACCGCGCTGTTCGGGCGTGGTGGCGATCTGAATGCCATCGATGAGCAGACCCTGGAATCCGTGCTTGATGGATTCAAGGTCGCCGGCGAGAACGGTGAGCATGTGTTCCCGCAATCCGAGGCCGGCGCACGCGTGATCGACGCGGCGCAGGCGGCGGGACTGTTCAAGTCCGGTTCCGAGGCCCGTCGTGCCATCAAGTCCGGCGGCGTGTACCTGAATAATGTGCGTGTCGAGGACGATGAGGCGGTGCTGGGGGAGAGCGACTTCCTCGCCGGCCGTTTCGCCTTGATTCGCCGTGGCAAGAAGGCGCTTGGCGTGGTGGAGCGTCACTGACGCATATAGCTGTGGCGGGCCGTATCCACGACCCGCCACGCGAATGGTTTTCGAATAGTCGCAAAGTATCTGATTGAAGCGAGGAACAGCATATGGCAGAAGGTAATGAACATTCCGGCAAGTCGTTCGGCGGGCGCAAGTCTTACGGGCATGGCGGCTCGGGCCGACCGGGCAATCGCGGAGGCAAGGGATTCAAGCCGCGTGGCAAGGGCGGTTATGGACACCGCGACGGCGACCGCGACGGCGGCAAGGGCGGATTCGGCGGGCGTAAGTCCTATGGCAAGGGCGGCTACCGCAAGGATCGTGACTTCCATAAGGATGGCGAGCGTCGCGGAGGCTATCGCAAGGATGGCGACTTCCGTAAGGATCGCGACTTCCGTAGGGACGGCGATGGCGAGAACCGCGGTTATCGCAAGGACTTCCGCAGGGACGGCGATTCCCGTGGCGGCTACCGCAAGGATCGCGATTTCCATAAGGATGGCGAGCGTCGCGGAGGCTATCGCAAGGACCGTGACTTCCGCAAGGACCGCGACTTCCATAAGGATCGCGACTTCCATAAGGATCGCGACTTCCATCGTGATGGTGATGGCGAGAAGCGCGAGTTCCGTAAGGATCGCGATTTCCACAAGGACGGCGAGCGTCGCGGAGGCTACCGCGATAATCGTGGCGGCAAGGGCGGCTTCGGCAAGGGCCCGCGCCGTGACGGCGAGCATGGGGGCAATCCGCGCTACCGCCGCGATGACGACCGCCGCAATAATCGCCGCAACGACGAGCATGGCGAGCGTCGCCAGTTCTCCGACGACGAGAAGCGCGAATATCGCGAGCATAAGCGCACCGAATACATGAGCCGTCCGCGCCGCAACTCCGACGGCACGATGAGCTTCCCCTCCCAGAATCCGTATACCGCGCGTCGCCCAGACGAGCCGGTGATGCCGAAGGGCCTTGAATGGTCCATGCTTTCCTCCGACGAGAAGGAACGTCTGCGTGGCCTGGCGAAGGAGCATGCGGAGAACACCGGTCTGCATATTCTTGCGGCCTACGCGCTTATCGACGATGATCCCAAGGCGGCCATGGAGCATGCCAAGTGGGTTGCCCGTCAGGCATCCCGCATCGATTTCGCTCGCGAGACGCTGGCATTTGCCGCGTACCGTACCGGCGACTACAAGCTTGCGTTGCGTGAGTTCCGCACCGCCTTCCGTATGAACGGCTTCGCGGACTATCTGCCGTTCATGGCCGATTGCGAGCGTGGCCTGGGCAATCCAAAGAAGGCCATCGAACTGGCGTTGAGCGACGATGCCAAGCTGCTGCGCGGCGAGCCCAAGGCCGAGATGTTCCTGGTATACGCGGGCGCCTTGGGCGATCTGGAGCAGTGGGATAAGGCCATTGCCGTCGTGCATACGCTGGCGCGTTCCAAGGGGCTGTCCGGCGCCTACCGCATGCGCGCCCTGCAGGCCGAGCAGCTCTTCCTGGAGGAGTCCGGCCAGAGCGATAAGGCCGAGTCGTTGGAAGGCATGATCGAGAAGCTTGAGGATCAGTACGCGGACTTCGATATCGACGAGGATTCCGACGATGTGGTAATCGATCATGACCTGGCGTATATCACCAACGGCGATGACGAGGAAGTGCTCGACAAGCTCGGCATCGACCCCTCCGAAGCACAGTTCGCCCCCGAACCCGAACCGGAAGAGGACGAGACCGAGCTGCCTGCGGACGAGGCCAAGGAAGGCGCGGAATCCGATGAGGAACCCGAGCAGGAGGCTGAACAAGCCGACGTCGAAGCCGAGCAGGACGATGATTCCGAGGCCGAGGAGTCCAAGGATTCCGACGATTCCAATTCCGAGGAATCCGAACAGGCCCAAGCCGGGGACGCCGACGAGGAGTCGACCGAAAAGTGAGCAAAACCCGTTTTCTTCAGGGAAGCGAACGCACTCTGGCCGAGCGGTACCATCTGGCACTGCTCGACCTTGATGGCGTCGTCTACCGTGGCAAGAACGCTGTGGACCATGCCGCCGATTCCATCCAGCAGGCCGAGCAGGCAGGCATGATGATCGAATACACGACGAACAACTCGTCGCGTTTCCAGCGCATCGTCGCCGATCAGCTTATCGGCTTCGGGCTGAAGGTCGAACCATGGCAGGTCATCACCTCATCAGTGGTCGCCGCCCGCATGGTCGCCAAGGCCGTTCCGGCCGGATCGCGCGTACTGGTGCTGGGCGCCGAACATCTGCGCGAGGAGGTCGAACGCGCAGGACTCGTCATCACCGATGACCCGACCAGCAAGCCGGCTGCCGTCATCCAAGGCTGGTACCCGGACATGACCTGGCAGATGATGGCGAACGTCGCATTCGCCGTGGAAGCGGGAGCCACGTATTTCGTGACCAATCGCGATCTGACCATTCCGCGCGAACTGGGCATCGCGCCCGGCTGTGGCTCCATGATCCAGGCCGTGATCACCGCCACCGGCGTCGAACCGGTCGCGTCCGCAGGCAAGCCCGAATCGTACATGTACGACGAAGCGCGTGAGCTGAACGCCTCGGAAGGCAACGACATGGTGTCCAAAGAGGAGTCCATTGCGGTGGGCGATCGTCTGGACACCGATATCGAGGCCGGCAACCGTGGCGGCTACGATTCGCTCGCCGTACTGACCGGTGTGACCAACCCGCGCGAGCTCATGCTCGCCCCGGCGCATCTGCGCCCGACCTATGTGGCGAAGGATCTGCGTGGGTTGAACGAGACCATGCCGCTGCCGACCAGCATCGGCAACGGGTGCTGGGTGTGCGGCAATGCCCGTGCCGCCTACGACAAGGTGGACAATGCGATTCGTGTCGGCGATCCCGCATCCATCAATGCACTGCGTGCGGCGATCTGTCTCGCCTGGCAGCTGCAGGACAACGGCACGGACATGACCTCTGTCGCTCTGCCTGAATTTACGCTATGAGCGAACAGATCAGCGGCAATGAGATCGACCTTGAGGCCGTAGGCGACGATATCGTCGACATGCCCGACCGTCTGGATCTGCTTCTGGTGGAGGCCGGAGTGGTAGGGACGCGTACCAAGGCGCAGAAACTCATCAAGGCCGGCAAGGTCACGGTGAACGGCGAGACGGTGACCAAGCCGGCATACGCCGTGGGCGCGTTGGGACATGCCCGTATCCGCGTGGACAAGGGCGAGGATTATGTGTCCCGTGGCGCCTACAAGCTCGTCGGAGCGTTCGAGGCGTTCCACGAGCAGGGACTAGCGGAACCGAAGGGTCTGCAATGTCTTGACATCGGCGCCTCCACCGGAGGCTTCTGCGACGTGCTGCTGCGTAGGGGAGCAGGCCGTGTCATCGCCTTGGATGTCGGCCACGGCCAGCTTGATCCGCGCATTGCCACAGATCCGCGCATCATCGAAATGAGCGGCGTGAACATTCGGGACGTGTTCGCGGACGATCTGCCGTTCAGGCCGCAGATGATCGTCTCCGACGTGTCGTTCATCTCCCTGACCTACGTGATTCCCGTTATCGCGCGTATTGCGGCACCTGGAGCCGCCGTGGTGCTGCTGGTGAAACCGCAGTTCGAGGTCGGCCGCGATGGGCTCGGCAAGAACGGGATCGTGGAAAGCGAGGAGTTGCGGCGCAAGGCTCTGCACGATGTTATGGACTGCGCCAGGCGTGAAGGGCTGAACGTGGTGGCCACCGCGCCATCGCCGATCGAAGGCACGCATGGCAACGCCGAATGGCTGTTGTATGCCCGTACCGCGCAGGCGTGACGCCTCCTGTCAGGGGCGTGTACGGCCGTGACAGGCTTGCGACCATAACGAAGGCCGGTTCCACGAGGAGCATTGTGGAACCGGCCTTCGTGATATATGGATTCAGAGCATTGCGTCAGGATGCCAGGAACTTGTCGATCTGGCTCTGTCTGCCGGCGATGATGAGTTCGTCGTTGCGGCGCATTACCGTATCGTTTTCGCCATACTGGAATTCACGGCCCGGCGATTTCACACCGACCACCACAATGCCGTACTTGTCGTGGATTTCGGCTTCCGCGATCGTCTTGCCCGCCAGACGTTGCGGCGTATGCACCTTCACTACCGTGTGCATGCCTTCGATCTCGATGTAATCCAGGTAGTTGCCCGACACCAGATGCCCGATACGCTTGCCGGCGTCGCTTTCGGCATTGATGACGTGGCGTGCGCCGATACGGCGCAGAATACGCGCATGCTGAATCGAGACGGACTTCGCCCACAGGTCGGTGATACCGGCGTCCAGCAGGTTGCCAGCCGCGATCACGGAAGCTTCGATGCTGTCACCGATCGCCACCACCGCGGTATCGAATTGCGAGGCGTCGATGCGTTCGATCGCCATCACATCGGTCATATCCGCTTGCACCACCGGGATCTGCGACGACCAGCGTGCCACGATCTCCGGGTCCTTGTCGACGGCGAGCACATCCTGCTCCATCTCGTTGAGCGTGGAGGCCACGGAACTGCCGAATCTGCCCAGTCCGACGACGAGTACGCTTTTGGTGCCCTTCTTACGTGCCATATGTGCTCCTTGAATGTGTTGCAGCCCCAAGTGTACGCCGAACCGGCATGCCGTGGGCTATCGTCGGCCATGCGGATGCCATGGCGGCCCTTGCCCGGCCGACATGAATGGGAAATCAGCCGACGATGACGTTCTCCTGCGGGTATCGGATCGGTTCCGGCGCCAGCGGGCGGCTGATGGAATAGGCGATGGTCATGGGGCCGAGTCTGCCGATGATCATCGTGGCGGCGAGAATGAATTGCGAGGCCGGATTGCCCGCGCTGACCACGCCCACGGAGTAGCCGCCAAGGCTGAACGCCGAGCATGTCTCGAATACCGCATCGCCCAGCGAACAATCGGTGACGAACATCAGCGCCATCGAAGCAATCGCCACCAGGGACAGACAGGATGTGGTGACGGAAATGGCGGTCATCTGAATCCTGCGGGGAATGCGCCTGCGGAATACGGTGACATCACGATGCCCGGTGAATGCCGCGCCGCAGATCAGCATGATCACCGCGAAGGTGGTCACTCGGATGCCGCCTCCCGTCGATGAGGATCCTGCGCCGATGAACATGATGATGCTCATGAACAGCTTGCTTTCGGAGCTCACGCCCGGCACCCAGGAGATGTCGAAACCCGCGGAGCGGGGCATTACGGCGGCCACCATGGCTCTACGGAACTTCAACGACAGATCGTCGTCGGGGAACAGGTTGACGTTATGCCATTCGACGATAAGGAACCACACCAGCGAGGCGGCCACCAGAATCGCGGTGGTGACCAACGTGAGTTTGGTGTGCAGCGACCAATGCCTGGGACTTTGACGTTTGCGCGCGCACTGCACCACGTTCAGCACCACGGGGAAGCCGAGCGTGCCGATGAATGCGCTGATGAGGATCGGCAGGCCCACACCCCAGTTGGATACGTACAGACCCGAGGTGTCGGGGGTGAAGCCGGTGTTGTTGTATGCGGAAACGGCGTAGAAGATCGCCTGCCACAGGGTGCGGCCGGCGTCGTTCTCGTTGTTGACGCGGAGCAGTTCGGGCAGCAACAGGGTGAAGGTCAGTGCCTCGGTGATGGCCGTGATGGTAAGCACCACGGTGATGACGCTTTTGATCTCGGAAAGCTTGTTCGTGCCGAGTTCGTTGGCGGTGAGCATGCGCTGCGACACCCTGAGCCGACGGCTGATGCCGAGCGCCACGATCGAAGCGAAGGTCATGACGCCGAGACCGCCGAGCTGGATGGAGAACAGGATCACGATCTGCCCGAAGAACGACCAGTAGGTGTTGGTGTTCACGACCTGGATGCCGCAGGTGGACAATGCCGATACGGCGGTGAAGAAGGCGACGGGGAAGCTGGTGATCTCACCGGTCTGCGTGGCGAACGGCAGCAGCAGCAGCGCTGTGGCGATCACGATAAGGGCCATGAAGTACATGATGGACAGTCGCCCGGGATGGCTGAACAGGTGGTCGGTGAGACTGACCCTGCGTATGCGCCTGGCCGGCGAGCTGCTTTTGGACTTGTCCGTGCGAAGCCTCGACAGAGTGATCTTGAAGCGATGCTCCGCCTCAACGGGTTCATCAAGGTCACGTGCCACAGAACCCTCCTAACGTTTCGCATACATGATCTTCCGCCGTATGACATTCTAGTCCGGCGGCGGTCGGGCCGCTCACACGGTGACGAGACAAGACCTGGCGGTTTGAACAAACGATTAGGATAGTGCATAGTGTGACCGAATGCGCTGATATAGGCGGCAAACGGATATCGAACGGATACCGAACAGGTATCGAACGGATGGAGAGCATCGTATGGCAAGACGCAATGCTGTGGTGGTGACGCATAGTCGGTTGCGGCAAAGCGGCACGGTGGTCGGCGAGGCCGTGGGCCAACTGCAGTCGGCCGGATTCAAGGTCACGATCATCGATAACGTCGACCCGCCGGCATTCGGCACGCCATCCCAGCGCGTGAACGACGACACCGAAATCGTGGTCGTGCTTGGCGGCGACGGCACGATTCTGCGCGCAGCCGAACTGGTGCATTGCTCGGAAGTGCCGATTCTCGGCGTGAATCTGGGGCATGTGGGCTTTCTGGCCGAATTTGAAAGCTTCCAGATGAGCGACGCGATCCGCCGTGTCGCCGATCACGACTATCTGATCGACGAGCGCATGATCGCCCACGTGGACGTGTGGTTGCCGGGCGCCAGCGAGCCGATCGAGGACTGGGCCTTGAACGACATCACGTTGGAACGCGAGACACGCGGCAAGATGGTGGAGCTGTCCATCCGTGTGGACGATGTGGAGATGAGCTCCTTCGGCGCGGACGGCGTGATCGTATCCACGCCCACCGGTTCCACCGCCTACGCCTTCTCGGCAGGCGGACCGATCATCTGGCCCAACGTGCAGGCGTTGCAATTAACGCCTCTGGCCGCGCATGCACTGTTCGCCCGCCCGCTGATCATCGGCGCGGATTCCACGTTCACCCTCGATATTCTCGACAGTTCCGTCTCCGACGGGTGGATTTGCTGCGATGGCCGTCGCCAGCGCTCGCTGCCCAAAGGCACACGTGTCGAAGTCAGAGCCTCCCACGACACCCTGCGATTGGCGCGGCTCTCCGGCGTGCCATTCACCAACCGGCTGGTCAGCAAATTCGATCTTCCGGTGGTCGGCTGGCGCGAACACGCGAATCGCAGCAGGTCGGCGCACGGTGAAGCGACGGCCAATGATGGCCAACACGGTGGGCAGAACGGTTGCGACACTGCGAACGCCAGGAGGAATGGCCGCTGATGCTGGAAGAGCTTTCCGTACGTAACCTCGGGCCAATCCGTGACGCGCAGATTGCGCCGGCACCCGGATTCACGGCCATAACCGGCGAAACCGGTGCGGGAAAGTCCATGCTGCTCTCTGCCATACGGCTGATTTCCGGTGGCGCGGCATCCGGGTCGCGCGTGTCGGCAGGGGCAGGCGAAGCGTGGGCGCAAGGCGTGTTCTGCGTGCCCGGCGACTCCGATATCTCCGGCGTCTCCGGCACCGCGAACGCCGTAGGGACGCTTAGTCCCGCCGGCAAGGCCGTGCAGTATGCCGAGGAGGCCGGCGTCACACCGGAAGACGGCGAACTGTTCCTCTCCCGCGTCGTGCCGGCATCGGGGCGTTCGCGTGCCGTACTCGGCGGCAAGACCGTGCCACGCTCCGTATTGGAAAGCGTGGCAGGAGAGCTCATCACCGTGCATGGGCAAAGCGAACAGCTGCGTATCGCATCCGCGGCCAAACAACGTGAATTCCTCGACATGGCCGCCGGCGACGATGTCCAGCTGGCCGCATACCGCCATGCGTGGGATGAGCTGACCGCCATGGACGAGCGTCTGGTGAAACTGCGCTCGCAGGAGGCCTCCGCACGCCAGCAGGCCGATTATCTGCGCGAATCCATCGCACGCATCAACCAGATCGACCCACAGCCGGGCGAGGATGCCGAATTGAAGGAACGTCGCGATCGCATCGAGAACGCCGCTGCGATCAGCCAGGGCGTATCATCCGCATTGGCAGTGCTGGACGCCTCGCAGATGAGCGAAGGATCGGATGCGGCCTCGGCCGTCGATTTGGTGAACCGCGCGGCACAGGCATTGCACGGCATCCAGGTCGGCGGCGTGTTCGCCGAGCAGGCGTCGCGATTGGAATCCATTGCGGCCGATCTTGCCGACGTGGTGTTCGCGCTTGTCCAGGAGCTGGACGGTGAGGGTAGCGTAGAGGATCTGGATCGGCTTAACGGGCGCATCCACGAACTGAATGAGCTGATGCGCCGGTGGGGGCCGGAATTGTCCGATGTGATCGCATGGCGCGACAAAGCCGTTTTCGAAGTCGAGGATCTGGATGCTTCCCCCGAGAAGGTGGCGCAGTTGGAATCCGAACGTGAACAGCTCTACCAACGGGCTGTCCATGCGGCCGAAGCATTGCATGAGGTGCGGGTGCAGGCCGCGGGCGATCTGGGGGTGCATGTCAGCGAGGAACTTGGATCGTTGGCTATGGGCGGCGCCTCGTTGCGTATTCGCGTGACTGAACATGATGGCGGCGACAGCCCCACAGGTTCGCTCGGACCCTATGGCGGCGACGACATCGAATTCCTGTTCACGCCGTTTCCCGGCTCGCCCGAACTGCCGATGGGCAAAAGCGCGTCCGGCGGTGAGCTCAGCCGTTTGATGCTCGCCCTGGAGCTTGTCGCCGCCGAACAACGTGGCAGCGCCGAAGGCATGACGTTCATCTTCGACGAAGTCGACGCCGGTGTGGGAGGCAAGGCGGCAGTGGAGCTCGGTCACCGACTGGCCCGTCTCGCCGAAAGCGCGCAGGTGATCGTCGTAACACATCTGCCGCAGGTCGCCTCCTGGGCGGACAAGCAGTTCGTGGTCGCCAAAACGCAGCAGACGGATGGCGGCATGACCGAAACCATCGTCACCGAGGTGACCGGCGAGGCACGTACCGGTGAGATCGCACGCATGCTATCCGGTAATGCCACCGAAACGTCCCTTGAGCACGCCAGGGAGCTTCTGGCCGAATCCACGCTTTGAGCCATGCGGAGGCATCGAATCGCCAATAATCCGCACGGCTCGACCCCGAACGCACGAATCCGCCGACCAGATCGGTCATCAGCAGGCAGGTACACATGACCAACATCTCCTCAACCATTGCCCCCGCATCGGGCAGCGCTCCGGCCACCCACTCGTCCAGCCCCATGCCGAAGGCGGCGATCTTCGATCTTGACGGCACACTGCTCGACTCCATGGGCGTATGGGATCAGATCGACATGGACTTCCTCGCCAGACGAGGCTTCGAGGTGCCAGCCGATTACGTGCCCACCATCAGCGCCATGCCGTTCGAACAGGTCGCGGCGTACACCATCGAGCGCTTCCACCTGAACGAGACCCCCGAAGCGGTGATGGCCGAATGGGACGATATGGCGCACGAGGCGTACGCCACCATGGTCGAAGCCAAGCCGGGCGCTGTGGAATACCTCACCTATCTGCACGATGCCGGCGTGAAACTGGGTGTGGCGACATCGCTGACCCCGTCGCTGCGTGAACCTGCCATGAAGCATGTGGGCATCTTCGACTTCTTCACCACCATCACCTCGGTGGATGACGTACACGGCATAGGCAAGGACCAGCCGGACGTATATCTGCTCGCGGCATCCAGACTGGGTGCCGAACCATGCGAATGCATGGTGTTCGAAGACATTCTGCCGGGCATTCGATCGGCGAAATCCGTGGGCATGCGCGTGTGGGCCATGCACGACGACTCGTCGGACGCGGATTGGGCGCGTATCTGCGCACTGGCGGACGGTGTGATGTTCGACTTCCACGACGCACCTCGTTTCCTATAACGCGCATGCGCAGCGCGCGGTGGCGCAGCCAGTCGGCGCATATTGCAACGCGCACGCGGGTTGAGAAAGGCATACAGCCTGACCCTTAGAACCTGATGGTTAATACCAGCGTAGGGAGGCAACACCTTGGCAAGCATGGCATCCGATACCCGTCCATACGATTTCGCATTCGATAGCGGCTTCGATCCCGCCAGAGGGATCCGTCTCGACAGGAACGGTTTGCCTTCTACCTGTTGCAGGACTACCGTTATCTCGCCGATTACGCTAAAGTGCACGCACTGGCATTGACCAAGACCCGCGACCCCGAGGTCATGCGTTTCATGGCCGATGTGCAGAACACCATCTTCAACGTGGAATCCTCCGTGCATCGCACATACATGGCCGGATTCGGCGTGAGCGAAAACGAAATGAACAATGCGCGCCAATCCGCATTCGCCCGCGCCTACACGTCCAACATCCTTGCGATCGCCTATGGCGGCGACCTGCTGGACATTCTCGTGGCCGTGCTGCCATGCGCCTGGGTGTATGCGGATTACGGCCAGCGACTCGCCAGGGAGTTCGCCGATACGCTGGAATCCAACCCGTTCCGCAGCTGGATCGACATGTACAAGACCGAGGAGTTCTGGAGCAGCTCCGTGTGGCTGATCGAACATATCGAACACATGGTCCAGGGATTAGGCGAAAACCGTTTGCACGAGCTTGAAGAGATCTTCTGCAACGGCGTGCAGAACGAATACATGTTCTGGTCGAGCGCCTACGACATGCAGTATTCCTGGAAGCCGCAGTGGGACGAGGCCCGCTGAGACTGGCGTTTGTGATTGTTGGGGCGCTGCGTCTCATTTTCATGTACCCGCAGCATTCCATGCCGTTTCGCGACGCGACGGAATCGCTGTACCGGGATAGGGAAGACTCGACGCTCGTACGTTGATGGTCAGAACCGCAACCGCATCTGATGCCATACGACGTTGCCATGCGTGGATTCGGATATGCCCTCGTCCACATACCCCAAACGCGCATAGAAGCTGACAAGCCGATCCTTGCACGTCAACACCAGTCCTGCGCGTCCGGTCTGCCGTGCGTCTTCGATCACCCGCCGCATCAACGCGCTGGCATAACCGCAATGCCGGTATTCGGGTGCGGTGTCCACGCCGAAGACCATCTGCCAGGCGCCATGCGGATCATGCTGGGCGGCATCTGCGTACATATCGTCGCTCAGATCGGGGGAGTCGGTGACGAATCCATTGATGAACGCAACCAGTCGCCCGTCAACGGTGGCGGCGCGTGCAGCCGTTGCCTTGGCATCGTCAGCTGCGTCGTCGATCATCAGCCAGAAGCAATCGGGGTACACCATCAGACGTTCGCGCAACGCATCGGCGCTCGCAGCCTCGGCGGCGGGAAAACAGGCGGCTTCGACCGCCGCGATTGCCGGCAGATCGTTCAAGGTGGCATGGCGGATCAGCATGCTGATGGCCTTTCATATCGATGATTTTCAACTGATGATTGTCCGTTGACGGCGCAAGCCGGCGAATGGTCGAGTAATGGTGGGATGAGCGATGATCAACGGCACGGCGTCGCCCTGTCGGTTCAGCCGCGTTTCGACCCCTGCCGGCTGATGCCACCCTTATGCCCGGTCGCCTTGAACGGCATCGCCGACCTGCCGTGCACGCCGGATGCCGCGTTCCTGCCGAAACCGCCCGGCTGTCGGCGCAGTCGTATCGTCGATGGATCGGGCCAGTTCTTCTTTGCATTCGTCATGCGATCGATGCTAGTCGTTGGGGTGTCTTCAAGTGCCGAAACGTCCGGCGGCACTATGGGCGTCGCACGCGAGCGGGCATACCAGCGGGAACGCCAAGGCAACCGCTGCGCGCCTATCCGCGCCCGTGGATCATATGTGCAAAGCTCACGTAGACGATCCACGCAAGTGGAATCGTGACCATGAACACCGGGTAGAACCATGCGATCGGCAGGTGTCCATAGAATACGCCGGCCAGCATCGGACCCAACGCCATGCCCAGATCGATGCCCATGTAATATGTGCTGTTCGCCATGCCGCTGCGTTCCCGTCCGGCGATCACCACGGCCTGCGCCTGCGTCACCGAACTGAGCAGGCCATAGCTGCCGGCCATGCCGATGCCCGCGCCCAGCAGGTACCAGTCGTTCGTCATGCCGGTCAGAAACGCCAGCGCGCCCAGCATCATGATCGAGCATACGATCAGCCAGAACCGGAAGCCCTTGCTGTCGAACAGGTCCTTCAACGTCAGGCGCAGGATGAGCAGCGCTACTGCGTAGTATACGAAGAACAGGTCGGAGGAGGCGGCAAGATGCCGCGCGGCGATGTAGTCGACGAGGAACGACTGGTTCGCGAAATAGGGGATGGCGAACATCATGAACACCACGACCAGCGGAATCGCACGCGGCTCAACCAGACTGCTCAAACGCAAACGATGTGATGCGTGCGGTGTCTTCCGCGGTGCCATGGCCGAGCTCGGTTCCCCGTCTGGAGCGTTCGTCCTTCTTCTTGCCGGTGCGCCGCCGTTGCGAACCAGCATCACCACGATCAGCGTGAGCACGTTCATCACCAATGATGCGATGAACGTCAGATGATAGCCGACCAGCTGATGCAGACGTATGCCGAGCGCCGGGCCGACCGCAATGGCCAGCGCGTTCACAATGCCGTACAGTCCCATGCCCGCGCCCATATGGCGGATAGGCAGCAGCAGCGACACCCATGTCGCCAGGCATACCGAGCCGCAGGCGAAGCCAAGCCCGTTGACGATGCGTGCGGCGATGAGCATGCCGGTGGAATCCGCCCAGCAGTACAGGATTCCGGCCACGATGTACAGCGTGGTGCCGGTCGCCACCAGCAGCCGTTTGCTCACCAGATCCGACAGATTGCCGGCGATCGGTCTGCAGAACAACGATACGAAGCTCATCACGCCGGCGATGACGCCCATCAGCGCGCCGGTTGCACCCAGGGTCTCGCCATACCCGGCGACGATCGGCGTGATGGTCATATTGCTTGCCATGAAGAAGAAGGTCGCCAGCATGACCAGCGCCACGTCACGGGTGATGAGTCGGTCCTTCGGTGCCTTGCCTGGTGATTTGCCGTTGCCGTGATTGTCCGCTGGGATTGTCTGTTGCGTGGGTGTTGCCATGATTGTACGGGTTGCCTCCGGGAACGTACTGTATATGCCGACCGGGAACAATAGAAAATCGGCCGCCCGTATTACGCGGGTGGCCGATGTGTGGATTATGCCGGTATGACGGTGATGTGCTGTGGGATCACAGCGTCTTGGCCGCGTGCTCCACGAAGTCCTCCATACCGTCGACCTCCACCACGTTGTCGAATCGCACGTCGGCGTTCTCCAGGCCGCGCAGTGCGGCGGGGGCGGTGGTGCCGGTCGCCTCGGCAAGCACGTCCATGCATGCGAAGTCGGTGCCGGTGGCGTCGAGGCCCAGGGACTCGTTCACCACGCGCGGGAACTTGTAGGGGCTTGCGGTGGCGAGCAGTACGCGCGGGGTCAGCGGGTCGCGCGGCATCTGCTGCATGACGAAGTAGCCGCAGGCGGTGTGCGGGTCGATCACGTAATGGTTCTTGTTCCAGCAGTCGGCGATCATTTCGCGCACCTGGTTCTCATCGGCCCAGCCGGTGCCGAAGATCTGACGGATCTTGGCGAGCATGCCGCTCGGGATCTCGTAGGCTCCCCACTGCTTGAGGTCGTTCATCAGCATGGAGATGAGGCGAGTGTCCTTGTCGGACATGTAGTACAGCATGCGTTCCAGGTTGGAGGAGACCAGAATGTCCATCGACGGGCTGGTGGTCTGGAAGAACGGGCGCTGACGGTTGTAGGTGCCGGTGGTCAGGAAGTCGAACAGTACGTTGTTCTTGTCGGATGCGACGACTAGATGCTTGACCGGCAGGCCGAGCAGTTTGGCGTAGTAGCCGGCGAGAATGTCGCCGAAGTTGCCGGTCGGCACCACGAACTCGACTTCGTCGCCCACGTTGATGACCTGCTGCTCGAGCAGCTGCGCGTAGGCGGAGAAGTAGTACACGACCTGCGGCACCAGACGGCCCACGTTGATGGAGTTCGCGGAGGACAGCACCACGTGGGAGTCCTTCGCCAGGCGTGCGGCGAGCTTCTTGTCGCCGAAGATGCGCTTGACCGCGGACTGGGCGTCGTCGAAGTTGCCTTTGACCGCGCACACGTTCACGTTGGAACCGGCCTGCGTGGTCATCTGCAGTTCCTGCACCTGGCTGACCTTGCCTTCGGGGTAGAAGACGGTGATGCCGGTGCCGGCCGCATCCGCAAATCCTGCGAGGGCGGCCTTGCCGGTGTCTCCGGATGTGGCGGTGACGATCATGATCTTCTCGTTGTCGTCGCCGTCGGCCGGGGTGGTGCGTGCCATGAAGCGGGGGAGGATCTGGAGCGCGACATCCTTGAATGCGGAGGTCGGGCCGTTGAACAGTTCCATCACGTAGTCGTTGCCAAGCGGCTTGACCGGGGTGATCTTCTCATCGGCCCACTGTTCGCCGTATGCTTCGGCGATGCACTGGGCAAGCTCCTCTTCGGTGAAGTCGGGCAGCAATGCGCCGAGTACGCGCTGGGCGATGGCCTGGTAGGACATGCCGGCAAGATCGTCGATGGAGACCTTGGTTTCGCCGAGCTGATCGGAGACGAACAGACCGCCGTCGTCGGCGAGTCCGAGGCGAATGGCCTGCTTGGAAGTGAGTGAATCGGTGGTGCTTCGTGTGGAATGGAACGTGGTCACAATAATCCTTACGGTTAAGAATCTTTGACGTTGAGGTTCAACAGCCGTAAGTTTACCGACAGCCGTAGGCAGCGCGGGCCCGTTGTCCATTTTCCGCATGCCTGTGGTGTGCTCCTGTGGCCGGGGTCTGAGCCGCCTGCCATTGTTGCGCGTGGCATGGGGTAGGCTGGGACGCATGGAATTCCCAGAGATTTTCGATCAGGTATGCGCGCGCGCCGATGCCGCGGCCAAAGCGCAGTCCACACTTGCCCGCGCCACCACCGACGCGAAGAATGCCGTTCTGCTCGCCATCGCCGACGCGCTCGACGCCAATGCGGAAGTCATCGCCGAGGCCAATGCCGCGGATATGCGCCAATCTCGTGTCGACGGCATGGACGAGGGCAAGCTTGACCGTCTGCGATTCGACGTGGATCGCGTGAAGGCCGCTGCGGGAGGCGTGCGTCATGTCGCGTCCCTGCCTGATCCTGTCGGCCAGATCGTGCGCGGTTATACGCTGCCCAATGGCATGCGCCTGACGCAGACCAGAGTGCCTATCGGCGTGATCGGCATGATCTATGAGGCTCGTCCGAACGTCACCGTGGACGTGGCGAGCCTGTGCCTGAAGTCCGGCAATGCGGTCATGCTGCGTGGCGGTCACGCCGCGGAGAGGACCAATGCCGCCACGCTTGGCGTGATCGGCGAGGTGTTGCAGACTCACGGGTTCGACAGCGCGCTGGTGCAGTCCGTGGACGATTTCGGGCGTGATGGCGCGACGACCATGATGCAGGCCCGCGGGCATATCGATCTGCTGGTGCCGCGAGGCGGGCGTGGACTGATCCAGGCGGTTGTCGCCAATTCCAAGGTTCCGGTTATCGAAACGGGCGCTGGCAATGTGCATATCTACATGGATCGTGCGGGCGACCCGGCCAAGGCCATTCCGATCATCATCAACGCCAAGACCCAGCGTATCGGCGTGTGCAATGCCGCGGAGAAGCTTATCGTGCATGCGGAGGCGGCGGAACGTTTCCTGCCGCTCGCAGCCGCGGCGCTGATGGAAGCCGGCGTCGAACTGCATGCCGACGAACGCGCCTATGCGATCATCGATGCCATGCCGGATCATGATCCGCAGCTGCTGAAGCACGCCACCGACGAGGATTGGGACACCGAATATCTCGCCTTGACCATGGGCGTCAAGATCGTTGATTCGCTTGATGAGGCGATCGAGCATATCAACAGGCATTCCACCGGTCATACCGAGTCGATTGTCTCCGAGGATTATGCGGCCATCGAGGAGTTCACGGAGCGTATCGATTCCGCGGTGGTAATGGTGAACGCCTCCACGCGCTTCACCGACGGCGGCGTGTTCGGCTTTGGTGCCGAGCTGGGCATTTCCACGCAGAAAATGCATGCCAGAGGCCCGATGGGTCTTGCGGAGATGACCACTACGAAATGGATTGGCTATGGGCAAGGACAGGTGCGCGCATGAGCGAGACAAGCAAGTCGAATGAATTGAACGCATTGAATGAGATCGAGCGGAACAGGCCGGGTGCCAAGGCCTCCGACGGCTGCATGAGCACGCCTATCGAGCAGCTGCGCCCCGATATGGATTTGAGCAATCCGCGCTGTGTCATGAAAATCGCCTCGGAACGGCTGAGCATCGTCCGCTACGTGTTCCTGGTGCAGATCGAGGACGGCATCGCCACGGCGGCTCAGCGTGCGTCGCTCGAATATGCCGACGCCGTGCTGATCGGCTGGCCTGAGGAGGATGCCGAAGGCATCGTCGATCTGGACGATGAGCAGTTCGCCATGGTGCGCAAGCATATGGAGCTCATGGAGGAGCACATCGCCAAGTTCGCCGCGTTCGAACGTGCGGGCGACGTGGACAATATGACCGACACCCTCATTCGCATCACCGAGCGTGTCGCCGAGGTGCGTCGCATGTATCAGCCTGATTTCCCGCTGCCCACGTTCGCGGAGATCCGTCGCGTGGTGCAGGACGAATGGGATGAGGATATGGGCAAGATCGATCCGAAGGACGGCAGTCCGACCGCCGAGGAGATCGAGCGTGAACGTGACGATCAGGATCGCGAGGAGCGGCAGGGGGAACGTGCATGACGCCCCCATCTGATGAGCGTCGCATGTCCGATTTGTCGGAGGAGGCGATCGAGGTCGGCGCCGCGACCGCCGTGGTTACTTCGGGCAATGCCCGCCGTTCGGCTCGTGGCAACTGGCATGTGCGGCCGCGCGTCGGCATTATGGGCGGCACGTTCGATCCGATTCATAATGGGCATTTGGTGGCGGCTTCCGAAGTGGCGTGGGTCTACGATCTGGACGAGGTGATCTTCGTGCCGACCGGGCGCCCGGTGTTCAAGCTCGACAAGAACGTCACCAACGCCGAAGACCGGTATCTGATGACGGTGATCGCCACGGCCTCCAATCCGAAGTTCACCGTGTCCCGTGTCGACATCGACCGCCCGGGCATCACCTACACCATCGATACGTTGCGCGATCTGCGGGCGCAGCATCCGGACGCGGAGTTGTTCTTTATTACCGGCGCGGACGCGGTCGCGGAGATCATGCAGTGGAAGGATGCCGACCGCATGTGGGATCTTGCCCATTTCGTGGCCGTCACACGTCCGGGGTATTCCTCTCCGGCAGGCGTCAAATTGCCGGAGGGCAAGGTCGACACGTTGGAGATTCCGGCGTTGGCGATCAGCTCGACCGACGTGCGCAGGCGTGCCCGGCACAGCGAGCCCGTCTGGTATCTGGTTCCGGACGGTGTGGTGCAGTACATCGGCAAGCACGGCTTGTACCGCGAGTAAGCCGGTTCCTCGCATAATGATTCGTGGCGTGCCGCAACGGTTCACGACAATATGCGATCCCATGTGTCGTGATTCAGCATGAATCCTGCCGAGGCTCGGTTGCGGCTAGTGGGCCAGGCTCATCTGATATTTCAGCGTCAGCACGCGTTCGGCGCTGCGTGTCACCTTGGCGGCGAACGCGGCGTCGGTTGTGGCCTTAGCGTTCAGACCGTCGAGAATCGGTGTGGCATAGTCCGCCGCTCCGATGCAGGCGAGGTCGCCGCCAGCCTCCACCAGTCGCACGCCCAACTGGTCGGGGGAAATACCTCCCAATGCCGCGGCGGACAGCGAGTCCGAGGTCACCACGCCCTGATATCCCTGCCGGGCACGCAGATAGCCGTCGATGATCGTGGGGGAGAATGCGGCCGGGGCGCTTGCGTCAATGGCCTGATAGGTGGCGAGTGACATCATCACCATGGCCGGTTGCGTGTCGGCGATCACCGTGCCGAACGCGTTGACCACGTCACCGTCCAGCACGGTGGTGGTGTCGAGGATCCCGTCCGCGGTGAAATCGGTATTGCCCGTCACCGAGCCGAGACTGGGATAGTGTTTGATCGAGGTCGCCACGCCGGAATCCCGCATGCCCAGCACGAAGGCGCTGGCATGTGCGGCATTGCCCGCGGCGTCCAGCCCGAAGTCGCGGTTCAGCGCGCCGATTGGCGCGTTCGATGCGCGTGGCACGGTTACGGTGCCGACCACCGGTGCCAGGTCGACGTTGATGCCGGCCTGTGCCAATTGATTTCCCCAGACGGCCGCCGACTGGCGCAGCTGATCGGTGCTCATCCGTCCCTGCTCGACCGCACTGGGCATGGTGGAGAATCCGGCGCCTTGCAAGTGCTGGACCAGGCCGCCCTCCTGATCGGTGGTCATCAGCAGCTTGATATTCGCCGGCGCATAGGATTGCAGGGCGTCGGTGGCCTGCCGCACGCTGGCGATGCCGTTGTTCCAGTTGCCGATGATAAGCACCGAGCCTACATGCCTGTCACGGATCGTGCTTGCCAGGCTCGAAGGATCGGTTCCCGCGTTGAGGGGAGCCATGACCAGCTGCCCCACGCGCTCCTCCATGCTCATCGCCGCAACCGTGCGCTTCGCCTTGGCGGCAGGTGTTATGTCCGGTTGCGGAGCGGCCGACCGCCGTAACGTGTCGAGGTGCGATGCCGTCGTTGCCGATTGCGGGGAGCCTGCCGGGTTTGCGGTGTTGTGAACGCGCATCCATACCAGTCCGAGGGCCGCGATCGTGGCGATCATCGCGATGACGGTCAGCGCGGCGATGATGCGCAGAGCGCGTGTGATGCGTCGGTCGCGTGCGGTGGAGACGGTGGTCATGAATGGTCCCTCCTCAAGTGTTCTCATCCGAGAATACCCGAGGTGCCGGGCGTGCGGTGGTTCCGCGCTTGCATGTTCGCTGTGCCTGCACGGATGCGCGCCCGGCCTGCGCACGTATTGGTCGATGCGTTGATCGGCGTATCGATCGGTGGAATGCCTCGCGGATTTCAGTTCCCAGCGAACACCGGTCGCACTCTGCACCTATCTGTACTCTTGGAGACATGTCCTTCTTTGATATGTTCGGTATGTTCGATCCGGATTTCGATCCGCGCAATCCGAACCGTAACCGTAAAAACCCCAACTCCAATCCCAATGATGACCCGATCGTCGTCAATATCGAAACCGATGGCGACGATGCCGGTTCCGGTGCGCCGAACCAGCCGGGCTCCCGCAACAGCAGGCCCAATATGCCGCGTATCACACGCAAACCGGCCCAGTCGGGCGGGCAGGGGACGAAGATCCTCATCGGCGTGGTTCTCGCACTCGCCGTTATCGTCGGCTTGTTCTTCGGCTTGTCGCGTTTCATCACCGATCTGATGTGGTACGGCCAGCTCGGCTTCCAGTCGGTGGTGTGGACGCAGCTCGGCGTGAAGATCGGCCTGTGGGCCGCTTACGCGCTGGTGACCGCCATCGTGGGCTTCGTCGCGGCATGGCTCGCCATTCGCGCCCGCCCCGCCGCCGCGGACGGCTCCGGCGTCCGTGTGAACAATAATGTGGTCGAGATCACGCAGTCCTTCAGTTCGAAGCATGCCCGCCGCGTGGCCGTGGCGGTTTCCGCGGTGGTCGGCGTGGTGTTCGGCGCGCGGTTCAACGTCGATTGGTCGCAGGTGCTGCTCATGTTCAACGCGCAGCCGTTCGGCACCAAGGACCCCCAGTTCGGCATCGACAACGGCTTCTATGTCTTCATCCTGCCCGGCTTGAAGCTTATGGTGTCCGCACTGTCCACGCTGCTGCTGGTCGGCCTGGTGTTCTCTGTCGTGACCCATGTGATGATGGGCGCGGTGCGCATCACCATGCCGGTCAATGGCCGTGGCCTGTTCTCCATCACCAAGCGTGCCCGCCGTCAGATCGCCATCTGGCTGATGCTGAACATGTTCGGCTGGGCCGTGCAGATCGCCCTTGGCGTGTTCTCCAGCCTTACCGCCGAAGGTTCGCGCATCACCGGCGCAACCTACACCACGGTCAACGCCACCATTCCGGTCACGTTCATCGTGGCTATCCTGGTCGCCGTGCTTGGTGTGGTGCTCGGCGTTTGGCTTATGCGCTCGCATGCGCTGGAGGGCAATGCCCCGATCGGCGTACGCGCCTCCGCTGCGCTCAAGGCATGGCGTACTCCGGTGATCGCCATCGCCATCACGGTCGTCGTGTCCATGGTGCTGACCATCGTCTGGCCGGCGTTGCTGCAGCGTTTCCGTGTCAACCCGAATGCGCAGGAGATGGAATCCACCTACATCCAGCGCAATATCGACGCCACTCACGCCGCCTACGGCCTGAGCAAGCTCAAGACCGAGCAGTACAAGGCCACCACCACGGGTAAGCAGGGCGCGCTTCGTTCGGAAAACGAAACCACCGCGCAGATCCGACTGCTCGACCCGCAGGTCGTGTCCCCGACCTTCAAGCAGTTGCAGCAGTCCAAGCAGTATTACACGTTTGCCGATTCGCTTACCGTCGACAAGTACAACATCGACGGCACCAGCCAGGACACGGTGATCGCCGCCCGTGAGCTCAACCTGTCCGGCAACGACAACCGCAACTGGGTGAACGATCACACCGTGTACACGCACGGCTATGGCGTCGTGGCGGCGTACGGCAGCCAGGTGACATCCGACGGCCAGCCGCGCTTCTTCGAATCCGGTATCCCCACGCAGGGCAAGCTTACGGAATCCGAGCACTACGAGCCGCGCATCTACTTCTCCCCGAATATGAGCGAATATTCCATCGTCGGCGCGCCGAAGGGCACCGCGGCATGGGAGTTCGACTATCCGACCGGTTCTCAAGGCGCGACCAACACCTTCAAGGGCAGTGGCGGCCCCTCCGTCGGCAACCTGCTCTCCAGGCTGCTGTATGCGATCCGTTTCGGTTCGGATCAGATCCTGTTCTCCGATCGTGTGACCTCCCAATCCCAGATTCTCTACGACCGTTCGCCGCGCGAGCGTGTCGCCAAGGTCGCACCGTATCTGACGCTTGACGGCCGCGTATACCCGGCGGTGGTCGACGGGCGTGTCAAGTGGATTGTGGACGGCTACACCACATCCGACGCCTATCCGTACTCCCAGATGACCGAGCTTGGCTCCGCCACCCAGGATTCCACCACCGTCAGCTCCAGCACGGTCAAGGGATTGGGCTCCCAGAAGGCGAACTACATTCGCAATTCGGTCAAGGCGACCGTCGACGCGTATGACGGTTCCGTCGATCTGTACGTGTGGGACAACAGCGATCCGGTGATCAAGGCGTGGGAGAAGATCTTCCCGGGCCAGTACCATCAGCTTTCCGAGATTTCCGGCGATCTGATGAGCCACCTGCGCTACCCGGAGAACCTGTTCAAGGTGCAGCGCGAACTGCTCGCCCGCTACCATGTGACCTCCGCCAACCAGTACTATTCCGGCGAGGATTTCTGGCAGACCCCGGTCGACCCGACCGAATCGAAGCAGGCGCAGTCCGAAGACATCCTCCAGCCGCCCTACTACCTGACCTTGCAGACCGGCGGTACCAAGGAGCCGGTGTTCTCGCTGACCTCCTCGTACATCCCCGCGGGCACCTCCACGCGTGAAATCCTTACCGGCTTCCTGTCCGTCGACTCTGACGCAGGTTCCACTGCCGGCAAGATCGGGCCGAACTACGGCACGATCCGATTGCAGGAGCTGCCGAAGGATTCGAACGTTCCAGGCCCCGGCCAGGCGCAGAACAACTTCAACGCCGACGCCGACGTGTCCAAGGAGCTCAACCTGCTGCAATCCGGCTCCACCAACGTGGTGCGAGGCAACCTGCTGACCCTGCCGTTGGGCGGCGGCCTGGTGTATGTGCAGCCGGTGTACGTGAAGTCTTCCGGCACTACATCGTTCCCGCTGCTCAAGAAGGTGCTGGTCGCGTTCGGCGACCAGGTCGGATTCGCCGACACCCTGGACGAAGCGCTCGATCAGGTGTTCGGCGGCGACTCCGGTGCGAACGCGGGGGACGCCGACCATGCTTCGGGCAATACGCAGGCTAAGAGCGGCACAACCGATACGGGCTCGTCCGGCGCCGGCCAGTCGCAGTCGGATGACTCCTCTGGCAAGTCAAGCGCCAAGGGCTCCAATACGTCCGGAGTGCAGCGCAGCCCCGAACTCCAACAGGCTTTGGACGACGCGTCCCAGGCCATGCAGGATGGGCAGAACGCCATGAAGAACGGCGACTGGTCCGCTTACGGCGAAGCGCAGAAGAAGCTGCAGGAGGCGTTGAATAAGGCCGTCGAGCTGAGCAAGTAACCGGCTCGTTATGGCGCCCCGACCCTAGATGGTGGTCCATTGGGACGAAATCCACCCCGATTCCGTCCCAATGGACCACCATCTCCATATGCGGACACATGTCTACCGGCATACGGAACAGACTGGGATAATGATGCCGCTCGCCGTTCGCAGCGGCATGCCAAGCACCACGCAGAAGGAGAGAGCCATGGAATACGCCTACAGGCAGGCCACGGAATCGGATATTCAGGCACTGACCGACATCTACAACGCCGCGGTTGTCGCAGGCGGCTCATCCGCGGATATCGCCCCGCGTACCATCGAACAGCGCCGCGCCTGGCTCGATTCCCACAAAGCCCCCTATGCGGTGTTCGTCACCGAGGCGGTACGCGGCGACGGCACACGCCAGGTCGTAGGCTTCAGCGCGTTGTCCGTGTTCTACGATCGTGCAGGCTACAACGGCGTTACCGACCTGGCCTACTACATCGCCCCCGAATGGCAGGGCAGGGGAGTGGGCACCTTCACGTTGCGCTCGCTGCTTGATGAGGCACGCAAGCGTCATATGCGCAAGGCGTGTGGCATCATCTTCGCCGACAACGCCGGTTCTATCGCGCTCATGCACCATTTCGGCTTCACGCAATTCGGGCTCATGCCGGCAGCCGCCACCGATTCCACCGGCACCATGCGCGATATGAGCTACTGGTATCTCGACCTGTAGAAGCCCAAAGCCTCAAGCCGGGCTAGGCGTCCGGCATTCGCCGGTTCGCCGGTCTTCAGGTGGCATGGGCGGCGGTACAATGATGCATTTGGGATGGCACGGTCGGCGGCAAGTGAACAAGCGCCGGCCTGATGCCCATCGCGGCAACGCCCGCAGGAACGTAAGCAACGAACAACGAACACACGAGGTGGGGATATGGCGTCTGATTTCTGGCTGATCGCAGGTCTGGGCAATCCGGGCAGCAAATACGAAGGCACCCGTCACAACATGGGCTTTATGACGGCCGACGTGCTGGCTGAACGCTGGTCGATCAACTTCTCCGACCACAAGGGGCTCGCACTGCTCGGCAAGGGCGTGATGAGCCTCGACGGGCGCAGCCAGAAGTTCTTCCTCGCCAAGCCGCTCACCTACATGAACGAATCGGGCAACGCGGTGGCATCCATCTGCTCGTACTATCAGATCGAACCCGACCATGTGATCGTCATCCACGACGACATGGATCTCGACTTCGGGCGCATCAAGGTCAAGGCAGGTGGCTCTGCGGGCGGGCACAACGGCATCAAATCCATCGACCGTTCGCTGGGCACCCCGAAATACGCCCGCGTGCGTATGGGCGTGGGCCATGCCAAGCGCGGTGCCAACGCGCACGACAATACCGTCAACTGGGTGCTTGGCGGTTTCGGCCCCGATCAGCGCAAGCAGCTGCCGGACTTTCTCGCAGACGGCGCGGATGCCGCCGAGGAGATCATGTTCCACGGGCTCGCCAAGACCCAGGAGAAGTTCAATGGCCGCTGAACCGCAGCCGCAGGGGGTTTCGACTGCGAGAACGAACGGCAGGCCGGCCGATCCGATGAATGCGAGCCTTACGGGGCTGCTTGACGCATTGCGTAACGACGCCGCGTTCGCATCCGTGGCGGACGGCACTGCCGAACCCGCCGAAGACGACATCGACGCATCCCTTATCGTCGGAGCCCCTTCGGGCATTCGGCCGGCTTTGGCTTCCGCCATTGCGTCGAGCGGGCATACCAGCCAGGTCGTGGTCATCGTCTCGTCCAGTCGTGAAGCCGAGGAAACCGTCAACGCCCTGCGCTCCTGGTATGCAGGCGATCCTTCCGACATCGCCCATCTCGAAGCGTGGGAGACGCTGCCGCACGAGCGTCTGAGCCCAAGGGCCGACACGGTTGCGAGCCGTATGGCGGTATTCCGCAGGCTCAAGCACCCCGACCCCGCCAATCCCATGTTCGGGCCGATCCGCATGCTGGTCATGCCGGTGCGTTCGCTCATCCAGCCGGTTGTCGCCGGTCTTGGCGATGTGGAGCCGTTGGTGTTCGTCAAAGGCGAGGAACTGCCTCTCGACGAGGCTGTGGAGCGTTTGGTGCGCAATGCGTATACCCGCGTCGATCTGGTGATGAACCGTGGCGAATTCGCGGTGCGCGGCGGTATTCTCGACGTGTTCCCGCCCACCTACCCGCATCCGGTGCGCATCGAGTTCTTCGGTGACGAGATCGACGAGATCCGGGAATTCCATGCCTCAGACCAGCGTACATATGGCGATGGTGTCGATACCATCTGGGCCACGCCCTGCCGTGAACTGCAGCTTACCGACGCGGTGCGCGCTCGCGCGAAAAGCCTGATCGGATCGATTCCCAATGCCGAAGACATGCTGGAATCCATCGCCAACGCGATTCCCGTGGAGGGAATGGAGTCGCTGATGCCGGCGTTGGTCACCGATATGGAGCCTGTGGCGGACATGCTCGACCCCCGCGCCGTCATCGTGCTCAACGATCCGGAGAAACTGCGCCGTGCCGCAGCCGATCTGGCGAAAACGGCGAATGAGTTCCTCGCGGCAAGCTGGCATGTGGCGGCCTCCGGCCATGGTGGAGCCCCCATCAGCTTCGATGAGGCGAGCTTCCTTGATTTCGATGAGGTAATGAGTTCGCTGGGCTATTGCAACCATACCGTCATCGAATTCACCGATTTCAACGTGGATACCGGTCGTACCGGTCGCGTGCAGATCGCAGCCAAGAACCCCGCCGAGTTCCGTGGCGATGGGAGTCGTGCCGCGGCGGGTATCGAGGGACTGGTCGACGACGGCTACTCGATTACCGTCACCGCGGCGGCGCAAGGCACTCTGGCACGACTCAAGCGCGCCATCAACGAGACGGGCGTCGCCAGTTTCAGTACCGTTCGCTCCGCCGCCATAGACGGCTTCGTCGACATGGACGCGAAGATCGCACTGCTCACCGAACGCGACCTGACCGGGCGCACGAGTGCTGCGGCCCAGGCTAAAACGCCGAAGCGCCGCCGCAAGGCCATCGACCTGATGGAACTCAAGACCGGCGACTATGTGGTGCACGAGCAGCATGGCATCGGCCGTTTCATCGAGATGCGCCAGCGCACGGTGGGTACGGGAGAGAACAAGGCCACGCGTGAATACCTTGTCATCGAATACGCGCCCAGCAAGCGTGGCGCGCCTGCCGACAAACTGTTCATTCCCACCGATCAGCTCGACCTGGTGAGCAAATACATTGGTGCCGAAGCGCCGAAGCTCAATAAGCTTGGCGGTTCCGACTGGGCCGCCACCAAGGCCAAGGCACGCAAGCATGTGCGCGAGATCGCCGACGACCTGGTGAAACTGTATTCCGCACGTCAGCGCACGCCGGGCTTCGCCTTCAGTGCGGACACTCCGTGGCAGAAGGAGCTTGAGGACGCCTTCCCGTATCAGGAGACCGCCGATCAGCTCACCACCATCGACGATGTCAAGGCCGATATGGAAAAGCCGCGCCCCATGGATCGCCTGATCTGCGGCGATGTGGGCTTCGGCAAAACCGAGATCGCCGTGCGCGCCGCGTTCAAGGCGGTGCAGGACGGCAAACAGGTGGCAGTGCTTGTGCCCACCACGTTGTTGGTGCAGCAGCATTACGAGACGTTCACCGAGCGTTACGAGGGGTTCCCCGTGAACGTGGCGGCAATGAGCCGTTTCCAGAAGCCCAAGGAGATCAAGCAGACCATCGAGGATCTTGCGTCCGGTACCGTCGACGTGGTGATCGGCACGCATAAGCTGCTCAATCCGAAGATCAAGTTCAAGGATCTTGGCCTGGTCATCATCGACGAGGAGCAGCGGTTCGGCGTGGAGCATAAGGAGACGCTCAAGGCACTGCGCACGAATGTCGATGTGCTGAGTCTTTCGGCCACGCCTATTCCGCGTACGTTGGAGATGGCCGTGACGGGCATCCGCGAGATGTCCACGCTGGCCACGCCTCCGGAGGATCGTCTGCCGGTGCTCACCTATGTCGGCGCCTATGAGGATGCGCAGGTGACCGCCGCCGTCCGGCGTGAGCTGTTGCGCGGCGGGCAGGTGTTCTACGTGCATAACCGTGTGGAGGACATCGCCTCCGTGGCCGACAAGATCCATAATCTCGTTCCCGAAAGCCATGTCGGCATCGCGCACGGCAAGATGGTCGAGAAGCAGCTTGACCAGGTGATCCGCGATTTCTGGCATAGGGACATCGATGTGCTGGTGTGTACCACGATCATCGAAACCGGTCTTGATATTTCGAATGCGAACACGCTGATCGTCGATCATGCCGACCGTTTCGGCTTGAGCCAGCTGCATCAGCTGCGTGGGCGTGTGGGTCGTGGCCGTGAACGCGCCTACGCCTACTTCCTGTACGATCCGTCCAAGCCCATGACCCAGCAGTCGCACGACCGCCTGGCCACCATCGCGCAGAACACGGCGCTCGGCTCCGGTTTCGACGTGGCGATGAAGGATCTGGAGCTGCGTGGCACCGGCAATTTACTTGGCGACCAGCAGTCCGGGCATATCGAAGGCGTCGGCTTCGACCTGTATGTGCGCATGGTCTCCGAGGCCGTCGAAGCATACAAGGAGCCCGATAAGGCGGCCGAGCCGGCGGCAGTGTCGGTGGATCTGCCGATCGAGGCTTCGATTCCGGTGGAGTACATCGATTCCGACAAGCTGCGCTTGGAGGCGTATCGCAAGCTTGCCGCCGCCCGTAGCGAAAGCGACCTGGAGGCATTGCGCGAGGAGCTGACCGATCGTTATGGCAAACCGCCTGAGCAGTTCGATGCGCTGTTCGACGTGGCGCGCATCAAGTTCAAGGCGCGCAAGATGGGTGTCAGCGAGATCATCGCCCAGTCGAACCGTGTGCGCATCGGGCGTATCGATCCGGCGGAATCCGTGCGTATGCGCATGTCGCGAATCTACCGCGGATTCCAATACCGGCCGGTCACCCATCAGCTCATCGTCCCGGCCCCGTTCGCCGGTTCGCTTGGCGCAAAGCCCATGACGGGCGATCAGATTGTACTATGGGTGAACCAATTGCTCGACGACCTGGCATGGACGCCCAAGCCGCGTCGCTAACACGCCGTCTTCGGGTGCTGTACTTCGTCCATCAATCCCATTATTCTTGGCAATGACATCACAACCTAGCGTTTTAAAGGAGTAGTTGTGGCTGCAATTGAAAGCGTGTACGCGCGTCAGATTCTTGATTCCCGTGGCAACCCGACCGTTGAGGTCGTGCTTGATACCGAAGACGGTGCTCAGGGCCTGGGTCTGGTTCCGTCCGGTGCTTCCACTGGCGAGGCTGAGGCTTGGGAGCGCCGCGATGGCGACAAGTCCGTCTACCAGGGCAAGGGTGTTCTCGACGCTGTCAAGGCAGTGAACGAGGAGATCGCTCCGAAGGTCATCGGCATGGACGCTGCCGACCAGCGTGCTCTCGATGATCTGATGATCGAGCTCGACGGCACCCCGAACAAGGGTCGCCTGGGCGCCAACGCCATCCTCGGCGTCTCCCTGGCCGCTCTGTACGCCTCCGCCGAGTCCGCAGGCATGCCGCTGTACCGCTACATCGGCGGCACCAACGGTCACATCCTGCCGGTCCCGAACATGAACATCATGAACGGTGGCGCTCACGCTGACTTCGCCACCGACATTCAGGAGTACATGATCTCCCCGTACGGCTTCGACACCTACAGCGAGGCTCTGCGTGCAGGCGTTGAGGTCTACCACACCCTGAAGAACGTCCTGAAGAAGGAAGGCCTGGCCACCGGCCTCGGCGACGAGGGCGGCTTCGCTCCGAAGATGAAGTCCAACAAGGACTCCCTGAACTACATCATGGACGCCATCTCCGCCGCCGGCTACGAGCCGGGCAAGCAGATCGGCATCTCCCTGGATGTCGCTTCCTCCGAGTTCTACAACAAGGAGACCGGCAAGTACCACTTCGAGGGCGACGACCGTGAGGCCGGCTACATGCTCGACTTCTACGAGAACCTGATCAACGAGTACCCGATCGTCTCCATCGAGGATCCGTTCCAGGAAGAAGGCTGGCAGGACTGGGCCGACATCACCGCTAAGCTCGGCGATCGTCTGCAGTTCGTCGGCGATGACCTCCTGGTCACCAACCCGAAGCGTCTGGCCAAGGCCATCGAGATGGGTGCCGCCAACTCCCTGCTGGTCAAGCTGAACCAGATCGGCACCGTCACCGAGACCCTGGACGCCATCGAGCTGGCTACCGCCAACGGCTACACCTCCATGGTTTCCCACCGTTCCGGCGAGACCCCGGACACCACCATCTCCGACCTGGCTGTTGCTAAGAACACCCGCCAGATCAAGACCGGTGCCCCGGCTCGTGGCGAGCGTATCGCCAAGTACAACCGCCTGCTCGAGATCGAGGAGGAGCTCGGCTCCACCGCTCAGTACGCCGGCTACAGCGCTTTCAAGGCCTGCAAGAAGTACATCGCCAAGTGAGCGTAACGCGTAGAGCGTAATACACGAACACAGAAGGGGCGAGGCACTGGTATGGTGCTTCGCCCCTTCTCGTATATGCAAAGTGACGTATTGCCGGCGCCGTATCGTCGGTGCAATGGTGGTCACATTCGATGCACGGTGTGCCGTTCCCCTGCCGCCCCATAGTCGAATGCGACAGGTAGGTTGGAAGCCATGAGCACACGGAATCGTACTGCGTCCAGTGGTGGCGAACAGGCCACGGGAAGAGCCGACGCAACGAGGAACGGCAAGGGCTCGTCTCGCAGAGACGCGTCGTCGCGTGCCGGCAACTCCGGTCCGATCGCCTTCTTCGTCTCGTTGTTCATCATATTGGTGGCGGCCATCCAATTGGTGTCCACCTTCAATTCCTATGCGAACGATCTGGCGCATCTCAACAGCCTGAAACGTCAGGAAGCCGCGCTTATCGCCCAGAAAAAGGATCTTGAAAACGACATCGCCCGGTGGAAGGACAAGTCCTATGTCGCAGCCCAGGCCAGGGAGCGGCTTGGTTTTGTGTTCCCTGGCGAGCAGTCCGTACATGTGCTGAACCCGGAGGCAGTGACGGGCAAGGAGTCCGACGAATCCTCGAAGAACGCCGAATCGGAGGAACAGAAGCTGCCTTGGTATAGTGAATTGGCTTACGCCTTCAAGGAAGCGGACCAATCCGACAACAAATAGACAGCGTTGCGCCGCTCGTATGCACACCAAACGTGCATGGGGAGGGCAATGCAAGGAACAATGAACAGGAAGGGCAGTAGTTGAGCCAGATCGAACCCGAAGCATTGGCGGAGCGTCTTCTCGCACAGAAGCCGGACGAGCGAGACATCGCCATCGTGCAGGAGCAATTGGGGCGCTATCCGCGCGGCATGGTGGCCGTGGGGGCGCGTTGTGTGTGCGGGCGCCCGCTCGCCGTGGTGACCAGGCCGCTGCTGCCTGGGGGAGTGCCGTTCCCCACCACGTGCTATCTGACCAGTCCCGAGGCCGTCAAAGCCGCCTCGCATGTGGAGGCGGAGGGCTCCATGCGCGATTATGGTGACATGGTGGCCAACGACGAGGCCGTGAAGGCCGCCTATGAGCGTGCGCACAAGCTGTATCTTGATTTCCGTCACGCCATCGCCACCCGTCTTGGCGACAGCGAGGAGCATATCGAAGGCACTTCGGCGGGCGGTATGCCCGTGCGCGTCAAATGCCTGCATGCTCTGATCGCACAGTCCCTGGTGATGGGGCCGGGCGTGAATCCGATCGGCGATATGGTACTTGAACGGGTCAAAAGCGAATTCGACCCCACCGTGTGCCGTTGCAGCGTGGCCTGGCCGGACGCGGATGGCGTGCAGGAGTAAGCCGGGGCGGAAACAAGCAAGCAAAGGAGAGCGAAACGATGACGACATCAGTAACCGTGGCAGGCATCGACTGCGGCACGAACTCCATTCGACTCAAGGTGGCTCGCGTCGATGAGAACGGTATGACGGAAATCGTGCCGCGCCAGCTGAAGGTGATTCGTCTGGGCCAGGACGTCGACAAGACGCACCGGTTCGCGGACGAGGCGTTGGAACGGGCATACACGGCTGCACGCGAGTTCGCGGATATCCTCAAGGAGCATCCGGTCGACGGCCTGCGTTTCGTCGCAACGTCCGCCACAAGGGACGCATCCAACCGTGAGGAGTTCGAAGACGGCATCGAACGGATTCTCGGTGTGCGCCCCGAGGTCATCCCCGGTACCGAGGAGGCCGATCTGAGCTTCCTTGGTGCGACCAGCGTCGTGCCCCGCACCGATCTGAAACCGCCGTATCTGGTGGTCGATCTGGGCGGCGGATCCACTGAGCTGGTTATCGGCGGCGATGGCGAAAACGCTCCGGCCACCCAGGTTCAGGCGGCCTATTCCATGAACATCGGCTCGGTGCGCATGACGGAACGTCATTTGAAGAACGATCCGCCCACCGCCGAACAGATCGAGGAGGCGTACCGCGACATCGACGAGCATATCGACGAAGCGTTCCGTACCGTTCCGGCAGGGCGTGCACGTACCATCATCGGCGTGTCAGGCACCGTCACCACCATGACCGCGTTGGCCATGGGGTTGAAGGAATACGACCACTCTTTGGTGGACGGGTACCGTCTGCCGGTGGCGGAGGCCTACGAGGTGGACGATCGCTTCCTCGCCATGACCCGCACCGAACGTGCGGAATACAAGACCATTCATCCGGGGCGTATTGACGTGGTGGGCGGCGGCGCCGTGGTATGGAACCGTGTGCTCTCCCGTGTAAGCGAGGCGGCGAAGGCCGATCACGGCGAGCCGATTGACTCCTACGTGGCCAGTGAGCACGGCTTGCTTGACGGGCTTGTGCTTGATTATGGCCGTAGGCTGTTGAACGCCTGAATCGCGTGATAGCATACAATAGCATCGGTTAGCGTTTTGCCTCCTTGCGACCCGATCGAAGACCGTTCGACCGAATCGCAGCATCAAGGTTCGCAACGCGACCGGCATGCCTCCATGGCGAAATTGGTATACGCAGCTGACTTAAAATCAGCCGCTTCGGCTTGCGGGTTCGAGTCCCGCTGGAGGCACGGTTCAAACCCGCTGGAAACAGCGGGTTTTCTTGTTTGCCGGCGCAACGGATAGGCGTGGGAGCGGTATCGGCGGAAAGCTGGGTATGGGCAGTACGCGTGCCATGTGCGTACGAGGGCAAAACAAACGAAACAAACGGCAGGTAAGGTGCTCCACGGCAAGCATGAGACGACGTGAGGAGCGGGAATATGCCATCCAACTGGAGTGACGTAGAGAAGACCACGGCCGGTGGTTTGCCGACCATGCCGACGCAGGCGATCATCATCGGCACGGTGCTGGGCATTGGCGCCATTTCCTGTTCCGGGTTCTATCTGTCGATGATGGGCGGCAATGTGGCGCTGGTGCCGTGGATGTGCGTGATGCTGGCCGTCGCGGTTATATTCACCTATGTGGTCGGGTTCGCGCTGCTATGGTGCGCCGAATCCTTCACTCTGCGCATGCGGGCGAAGTTCAAGCCGCTGGCCTACGGCGTTGTAGGGCTGATCGGCTTCGGCGTGTGGGGCCTGCTGGTGGGAACGTCGCTGCTGAATTCCATCGGCCAGCCGTTGAACGGTGTGGTGTTGTCGAACGGCGATGTGTTCGCCATCACTCTGAACTATGCGGTGTTCGGTTTTCTGGCGTTTATGCTGGGTCAGGCGTTCGCACCCAAGCTGTGCACGCGCAAGCCGCTGGCCCTGGCGTTGCTGGCTGTGCAGGTTGTGCTTGCCGTGTTCGGCGTGGTTGCCATGGTGATGATGTTCTCCGCCCTGTACCGTTAGTGAGTATTATGAGGTGTTCGGAATGCGATGGTTTTGCCGCGAAGGTGCCTAAACGTATGCGATGGTGCTAATCTAGAGCGCATTGTCCAAACAGGAGGTTTTTGCATGGCAGATCAGATGCCCAAGGTGAACAGCGAGTTCGGCGCTCGCCCGACGATTGAATTCCCTACTGAGGAAGCTCCGAAGGGTCTGAAGGCCGTAGAGCTTGTCGAAGGCGACGGTCCGATGGTGCGTCGTGGCGACACCGTTACCGTGAACTACCACGGTGTGGTGTGGGGTAAGGAGGAGCCGTTCGACTCCAGCTTCGACCGTCATCAGCCGGCCAGCTTCGGCATCGGCGTTGGACAGGTCATCAAGGGCTGGGATCAGACGGTGCCGGGCCACAACGTCGGCTCCCGTCTGGTGGTCTCCATCCCGCCGGAGTACGGCTATGGCAGCCGTGGCGTTCCGCAGGCCGGCATCGGTGGCGGCGACACCCTGGTGTTCGTGGTCGACATCATCTCCACGCGCTGATCATCAAGTAACGCTTATACACATCGGGAGCGCCGGGGGCCAAGGCACCGGCGCTTTCTGCGAACAATAAAGGAGTCGATATGGCACAAGAGGATCAGGTGTTCCTGCTGACGCAGGAGGCCTACGACAAGATGCAGGAAGAGCTGAAGTGGCGCGAGGGCGAATACCGCGACGAGATCATCGCCAAGGTGTCCGCGGCACGTGCCGAAGGCGATTTGAGCGAGAACGGCGGTTATCATGCCGCTCGCGAGGCTCAGCGCGTCAACCAGGGCCGCATCGAGGAACTGACGTTCAAGCTGCGTCATGCCAAGATTCTTACCGCACCGCCCGCCGGCAAGGTCGGCGACGGTTCGCTGGTCACGCTCGATATGAACGGCCGCGAGAAGGTGTTCGTGCTGGGGTCGCATGATCTCGCCATCGCCACCGACCAGGCCATCATCAGCCCGGAATCCCCGATCGGCGCGGCCATCTATGGCGCGAAGGTCGGCGACACCGTGAGCTACAAGGCTCCGAACGGTCGTGAGATTTCCGTGACCATCAAGGATTCCAAGCCGCTGAGCTGAAGCCGCGCCCGTATGGGCGCATAGTGGTTTGCATACGGCTGCATATGGCGAAGGCGCCGCCCCGAGGTAATCTCTCGGGGCGGCGCCTTCACCATATGCGTGGAGCCTGCGTAGGGGCGGAGGCGTGGCAGGCGTCAGGGCATCATGGTCCACATGTTGACGATCACCATGTAGATGGCGACCATGTGGCATGCGTACCCGGCGACCGTGCCGCAGTGGAAGATCTCATGGAAGCCGAAGACACGGGGCCAGGGGTCCGGGCTTCGGCGGGCGTAGACGATGGCACCGGCGATGTAGCAGACGCCGCCCGCGATGATGAGGATCGTAACTACGGGTCCGGCCACGGGTGAGGTCCAGAACAGCACCATGTAGGCCAGGCCGTAGATGCCGAAGATGACGTATACCAGCGTGTACAGCCACCGTGGCGCGGTGGTCCAGATCACGTTGATGATGATGGCTATGGCGGTGCACGCCCACATGGAGATGATGATGGTGTCGCGCCAGAACGGCTGCAGGGCGAACGCCACCGGCGTGTAGGTGCCGGCGATCAGCAGGAAGATGTTGACGTGGTCGATGCGCCTGAGCACGTTGGTGACTTTGCTGTTCCAGTCGCCCAGATGGTAGGCGGCGGAGTTGGTGAACAGGATGAGGGAGCTGACCATGAACACCGCGCAGGCCCATTTGAGTCCGGGTTGTTTGGCCAGGCAGATCAGCACGATGCCTGCCGCGAGCGACAGGGGAGCGGCAACCGCGTGGATCCAGCCGCGCATGGCGGGCTTTGGCCTGCCGTGCACGTCGTAACGGATCTTGCGCGGCTTCTTCTGCTTGTCCAACTCGGGAAGGTCGATGCCTTCGATCTTGGCCGCCTTGATTTCGCCCTTGGCGATAACGCGTTTGGCTTTGATTTCGGCTTTCAGCCGGATCTGCTCTGCTGTGAGCTGGGCGCGGGTGCGCACCCCTTCGGCTTTCGATGTGATGGCTTGGTCATGCGCTTCCACTACCGCGGCTTGTTTGCGTGCGATCTGCGATTCCGTGCTGTTGTGCTCTTCGGGTTCTGACATGCTGATCCTCTCAGGTTGGTTACGCAACCGTAACTTACGATACCGTAGGTTGTCGGAAAGTCAAGTGACGCGACGTCAACGCTTCGTGTCGCACCATGGTACGTGCGTATTATGGTCGCATGGCCGATTTCTCACAGATACTTGCAACGCGTCCGGACTTTGACGACAGAGATCGTGAATGGCTGCACCATCTTGTAGCCGACTGGCAGGTGGTGGCCGATCTCAGTTTCGCGGACCTGCTGCTGCTCATTAAAAACGGTGAAGGGCAATATGTTGTGGCGGAGCAATGCCGCCCGTCCACCATGGTGACCTTGCGAGCCGACGATATCGTCGGCAAGGTGGTGCCCGAAGACCAGACCGCCGAACTCGACGCCGCCATGGAAGGCGAAGGGGTGTACCGGTCGTCGGTTCTGCGTGACTTCGGCTCGGTCAGCGTGTGCAGCGTATACGCTCCGGTGCGGGCCAACGGCAAGACCCTGGGCCTTGTGGTGCGCGAGACCAATATGACCACCCGTGAATCGAACGGTCGGTATGAGACCGAAAGCATCAATGCCGGCAAGCAGCTGTTCAAGATGATTCCGCGTGGTCAGTTCCCCTACACCGACGCGGTGATGAGCCAACGTCACATCGCACGCATGTCCGATGGATTCATCATCCTCACCGTGGACGGCATCGTGCGCTACGCATCCCCGAACGCCATCAGCTGTTTCCGTAGGATCGGGCTGCTGGCCACCATGCGCGGGCACTACCTGAGCGAGCTGGGGGTGAATCTGCTGCATACCGATGATCCGGTCGACGATCAGCTGCCGTTGGTGCTGAGCGGCAAGGCGGCCGTCGATTCGGAGATCTGCACCAACCATTCCGCGGTCTCGCTGCGCTCCCTGCCGTTGCATGACGAGAACGGGCGCATGGGCGCCATCGTGTTGTGCCGTGACGTCACTGAGCTGCGCCGGCGCGAGAAGGAGCTGCAGACCAAGGACGCCACGATCTCCGAGATCCACCACCGTGTGAAGAACAATCTGCAGGCTGTGTCGGCGTTGCTGCGTCTGCAGGCCCGCAAGACCAAGTCGGAGGAGGTGAAGAACGAGCTCAAGGAGGCGCAGCGCCGTGTGCAGACCATCGCCATGGTGCACGAGGGGCTGAGCCAGACCGCCGACGAGGTTGTTGACTTCGACAAGGTGATCTCCAAGCTGCTCAGAATGGCGGTGGACCTGGCCACCATGCGCGATCAGCACATCAACATCAGCTTCCTCGGCAAGTTCGGCATGATGCCGGCGCAGGACGCCACGCCGTTGTCGCTCGTGCTTACCGAGCTGATCACCAACTGCGTGGAGCATGGCTTTGAAGGCCGCCAGGAGGGGCATATCACGGTTTCCGTGGGGAGGTCCGGCGCCAACCTCAACGTGGTGGTGGAGGACGACGGCGTGGGCCTTGATTCGGAGGCGCATGGCGGTATGGCACGTTCCTCCGGTTCCGGTCTCGGCACGCAGATCATCAATACCTTCGTGACCAATGATTTCGGCGGCAGCGTGCAATGGCAGGCGCGTCGCGAAGGCGGCACGCGGGTGGTGCTCGACATGACGCTGCGTGCGGCTCAGTCGCAGATGTAGGTTTGCGGATGCAGCGGCGCGTCGGTGTTCGCGTTGCTGCGGCTGCCCTTCCAACAAGTGCCCTTCACTCAGGCTTCCTATGCCTGGTCGAAGGGCACCTGTTTATATCGCCGGGAATATGCCGTCGGCAGGTATATGCGAATCAGCCGGTTCGCCAAGGCAACACAAACGGGGTGGAAACCGTAAGGTCTCCACCCCGTTGCCGGCGAGATGATGCCGTAAACCGTCGATGTTTTTCAGATCTGCATCTGCATGGCCTGCGAGCGGCGCAGACGCATCGCCTTGCGCTTGAGCTGGCGGCGTTCGTCTTCGCTCAGGCCGCCCCACACACCGTAATCCTGATTCGTGTCGAGTGCGCACTTCAGGCAGGCGTCGATCACCTTGCAGGTGCGGCACACGGCCTTGGCCTCTTCGATCTGCTGATATGCAGCGCCGGTGTTGCCGACAGGGAAAAACAGCTCAGGATCCTTGTCGCGGCATGCGGCCTTGGCTCGCCAATCAAAAGCGCTGCTCATTTTATCCTCCCAAATGGAATGTCCAACAATCTTTCCAGTAACAGATAAGCACGTTCCACCGAGTTTTTCAAGACTTTTTTTCAAAGAGATTGACGAAGCTTCACGAACTATCTCCAAACGAGCATTGTACCGGTACCACTCGAGCATGATCGATGAACACCGCGCGACCGGGCAGCGTAAGAGTCTCCGCATCGAACGACGCCCAGATGTCGGCCGGTATGCCGTTCATCTGATCGGTTGCCTTGTCGGCGGTGGGGAAGACCACGCGAATGGCGCAATGGTCGGGGATACGCACGTGGCGGCTGGATTCCACGGCGAACACCACGGTGACGGTGTGGTCGCGGAGGGCCTCGAGCAGGCGTGCGCCCAGCGGGTCGGCGCAGAAGGGGTCGAAGAGCGGATCGGCGTCGTCCACCAGCCAGACTCGTCGCGGTGCGGCGTATGCGGCATCGTTGTCTCCAACGGCGGGGCTGCCGGGGTTCTGCACGGTTTGCGTGGCGTATCCGTCTGCGGTTCTGGTCGTCCATTGCACGCTCGCCGTATTGGATGCGTTGGATCGCAGCCACTGTGCGATGGCGGCCAATAGCGTGGTCTTGCCCCGCCCATGGGGGCCGATGATGCCGATATTGCCGTGGAACATGGGCAGCAGAGCGGGGTGGAGCGCTACGCCATTGTCCGCCAGCGCGAACGGTATGCCGTCAGACTGCAGGGCCGGTGGAAGCCGGCGCACCATGCGTGGCAGTGGCGCTGAGAACAAGGCCGGTGCCGGAACGCTGCCATGGCATCGCGCTGCGAATACGATGGCGTCGGCCATGCGCGTGATGTCGCCTGCAGCGGCGCATCGCCAGGCCTCGATGCCTTCGCCGTCGTTGCAATACACGACTCCCGGCAACGAGGGTGGGATGGCCGACGCGACGGGCGACCCGAGAATCTCCACCGATTGCATGGCGTCGCGTACACGCAGGCATAGCCCGAGCGTCATATTCGCCTTCATATCCGAGGAGACCTGCCCGGCCGGATGCTGCGTGCAGGCGATGACATGCATGCCGAGCGAGCGGCCCAGCGAGGCGATATGCACGATGCGATTCACCACATCGGGAAGCTGGTCGCGTAGCGCATGGAATTCGTCGATAACCACCACCAGCCGCGGCGGCGCGGAATGCAGCATGCCGATGTCTTGCGCATGGCCTTCCGCAACAAGGCGTTCTCGGTGTTTCAGTTCAAGCTCCAACGCATGCAGTGCGCGGACCGCATGCTGCAGGTCGAGGTCGCATACGCTGCCCACGCAGTGCGGTAGCCGTTCGAGCGGGCGGAACGCCGTACCGCCTTTGAAGTCGAGAAACACGAACTGCAGACGGTTCGGCGGGTTGCGTGCGGCCAGGGCGAGGCACCAGCTTTGCAACAATACGGATTTGCCCGATCCCGTGGTTCCGGCAACCAGCGCGTGCGGCCCCTGCCGTTGCAGGTCCAGATGGGCCACGCCGTGTTGCGTCAATCCTATGGGCACGTCCATGGAAAATGGCTGTAGCCATTGTCTTGCCACGGTGCGCCAGGGAAGGCGTTCCTCGTTGTGGTGCATGCCCAGCAGCGGCTCCAGATTCTGGGCGGGAAGTCGTTGCAGGTTCGCGGTGCGTTCCTCCACGGTTGCGGCGTCGTAGGCGTTTGCCATGGTCGGATTGGCGGCGGATGCACCGCTTATGCCGCCCCTGCCGTGGTCGGATGCCGTTCGGCGTGGCAGAGCCAGGGCCAAGGAGGCCATGCAACCCAGCAGCGAGGGGACTATCATCGCCGCGAACATCCATTGGCGGAGCGCCAGCAGCATGGCGAGCAGTATGATCTGCCCCGCCATCGGGGCCACCATGACCAGCAGTGTCAGGCGTTCGGCGCGTTGTTGCGATCGCTGTTCCATAAATCTCAGTCTGCAGCGGTGCGGGAAGGCAAGGCAAGCGGGCCGGGCGATGTGGACAGAACCCGGCTGTCTCGTCACATGTTCTTCACAAAGCGAAGGCGGGGGGAGAGTCGCATGCCGCGACTGGAGCACAGACAGGGAACATGCAACAACCACAGGCAACGAGTCGTACGGTAGGCCGCGATAGGCGACTGCAATAAGGTTGTAATAAGGCCGCAATGCATTGCGGCCCCGTCCTGTTTGCTATGGTTCGTCAGCCTTCGGAGAGCGTGCCGACCTTTCCTGCGGCATGCGTGCCTGCCACCAGCTGGCTGAACAGGTCCATATTGCGTGTGTCGTCGAGCAGCACCGACGAACCGACGCCGGCGACCATATAGCCCGGATCGGTCCAATATACGCTGCCGCTGATGCCCTTGCTTCCGGTGGCGCTTTTGAACGCGAACGCCAGCTGTGCCAAGGTCAGCGGGGAAGTCTTGTGATCTACGGTAATTGCGCTCAGGGCGGCGTCGGCGGCCTTCGTCACCTTCGATGGGCTCGATAGCGTCTCCTTGGACATGGCCTTGGCGATGATCGCGCCGATTACCTGGCGTTGCCGCTGCGCGCGGCCAAAGTCGCCGTTCGCGTCCGCGTAGCGCATACGGGAGAACGCCAATGCGGTTCCGCCGTCAACGGTGTGGCAGCCGGCCTGCCAGTCGAGACCGGAGTAGGGGTCGCTTACCGTCTGGTCGTAGCACAGGCTCACGCCGCCGATGGCGTTCACCACGTTCTGCAGGCCACCGAATTTGATTTTGGCGATGTGGTTGATCTTTTGGCCGGAAATGCTCTCGACGGCCTCCACCAATGCCTTGTTGCCGCCTAGTTCGGCGGCCGCGTTGATCTTCATGTATTCGCCGTTGACCTGCACCAGCGAGTCGCGTGGAATGGAGATCAGCGCGCTCGGGCCGGACTTCGGCTTGATGAGCATGAGGATGGTGTCGGTTCTGAATCCCGGGGTGTCGTCGGCCGAGCCGCCGGTGGTGCCGTCGCGTTCGTCGGAGCCGAGGATCAGCCATGATGTGGCCGATCCGTTCGCCTTGGTGGTCAGCCAGTCGTTCTCTTTGTTCAGTCGGCTGTTGATCCATCCCCATCCGCTGAACACGGCGAGGGCCAGCGCCCCCAGCAGTATGAGTACGGTCAGGGACGCGATGTGCTTGGCACCGCGCCGTTTGCGCCGTGCGGTGGCGCCTGTGGGGTTCGCTGATCTGATGGGGGCTACTGGTGAGGCGTTTCGTGATGGCATGGAAGAACGGTATGCGGGTTGTGCGGCTGGCTGCACGCTGCGTGGCGTGGTGGTGCCGCGTGATGTGCGGGCACGGGCTGCAGGCGGCGCGAAGCTTTGCGGCGCGGCGGATTGTGCCGCACCTCGAGGCCCGGAAGAGGATGATGTCGAACGGTTGGTGGAATGGCCTGTGGTGCGGCCGGCTGTGTTGGAATGGACTGTGGAGGATCGGTTCGTCGAGGCTGGTCTATTCGTGGACGAACGTGATGTGGATGATGTTGTGGGTGCGGGCTCGCCGTGCCTGCGGGATGGCGGTGTGAAGCTTGGTGGTACCGGGGAGCCGGAGGATTGCGCGGCAGGTGTGACGGCGGGAGTGGTGCGTCGGCGTGAGCCTGCGGGGATGAAGCTTGGCGGAGTGCTCTGGGCGTGCTTTCCCACGTTGTCCTGTGCCATATCTCCTCCTGAGCGATAACAAAACCTATGTCACTGTTGCACATAATGGCGTGCAAACGTGTGCCTAGGCGGTTTTTTTTCTCATTTCCAGCACAAGGCGGCACAGGGTGAAACTCTGCGCCGCCTAATAATTAGTCGTTTCCAGTGTATTCATCTACTGTACTGGGCATACCACGTTATTGAGATATGCCTCGGAAATGCCAAGTACCTGGCCGGTGTTGATGTCCTTCACCGCACCGGTTTCCGTATCGATTTCGCCGCCGGTGGCGGTGTCGATGTACTTGCCGTCCGCGGTCTTCTCCACGCCGTCGGCGACCCTCGTGTTCTGCGGGGTCGCCTGCGCGTTGTCCTGATCGCTCGGCGTGGAATCCTGGGCCTGGTCGCTGGTGTTGGACGAATCGTTGTTGGTATTCGCGGAATCGGAGCTGGAGGAATCCTGTGCCGGCTGTTCCACGAACGGCTTGCCTTCGCGCATCTTGGTCCACAGCTCGTCCGCGGAGGAGTCCCATACCACGCGGTTGGGGTCGCTCGGCGCCTGCACCACGGGCAGCGTGCGGGTGTACATATGCGAGACGTTGAGGTTCTTCAGGCTCATGGCCAGTCCGGCGAGCGTGGCGGTATCGGCGAGCCCCTGGGAGATGTTCAGCGACTTCAACGCGGATTTGGCCAGCTGGTACAGCTCGCTGGTATGCGTGAAGATGTTCTTGTCGAGCGCCTGCTGCAGCAGCTGCTTGATCAGGTACTGCTGGCGCGTGGTGCGCTGCACGTCGGATCCGTCGCCCAGGCTGTAGCGGGTGCGTGCGTATTGCGTGGCGGCCAGGCCGTCGAGCTGGTGCAGGCCCTTGGTGAGGTCCAGACCGGTGTACGGGTCCTTCACGTCGGAGGGGATGCAGATCTTCACGCCGCCGATGGCGTTGATCATATCCTTCAAACCGTTGAAGTCCACCACGATGAAGTTCTGGATGTTCAGGCCGGTCAGCGAGTTGACCGCGTTCACCGTGCAGCTTGCCGCGGAGGCGAGATCGTCGCCGGTGGTGTAGCCGTTGGCGAAGATGGAGTTGAACATCACGTTGTATTGGGCACTGATCGTGCCCTTGCTGGTTTCGCAGCTCGGCGCGTCCACCAGGGAGTCTCGCGGAATGGAGACGAGATTGATGTAGCTGCGGTCCGCGGAGATCTGCACCACCATGGTGGTGTCCGCCTGATGCGAGCCTTCGCTGGTGTCGCCGCCGCCGATGGATGCGTTGTCGGCGCCGTCTCTGGTGTCCTGCCCCATGACCAGCAGTTCGATCGACTTGCCTGCATTCGGGTCGATGAGCTTCGGTTCCTGCTGCCCCTTTTGCGGAATGATCTTGACTTCGCCGTCTTTGATCGTTCCGTTGATGTCGAGCAATGTGGCTGCGGCGGCGGTTCCCACGAAGGCCAATGCGGCGACCAATACATATATAACGGTGTTGCGTACTCTGTGCTGCATCCGGTACGCCATGCTGTGGCGTGGCGCGATATCTTTCCAACCGCCTACGTTGGGAATGTCGGCATCGGATCGTTCTTCGTTCACGCTTGCGAACCTTCCTGTATGGGGCAAAACGCTTTGATTGTACGGCATGGAGTTGAAAAGAGGCTTTCAGCCGCGGTTTCCTCACAGTCCTTTTGAACCCTGGAACTCGCGCAGCGGGTGCCGCCTTCCGTTCGGGAGGTTTGCGAACTGCATGGTGATGGGCGTTCGCCCGGGTGGTTTCGTACCTGTGCAGGCGCGAAACCATATAGCACAGATTCATGCGAACCTGTGGTAATGACACAGCTTGAACTTGACAAAAACGAAGCCCCAAGTGTGTAATCTATCTGTTGCAGACACATCAGAATAATGAAAAGCCAGGCAAGGAGGATGCACGTATGTGGGGCATCGCCAAAGATTCCGAGGGGGAGCCGTCTGGCGAACTGTGGGGGCTGTTCCTGCCGGACGGTGATGTCACGTGGCAGAACAAGGCGTTGTGTTCACAGACCGATCCGGAGGCGTTCTTCCCGGAAAAAGGCGGTTCGACCCGCGACGCGAAGCGTGTGTGTGCGCAATGCGAGGTACGCGAGCAATGCCTGAACTGGGCCATCGAGCATGATGAACGATTCGGCATCTGGGGCGGCATGAGCGAACGCGAACGTCGCCGGTACAAAAAGATGCGCAAGGAGCAGATTTGACTCAAGATCTTGAACGGATTCTCGACGGCGGCGTGCGTCAGGTGCTGACCGACGCGGTGGCCAACCGCCCGTATTCGCACTGTCAGTTCGTCTCGCAGGCTGTGGCTGCGGTGGTTACGGTCGAAGACGACATCCGTTTTCTGCCGGACACGCTGGCGGCCGTGCTGGAGCAGACCGTGTTGCCCGGCGTCATCGTGGTCGCCGATTGCAGCGGTCAGACCATGCAATCCATGGAGACTACGTTCGATGTGGTCACCACGTCTTCCGAACCGTTGGAATATGTGCCGCAGGCGCAGACCGTGAGCGTGCAGATCGTGAATACGCGCGGTGCGCGGTCCTTCGGGGACGCGGTGCAGAAAGCCATCGGCCTGGCCCGCATCACGCCCGAGGTGAAGAACCTGTGGCTGCTGCACGACGATTCGCGCCCCGCAAACGCCGAATGCCTGAGCGAACTGCTCGAAGCGCAGCGCAATACGCCGGGCGCTTCCATCCTGGGATCCAAGCAGCTTGACTGGGACGGCGTGAACCTGCATGATGTCGGCGCCTACGCGAACAAGCATGGCGTCGCCTCGCTGGTGGTCGACGGCGAACCCGATCAGGAGCAATACGATTCCCATGCCGACGTGTTCAGCGTCTCGCTGGCCGGCGCACTGCTGCCATTGACCACGTTGCGCAGCATGGGAGGGATCGGCGCCTGGTTCACCACATACGCCGAATCCATCGATTTCTGCCGGCGTATCAGTCGTAGCGGCGGCCGTGTGCTCGTAGTGCCACAGGCCCGCATCGCACATCGCCGTGCACGCTATGAGGGCGTGCGCACGCGCGGCGGCGAGGAAGTGGACGAGGAGACGCCCATCAACCCCGCCATGAGCATCCTGGTGGCGAAGCAACGGTACTATTACACCGATATCGCACGATTGCGCTGGCCGGTGGTCTGGGTGCTCTCCCTGTTCGCGGCGTTCTTCAAAACCCTGATCCGACTGGTCAAAAAACAACCGTATGAGGCATGGTGCGAATTGTGCATGCCGTGGCATGCGCTGGTTTCCGCAGCAGCAGGCACGAAGGCGCGCGCATTGGTGTCCAAACAGTCGAAGGTCCCGCATGCGCAGCTGAACATGATCACCGCCACACACGCCCAGCTCACCCAGTGGAAGGATCGCGTTCGCGCATTGGACGGCCAGCGCAACACCACGCTGCTCAGCCCGCTGGTCCGTTCCCACCTGCGCGTCCGGGCGATAAAACGTTGGATTGCGGCACTCGTCATGGCCGCCGTCGCCTTCGCATCGGTGGTCGTGATGTACTGGCCAGTATTGCGCTCCCTATTCTCAGGCGGCTCGCTGTACTCCGACCAGTTGGCTCCCACCGGCGCCACCTTCGGCCAGCTTGCCGAGGCTGCCAGCACGCAATGGGTGTGGGGCATCGGAGGGGGAGTGTCACTGCCACCCACGCCGTGGCTCTGGGTACTGCTGCTGGCATCATTGTTCACATTGGGCAACGTGGCCGCAGCCACCGGTCTACTGTTCTTCCTCGCCGCACCGTTGAGCGCATTGTCGTTCTGGGCGCTGGCCGGCATCTTCACCCGCTCCGACACCGTGCGCATCGCCAGCGGCCTGCTGTGGTGCTCGTTCGGCCTGGCCATGGGCTTGTATGCCACAGCCAACCTGCCGATGATGACCGTGATGATCTTCCTGCCCGCCGCATTCGCCTTCGTGTTCCGCGCAGTCGGCCTCTACCACACCGAGGATCAGGTGCGCCCGCGCGCATCCGTGCAGGCCGCGGCCGCAGCCTCGCTATGCTTCATGCCGGTCGTCGCAGCCGAACCACAGCTGCTGCTGCCGCTGATCGTCACCTTCCTGGTATTCCTACTGTTCATCCCACGCCATCGCGCCATGCTGCTGCTCATGCCGATCCCAGCGGCATTCCTATGCGCGCCGACACTGGTACATGCCGCGCGCCTCGCCCAACACGGCGCCTGGCGTCAGCTTTTCGGCGACATCAACGTGCCGTCCGTCGGCATGAACGGCAAACCCGCCTCTCTGAACCTTTCCGGAGTTGTAGATCGCGCATTCGGCATCGACATCCACAACCCGCTTGCCGACCTGATGGACGGCGGCTACAGCATGGGCATCCTCGTCGCGCTGATCGTCGCACTACTGCTTGCCATCGTCTCACTGGTATTACCGTTCGCCTTGCGCACCTCGCGCATGATGTGGATCGTGATCCTGACCGGCGGGGCGCTCGCCATCGTATCCGCGCACGTGACCATCTCACTGAGTGAATCCGGCGCCGTTGCCGGTTCCGTACTGCCCGGCCTGACGCTCGCCATGCTCGGCCTTATGTCGTGCGTATGCCTGATGGCCGGTGGCGCGGTACGTAAATTCCAGGCGTTGCGCGTCTCCAAAACAACCAAAACACAAGCACAGGAGGGTGGGAGCAACGGCAAGACAGCATCCAGCCTGCATTGGCTCGTGGTGGTCGGCCGCATGCTACTCGTGCTCATACTCGCGGCCAGCATCGTGGTATGGTCCGGCTTTGCATTCGAACGCAACGGCAAAGGGCAGGTAGCGGTAAGCAGCAGCGGCATGCCCATGGTCGCCACAGACAGCGTGCAAAGCAACCACGATCAGCGTGTGCTCGCGCTGTACGCGGATTCACGCACCGAAGTCTCCTACAGCATCATGCGCACCTCGCGCGGCGACCTCATCGACAGTTCGCCCGCATGGCGTGCAACCGTGGCATCCGGCGGGCACGACAACACCGATCGCACCATCGGCAAACTCGCCTCCAGACTCCTGTCGAACAGCGACTCCTCGGCAGTGGCCTCGCTGGCCAAACTCGGCTTCGGCGGCATATTCGTAGTGACCGGCGGCATCGGCAGCGAAGAGCTCGCCACCAATCTCGCCGCATCCGACGGCACGCAAACCGTCGTCGCCAACGAGAACGGCACCTACTACCGCCTCACCGCCGCTGACGGCAAGGGCATGACGGTGAACGCCGCCGGGCAGGACGAGGCACGGCACAACATGTGGCGCATCGCGTGGCTGGCGGCCCTGTGCGTGATATTCCTGCTCTACGTGCTTGTCGCATTCCCACGCAAGCGCGACCAGCAGCCTCAGGAGGAAGCATGACATCGAATTCAACCGCTGCTCGCGTGCTGCGCGTCATCGCCGCCATCATCACCTCGCTGATCCTGGTGGGCGCGCTCGCCTTCATGGGTGTGGCGAATATGCCCCAGTGGCTGGTCGACCCGGCGAATGGCAGTTCCGCAACCTCGCATCGTGTGGTGCAGGAACGTTTGGAATCGTATTGCGGGGAACGCATGCAGCTGCCGGATTCCACCGATTGGGGCGACAGCGACTACCGCGCCTCCGAAGGCAATATCTCGTCTTCCGCCAGTTTCGCCGCGTTCGGCACCGTGCATGCCGCGTCCGTCAGCCCATTCGAGGTCACGGGCGCTCAAACCGCCAACCTGTCAGGACCGGCTAATGCCGACAGCGATAACGGCATGACCTACCGTGACGACAACGGCTACCCGCGTCTGTTCGACGCGAACCTGTTGAAGGCCGACGCCAAATCAGGCCAGGCGGGCATTCTGGCATCCCAGGCTTCGGAAGGCGATCTGCGCGGCATCTCTGCCGCGACCTGCGTGGTGCCGGCCATCAGCCAGGCGTTCCTGCTGCCCTCCACCGGCACGGGTTCCAACCAGCAGCTCGTATTGGCGAACCCGTCGTCCAAGCCTACCACGGTAAGCGTGGAGATATATGGCACGAAGAACGTGGGCAAGATGAGCCTGGCCACGTCGGGCAACGTTACTGTGCGCGGCAACGGGCAGTCCACCATGGACCTGTCCGCCGCGACCCCCGGCCAGGACGGACTGTATGTGAAGGTGACCAGCGAATCCACTGCGGTCGCGGCGAGCGTGCGCGTGCTGGTAATGGACGGCTTGACGCCTAAGGGATCCGATTTTGCCATGCCGTTGGGTGCCGAGGGCACGTCGAATCTGATTCCTTCGGTCAGGAAGGGCGACAAGACCACCCTGTACCTGTATGGCAAGAAGAACGCCACGGTCCGAGCCTCGTGGGTGAGCGGCAACGGTCTCATCTCGTTGGGCACGTTCGATATCAGAGGCCAGCAGGTCAGTGCCATCGACTTGGGCAGTGTGCCGTCCGGCGTGAGCGGCATCCAGCTGGACAGCGACGACGTGTTCCTGGCTCAGGCCAAGGTGACGGTCAATGGCGGCGATGGTCAGGAGGATTTCGCCCTGTTGCCTGCCGTGGCTCCCGAGAAGCGTTCCGCCATAGCCCTGCCGGACGGCTACGATCTGTCACTCACCTTGGCCAACACCTCCAATGCCAAAACCACCGCCACCGTGGCGTTTATGAACGATGACGGTTCGATGCGGCAGGGTAAGCAGGTAACCATCAAGGCCAATAGCGCCATGACCATGGACACGCAGGGCGTGGCGGCCGTGGTGGCATGCAAAGACGATACGGTTGCCTGGGGCCTGCGGCTTGGATCCGACGCGTTGGCGGGCAAGAAGGTCGCCGGCATGTCCGCGGTCGGGCCGACCAAGCTTGGGGTGCGCGTGGCGCGTATCACCTCGACCAACAGCCTGTCACTGGTGCGCTAGCCGCTGGAAGGCTGAAGGCGTAATCGCGGGCATAATCGAAACGCGGGCTCCGGCATCGTTGAATGCCGGAGCCCGCGTTTTCATTCAGGGCTGAAATGCCGTGCTCACCACTGGTAGTCGGGGTCGATCTCCTCCGGTCTGCGCCCGTAGAGTTCGGCCACACGCACCACCAGTTCGTCGCGGATCGCCCATTGCAGGTCGTCCCGGTTGCGTGCCCTGCTCTGCAACGGCATACGGTAGAGCACAATGCGCGCCGGCATGCCATGCGCGGCGGGGAACAGACGCGACATCACATTGGGCTCCAACTCCCAGGGCACCGGGTCGGAAGGCGGCACGTCCTCCACGGCGAACTGGATCGGGCGGATCAGTTCGGGCCATGCGTTATTCAATCTGCGGATATGCGCCGCGAGCAGATCGTCGAACATGCCCGAACGGGTGCGGTACCTGGGCAGGCGCACGCCGAACATGGGAGTGCGGGTGCCTCTGCCGTGGCGATTACGGTAAACGCGAGTATTCCATGGAGCTTCAACCATGGTTTCACTGTATGACATGCCACTGGCATTAAGGTAGGATACTGAACATTCAACCGTGCACGGCAAAGGAGAGCAAGCATGATCCAACGATGGGACCGTTTGGACTACGACGCCCTTGCCGGCAGCGCACGCATCATCGGATTCGATCTTGACAACACCCTCGCCAACTCCCGCAAGCCCATGCTCCCCAGTGTGGCGGGGCGTTTCAGCGAACTCACCAAACACATCGACGTGGCGGTGATCACCGGAGGGCGTTGGGAGCTGGTCATCAGCCAGATCATCGACGTGCTCGCCCCGCAGGCATGCAAGAGCAACATGCATCTCATGCCCACCAGCGGCACCCGCTACTACCGTTGGCTGAATGGCGAATGGACGCGCGTGTTCAGTCATGATCTGACTGCGGACCAGTGCGCACGAGCTTCGGCAAGTCTGGAGCGCCGCGCCCGCGAAATGGGCCTGTGGTCAGGCCATGTATGGGGTGAGCGCATCGAGAACAGGGGATCGCAGATCACATTGTCGGTGCTCGGCCAGCAGGCCCCGTTGGAGGCGAAACAGGCGTTCGACCCGGATGGTTCGTTGAAACGCCGCCTGGCCGAAGCGGTGGCCGCTGACCTGCCGGATTTGAAAGTGCACGCCGGAGGCTACACCAGTATCGACGTTTCGCAGCAGGGCATCGACAAAGGATTCGCGGTGCGCGAACTCGCCAGACTGAACGACTTCCCGGTGGAACGGATGATATTCGTAGGCGACCGCATGAACGAGGACGGCAACGACTACCCGGCCGTACAGGCGGGCGCCATGGGAGTTGCGGTGAACAACCCAGGCGACACGGTGAAGTTCATCGACGCGATGCTGGAGCGTATTGCGTGAACGGCACGCTTCAATCAGCGGCCCAAACATTCTGGCGTGGCATGCTGGGGCTCATCCTGCCCAGAGGATGCGCAGGCTGCGACAAGCCGGACGAAATATTATGCGGCGACTGCCAGTCGCTCTTCCGCAGACATACGGTCTTGCCACTCAACGGCACACCAAGCGGCGCATCAGACGGCACGCCGGGCGCAGCCACCGCGCCAAACGCACTGAACGGCATACCATCGGCGGCAATCCAACAACCGGCCTGCGCGATGATATACGCGGCAGGCACCTACCAAGGCCACGTACGCCGGGCAATCCTCTCATGGAAAGACCACGGCGACAAGGAATGCGACAAGGCATTCAGCCAAATATGCCGGCAACTGGTAGCCGGCAGCGGCATCATCGAAACACTACAGACCAAGCCACAGACTCTGCCACAGCCCAAGCCACAGACGGAACACCAAACAGGCAGTCAAACACAAATACTGGTCGTACCCGCACCATCATCACCCAAATCCATGCGCACACGCGGGCGCAGACACCTCTGGCCGCTCGCGAAAGCCGCAGCCGCAGAACTGGCAGCCGCCGGAGTGGAAGCCTGTGCCGTGAACGCGCTACGAACACGGCACGTACAGGGCAAAGCCGTGGAAACCCACAGCGCACTCGGCAGGGCAGCCCGACTCGACGGGCAGTTGGAGGTGAACGACCCGGGGCTTATAGCGGGCAAGAAGGTGCTGATCCTGGACGACATTGTGACCACAGGGACAACCATGCGCCGGTGCGCCGAAGCGATACGCGGGGTGCGGGGGAGCGTGGTGGGAGGATTGGCGCTCGCCGCCGTCCCACCGCCTGCTGAACGGTGAACGATGGACGATGAACCTGCACTGTTACAGGCCCATCATGGGTATATCCGTTTACTGTGACTGCAGCGACAACAACACGAGGTAAAAGTGACAGCAACTGTGATTGGAGTGACAGAATATGTCCCATTGGTCACAGTTGCTGTCACGCAGTCACAGTTATCGCTGCGTAGCAGCAGCTACAGTCCCAAGCCACATCATTTGTGCAGCTTGGCGACGGTCCTGCGCGCCAGGTCACGTGCCGAACCGGCACCCTCGCCGCGCACACCGAGGAACACGATCACCAGCATCACCGCCACGATCAGCGTGCTGAGGCGCAGCACCGACTGCACGCCGAAAATACTGCCCGCAATCGCAGCCGCATGCCCGCCCCCTAACGCGGCGGTACGTGTCGCGGCGATTGATTCCATGACGATCACCAGAATCGGCGCACCCATGGCACCCGCGATCTGGCGTACCGTGTTCGTTACCGCCGATCCTGCGGCAACCTCATGTGAGGCGAGACAGTTCAATGACCATGTAGTTACCGGCATCAGCACGAATCCCATGCCGATCTGGCGTGTGAACTGGCAGATCGACACCCACCAGATCCATGTGTGAGGCCCGATCAGGCTCATGCCGAGTGTGCCGAGCAGCAGAATCGTGGTGCCGACCAATGCCACGGGGCGTGCACCGAAACGGTCGAGCGCACGCCCGCCACCAAACTGTGCGATGCACTGGCCGATCGCGCCTGGAAGCATGATCAGGCCGCTCATCATGGCTGAATAGCCGCGGTCGTTTTGAATGTAGAGCGGAATGATCACCATGATCGAGCTAAACGCGAAGAACGCCAACGCTGCCGTTATCGTGCCCACTGTAAAGCTTTTGTTGCGCAGCACATGCAGGTCGAGCAGCGGCACTTCCACCTTGGGGGAGCGTGCGACCAGCCGCTTCATCACGTTGGAACCCGGTTCACATGGTGCGATGAACTGGCGGGCCACAAACCATATGATGCCCAGCACTCCAATCAGCATTGCGCACCACACCATCGGGTTCGTAAACGGATACGCCTCGATGTTGGTGAAGCCGAACATCAGCCCTCCGAAGCCGAATATCGACAGCACCACGGAGAAGAAGTCCGCATGCGCCGTGCGGTCAGATTCGCCGAAATTATGCAGGAAGCATACGGCCAGCAGCACCGAGGCCACGCCGATCACCGTGAGCGTAAGGAAGATGGAGCGCCAACCGGTCATGTCGGTCTGCCAGCCGCCGATGGTCGGGCCAAGCGCCGGAGCCACGCTCATCGCCATGCCCACGGTGCCCATCGCCACGCCACGGCGTGACAGCGGGTAGATGGAGAACACGGTGATCTGCAGTACCGGCCACATCACGCCGGTGCCCACTGCTTCGAGCAAACGGCCCAGCAGCACCAGTACGAATGTGGGGCCAAGCCAGGCCAGTGCCGAACCGAGTGTGAACACCACCATGGAGCAGATTACGATCTGGCGTGTGGAGAAGCGGCGCGTCAGGAACGCGGTGAGCGGCACCATCACGCCCATGACCAGCTGGAACACGGATGTGAGCCATTGGCCGGTGGTTACGGAAATGTGGAAGTCGGCCACGATGGTGGGTAGTGCGGAGCTGAGCTGCAGCTGCGTGAAGTTGCCGACGAATGTGATGAACGTCAGGATCGAGATGGACACCAATGCGGGGCGGGTCAGTTTGCCGTTCACGTATGATTCCTCGCGGGTCAGTGCCCGTGCCATCGAAGCGCCTGTGGAACCTGTGGAAGCCTTGGCGGAATCCTTGCCTGACTCCTTGGCGGAATGACTAATCAAACTTTTGTTCTTCTTCATAACCCTGCTCCATCTGCCTACAGTCCATGCGTGGCTTCGTCTTTTGCGGTCTGATCCCGAGCTCGGTGCCGGGCCGCCGCCATGTTAAGCATGCTTAGCTTTGCCCATGCTGTTTCCCATACAAGCCTTTGCCATACTATTCCCACCGTTGACTGTTGGTGGCCGGGTGGCTCGGGGTTTGAACGCATAACGAAGTGCAAAGCCTGCAGGCGTGTGGTGCTTGGCGAACTGCCGTGCGGTCCCGTTGCTCCCCCGTTAACGCTCGCCGTACCATCAACATTTGTTGATGAAAAGTGTGTGTTTTCGTTGGAAATGTGTTGAAATGCGGAGAAAATCATATCGAAAATGACATGGAAACGCTGCAAAACGTGCGTAGCAGTAAGACACGCATATGCTGAGCTCAAAAATATGGGTAAATTTACTGAAAGCACGCTTGTAATGTACTGAGCGTTCGATAAATTGAAAGTCGCCCCCCCCCATGCGCTTTGGGGGGAGAGCCGGCAGGAGAAAGAAGACATGACGCAAGCCAATAGCACCGCACTGAGAGACACATCATGGCAGCAGCTGGTGAATGTTGCGTATTGGAGGCTCTTCGTCAATGCGGCATTGACTGTTTGCGATATGGCCGCGTTTGTGCTCGCTTCGGTGATTGTGCTTATGGCGCGCAATGAGGCGGCGTTGTATTCCGCTCGTTTCCATTTCCATATCAATCTGGCCGTGTATGTGATTGTGTGCGCGCTGATTTGGGCGCTGTGCATGCACAGCGTGGGCGTGTATCACCGGCATGTGATGGGTGACGGCTACCAGCTGAACCTGCTGCTGTTCAAGGGCGCGGTGCTCGCCGGCATTATGGTGTGCGCGGTCGATTATATTCTCAACTCGTATATTTCCCTGCTTTCCACGGCGCTGATCATGGTGTGCGCGCTGCTGATCACCATGGCTGAGCGGTTTGTGATTCGCCGCCTGGTGCTGTTCGGCCGTGAGAAGGGCGCCTACTCGTATGCCACGGTGGTTGTTGGCTCGTGCGAGGGCATTGAGCATGCGTTGCGTTTTCTGAGCCAGAAGCAGCAGTTGAATTACCGCACGGTGGCGGTGTGCCCGATTGGCTTGAATGCGCAGACCGGGCATATTGAGGCTGCCAGCGCACCCGAGGAGTTTATGCAGGAGATTCGCCGGATTGGTGGTAAGAAGATTCCCGTGCTGGCGTATGGCGGCGATCTGGCCGAACGTGCTGTGGCCATGGGCGCACAAACCGTGATGGTGACGGATGTGCTGCAGCGTTTCTCCGACAATTTCAATACGTTTGCGTTGAGTCTTGAATCCATGAACCTGGAGATTGCGCTGGTTACCTCTGCCGCTGATGCGAGCGGCCATGAGACGAATGTGCGTGTGATTCATGGCGCTACGGTGATGACCATCTGTCTGTCGCAGTATTCGCCGGCTGTGATGCTGCAGAAGCGTGTGTTCGACGTTGTGGTCTCGCTGCTCGCATTGGTGGGTACGGCCATCATCACTGTTCCGGTGGCCATTGCCATCAAAGTGACCGATGGCGGGCCGATCTTCTATACGCAGACCCGTGTGGGCCGCCGTGGCAAGCCGTTCAAGATGATCAAGTTCCGTTCCATGGTGGTGAATGCCGACAAGATGAAGGCTGAGCTGGCTGCGGAGACTGGGCAGAAGGGTCGTTTCATTTTCAAGATGAAGGACGATCCGCGAGTCACCAAGGTGGGCAAGTTTATCCGCAAGTTCTCCATCGACGAGTTCCCGCAGTTTTTGAACGTGTTGAAGGGCGACATGAGCGTGGTGGGCCCGCGCCCGCCGCTGCCCGAGGAAGTGGCGCAATACAACCAAACATACGCTACCCGTATGCTGGTCAAGCCCGGCATCACTGGACCATGGCAGGTGTCAGGCAGATCCAACCTGAGTAAGGAGGAGTCGGAGTCTTTGGATGTCAGCTACGTGCAAAGCTGGTCTGTGTTGGGAGACATAGTGCTGCTTTTCCGCACAGTCGGTGCAGTCATCACTCATAAGGGTGCATACTAGTAGCGGGAATAAAGGCGTAACAAAGATTACAAGGGTACCGTGCGCGGTTAAGGCAGTAAGGATTTGAGTTCATTGAAGATTGCATTCATTGGGCATAAACGCATCCCCTCCAGGGAGGGTGGCATTGAGATTGTGGTCGATGAGCTGGCTACGCGAATGGTTGATCGTGGACATCAGGTCATTGCATATAACCGTAGCGGGCATAACGTCGCCGGATCCGAATTCGATGGCGTGGCCAATGGGCACGGCAAGCGATTCTCCTATCACGGGGTGAATGTTGTTTCCGTTCCCACCATTGAAGGCAAGGGACTTGCCGCACTATCCTCTTCCTTTTTCGCCACACTACAAGCTATCAAGGCCAGGCCTGATGTGATTCATTATCATGCCGAAGGCCCCTGTGTGATGCTGCGTCTGGCGCATTGGGCTGGCATTCGCACGGTAGCGACCATTCATGGTCTTGACTGGCAGCGTGCCAAATGGGGCAAGTTCGCCTCCACGTATCTGAAGTTCGGAGAACGTACCGCAGCGAAATGCGCCGACGAGGTGATTGTGCTGAGCCGCAACGTGCAGGATTACTTCCGTGAAACATATGGACGCGAGACACGGTTCGTTCCCAACGGCATCGAGCGTGGCGAGCGGGTGCCGGCACAGGAGATCACGGAACGGTTCGGTTTGGCGAAAGACGGTTACATACTGTTTTTGGGACGTATCGTGCCGGAGAAGGGCGTGCATTATCTGATCGACGCGTTCAAACGGCTGGATACGGACAAAAAGCTGGTGATTGCGGGCGGTTCGTCTGATTCCAACGAGTATTTTGAGCGGATCAAACAGCAGGCGGCCGGGGAGCCGCGGATCGTGTTCACCGGTTTTGTCGAGGGGCGCACGTTGCAGGAGCTGTACAGCAACTCATATATATATGTGCTGCCCAGCGATTTGGAGGGTATGCCGATGAGTCTGCTGGAGGCGATGAGCTATGGCAACTGCTGCCTGACTTCCGATATTCCCGAGTGCACGGAGGTGGTGGAGGACAAGGCCGCCACATTCGAGCACGGTTCCGTGGATTCGTTGCGGGATTCGTTGCAGGGGCTGTTGGAGGAGCCGCAGGCCGTGCAGCGATACAAGGCCGATGCGACCGGTTTCATTACCAGCAAATACGACTGGGACGCGGTGACGGAACGGACGCTGGCCACATATGCAACCGACGAAAAGAACCTGTAAAGAAAGGAATCATGATGACTGCAGTCAGTCTTGAGGGGAAAACAATTCTAGTTACGGGAGTTGCTGGTTTTATCGGATCGAATTTAGCGGAGCGTTTGTTAGGAACGATTCCCGCAGTGCAGGTCATTGGACTGGATAACGTTAATGATTATTATGATGTTCATCTAAAATATGCCCGTTTGTCCGAGTTGGAACAGTACGAGCGGTTTGAGTTCATTAAAGCGGATTTATCCGACAAGAAGGCCATTGATGCTTTGTTTAGTCGGTATCAGCCGGAAATCGTCGTAAATCTTGCCGCTCAGGCTGGTGTCCGTTATTCCATTACTCATCCCGATGCTTATATTCAGTCCAATCTTGTAGGTTTTTTCAATATCCTTGAGGCATGTCGTCATCATCCTGTTGAGCATTTGGTATATGCGTCGAGTTCGTCGGTTTACGGTGGCAATACGAAAGTACCATTTTCCACGAGCGATAAAGTGGATAATCCGGTTAGTCTGTATGCGGCTACGAAGAAATCCAACGAATTGATGGCACATGCATACAGTAAACTGTATGACATTCCTTCCACGGGACTGCGTTTCTTTACGGTCTATGGGCCGGCCGGCCGGCCGGACATGGCATATTTTGGTTTCACCAATAAATTGATTAAAGGTGAGACGATAAAGATTTTCAACTATGGTAATTGCAAGCGTGATTTTACGTACATTGACGATATCGTCGAAGGCATCGTTCGTGTGATGCAGAAGGCTCCGGATCGTTCCACAGGGAATGATGGGCTTCCTGTACCGCCATATGCCGTGTACAACATTGGTAATGGTCATCCTGAGAATCTATTGGATTTCGTGACTATATTGCAAGAGGAACTGGTCCGGGCCGGTGTGCTACCGGAAGATTATGACTTTGAGACACATAAGGAACTGGTTCCGATGCAGCCGGGTGATGTTCCGGTCACCTATGCTGATACGAGTGCTTTGGCGCATGATTTCGGCTATCGTCCGGGTACATCCCTGCGTGAAGGGCTACGTCGGTTCGCCGAGTGGTATGCGGGTTTCTATCACACTTCCGATAAGAAATAACTTTTATCAAAAAATTAGAAAAGGACAAGAAAATGCGTGACTTTGGTTCGTTGAAGATTGCGATTGCGGGTACTGGCTATGTGGGATTGAGTTTGGCAGTATTGCTGGCGCAGCATCATCATGTCACGGCGGTGGACATTATCCCGGAGAAAGTGGATTTGATCAATAACCGTAAATCACCGATTCAGGATGATTACATCGAAAAGTATCTGGCCGAGAAGAATCTGAATTTGATTGCGACGCTGGATGGCGAAAGTGCTTACAAGGATGCGGATTTCGTGGTGATTGCGGCTCCAACGAATTACGACTCGAAGAGAAATTTCTTCGATACATCGGCGGTCGAATCAGTGATTGACTTGGTGATGAAGTCAAACCCGGATGCGGTGATGGTCATCAAGTCCACGATTCCGGTTGGCTATACGAAGTCGATTCGTGAAAGGACCGGTAGCGGGAATATCATCTTCAGTCCCGAGTTCCTGCGTGAGAGCAAGGCCCTGTACGACAACCTGTATCCCAGCCGCATTGTGGTAGGCACCGATTTGAATGACCCAAAGCTCGTGGAAGCCGCGCATATGTTCGCTGCGCTGCTGCAGGAGGGGGCAATCAAGGAAAATATCGATACCCTGTTCATGGGATTCACCGAAGCCGAGGCGGTGAAGCTGTTCGCGAACACGTATCTGGCGTTGCGAGTGGCGTATTTTAACGAGTTGGATACGTATGCTGAGACGAAAAGCCTTGATACTCGTCAGATCATTGACGGTGTGTGCTTGGACCCGCGCATCGGCACGCATTACAATAATCCAAGTTTTGGGTACGGTGGTTATTGCCTGCCGAAGGATTCGAAGCAGTTGCTGGCGAATTACCGGGATGTGCCTGAAAATCTTATTCAGGCGATTGTGGAGTCGAATCACACTCGTAAGGACTTCATCGCCGATCGCGTGCTTGCGAAGGCCGGATATTATGAGGCGAACAGCGAATATGACAAGGATGCCGAGCATCCAGTGACGGTTGGTGTGTACCGGCTGACGATGAAATCGAACAGCGACAACTTCCGCCAGAGCAGCATTCAGGGCGTGATGAAGCGGGTGAAGGCCAAGGGTGCGACCGTGGTCATTTATGAACCAACGCTGGAGAATGGTTCCACGTTCTTCGGCAGCTTGGTCGTCAATGATTTGGAGGAGTTCAAGAAACGATCGGATGTGATTATCGCAAACCGATATGATAGCTGTCTCGACGATGCGCGGAACAAGGTCTACACGCGTGATCTGTTCAAGCGCGACTGAGGTTATTCATCATGAGTAATAGGATCTGTTTTGTAATGCCCACTATGAGCGGCGGTGGTGCGGAACGAGTTGTGTCCGTACTTGCGAATGAGTTTATCAAAGCGGGATACGACGTTACGTTGATGCTGACCAACAGCACTCAAATCGTGTATGACTTGGATAAGCGTATTCATATTAATACGGGATGCGTGACTCGGAAGTTGGGCTTTATCGGGCAAGTTCGAGCTATAAGAGAGAAAATGAAGGCCGTTCCGGAAATGGCTTTTATTTCTATGATGGACAACCAGAATCTTTTCACACTTCTTGCGGGGATCGGACGAAAAAACAAGGTTATCATATC
>ERZ1032473.5-NODE-5-length-156171-cov-67.333585_pt1 | contig 156171 bp, 132 predicted proteins | sample MGYA00518734_ERZ1032473 | MGnify/ENA primary metagenome ERZ1032473 (study PRJEB33719, sample SAMN04261339) | wastewater metagenome | biome: periurban shantytown; feature: human; material: feces | host: Homo sapiens | place: Peru: Lima | collected 2013-01-23 ...
GCTCAAACGCGGTGTGCATGGATTGTATTTATTCGCCGTTGATCCTGAACTGCAGTCCGCTCTCAAAGAAGCTGCCAGTAAGTAATTGCTTGACTGTACTCGATATTCATCTTTGAGTTTATCCAGCCGATGCGTATGCAATGTTGAGCGATACATAGCCATCCGAAAAGAGGCCGCCATGAAATATGGGATGAGGAAACCCAGTTGGAAGAAAAGCCTGTCCGCGCGTACGAAGGGCCGCGCCACTCGTGCGGTCAAGCGGGCGTTGATTCCCGGCTATGGCAAGAAGGGCATGGGCTGGCTGCACCCCAAGCGCAAGCTGTACAACACCGTCTACAAGAAGACCACGTTTAGTCTGTTCGACCTGTTCAAGTAGTAGGCTAAAGAAAAATCATATGCATCCCGATCCGGACACGTACGAATTCCGATTTTCATTAGATCCTTCTCAACTGAGTGCCGTTCCTGCCGATACGCTTTCCGCGTTGCAGGAAGTTCATGAATATCCGGCGAAGAGCGATTCGCGTTTTCATGCAGCCGCTGAGATGTTTGACTCTCTAGGAATTTGACAGATCCCGCCATACATGCATTGCGTATGGCGGGATCTGGCTTTTCTATCGCTGCATAGCTGTCAGTGCTCAAGCGAGCATAGCCTCGATGTTGTTGCCTTCCGGATCGTGCACGAACGCGGCGTAGTAGGTCGGGCCGTAGTTCGGGCGCGGGCCGGGTTCGCCGTTACCGGTGCCGCCATTCAAGGCCAGCATCATAGAACGCCTTCACGGCATCATTGTCGGCGGCCTGGAACGCCACATGAATCGGTGCGACGGCATCGCCTTCGGCTGCAGTGCTCACCCACACAGCGGAACCATCCTCGGCCATGAACGCCTGAACGCCCATGAACGCCGGCCCCTTGCCGTAGCCCATTAAGGCTAATAGCCGCGGAAAGCAGTGGAAGCCGGGGTGAAGCGGTTCCTGAGCGCGGTCCAACTGTGCGCAGCGTTGTCAATGATGGGCTTTCCTGCCGGTATGCGTGACCGACATCCGCGCAGAAAGGGAGAATATGCATGCAAACCATCACATCCAACGCGGACGGCTTCGGCAATGGGCTGATCAGCGTGGGGTTGCAAAACCGACGCCCGTTGCCCTGGATGGCGCGGCAAGCGGAGTGCCCCAGGCTGCAGGCGGGTCGGTGCAGGCAGCCCCTGGCCGTCTGACAGAGAATGGCGCCGCTGGAAACATCGGTACGGCGGTGCATGCCGCGGCAGGCGCCATGCTTACGGCCATAACGCAAGCTTCACGTCCATGGTCGAATCGTTTTCCTTGAGCCAGTAGCGGATCTCATCCTCCGCCACATCAAGCGCCTCGGCCCGCGGGTAACCGTAGATGCCCGCCGAAATCAAAGGGAACGCCATGCTGGTGCAGTCGTGCACGGACGCAATCGCCAGACAGCTGCGATAGCAGGAGCGCAGCAGCGCCTCCTCATTATGGTCTCCGCCACGCCAGAGCGGCCCTGCGGTATGGATCACATACCGCGCCGGCAGATCAAACCCCGGTGTGATCACAGCCTCGCCGGTTCGGATGGGGGAGAGCCTGTCGCACGCCTCCTGCATCCGGCTGGCCTCGGCCGCCCTGAAAATGGCGCCGCACACGCCGCTTCCCATCAGCAGATCGGTATTCGCGGCGTTGGCAATCGCATCCACCTGCATATCGGTGATATCGTGATGCACTACGGAAAACGGCATGGCCTTCTCCTTACCTCGTTGTCTTTTCGTGCGATTCATATGGCCCGTGTCCACACGGTCCGCACATAACCGGTCCATCGTATAGCGCACGCCGCTCATGCGGCTCCGATTATGTTATGCCAGGCGCCGCAGCAATGCCGCGATATCGGCGTCGCCACGGTCGGCAAGCCGCGCGGCGAGTTCGGCGAACGTGACGCAATCATGTACATCGATCGCATCCTGCAAGTAACCCAATGCCCTCCGCGCGTCAGCGGCCTGCGGGCAGGCGGCCAATGCCAGCGCATCATGCAGCGCGTTGCCGTTCAACGGGCGAACCAGCTCCACGGTGAACGAGCCATCATCCATGAACTCCAGCAACGCCTCATCGCCAACCTGGATCATGCCATCGAGCACAAACCGGCGAATCGTTCCCAGACCTACACTCGTGCCCGTCCAATACACGCTTTGCACGCCGAGCGGCGAATCCAATTCCACGGTATCGCCGAACCGCATATGCAGAATATTGGCGATGGCAAGAGGGAGAATGCTGCCGCTGCCACGCGCATGCTCGGCATTCACCGTAATACGCAACGCCCAGCCGTCAGGAATGCGGAACATGCGCGCCGCATCATACGGATTTGCATCCGGCACGTCATAACGCTCCTCGTCAGCGAGCGTGACCACGCCATGAGAGGAGAGGAACGGCAGCGTGGAAGCATACGTCACCACACTGTTCGGCGAAATCGAAAACTGCGAACTCAGCTCCTCCACCAACGCGTCCAACCGCACCGAACCGCCATTGCGCTCGATGCGCTCGCGGATCTCCTGACGAATCCCCGAATACTCCTCCAAGCCCCATTCACGCAGCGCCCATGTGCCGATGTCCACACGCATGATGCGCTCATCGACGGCAAGCCTGTTGGCCAATGATCTTGCGTTGCCCGCATTGATACGTTCCGCAATCTCCTCCGTGGTAAGCGGATGCTGCTCAACGCTCAGCACCGCGGCGGCACGATCGCCCTGAGTGCGCCCTAGAATCGCATGATTCTTATACAGCATGACATCCGAATAGGCGAGCCAATCGGTGAAGTTCCGGGTCTCCCGCTCACACTGTTCCGCATTCGCATGACTTGCGCTGGGGGCAAGATCGACCACGCCGTACTCGTCGGCAGCCTGCGGCAGATCCGTCTTCACCAGTTTGACCGCATCATCGATGGATGGTGTGGCCAGCCAGCCGTCCGAAACGCTGAACGTGGGCGAGCACAGGTTGCCGATAAGCGGCAGAATAGCCAATCCTTCGGGTTCGACGGTGCTTTCAAGCTCGGGAATGATCCGTGCCGCCGTGGCATAGCGCAGAATCGGCCCCTCGGCTTCGAACATGGCGGCAAGACGCTCGGATAGGCGGAATTCGCCGTCCAACAGCGTGGTGATCTCGTTGCGCAATGCTTTTTCGATCTGCCGAACGCGCTCGCGGGTGATGTTGAATTCCTTACCGATTTCATCGAGTGTGGAGGGCTGTTCGGCCATTAGGCGCTGGGTGGCTATTGCGTATTCGCGTTCGTCGAACGAGAACAGCAGCATGGTCAGCGATTCGGCGAGCGAAGGCGGCGCGGATTCGATGGGTGTAAATTCGTTGGCGGTATTGGCGGCGGCTGTGCCGTCATTTGCGGTTGTTTCGTTATCTGCGATTGCATCATTGGTCGCGGCCGCATCATCGGTTGCGGCGGCTGTGCCGCCCGCCGTGCCTGTCGTGCCGTCTGCACAGTTGAGTACGTCGTGGAATGTCAGCGTATTCAGTTGCGACATGGCTTGCACGACGCTGGGTGGGCAGTGCTCCGGAGCATGCAACTGAAACGGGTGCGTATCGCCGCTATTGTGCTCGGCCATCCATTGCGAGACGGCCAGTAGATCGTCGCAGAACGTGCGCGCCTGCTTGCGTTCGCCATGCTGTGGTGATGCATGGCGCGGCGAATGTGCGTTGCCGGTCTGCGTGATGTCGTCGCTGGCATCGGTCGGCATCGGGTTGGGCTGTGTGCCGTGATTCGTTGTGCTTTCCAAGCGTCCCCCTTTTTCCTCTGTGGCTCCACAGTACAAGCTATAGCGAACGTTTGCATCGGGGTGGCTGCGCAATGAACGATGCCGAGGGCGCAACGCTAGCGGATGTGCTTCACATAGGTGCAGAATGGGTACCCGGTGCACCCATAGAACGTGCTGTTCGGGTTGTTGCGCGTGTGACGTTCCGTCAACGCGCTGCCGCACATCGGGCATTGCGGAGGCAGCGAGACGCCACGGAAGATATTCGGGCAGATCCTGTCGTGCAACTCGTAGATGAACCTCGATGGCCTTGTCTGATCGACTACGAAGAACATCTTTTTCTTGCAGCGGGTCATGGCCACGTAGAACAGGCGGCGCTCCTCCGCGTGCGGATAACGTTCCACCTCGGGCAGCAGCAGCCCCAGCAACGGCTCCTCGGGAATGGTGCTGGGGAAGCCCTTCAGCCCGCCGGAGCAGCATAGCAGGAACACGAAGTCGCGTTGCAGCCCTTTGGACTTATGCGCGGTCATGAATTCGATGGTCATTTCCGGTTTCTCCAGGAAGGTGATGCTATTGCCGTCGCAGCGGAACAGCCCCTCCCGATCCTGCCCGGTGATGAGATTGAGATCGCTGCGGTATCGCCCCAACAGCAGCACGGACGCCTTTTTCGGCAGCTTGCGCAGCTGCTCCACGATCACGGTGAACCGTTCCTCCGGTGTCTTGCCGCCCAGAGCCTTGAGCGAATAGTCCTTCTTCTCGTTGGTGCTGTGCAGATGCTTGACATACAGGCTGGGATCGGCCATCACGAAATCGCCGCTGGCTTCGATCAGACTGGTGCGGAAACGCCTGGTGGTGGTGATCTGGAACATGCGGGTCTCGCCCCACTGCTCCCACAGCTTGTCGAAATCAAGGATCAGCCCGATGTCGCTTCCCGCGAACCGGTAGATCGACTGCCAATCGTCGCCCACGCAGAACAGCGAGAAGTCCCGCTGTTCGCGCAACGCTCGGATTAGCGCATACCGCGGCCGCGACATGTCCTGGTATTCGTCGATCAGCACATAACGGTACTCGTGACGGTACTTGCCGCTTTTCACGCATTGGATGGCGTCGACGATCATCCCCGGGAAGTCGATGCCGTTATTGGCTCGGAAGCACTCGGCGTAGGCGCGGTACAGTGGTTCGATCAGATCGAGCATCTCCGCGTTGCGCCCTGTATGCTTGCCGCCGTAGCGCTGGTTCAGCGCACGCATGCCGTCGACGTTGATGTTGTTCGAACGCATCTGCTGGATGATGGTTTTGGCCGTGTCAACCAGATGCTGTGCATACTGATTGAAGTCGTAGTCCTTGACCGGCAGACGGAAGTTCTCAAGTCGTGCGGCGGCCGCGTACTTCTCGCCGAGATGTTTCGGCATCAGCTTGAATGCGAGCAGACGGTAGGGGATGCTCGTGGCGAGCAGCTGGTCGAAGGCGGCTTTGATCGCCTTATTCGCCACGTTCTCGTCGATGATCGGCCGGTTTGCGATGGTGGAGCTCCGGCAGATCTCAAGGCCGAGACTGTGGAAGGTGCAGGCGCGTATGGCCGCGCCGGTCTGCGCCTGAATGCGGGCGGACATCTCGTCAGCGGATTTGCGGGTGAACGAGAGCACGAGAATCTCATTGGGCTGCGCCTTGCCGGTGTTCAGCAGCCATGCGATATACCCCACGATGGTGGTGGTTTTGCCGGTTCCGGCACCGGCCAGAACCAGGGTGTTGTGTGCCGCGCCCACGATGGCGCTGATCTGTTCGTCGCTCAGCTCGTTCTTTTCGACGTTGCCGATCGTGCTTCTGGCGTTCGCGATGGTGGCGGCGTCCAAGAGCGGCTGAGGTTCAAGTCTTCGGGAGTTGCTTCGTTTGGTGGTTCCGTAATGGCGGCCGACAAGATCGAGCGAAGGCAATGGCGTATCGCCGCCATGCGACTGCCGTGCCGTGGCCTGGGTTTGTCTGCCGGCTGGCTTGCCGGGTTGTGCGGAGCGCTGCGGCTGCGGCTTGGTGGAGTTCTGGGAGCGCTGGCCTGGGGCCGTTGGACGGGCTTTGCCGGCTTGGGGCGCTTTGCCTGTTTGGACTGCTTTGCCGGCTTGAACTGCTGGGGCGGGGGATTGTGCGGCGACTGGTCGTTCTGCGGCTTTGCCAAGCAGGGTCTGTTGTATCAGCTGCCAAATTCCCATGAGTGCGCCTTCCGTTTTGCGTGCGCAGGCAATTATACTTCGCGGGTTTGCGCGTATCTGCACCGGCGGCATAGCGTGCGGCATGGTGCTGGGTGCCCCTTGATTCCGGTACGATTTTGCGTGCCTCGTTGCATGTGGTCGCCGTCCCTCATCCCGGCGACTGTCGTATGGTGTCGCGGAAGGATGCCGCAGCTATAGCGTATTGAGATGTTATGCTCAACTGTGTCGAATTAGGGGGTATTGGGATTCATACCTCAGGGGGATGGGGCGTCACGCGTTGCCATGAGCGGTGGCTCACGCCGTGGTTCGTGCCGTGACTTGCGCCGTGATTCGCCTCACTGAGCGCGTCGGTCGCTGGCAAGCGTCAGATGCATCGGCCCGTCGGCCACCATGCCGATCTGCATATGCGCCCCATAGCGGCCCTCATATACCGGAATGCCGCCCGAGCGTAGCGCCTCGTTCAGCCTGATCCACATGATGAGCGCATGGTCCGCGTTCGCGTCACGGCTCGTCAGCCGCGGTCGCCCGGTTGCCGGACGCTCAACACCGGTCAGGGGTTGGGGAATCGACATGATCTCGCCGTCTATATCCTGGATCGAAGCGGACAGCCTGCCGTTCGGCCCGTCGAAGCAGTGCATCGTAAGGATGCGGTGCGCCATACGGCCCGCCTCCCGTTCGTCGTCGCCCGGCTCGGCTTCGACGGTCAGCACAAGGCCCGGGCCCATGTACCGCTGTTCGAAGGTGGGGTCGATGCCGTTCAGTTCGTTGAGTACCGAGACCGCCGCCTCTCGAACCCGTTGCATGAGAACACGCATGCCGTCACCTCCTTGGGGCCGTCGTGCCGTCGGCATTCGTCTGCAGGCGTGCCGCATGGAGTTCGTCGCGCAGCTGTGAGACGGTTTCGGACAGTCGCATGACACTGTCCTGCAGCTGCTTGATCTCGGTGTCGCTTTCCTTGGCGCGCTTGGTCGTCTCGCTGTCAACACGGTCGACGATCCACGAGGCCAGCGAGGCCGTGACGACGCCGATCAGCGCGATGCCGGTGATCATCAGGCCGACCGCAATGCATTTGCCTTGCCAGGTCACGGGGGAGAGATCGCCGTAGCCGACGGTGGTGACGGTGACGAACGACCACCACAGCGCCTTGCCGAAATCAGTGATCGTGGCGTTTGGTGCGAGCCGCTCCGCATCGAGTATCGCCAGCGAGCCGATATAGATGAGCAGTACCGCGCTGCCGCACACGTACATGGTGATGCGCCCGCGTACCGCCATGCCGCTGGTCCGGTTGAGCACGTTGAGCACGGCGACCAGACGCAGCAGACGCAAGGGGCGGAACATCGGCAGCACGATTGACATGAGCATAATGAGATTGTTCTTGAACCAGGCTTTCTTGTTGCGTGCCAGCGAGATGGAGACCACATAGTCGATGATGAACAGCACCCAGATGCCGTTGATGGTTTTCTCGCACAAGGGTATGTGCGTTCGCGCGATCACCTCCCACGAGTAGGCGAAGACGAAAACCAGCGCCAATGCCGTCATCGGCCATTCGGTGACGCGCTCCCATTTGCTCAGTGTCATAGATGCTTCTTTCTGTGCTGTAATCCGCAGCATACGGTACGCGCCCATGCCGTTACGGGTCCATGCGGCGTGCGGATGGCCTCGTGCGGAAAGACCCCGCCGATATATAACGAGCCATACGGAAGCATTCGACGGGAACATTCCATATGGCTCGAAGGCGCGGGGCCGGCAAGACGCCGGTTATGCCCGCTACTCGCAGGCGACGCCGTCCTTGTCTCGGTCAAGTGCCGCACGATAGCCCGGCTGGCCCTGGTAGATCGGCGCTGCGCCGGCTTCACGCGCCGCCGTGCAGTTCTGGTAATAGACATCGGAACCGGAGCTTTGCTGCTGTGCCTGCTGCTGTGCCTGCTGCTGCGCTTGGGCCGCTGCGGCTGCGGCATCCTCGGCGGCCTGCTGCTGTTGCGCCTGCTCCTGGCTGGTCTGCGTATCGTTCTGCTGCGACTGCTGCGCGCTGGTGGCCCTCACGCCCGTGTAATCAGGAACGGTCTGTGCGGGGCAGGAAGCCAGCACGCGCTCCATCGCGGACTTCTCCGCCGCGGTGACCCACAGCGAATACTTGTGCTTCACGCCGATCTGCCTGGCCACATATTCGCAACGGAAGCCCTTATTCGACGGCAGCCAGGTCGCGGCGTCACCGTCGGACTTCTGCTGATTGGCCCTGCCCTGCACGGCCAGCAGATTATACGGATCATTCGCCAACTCGGTGCGCACGCTCTTCGCAAGCTTCTGCGCACCCTTCTGCCAGGCATCGCTCAACGCGACCACATGATCGATCTGCACGGCGGTGGAGGTCTTCTGCCCGCGCTTGAACGTAATCGACTTGCCGGTATAGGGATCCTGCAACGTACCCGACTTGACCACGCAGCTATGCGTGCCGAACCTGTGCTTCACGCCGGACAGGTCGCGGCTGAGAATATCATTGCGGGTATCGCAGCCATTATGGTCCACATCGGCCCACGCCTGGCCGAACTGTGTGCGCTTATAGCCGGTCTTCGGCGCACGGCCCTTCACCTGCAAGGTGCCCAGCACGCTCGAAGCCGCCTGACCGGCACCGGTATTGTCGGTGGCTTCGGCGGCAGCGGCGCACTCCGTCTGCGCACCGGCAACCATGCAAACGGACAGCAGGATGGCGCCAACCGCCGCAAACGGGCGGAAACGTGACGATTCACGGAACATCGGATTCTTACTTTCTCTCCATGTCGAAACTATCAACAGGCCATCATAGGAGTACGGGCAGGCGTAGCGGCATCCCCGGCGGGCGGCCAAAACCGTAAGGCGTCTGCCCATACGACCACAATCGGCAGATATGACCCAAGCAGCACACGACGATTACGAACTACCGGAAGGCTTCAAACACTGCCCGAAGCTTACGCCGGTCGTGGAGGCGGTATCCGCCCTCGACCGCGTCAAAGCCATCGTACGCATCCTCAATGAGCCTGGCGGATGCCCCTGGGACGGCGAACAGACGAACAAGTCCCTGCTCAAACCGCTACTGGAGGAAACCTACGAATACATCGACGCCGTCGAAACCAACGACCGGGCCAACATGCGCGAGGAACTCGGCGACACACTGCTGCAATCCATATTCCAGGCGCAGGTCTGCGCACACGACGACAACGACCCGTTCGACATCGACGAAATCTGCAACCGGCTGGTAGACAAACTCATCACCCGACACCCGCACGTATTCGCAGCCCCAGACGACGAACACGTAGACGGCCACGCCCCGCAAAACGCCGAGGACACGCTCGCACTATGGGAACGGATGAAGCAGAAGGAGAAACAGCGCACATCCGTGCTCGAAGGCATCTCCCACGCGCAGGGAGCCCTGCCACGCACCGCGAAAATCGTGTCCCGCGTAGCCAAATCCGCACGGCACGAGCAGCTGGAACAGGCATTCGAACCGGAAACGACCGGCGAACACCAATACGCGGACGCCATCATCACCGCCATCCGTGCAGCGCACCACAACGGCGTAGACATCGAAGCCGACCTGCGATGCCGACTGCGCGACATCGAACACGCCATCGAAACCATAGAGAAGGAACACCCCAATGACTGACAGCAAAGCACTTGACCCACGGCAGCTCGCCCAATACTCCAACGATTTCAACGCCGACAGAGCCAACCTCGTCGCCGCCAACGCAGCCGTCGCATCCGGCGTGCTGACGGCCGCGACCGATTACAAAGGAGCGCGCTCGCTGCCCCGGGACTTTTCGATCGAACTCAAGCAGGGATCGATCACGAACCAGCGCCGCTCCGGGCGCTGCTGGATGTTCGCCGCGCTCAACACCCTGCGCTACGAGGTGATGCACCAGTGGAACCTCGACGATTTCGAATTCTCCGAAACCTACCTGTTCTTCTGGGATGCGATGGAGAAGTCGAACACATACCTGGAGAATGTGCTGGCCACGCTCGACGAGCCAACCGACAGCCGCATCTTCCAGGAGATCAACTACGGGCCTGCCGACGATGGCGGCTGGTGGCAGATGTTCGCCGCGCTGGTGAACAAGTACGGCCTGGTGCCGAAATCCGCATACCCGGAATCCGCGAACTCCAAGGATTCCGACGCATTCAAACAGTATCTGAACTCCAAGCTGCGCGAATTCGCCGCAGATCTGCGCGCCCGCCACACCGCGGGGGCTTCGCTCGACGAGCTACGCGCGATCAAAAACGACGACATGTCCACCGTGTACCGCATCTGCGCGATCTCGTTGGGCGAGCCGCCGGAACGGTTCGACTTCCTCGCCCGCGCGAACGACGACAAGAACGACAAGAGTGATAAGGGCGACAAGCGGGATGCCGACGCGGCGAACGGAGCGAAGAGCGATTCGGGGGACAAGGGCGCCGAGCCGAAAACCGGCAAGGACGAGCGCCGGCAGATCCGCGAATATAACATCACGCCGATGGAATTCTACAGAAAATACGTGCCGGTCGACGTGAACGATCTGGTCACGCTGTGCAACGTGCCGATGGCGAGCCGACCGTACGGCAAACGCTACCGCATCAGGTTCACCGCGAACGTGGCCGAGGCCGGCGATATGGAATTCGTGAACGTGCCGCTCAACGTGTTCAAGAAGGCGGCCGTCGATCAGATCAGTGCCGGTCACCCCATCTGGTTCGCCTGCGACTGCACACAGTTCTCCCTGCGCGGCGCCGGGTACTTCGATTGCAGCACCGTGCGCGTCGACCAGCTGTTCGGCACCGAGTTCACCTTCGACAAGGGCCAGGGGCTCGAATACGGTGACAGCCCGAGCAACCACGCCATGACCCTGACCGGCGTGAACCTGGGCGAGGACGGCAAGCCCAACCGTTGGAAGGTCGAGAACAGCTGGGGCAAAGACAACGGCGAGGACGGCTACTACGTCGCATCCGACGCATGGTTCGACCGTTACGTGACCGAGATCATCATCCGCAAGGAATACCTTGACGAGGCCACGCGCTCGCTGCTCGCCACCGAGCCGGTCGAACTCGACCCCTGGGAACCGCTGACCAAGCGTTCGCGTTAGGCGTGCTGACGATGGCTGCTGAGGGTGGCGGAGCGGCGGGCGCCGAATCGCGCACGATGCTGGAACGGGCCGAGCGATTGGCCCGCTCCCGCCATGCCGGCCAAGTGGACAAGGGCGGCATGCCATACTGGCGGCATCCGGCCAGGGTATCCGCAGGATGCGCTTCGGCCGAGGCGAAAATCGCCGGGTGGCTGCATGACCTGATCGAAGACACCGAAACTACGGCGGACGAATTGCTGGAACTCGGCTTTCCGCCGGCAGTGGTGCAGGCCGTCGAACTGGATACACGGCTCGACGGCGAAGACTACATGGCGTACATCCGCCGCATCCTTGCGGCATGCGATGCCGATGACCGGCAGACCAGACAGGCCGGGCGTACCGCACGCGAGGTCAAGATGGCCGACCTGCGCGACAATATGGATCTTGGCCGCCTGCGCGTCATACGCGAGGCCGACTGCCGACGTGTGACGAAATACCGCAGGGCCTATGCGCTTCTTGCGGCATGGACGGGAGAAACCGTTGCTGTGGGGGTCGAGGGCCGCGTTAGCCGTGCATCATGATGGAATTGATGGCGTCGTCAAACTTTCGCGTATAGCGATATCCGCGTGTTTCAGGCAAAAGCCGTTACTCTGTACAAACAACGATACTCCTGCATGCCCATCACGAACGCCTGCGCCAATGGCGATGGGCATACGCCATGGGATCGAATAGTCATAATCACCATCCATAATCACTACCAGGAACAGCCGGGTCGTCCGGAAGCGAAAGGCGGCAAGTCATGGCGCACACGCCTCACATCGATATCGCCCACAATGCCATCACGCATCGTGCCCGTCGCATCGCGGCATCGGTCGCGGCGGTATGCTGCACATTGGCCATGGTGGCCGGATGCGGCGCCGCCGACGATGCCGCGGATTCGTCCGGTTCCCGCAACTCGATCGTCACCGTGAACAGCACCGAACCGACCAAAGGGCTGATCCCCAGCAATACGAACGACATGGCGGGCTGGCGCATCGCCTCGCTGATCTACGACGGACTGGTCACCTTCAGCACGTCCGGCGAATTGCAATACGTGGAGGCGAAAAGCATCGCCGCCAACGCCGACGCCACCGAATACACCATCACGCTCAAACCGAACCTGAAATTCAGCAACGGCGAGAAGATCACCGCATCCACCTACGCCAAGTCGTGGTCGTTCGCAGCGAACGCCGCCAACGGGCAGGTCGGGGCTTCGACGCTTGCCACCATCAAGGGATACGACAAGCTGCAGGACGCGAACGGCGACAAGAACGCCCAGCTGTCTGGATTGCATGTGGTCGACGACAGCACGTTGAAGGTCGAACTCAACCAGCCGGATTCGTCATTCCCCTACAAGGTGGGCGACATTGCGTTCCTGCCGATTAGCTCCAAGGCGATCAAGGACCCGGAAGCCTACGGCAAGAAGCCGATCGGCAACGGGCCATACAAGGTGAAGTCGTGGACGGTGAACGAGGATCTTGAGCTTGAGAAGGACCCTTCGTACAACGGGCCGCGCAAACCGAAGAACGACGGCATCGACTTCCGCGTCTACCAGAGCCTGAACGCCGCCTACTCCGACCTGCTCGCAGGCAACCTGGACGTGCTCGACAGCATCCCCACGGTGGCGTTGGGCAGCTATCGCAAGGAGCGCCGCGCCAAGGCGGTGAACAGGCAGGGGCCGTCGTTCGTGTCGTTCACCATCCCGCAAAGCCTGGAGCATTTCCAGGGTGAGGAGGGGCGTCTGCGCCGGGCCGCCATCAGCCAGGCCATCGACCGCAACGCCATCGCCAAAGCCATATTCCGTGACACCGTCACGCCGGCCACCGATTTTCTTGCGCCCGTGATCAAGGGGCACAGTACAACGCTCGACACGAGCGGCGTGCTGTCCTACGACGCGGCCAAGGCGCGCGATCTATGGAAACGGGCCGATGCCATCTCGCCGTGGAGCGGTAGCTTCCGCATCGCCTATGGTGCCGATTCGACCGACAAGGAATGGGTCGACGCCACGGTGAACTCCATCAGGAACGTGCTGGGCATCGACGTGCAGTCATACCCGTTCTCCACGTCCAAGGAGCTGAGCAGCGCCATCAACGAGCGTAAGGTGGGGGCCGCATTCAAATCAGGCCTGCAATCCGACTACCCGCATCCGGAGGGCTATCTGGTGCAGGGGTATGACTCCTCGCAGGCCGACGGCAAAGGCCTGAACAACGGCGACTACAAGAGCGCCGAATTCGATGCCCTGATCGACAAGGCCTCTGCGCAGCCCGATCTGGACAAGGCCGTGTCCACATACCAGGAGGCGCAGAAGGTACTGCTCAAGGACCTGCCGGTGATTCCGCTGTGGTACAAGAACGTCACGGCTGCCGTCGGCAGGCACGTGAACGCGGACTTCAACTACATGGGCGTGCCCGATTATGTGAACATCACCAAGTCGCACTAATCTGCGGGTCGTCGGATCAATCCATACGGCGTATCGCTTTCCCATCTGAATATCGGACGGGGAGGCGGTATGCCGTATGTGCAATAGGACGTTTGGTAAAAAAGAGTAAAACGTTTAGAAAAAAGACGGTGGCATGTTTACCATGTGATTGACGGTTGTCACAGCAGATGCCGCATCATTCAAAGGAGAAGACATGCAAGCCACGCAGACCGCTCACGGGGCGGCGATCATCGTCAACGAACAGAACCGACAATTCCATCTGACCAACGGTCGCATCAGTTACATCATCAAGGCGGACGAACAGGGGACGTTGCTCAGCCTGTACTTCGGCAAAGCCGTGCCCGACCGCGAGGACTTCGGCTACCTGATCGAACTCGCCCACAGACCCACATCGACCTGCCGTATCGACGGCGACCTGCATTATTCGCTTGAGCATCTTCGCCAGGAATACCCCGAATACGGCACCGGCGACTACCGCACGCCGGCCATCGCCGTACGCCAACCCAACGGATCCGACATGGTCGACCTGGCCTACGACGGCTACCATGTGAGCCAAGGCAAGCCGAAGCTCGAAGGATTGCCGGCCACCTACGTGGACAACGAAGACGATGCGGCGACATTAAGCATCGATCTTGTCGACAGACTCATCGGCCTGAGCGTCACACTGAACTACACGGTGTTCGCCGACAAGCCCGCAGTGGCACGCAGCGTCGTCATCGGCAACAACGGCGCCGACGCGTTGAGCGTGGAACGAGCCATGAGCCTGAGCCTCGACCTGCCCGACAGCGACTACGACATGACCGAATTCACCGGAGCCTGGTCCAGAGAACGCCACCCGCACACCCAGCATCTGCATTACGGCACGCAGCAGATCGAATCATTGCGCAACGCCAGCGGGCATTTCGCCAATCCCGTCGCGGCATTCGCCAGGCCAGGAGCCAGCGAAGACCATGGCGAGGTCATTGGCCTGGCATTCGAATACTCCGGCAACTTCGACCTGCATGCCGAAGTGGACACCTATGACGTCACACGCCTGCAGCTCGGCATCAACGAACGCGGTTTCGCATGGCATCTTGAACCGGGGGAGACCTTCCAGACCCCTGAGGCGCTTATCGCCTATTCGGATGAGGGCTACGACGGCATGAGCCGCGCATTCCACCGCCTGGTGCTGGACAATATCGTGCGGGGAGCATGGAAGCGGCGCGAACGCCCGATCCTGATCAACAACTGGGAGGCCACCTACTTCGATTTCGACGAAGACAAGCTCGTTGACATCGCACGCACGGCCAAACAGGCCGGCGTGGAACTGTTCGTGCTCGACGATGGCTGGTTCGGAGCGCGCAACAACGACACCGCGGGTCTTGGCGATTGGACGCCGAACCCGGCAAGGCTGCCGCAGGGGCTTGCCGGACTGTCGAAGAGAATCAACGATCTTGGCCTGAAATTCGGCCTATGGTTCGAACCGGAGATGGTGAACAAGGATTCCGACCTGTACCGTGCGCACCCGGACTGGGCGGTCCACACACCCGGCCGTTATATGAACCACGGCCGCAACGAGTTCCTTCTGAACTTCGCGAACAAGGACGTGGTCGACAACATCTACGGGCAGATGAGCCGACTGCTCGACGAGGCGAACATCGCATACATCAAATGGGATATGAACCGGTTCGTCTCCGAAGGCTACGATGTGACGCGCGGCGCCGAACACCAGGGCGAGGCATACCATCGTTATATTCTGGGCGTCTACGATCTGCTCGAACGGCTGCTGCAGCGCTTCCCGGATCTCATCATCGAAGGATGCGCCTCGGGTGGCGGCCGCTTCGACATGGGCATGCTGTACTACACGCCGCAGATCTGGTGCTCGGACGACACCGACGCCATCGAACGCCTCAAGATCCAGTACGGCACCAGCTACTTCTACCCACTGTCCGCCATGGGTGCACACGTATCCGTCGTGCCCAACCATCAGGCGAACCGCATCACACCGATCGAGACCCGTGCGAACGTAGCCATGTTCGGCACCTTCGGCTATGAGCTCGACCTCAACACCCTCAGCGAGGAGGAGTTCGGCAAGGTACGCAGCCAGATCGAATTCTTCAAACGCTACCGCGAGATCATCCATACAGGCGACTTCCACCGTCTCGTCTCGCCGGACGGCAACGAGCAGGCCGCATGGATGGTGGTCTCCCGCGACCGTAAAACCGCCATCGTGGGGGACTACCGCATCCTGCTCACCCCGAACAGCAGGTATATGAGGCTGCATCTGCGCGGCCTTGACGAGAATGCGCAATACCGGGTCTCCTGCACCGGGGCATCCTCCATCGACGGCGCAGCATTCACCGGAGCCGAGCTGATGCGCATCGGCATGGTCAGTTCCGACGGCTCGTACGGCGAAATGGGCGATAGCGAACCGCTTGGCAAGGCCAGCGACTTCTCATCCAGATTGTTCGTGCTCACCGCCGAATAATCGTTCTCGCGCCCAATGCCTCCGCAAAGTCCCTGCCATGCGCCTCCCCGCGGATCATGGCAGGGATTTTGCATGCCCGCTTCTGCCGTACGCTTTCATATCCCGCGGTTCGCTGTGGGCGGATGAGCCAAGCGATGAAGACAGCCGACGCGTCCCCGTGAAGTGGAACGATGGGAATCCGGTGCAAGACGGCGACGACATGCGGATGGGAGAGACATGGCAGGTATGCAGACGGAACCATGCGGCGCGAACGCCGCGGACGACGCCAAACGGCAGGAGCCCAGACTCGGCAGGCTGCCGTCGCTTATCATCGCGGTAACGGTGATTGGAATGCTCATCGGCGTGGCCGCGGGATTGCTCACCCTGATGCTGTACGCGGTGGAGCATGCGTTCCTGGGGTATGTCGAAGGCGATGGGCAGCCCGGTCCGTTCGATGTTCCCGCATGGAGACGTGCGATATCCGTGTTCGTCGGTCTGTCCGTTGCCGCATTCGCCTGGTGGCTGCTGCGCACGCGAACAGCCCGCGTGCCATCCGTGAAGAGGGCCGTGAACGGCGAGCGCATGCCGTTATGGCAGACGGCCGTACACGTGCTGTTGCAGATCTTCATCGTCGGCACCGGCGCTTCGATTGGTCGTGAGGTCGCTCCTCGTGAGCTGGGTGCGTTGTTCGGCCAGCGATTCGCACATTGGATTCATCTCGGCCCGCGTGACACCCGCACGCTGGTGGCCATTACCGCAGCCGCGGGACTTGCCGGCGTATACAACGCGCCGTTGGCGGGCACGTTCTTCGCCACGGAGATTCTGCTGGCCGATATCAGCGTGGAGACCGTGTCGCTTGCCTTCGGCTGTTCGGCGTTGGCTTCGTGGATGGCGTCGCTGGTCAAAGGCACGCATGTGTTTTATGCCATCGGGCATGTGGACGGTCTGTTCACCTCGGATCTGATCGGGTTCGCGGTGGTGGCTGGTCTGGTGTGTGGTCTGTTCGGTTCGCTGTTTCGGAGAGGATCGTCGTGGGCCGAAAGTCATCGGTCTTCGGGCATGGCGATTCTGTGGGCACTGCCGTTGGCCGGCGTGCTGACCGGTGTGGTGGCGATTTGGGTACCGCAGGTCATGGGCAATGGGCGCGCCACGGCCCAATTGGCTTTTTCCAGCGTGGCCGAATGGTCGGCGGTCGCGGTGCTGCTGCTTTCGTTTGCGGCCAAGGCGGTGGTGACGTTACTTACCATTCGTGCCGGTGCGTCGGGTGGCGTATTGCAGCCGGGCATCGCATTGGGGGCGTCGATGGGTGCGTCGATGGGCGTGTGCTGGATGATGGTGTTTCATACCAATTCGATGGGTGTGTATGCGTTGATCGGCGCGTGCGCGCTGCTCGCCGCATCACAGAAGGCGCCGTTGATGGCCATGTGCCTGGTGATGGAGCTGGCCGATGCGCCGTTGAACCTGTTCGTTCCCGTAGGGTGCGCCGTGGCCGTGGCAGGCTTGGTAAGCTCCGTGCTGTCGCCTAGATTGGCGGCGTGGCATCCGTGCGGCAAGCATTAGATTTTTTGCCGCGATGAAACGGCGCATGCCCATATATGGAAAAGGCCGTCACGCTCATTGGTGAACGTGACGGCCTTGATTGACGGTCAGTTGGAACTGGTGGAACCCGATGAGTCGGTTCCTGTGCCGCTGCTGGAATCGGTGCCGGAGCCGTTCGACCCCGTGCCGCCGGTTCCCGTACCGCCGGAATTCGTGGAGTTGCCGGAGCCGTTCGAACCGTTGGAGCTGCCTGAACCGTTGGAACTGCCTGAACCTGAATTGCCGGAGTTGCCCGACCCGGAATTGCCGTTCTGATTGGTGGAGTTGCCGGAGCTGTTGGAGTTGCCGGAGTTGGAGTTTGTGCCCTTGTTCGAGCTGGTTCCGGAATTCGAATTCGCGCCGGAGCCGTTTTGCTCCGTGGAATTCTTGGAATCATACTGGGAGTCGGTTCCATAACCGTTGCGCGGCTTGTGGTCGTCGGTGCCGTACTGGTTGGAACCAGGGGTGGTGGTGTCCTGAGTGTTCTGGTCCGCGCCATCGTCCGGCGTCTCCACGACGGAGGATTTGCCGGTCATGTCACGTACCACGGTATCGGTGCCCTTGCCCTGCGTGAACAGCAGCACCACGCCGGCGGTGAGCGCCACGCCGACCAGACCGCTGATCAGCGAAACGACGATGGCCATGCGTTTGACATTGCGATGACGAACCTGCGCGAAGGTCTGCACCTTGCCGTCGCTGCCGGCAGGGGAGAGCGCACCGTTGGAGACAACGGTACGGGGCTGTTCCAGCGAGCTCATGTCCGCGGTGTCTTCAGTGCTTGTGGTCTCTTCGGCATCCGCGGTGGTGGTGGTCTGGCCGCCGGCAGCGGATTCGGCCTGTTCGGCCTGCTTGGACTGATCGGACGCAGCGCCTTCCGATTCGCTGGAGGAGCCGCCCAACGGGCTTGCCGCCTGCAGCTTCTCGCCCGAGGCCTTCAGTACGTTCTGGTAGACCTTGCCGGCCACCGTCGAGATGATGTAACTGGCCGCGGCGCCGATGGTGGAACCGGCGACGCCGATCTTGCCGGCCAGGAAAAACGACGTGATCGCCGCGAGCGAGCCCGCGATGATCTGGGATATGGATATGCCTTCGAAAAACTTCTTCACGGTACCCGACCATAGCCATAGACACTGGAACGACACTGGGCTAATGGTGAAGGATTTGCAATCTTTGCAACCCCCCTGAGACTGTGGAATGAGAACGCGCGGATGATCTCATTCCCAGCACGAGGAGAGCCTGTCGTTCTCCTACCGAAGGCTGAGCACGGTGCCGGCGAACGATTTGAGGCAACGTGAACATTGTCACATCGACGAGCCGTGCGTCGAACGTCCAAGCACGATACGCTTGACACAGTTGCGGATTCAACGACGAAAGGAAGCATCATGGCAACCATCACTCCGGAAATGAGGGAATTCATCGAGCACAACCTCGGCTGGGTCGCCACCGTCTCGCCGCAAGGCCAGGTGGATTTGGGGCCGAAAATGTCCACGTTCGTCATAGATGACAACCACATCGGGTATCACGAACGCACCGCCGGGCAGATCATGAGCGACCTGCGCAACGGTTCGCCGCTGGTCATCGCCTTCGCGAATCTGGAGGAACGCAAGGGGTACCGTTTCCGTGGCATCGTCACCCTGCACGATAACGACGCGCTTTACGAGGAGCAGGTGCGTGTGGCCGAAGCCAGGGGAACGAAGAAGCCGGCCGTCATTCCGGTGCTTGAAGTCACCGAGATCCAGGATCTGACTCCGGGTGCCACCGCAGGCACGACCATCAGCAAAGACTGAAAGCTCTGACGTGTGGCCATGCCCGCATACGAACCGTATACGAGCATGGCCACACGTTGCTATCCGTACTGTGCGTGTCGAGCGAGTGCAACGGCCTAGGCCGTTTTGCTGGTGCGGAACAGCAGATGGGTGCCGGAAGAGGACGTGGTGGCGAACAGGTAGACGTTGCCGCCGTCCTTCAATTTGAGTTTGTTGCGCAACGCTGCGACGGACATCGGAAAATTACGGGTGGCGATATTCGCCCTGCCTACGCCTTCGAGCGCATGCCGCAGTTCGCGTTTGTTCATTGTGCATACCGCGTCGATGGCGAATGACCGGCCCGGGAAACCCGCCACGGGCTTGATGCTGGTGAACAGGTGACTGTTTGGCGCAATCTGGTGCACGCCGAATCTGTGTTCGATCAGGGCGAAGCACCCCGCCTTCATGATCGAGGCGTTCGGCTCATACAGGAACCGTGCATCCGCTGGATCATATGCGTCACTTGCCGTGCCGGTCCTCTCGTCTGAACCGATCTTGTAATCGATCACGCGATCGTCATCCACGCAATACATGTGCGGGGAGGTGCAACGGTCCCTGCCGATGACCAGCAGCAGTTCCTTGCATTCGTCACCAGCGCAGACAATATGCACCTCGTGGACCAAGCCGGCGAAATCCTCCACGGTCTTATGCCAGTCCAGCATGGGGGAGAGCTTGACCATGACATGCGGCGCCTTTGCCAGCAGCGCATCCGCCAACGCCAATACGTCGGGCGTGCAATCGGCGATGGCATAGGTGCGGGCGCCATGCGCATCACGCCGTGCCGGGTCGAGAAAGACCAGTGTGGCCTGATCCATTCCCTGAAGGAAATGCTCCGCCTCGTCATTCACGATCCGCGCGTGCGCCACACCCAATGCGGCCATATTATGCTCGGCGAGCTCACACAGAACAGGTTGGCGCTCCACATACGTCGCATGACCGAACACGCGTGCCATATAGGAGAAATCCACGCCGAACCCGCCGGTCAGATCGACCAACAAGCCGTTCGCGGCGGCATCGGAACCGACGATTCGCTTGGCGACGCCGGCCTTGTACCGCGCCGTGGACTGCGAGGAGCATTGCTCCATCGACAGGTGCGGAGGGTAAACCACGCCATCACATGCCGCCCAGTCGGGAAGCTTCGTACGGGCCGTCTGCCATCCGGCGATCTGGTCGAGCGCCAGAGGCAGATTAACGGCGTCACCACGCTTCGCATGCAGCGCCAGATCGCGAACATTCTCCATACGGTGCGCCGCAACGAACGCACGGGTCTCATCATTCATCACCCCATCATTGTAGGACCCGCCGCCCTATCGGGTGCGGCAGGCACGAAGGCGCGGGACTAGAGTATGGGTATGGGAAACATGGTTGATTACGTACGAACGGAAATGCGCACATTCGCCCACAAGCCGTTCGGAGCGGTGGATTCGCTGGTGCTGTCCGAACTGGCCTATATCAGAATGCCGGCAGCGGTGCCATTGTTCGGCTCGGCCCGCAGCATAGCCACCGTGCCCATATGGAAACTGCTTCAGGCCGAACACTACCCGGAAATGTTCTGCACGGGATCCCAATATGATGCCAGCCGGCACGATCTGCTGGTCGCCGTAGCCGAAAGCCCCAGATTCCGCGGACTGCGGGTGGGAGAATACGCGGAACGATTCGACGAGCACACTGAAACGCAGTTCGCGGCAGTCACTTTCGACCTTACGGACTGCGACGGCATCCAGCCGGACGCCGACAGTGCGAGAACAATGCTGTATGTGGCGTTCCGCGGCACCGACAACTCACTGGTGGGCTGGAAAGAGGACTTCAACATGAGCGTACGATGCCCGGTCCCATCGCAAAGCCAGGCCGTGGAATACTACCGATCCGTCGACGAACGCGCATCGAACCCCTTCGCCGCGCATCCCGCGCGCATCGCAGTCGGAGGCCATTCCAAAGGCGGCAACCTCGCCGTGTACACAGCCATGAAAACCCAATCCGACCATATCTCGCGCATATTCTCCCACGACGGCCCCGGATTCATGCGCGAGGTCACACGCAGCCACGCCTTCCACGCCATCGAGCCACGCGTGGAGAAAACCGTTCCGGAATCCTCCGTCATCGGTATGCTCATGAGCACCGTGAGCCGATACACCATCGTCGAAACAAACGTCTCCGGCATCATGCAGCACATGGGGTTGAACTGGCGCATCGAAAACGGCGAATTCGTCACCAAACCCGAACTCACCCCCGCCTCACGCCTGCTCGACCGCACCCTGGACGCATGGATGGAACAATTCAGCGATCAGGAACGCGCCTGCGCGGTCGACCAATGCTACGACATCATCGCCTCCGCAGGGTACCCGTCATTCGCCGAACTCGCCGACCATATGGGCGAGGCCCTGCCGACCATTGCACAAGCGGCCAGAAAAACCGACGAGGCGACGAAAACACTGATCCTCAACATCCTCAAAGCATTCCCCATCACAGCGGCAAAATCACTATTCGAAGAATGGCCGACGACAGACGGAAAGGAAAACGAGACGGTATGAACGGCAACGATGAACGAAAAGCAACAGAAAAGTGAACAAGTACCATGACCGCCCGGCCAAAGTCGTGCCCATAGGGCTAGACTTGGCACGGTTCGATTACAGGAAGGGCGGCCACAGGAAGTAGGACAGGCACGGCCGCAGAGGATTCGGAGAGGCGGGTGAGAAACGATGTTGAGGATGTTCAGCACCATTAACGGCCAAGTGGAGCGTGTAGAGAAACCGGAAAGCGGCTCATGGCTATGCCTGAGCGAACCCACGGACGCTGAGCTGGCATCCGTCGCCTCCGAAACCGGCATCGACCTCGCCGACCTGCGCGCCCCCCTGGATGACGAGGAACGCTCGCGCGTGGACGTCGAAGACGACTACACGATGATCATCGTCGACATCCCCACCGTCGAAGAACGCGGCGGACGAGACTGGTATGAAACCATCCCGTTGTCGATCATCGTCACCGAAACCCTCATCGTCACCGTCTGCATGCAGGACACCCCGGTGCTGCACCCCTTCATGGAAGGCACAATCCGCGGATTCAACACCTTCATGCGCTCGCGGTTCATTCTGCAGATCCTGTACCGCAATGCCACCATGTATCTGCGCTATCTGCGCATCATCGACCGCGAGAGCGACAAGCTCGAACTCAAGCTGCGCCATTCGATGCACAACCGCGAGATCATGATGCTGATGGAACTGAGCAAGACCTTGGTGTACTTCACCACATCGCTCAAATCGAACGAAATCGTGATGGAAAAGCTCACCACCCTGCAGCGCATCAAACAGTATCAGGACGACGAGGATCTGCTTGACGACGTCATTACGGAAAACAAGCAGGCCATCGAGATGGCCAACATCTACAGCGGCGTTCTTGCGAACATGACCGACGCCTTCGCGTCGATCGTGTCGAACAACATGAACAACGTGATGCGCATCTTCACCATCATCTCGATCACGCTTTCCGTGCCGACGCTGATCTTCTCCATGTACGGCATGAACTTCCAGGAGGGTATGCTCGGCATGCCGTTCACCGACAAGCCCTGGGGATTCGCATTGGTCGTGCTGCTGTCCGTCGTACTGTCCGCATTGGTCACATGGTTCCTGACCCGTTCGCGTAACTTCAGGTAGGCCCATGGCGATGATCGGCGCTTCGAAGAGGTTTGGCGGACGGCAATCGGTTAATCATGCCTTGACACGTGCCATGGCGGCATGCATGGTTCTGGCGTTGGGATTACCAGGTTTGGCCGCCTGCGGTGCGGGGCAGGCCGATTCCTCCATCATCCAGCCGAATGGGCCGTTGCTTACCGTCGGCGTTGCCTCCGATGAAAAAGGGCTGGGCTTCTGGCATGAGGGCGCCTATGAGGGGCTTGAAGCGGATGTGGCCCGTTATGTTGCGCAGAAACTGGGATATGCGAAAAAACAGGTCGTGTTCAAGCAGGTGTCGCCGGCGAATCGCCTGCAGCGTCTTGCCGATGGCGAGGTGGATATGGTGGTGGCCGGTGTTCCCATGCCCGACAGCGCATCGTATTCCGGTACGAAGCAGATTGTCGCGTCGGATGATTCCGCGCAGTATGCGGGGCCATATCTGACGACTCCACAAAGCGTGCTGGTGCGACCGCGGGACGTTTCCGCTGCCACCGGCACCGCCGCGTTGCGAGACTGGAACGTGTGCACGGTAGCAGGCAGCGGCGCTAGCGAACGTTTGTTAGCCGAACAGCCTCGGGCACATATCCATCAGCGGGGATCGTACTCGCAGTGCGTCACCGATCTGATGACAGGTACGGTACGGGCCGTGGCCGGCGATGCCGTGGTTCTTGCGGGATTGGCGCGAGCGCAGGCCCGCGACGTTGCCGTGCCGGCGGCGAAGGTCTCATATGGAATCGTGCGGTATGGTATTGCGGTGCCGCAACCGTCGAAAACATTGGCCAAGAACGTGGCGGATGCACTGTCCGATATGCATTCGGACGGAACACTGGACAAGTATGCGGCGCAGATGAGCGCCGAAACCGGATGGAAGGAGTGAGGGATGCGACGTGGAGCTTTGCAAGCGGGGGAGAAGGTGCAATTCTGCGACCGCAAGGGCAAGAAGATCACCGAACAGCTGGTGCCTGGCGGCGTTACGCAGACCGAACACGGTCTGATCGTGCATGATGACGTGATCGGGCGGACCGAAGGCGTGGTCGTCACCACCGTCACCGCCAAACGGGAACGCACCGATGCCGCAAAGCCCTGGAAGGCCGCTCGGGCCATCGGAGGATGGCAGTATGCGGTCATGCGGCCGAGGCTGGCCGATTATGTGCTGTCCATGCCGCGCGGCGCGCAGATCATGTATCCGAAGGACATCGCGCAGGTTATCCAACTCGGCGATATCCGCAAAGGGCATCGTGTGCTGGAATCCGGCGCGGGGTCCGGAGCCATGAGCGTGAATCTGCTGGACGCCGTCGGCGAGACCGGATCGCTGACCACCATCGAGCTGCGTGCCGATTTCGCGCGCGTAGCCGAAGCGAACGCCACGCTCTACTATGGCGAGCGCCCGCAGTGGTGGGATCTTCAGGTCGGCGATTTCGACAGCGTGGCAGCCACCTTGCAGGAGCATTCCTACGACCGCATCATGCTGGACATGCTTGACCCGTGGAACCGACTGGAACAGGCATACCGTGTCATCGCGCCAGGCGGCGTGCTCGTATGTTATGTCACCACCACTACGCAGATGAGCAGACTTGCCGAAGCGTTGCGCGAATCCGGCGTATGGACCGAGCCCGACATCCAGGAGACGCTTGAGCGCAGCTGGAAGGCGCAGGGGCTCGCGGTCCGGCCGGATCACCAGATGATCGGGCACACCGGCTTCCTGATCGTTTCTCGCGCCATGGCGGAGGGCTTCCAGGCGTTGAAGAAGCGCGATCGCGCCACCAAGGACACGGTCACCGACATCGACGACCTGACCCCGCAGGAGCGCGAGGCACAGCTGGAGGATCTGCAGCTGCGCGACATCTCCGATCGCAAGCTGCGTAAGGTACTGCGCGACCTTGACCGCCAATTGGGTGAGATCGACGGTCGATAGCCGATAAGATGGGTGTAGGCGGCCGGACGAATGCTGCCGGCCTGACAATGACGTTCGATAGGGGTGCGCGATGGCAAGCCGAATAAGCAAAACCGCAAAGAAAGCCAAGCAGTATGACCATGTGCTGCTGCTCATGCGCCATGCCAAGGCGGAAGCCATGGGAGAGCACGGCGACTATGACCGCCCGTTGGCGCCAAAAGGGCTGAAACAGGCTAAGAAAGTGGCCAAGGGGTTGCGCGACATGAAGCTTGCGCCCGAAATCATCGACTGTTCGGCGGCATTGCGTGCCCGGCAGACCTGCGGCAGGCTGCTGAAAGTGTTCGGCGACAAGACGCAAGTGGATTACCATCAGAGCCTGTACGACGGCGGCTTGCAGTCGGTGTTCGACGAGCTCGCCCACGCCAGGGGCAAGACGCGCGTGATGATGGTGCTCGGCCATGAGCCGACGATATCGATCTGCGGCCAGTGGCTTGCCTCCGAGGAATCCCAAGCGGATCGGGTCGACCTGCTGAATCTTGGCGTGCAGACCGCCGGAGTGCTGGTGCTGGGCTCGAACAAGCCGTTCGACAAGTGGCAGTTGCACGACGGCGATTTGCTGGCGGTGCTCTCGCCCGCCGACTTCGAATAGACGAATGCGGGCGCAATGACCTTATAAGCCATGCCTATAACGACACCCTAGCAGTCTTGATACCCTTGTTCTGAGTCAATCCTGATAGGGTGGACGGGTTCAATGACGTATCCGCAGTAGGCATTTGGAGGATTCATGTCCGCACTCACGTCCGTATCCGGGTTCCCGCGTATCGGCCAGAACCGAGAGCTCAAGAAGATCATCGAAGCGTATTGGAAGGGCAACGCCAGCCTGGACGAGGTGCGGGCCACTGCCAAGGAGCTGCGTGCCAAGCATTGGAAGCTGCAGCAGGCCGCCGGCATCGACCTGATCGCGAGCAACGATTTCAGCTACTACGATCAGATGCTCGACACCGCGATCCTGCTGAACGTGATTCCGCAGCGTTACCAGCGTCTCGCCTTCGACAATCCGGAGGAGACCCTGTTCGCGATGGGTCGTGGATACCAGGGCGACAAGGGCGATGTGACCGCATTGCCGATGAAGAAATGGTTCACCACCAACTACCACTACCTGGTCCCCGAAATCGATGAGGCCACTGAGATCAAGCTCAACGGTACCAAGCCGTTCGACGAGTTCAACGAGGCCAAGGAGCTGGGCATCACCACCAAGCCGGTGCTCATCGGCCCGTACACCTTCCTTAAGCTGGCCCGCAATCCGCAGGCCGAGGAGCTTGAATACGACCAGGGTCTGATCGATGCCGTCGCAGCCGTGTACGCCGAGGTCATCACCAAGTTCGCTCAACTGGGCGCCGAATGGATCCAGATCGACGAACCGTATCTGGTGCTCGACAAGGAAGACGGCGATCTGTCCCTGTTCAAGTCCCTGTACTCCAGGATTCTGCCTGCCCGCAAGGGTGCCGTCAAGGTGCTGCTCAACACCTACTTCGGCCATATCGCCGACGCCTATGAAACCGTCAACCTGCTCGGCTTCGACGGCATCGGCCTCGACCTTAACGAAGGCCGCGAGGAGAATCTCGCCGCCGTCGAGCAGTATGGCGTCGCGGAAAACACCACCATCTTCGCCGGCGTGATCAACGGCCGCAACATCTGGCGCAACAACTACGCCGTGAGCCTCGGCCTGATCGATGCGCTGAAGCAGGTCACGCCGAACGTGGCCGTATCCACCGCCAGCTCGCTGCTACATGTGCCGTTCAGCACCGAAGGCGAAACCGGTCTTGCCGACGATGTGCGCAAGCATTTCGCGTTCGCCGTCGAAAAGCTCGACGAGCTGCATGAAGTCTCCGTACTGGCCGATACCGACGAAGACGCCAAGAAGGCGTCCGCCGAGCTCAAGGCCAACCAGGCGCTGTTCGACGGCACCCGCGTCGCTTCCGATCCGGCCGTGGCCGCGCGACTTGCAGCCCTGACCGCCGATGATTTCGTGCGCCAGCCGGCCCGCGCCGAGCGTCAGAAGGAGCAGCGCGAGGCGCTTGGCCTGCCGCTGCTGCCGACCACCACCATCGGATCCTTCCCCCAGACCAGGGAGATTCGCGCCGAACGCGCCAAGCTGCGCAAGGGCGAGATCAGCAAGGCCGAGTACGACGAGTTCATGAAGACCCAGATCGACGCCTGCATCAAGCACCAGGAGGAGATCGGCCTTGACGTGCTGGTCCACGGCGAGTTCGAACGCAACGACATGGTCGAATACTTCGGCCAGAACCTCAACGGCTTCCTGTTCACCAAGAACGCCTGGGTGCAGTCCTACGGCACGCGTTGCGTCAAGCCTCCGATCGTGTGGGGCGACGTGTCCCGCGCCAACCCGATCACCGTGGAGTGGAGCGCCTACGCGCAGTCTCGCACCAGCCATGTGATGAAGGGCATGCTCACCGGTCCGGTGACCATTCTCAACTGGTCCTGGCCGCGTGAGGACATCACCCACGAGCAGCAGACCCAGCAGCTCGCCCTGGCCATACGCGACGAGGTGCTTGACCTTGAGGCCGCCGGCATCAAGGTCATCCAGATCGACGAGGCCGCCCTGCGCGAGAAGCTGCCCCTGAGGAAGACCGACTGGCACAAGAAGTACCTCGACTGGGCCATCCCGGCATTCCGTCTGGTGCATTCCGCGGTCAAGCCGACCACGCAGATCCACACCCACATGTGCTATTCGGAGTTCAACGACATCATCAAGGACATCGACGCCATGGACGCCGACGTGATCTCCTTCGAAGCCTCCCGTGGCGACCTGGTGGTGCTCGACGCCATCCACGATGCGAACTTCGAGACCGAGGCCGGCCCGGGCGTCTACGACATCCATTCGCCGCGCATCCCCTCCGAGCAGGAGATCGAGGAACGCATCTACGAAATTCTGAAGAAGATGGACGTCGAAAAGGTGTGGATCAACCCGGACTGCGGTTTGAAGACCCGCGGCAACGCCGAGACCTGGCCGAGCCTCGAGAACCTCGTCGCCGCAGCCAAGACCGTGCGCGCCAAGCTCGCCAAGTAACGGCCGCCACCGCACAGCATCGGCGAACATAATCGGTGGGGCTGCTCCCATCCGTTCCCACGCTGGGAGCGGCCCCACGGTATTCCCATACCATGCACTGACATGCGTCGCCGATGCGCGGCGCGACTGCACGCATAGCAGGCTGTAGTCTCTGCCATATCAAGGTGAACAGGAGAAACGAAGAATGACCGCACCGCTGTTTTCGCTGGAAGTGTTTCCGCCGCGTAGAAACGCTCCCGTCGGCACCATCTACGACACGCTTGATGGATTGCAGGGGCTGGCTCCGGCATTCATCTCCGTTACCTACGGCACCGGCAAATCCAAGGATCGCACTGCGACCGCGCGCATCGCGAATACGATTCGCGGCGAATACGGCATCCCCGCCGTGGCCCATCTGACGGCCCAGTATCTGGACAAGGAAGCAGCCGACGTGGCTCTTGACCTGTTCGAAGTGGCCAAAGTGGACGGCGTGCTCGCATTGCGCGGCGATAGCGTGGAGGGACAGACCCCTGCCGGAGTGTTCGAATACGCCAGCGAACTGGTCTCCTATATTCGGGAGAACAGGCCGCAACTGAAGATATACGGCGCCTGCTATCCGGAAAAGCACCCGCAGGCGGCGACGATCGACGAGGACGTCGACAACCTGAAGCGCAAGGTCGATGCCGGCGTCACGCATCTGATCTCGCAGCTATTCTACAGCAACGACGATTTCTACCGCTTCCTGGACAAGGCCCGCGAGGCGGGCATCAACGTTCCCATCGAAGCGGGCATCATGCCCGTCACCAACGCCAAGTCGGTGCGCCGTATGAGCGCCACCTGCGAGGCCCGCGTGCCCGAACCGGTGGAGGCGATGCTGCAACGCTGGGGCGATGAGCCTGCAGCATTGCGCGAGGCGGGCATCGCATACGCGTCACAGCAGGTCGCCGATCTGATCGCGCATGGCGTGGACGGCGTCCACCTGTATACGATGAATCACCCGGCTGTCACCCGTCGCATCTGGAACAACGTCTCCGCACTGTTCCAGAGCTGAAAGGCACGGGGCGTCACCGCCGGTTAGATATGCGGAGTAGATTGGTGGCATGACTGTGAATGAGCGTTTCCAACCTTCCTCCATGGATCTGATCCGCGCCGGATTGCAGGATCTCGAGGCCTCGCGACGACTATTCGAACAGCTCAAGGCAAACGGCATACCGGAGGATCGGTTGCAGGCCGTGCTCAATTCGTTGACGAACGCGTGCGACCCCGATACGGCGCTCACCAATCTTGTCGCCATCGTCAACGCCGCGACCAGTCGCGGCGAGGCGCTGAGCGGCATCATGCCCGACCGGCAGTCCTTCGAACGCATGATCACCGTGCTCGGTGTCTCCGACGCCATGGGCAAGCTCATGCGATTCCACCCCGATCTCGTACAGGCGGCATCATCCGACGTCGACAACACGTATCTGTACAACCATGCGCAGCGACGCACATCCATGCTGCAGGCCATCGGGGCGGACCCCGACGAGTTGGATGCACCGGTGGCCGGCCTCGAACTTGCCGATGCCGCCACGGCGTTGCGCGGAACCTACTACCGTCAGCTTGCGGCGATCATGGCGCAGGACGCCACCGCGCCAGACCCTTGCATCATCCAACCCACCATCAGCCGCGAACTTTCCGATCTCGCCGACAGCGCATTGGAAGGGGCATTGGCCATTGCACGCCATGAGGTCGAAGGCAGCGACCATGTGCGCTTCGTCATCATCGGCATGGGCAAGCTTGGCGCGCAGGAGCTGAACTACGTGTCCGACGTCGACCTGATCTATGCCGTGGAGCCTGCCGACGATGCCATCGGAAATCAGGAGCTGATCCGCATCGGCACCAAGATGGGCACCACGCTGCAGCGCGTATGCCAGTCGGTGATCATGGGCGTTGCGGCCCCGGCCCTGTGGCAGATCGATGGCGGACTGCGCCCCGAAGGCAAGGACGGGTCGCTGGTGCGTACGATCGAATCCCATAAGGGCTATTACGAGCAGTGGGCGGAGAGCTGGGAGTTCCAGGCCTTGCTCAAGGCCAGGCCCGTGGCCGGCGACAGGGCTCTCGGGCAGGCTTATATGGATATGACCAGACCGTTCGTCTGGTCGGCATCCAAGCGGGATAACTTCGTCTATGACTGTCAGCAGATGCGTAAGCGTGTGGAGAACCTGATCGCGCCGCCGCTTAAGGACAGGGAGATCAAGCTGGGCAGGGGCGGTCTGCGTGACGTGGAGTTCACCGTGCAGATGCTGCAGCTGGTGCACGGCAGGTCGGATGAGAGCCTGCGCACACGATCGACCCTTGAATCGTTGCGCCGATTGTCCGACGGGGGTTATGTGTCGCGCAAGCAGGCGGCGAAGCTTGCCGCCGATTACCGTTTTGAACGCGTGCTGGAGCATCGCCAGCAGATGTGGGCGTTGAAACGCACCCACCTGTTTCCCGACATGGGGGCGGCCAATATCGGCGGACTGGAACGCAAGCGTGACATCAACGTGGACGAGTTGAGCCGTAACCAGGAGCTGCGTCGTGTGGCCCGTGCGTTCCATCTGCACCCCGAGGAGCTGGTGGAACGCTATGACGAGACCCGTCGCGAGGTCCGTCACCTGCATCTCGACATCTACTATCGTCCCATGTTGCCGATTAGCGCCCAGCTCGACGACGATCAGGTGCAGCTGAGCACACAGGCCGCGGAGGAGCGTTTCTCATCCATTGGATTCGGCGACCCGCAGTCAGCCATGCGCCATGTGGCCGCCCTCACTTCGGGCATCAGCCGCGCGGCGAAGATCAGTCGCATCATTCTGCCGGCCGTGCTCGAATGGCTTGGCGAGGGGCAGAACCCGGATATGGGCCTGCTCAACTGGCGTAAGCTCGAAGAGCATTTCGGCTCCGACAGCGATTATCTGGGCTTTCTGCGCGACTCCACGTCTGCGGCGCAACGATTGTGCCACGTGCTGTCCAATTCGCGTTTCCTCGGCGACGCGTTGAACAAGTCGGTCGAATCCGTTACCTGGATGGGCGATGATGACGAGCTGATGTGCCGCAGTCGTGCCAGCCTCGACGTGCAATGCAACTCATCACTGGAGCGTAATGCTTGGAACATCAACGATTTCGCCACATCCATGCGAGCCATGCGCCGGCATGAGATCGAACGCATCGGTTTGGGGTGGATGAGCGGCGTCATCGCCGACGATGTCAGTCTGCGCGGCATGACCGATGTGTATGACGCGATCATCGATGCGGCTCTTCGCTGGTCGATCCGCCATACCATGAGCGATAGGGGCGTTGACGAGCCGCCTGCGGTGATCAGCGTGATTGGCATGGGTCGCTACGGCGGTGGGGAAGTGAACTTCAGCTCGGATGCCGATGCGATCATCGTCTATCGTCCTGCGGATGGCGTTGCCGATGACGACGCATTCGAATTCGCCCGTAAGGTGCAGGAAAGCATGCGTGCGATTCTGCAAGGGCCGACCACCATCGAGCCGAAGATCGAACTGGATATGGACCTGCGCCCTGAAGGCAAGAACGGCCCGTTGGTCCGTTCATACGCATCATGCGAGGAATACTACCGGTCCTGGGCGAGTACGTGGGAGCATCAGGCGTTGCTGAGAGCACGGTATGCCGCCGGCGATGAGCGCTTGGCCAAGGACTTCCTGCATAACATAGCCGACCCGCTGCGCTATCCGCAGTCCGATCTGACCGAAACCGAGCTGGGGGAGATCCGCAAGCTCAAAGCGCGTATGGAGGCCGAACGGCTGCCGCGAGGCGTTCGCCGTGAACGCCATCTCAAGCTCGGCAAGGGTGGATTGTCCGATATCGAATGGACGGTGCAGCTTATGCAGCTGCGTCATGCCGCAGCCCATGGGGGTCTGCGCGTGAATTCCACGTTGCCGGCGTTGGATGAGCTGGAACGGCTTCACCTCATCGATACGGTCGACGCCGCCGTACTACGCAAGGCATGGTGCATGTGCACGGCCGCCCGCAACGGCAACTACCTGTGGTCGGGGCGTGCGGCGCAGGCGGATATTCTGCCCGACGACATCTATTCGCTGGGCGGCATCGCCGTGTACCTTGGCTATGACGCGAATCGTGGGCAGCATTTCGAAAACGATTTGCTGGCCGTGATGCGCAGAAGCCGCGATGTGACGGAACGGCTGTTCTACGGGCGTGAATGACGTCGCTTCGATCACTTGGGAAAAGAGCTGACTTGTATGGTGAACACGCGGTGAATATCGTGGGTCAGTGGCTCGCCCTATAGTTGGCTAGGTCACTTCGAGTGGCCACCTTCAACCACAAGTTGCATGAAAGGTGAGCCGTTGTCTTCAGAACTCGAACCGGCAGTCGAAACGCCGATGGTCGGTAAAAGCGTTATTACTCTTGACGATCTTTCCATTAACCAGATTCGAGAGTTGCTTCATAAAGCGCAATACATTGATTCTCATCGTAAGGAAGTGGCGCACACCTGCGAAGGCAGGGTGCTCGCCACTTTGTTTTATGAGCCGAGCACGCGCACTCGTCTGAGCTTCGAAACCGCCATGCTCCGTCTGGGCGGCAAGGTCATCGGCTTCGCTGGCGCGCAGCTTGCCTCCGTGACCAAGGGTGAAACCATCGCCGACACCCTGAAGACAGTCTCCAACTATGTGGATGTCGTCGCCATCCGCCATCCGAAGGAGGGAGCCGCGCTCGTGGCTTCCCGCGCCGCCTCCGTGCCGGTCATCAACGCCGGCGACGGCGGCCATATGCACCCGACGCAGACGCTGGCCGATCTGGCCACCCTGCAGTCCCGTTTCGGCCGTGTGACCAATCTGACCGTCGGCCTGTGCGGCGATCTGACCTTCGGGCGTACCGTGCACTCCCTGATCGAGACGCTATGCCGCTTCGGCAACGTGAACTTCGTGCTGATCAGCCCCGACGAGCTCAAGACCCCGCGCTACGTGCTCGACCGTATCGACGCGACGCCGTCCTGTTCCTACACCGAGGTCAAGGACCTTGTTTCCGTCATCGGCGATCTTGATGTGCTGTACATGACCCGTGTGCAGAAGGAACGTTTCTTCAACGAGGATGATTATCTGCGCCTGCGCGACACCTACATTCTCGACGAGGCCAAGATGACGAAGGCCAAGCCCGATATGGCCGTGCTGCACCCGCTGCCGCGCGTCAACGAGATCGCCGTCGAAGTCGACGACGACCCGCGAGCAGCTTATTTCGAGCAGGTCAAGAACGGCATGCTCATGCGCATGGCGTTGGAAAGCTCGGTGGTCGGCGACGAACTGCCGGGATACGAACCGTTGGAAACCAAGGAGGTACAGGCCTGATGGAAGTCACCAGCATCCAGAACGGCATCATCATCGATCACGTGCCGGCCGGCACCGCGCTCAAGGTGCTCGAATACCTGAAGATCGACCCGTCCAAAACCAAGCTTGCGCTGATCATGAACACCGACAGCCACCTGTACGGCACCAAGGACATCATCAAGATCGAGGACGAAACCGAATCCATCGACCTTGACGTGCTTGGCCTTGTGGCCCGCACCGCCACCGTCGGCATTGTGCGGGGCGGCAAGATCGTCGAGAAGAAGCATCCGACGCTGCCCGAGCATGTGGTGAACATCATCAAGTGCGTGAACCCGCGCTGCGTGACCACCACTGAGCCCGCCGTGCAGACGTTCCACCTGGTGCATTCCGACCGTCAGGAATACCGTTGCGACTACTGTGATGAGGAAGCGAAGTTCTGATCCATGGCCATCACCCTTCACGACATCACCGTCTGGGACACGGGCGAGCACATCGACCTTGTTATGGACGCTTCTCCTGAAGCCCTGACCGAAAAGCCGCTTGCTGCGGACATCGATGCCTCCGGGTTGACCCTTGCGCCGGGATTCGCCGACCCGCATGTGCATTTCCGCGATCCGGGCCAGACCTATAAGGAATCCATGGTCTCCGGATGCGCCGCGGCGGCCTCCGGCGGGTACACGAACGTGTTGATCATGCCCAACACCGTTCCGGCCATGGACGGCGAGACGCTGAACGATCCCGAAGCGCCCGGTGCCGGTGAGGTAATGGGGGCCGGTTATACCGGCGTGATCGATTACCTGCAGCATTACGAAGCCGTGCATGGCGTCAAACTGCCGGTCAATTATGATCTGTGCGTATGCGCTTCCAAGGGACGTGCCGGCCACGAGGCCACCGAGGTGGACAAGTGGCGCCGCTACATGCCCGGCGAAGACATTGCGGGCAAGGATGCATGCCAGCTCGCCCACCCCGTCACCGCCATCAGCGATGACGGTTCGGCAGTCACTCCGGAGATTCTCGACCAGGTGCTGGCCAATACCAAGGAATCAGGCTTGTATCTGATCGAGCATTGCGAGCATCACGATACCGGTGCCGTCAACGAAGGGCCCGTGTCCCGTGAGCTTGGCGTGCCCGGCATCCCGGAAGACACCGAGCTCAATATCGTTGCACGCGACATCGAAAAGGTGCGCGAAACCGGCGTCCACGTGCACTTCCAGCATGTGAGCACCGCGATCTCCTTCGAAGCGATTCGCGCGGCCAAGGCCGAAGGATTGCCCATCACCTGCGAGACGGCACCGCATTACATTGCCCTGAGCGATGAGGCGCTGCTCAAATACGGCACGCTCGCCAAGATGAACCCTCCGCTGCGCAGCGAAGCGGATCGCAAGGCCACCATCGAAGCCATCGCCGATGGCACCGTCGATCTGCTGGCCACCGATCATGCGCCGCACACCCTCGACGAGAAGCGGCTCGGCTTCCTTGAGGCACCTAACGGCATCATCGGATTGGAATGCGCGTACGGCGTATGCCACAAGGTGCTGGTCGACGGTGGTTTCATCTCCGACAAGCGTCTGATCGAACTGATGAGCACCGAACCAATGAAGCTGATGGGGCATGCCCCTACCGACATCACCGCATTGCTTGATGCGCAGCAGGACGGTACCGGCGAAGGCAATCGGGTGCTCGACTTGCGTACGATCGGCGATGCCGAGGAAATCGGCCTGGCGGTGCTTGATACTGCGAAATCGTGGACGGTCGATCCGGAACGATTCCACTCCACTGCCCGCAACACGCCATTCGGCGGATGGAGGGTTTCCGGTCTCCCGCTTGCAACCATCATCGGCAAATCCTTGGCATTCAGCCGTTTGTAAGCCGACCCAGCGAAAGGAAAGAACATGGATCGCCTTATTGAAGCGATTGACACGACGCAGAACCCCAGCGTCGTCGGCCTTGACCCGACCGAAGCGCTAGTGCCGGCCCAAGTGGTGGCATCCTTCGCCGACGAGGTTCGCGAATCCGTCGAGAACGAGGATGAACTGCCGGCCGCCCAGCTGGCCGTCGCCTACTTCGAATTTAACCGCACCATCATCGATGCGGTCGCCGGCATCGTTCCCGCGGTCAAACCGCAGATCGCCATGTATGAGGCGCTTGGGCCTGCCGGCGTGGACGTGTACGCCATGACCTGCGAGTATGCGCGCGAACGAGGACTGTATGTGCTGGCCGACGTCAAGCGCGGCGACATCGGATCCACTGCCGCGGCCTATGCCCGCATGCTCACCGGCGTGGGGGAACACGACCCATGGAATATCGACGCCGTCACCGTCAACCCATACCTGGGCACCGACGGCATCACGCCATTCGTCGACGCTGCCGCGCAGACCGACAAGGATCTGTTCGTACTGGTGCGCACCTCCAACCCATCCTCCAGCGAATTGCAGATGCTCGATCTTGCCAACGGCAAGAAGGTCTACGAGCATGTGGCGGACCTGGTCGAGGGCTGGGGCGCCGAAACAATCGGGAAGTATGGTTACTCCCGTGTCGGTGCCGTGGTTGGCGCCACCCATCCGGAGGAAGGCAAGGCGCTGCGTAAACGCATGCCGCACACCTTCTTCCTTGTGCCGGGCTATGGTGCGCAAGGCGGCACGGCCGCCGATGTGCGCGGCATGTTCGACGCGGACGGTTCTGGTGCGATCGTCAATTCCTCCCGCGGCATTATCGGCGCGTGGAGGAAGAGCGGCAAATACAGCGAGACGATGAGCGCCTCCGAGGCGCTTGAACTGGTCGGTGAGACCGCGCAGGCCGCGGCGATCGACATGCGCGATAATCTGAGAGCAGTACTGTAAGCGAAGAGGAGAGAACATGACGTTCACCCGCACATATGAAGTGGTGGATGAGGCCGTCGCCGCAGGGTATTTCCCGCCACGTCATCCCGTTACCATCACCGCCATCGAAGAGCTCGCCACGGGTGTTGTTCGTATGGCGTTCAAGGATCCATACATTGCCGAGCATGCGCGACCGGCGCAGTTCGTCAACCTGTTCACCGACGACGAAATGATGCTTATGCCGCGTCCGTTCGGCGTAAGCGAGGTAGTCGGCGATGAGGTGAGCGTCATCTTCGCCGTGGTCGGCAAGGGCACCGCGAACCTGGCAGCCAAGCATATGGGCGACAACGTCGACGTGCTGGGGCCGTTGGGCATGCGACCATTCCAGATCAAGAACAAGGCGCATTACGTACTGGTCGCCGGCGGCCTGGGTGTTCCTCCGCTGATCTGCGCGGCGCAGAAGCTGCATGATGCCGGCGAATCCAAGGTCACCGCGGTGTTCGGATACCGAGACGAGAAGTTCGCGGACGAGATCGTGGCACCATACGTGGATTCGCTGCTGAGCATCGACAATGAGCATGGCAATGTCGTGACGCTGCTCGATCAGCTCGAAGCCGACAACAATCTGCACGCCGAAGGCATGGATACCGTGTTGCTGACCTGCGGGCCGCTGCCGATGATGAAGGCCGTGGCCGCATGGGCCGCCAAGCGTGGCCTCGCCTGCCAGTTGAGCATGGAGCAGCGTATGGGCTGCGGCTACGGCACCTGCGTGCTGTGCACCATCGACACCGTGGATGGCAGACTCAAGGTCTGCTCCGATGGCCCGGTTTTCTCTCGTGAACAGTTGGGATGGGGTGAGTGATCATGACCGCAAACGATACTAATCACATCAATCTGTATGAGGACCATGAATGGAAGCACCCCACCAAGGTGGCCGGTGTTCCGTGGAAGAATCCGGTGGGCACTGCTTCCGGCACCTTCCAGTATGCCGCCGTGCGCTGGTTCTATGATGTCAGCCAGCTCGGCGCGGTATGTACCAAGGGTGTTTCCCCGGTGCCGTGGGAGGGCAATCCCAGCCCGCGTACCACTGAAGGCCCTGCCAGCAATCTCAACGCGGTCGGTCTGCAGAATCCGGGTGTCGACCATTACCTGGTCGATGATCTGCCCAAGCTTAAGAAGATCGGTGCGACCGTCATCGCCAATGTGGCCGGCCATTGCGACGAGGATTACTGCGAGGTCGTGGCCAAGCTCGCCGACTGCGACGCGGACATGCTGGAGATCAACGTCAGCTGCCCGAATGTGACGCATGGCGGCATGAGCGTGGGCACCGATCCGGTCGCTCTGTCCAAGCTGATGGACAAACTGCGCCCGATGACTGACAAGCCGATGATCGTCAAGCTCACCCCGAATGTCACCAACATCACCGATCCTGCCCGTGCCGCCGTTGAACATGGTGCCGACGCGTTGAGCATGATCAACACGTTGCTGGGCATGAGGCTGAACATCAAGACCGGCGAGCCGATCATCGCCAATCGTACCGGCGGCGTGTCCGGCCCGGCTGTGCTGCCTGTGGGCATCGCTGCCGTTTATCGCGTGCGCACCGCGCTGCCTGAGGTGCCGATCATCGGCATCGGCGGCATCGACACCGGCGAGAAGGCGTTGGAATACCTGTACGCCGGTGCCAACGCCGTCGAGGTCGGCGCCGCCGCCCTGTTCGATCCGGTCGCTCCGCTGCGTGTGGCGCGCGAGCTTGACGATCTGCTTGACGATCGTCCGGAGCTTGCTGCCAAGCTCGCCGCCGGGCAGACCTGGCGCTAAGAGTCTGATGGGCATCTGGCGGCAGACGGATACATATGGCATGCCGACTCCCGCCGGATGCCGAGGCATATTTGAGTTTTCGATACAGAAACGGGAAAGGAAAGCAATGGCTGAATCCCTCGATATTCGTTTTACACAGTTCCTGTTGGAATCCAAGGCGTTGAAGTTCGGCGAGTTCACGCTCAAGTCCGGCCGTAAGTCCCCGTACTTCATCAATGCCGGTGCATTCAACGACGGCAGGAAGATCGCCACGCTCGGCGCGTTCTACGCTGAGAAGATCGCCACCGAGATCGAGGCAGGCAACCTGCCGAACGACATCGACACCGTGTTCGGCCCGGCCTACAAGGGCATTCCGTTGGGCGTCTCCACCGCCATTGCGCTCACTGCGAGCCACGGCATGGAGGTCGGCTACACCTTCGATCGCAAGGAGAAGAAGGATCACGGCGACGGCGGCATGATGGTCGGCACGCAGCTGACCGATGGTATGAAGGTGCTGCTCGTCGACGATGTGATGACCGCGGGCACCGCGGTGCGTGAGGTCATCCCGAAGCTTAAGGCCGAGGCTGATGTTGAGGTCGTGGGTCTGGTGCTGAGTGTGGATCGTATGGAGAAGACCAAGGATTCCGACACTTCCGCGGTTAAGGCCGTCGAAGCCGAGTTCGGCTTCCCGGTGTTCGCCATTGCGAATGTGAAGGAGATCTTCGAAGCCGGCCAGCATATCGAAACCGCCGACGGCGCTCCGTATGTCACGCCACAGATCGCCGCTGCCGCCGAGGCGTATCTCGCCCAGTACGGTGCCTGATCGAATGGCATAAAACACGCGGGTAAAGACAGTGGGGCGTCGCATCGGATCCGATGCGACGCCCCACTCAATTGAAGCCTGGCGTGCGGATTACCCGCGTGGCTGTCAGTCGATCAGCTTGTAGCCGTGATCGGCGACGACAGACTTGAGCTTTTCAAGGTAGTTCTCCGCTGCGGTGGAAAGTTTTGCCCGTTCGTTGGTGATCCAGCCGACCAGCATGGTTTCGTCGGAATCAAGCGGCACGGTGACGATCTTCTCGTTGTTGAGGTCGCCGTTGTCGATGCCGGTGCACACCGTATAGCCGTTCAGACCGATGATGAAGTTCAGAATCGTGGCACGGTCGGTCACGTTGATCTGCTTGGGGGAGTAGTCCGGCCATACGGCTTCCTCGGCGAAGTAGAAGCTGCCGTCCTCGCCCTGCTCGTATTGGATGAAGGGGAACGGTTTCAGATCCTTCATGGTGATGAGCTTCTTCGTGGCGAGTGGATTGTTGCGCGAGATGAACACGTGCAGTGGCGCGCGGAACAACGGGTGGAATTCCAGGTGCTTCTCGCGTAGCAGTTTGCCGATCACGTCCTTGTTGAAGTCCGACAGGTAGATGATACCCAGGTCGGAACGCATATTGGCGACGGAATCGATGATGTCGTGCGTGCGGGTCTCACGGATGGTGAACTCGTATTCGTCCGATTTGATGGAGTTGATCATCTCCACGAACGCTTCGACGGCGAACATATAGTGCTGTGTCGAGACGGTGCACAGCTGCTTGCGCGGCTTGGCGTTCTTGTATCGCTCTTCGAGCAGGGACGCCTGATCGAGAACCTGGCGTCCGTAGGTGAGGAATTCCGCACCGTCCACGGTCAGCGCAATGCCTTGGGAGGAGCGGGTGAAGATCTCGATGCCGAGCTCCTTTTCCAGTTCCTTGACGGAGGAGCTCAGCGCGGGCTGGGATACGTACAGCTCGTGGGAGGCCTCGTTCATCGAACCGCATTCGACGATTTTGACGATGTACTTCAACTGCAGAAGGGTCATAAGTTTAATTTATGACGGAGTTCTGACAACGAAGGCATGCTGATAACGAGTCGTTTCGCTATGCGGAATTGTTCCGCTCCTAGAGTCGCACGCCCACGGAGGCCAAATCCCTGCGAGCCTGTTCGGCAGTACTGAAGCGGAACGCGCGGATACCCACCTGCTGGGCTCCGGTCACATTCTTCGCGGTGTCGTCGAAGAATACGCATGCATCCGGCTTCAACCCGAAACGATGCAGCGCCAGCTCATAGAAATCGGCGTTCGGCTTGAACTTCTTCTCCACGCCGGACACCACAGTGCCGTTCAGCAGCCGTTCGAGCTGTGGGAATTTCTCGAAGGCGAAGTGGAACGTCTCGCACGACCAGTTCGTCAGGCCCCACACGCCATAACCGGCCTTGCGCAAATCGCCGAGCAGCTCCTCCATGCCGGGGATCATGCGGGGCAGCGCGTCATTGTATCGTGCGATGTAATCGGCGAAGACATCGGCAAGCTCTTTGCCCTGCTCGCGTTCCACATCGGGCAGCACCTGCGCCAACAGTTCGCCATGATCCATACGGTCCTCGTAATCGAAGAAACCACACGGATCGTCATCCGCACAGATCCGGTCGACCAGCTCGGGCGGGTAATGACCTGCCAAAGCCGCGCGGCACTGCCAATCCAGCACGACGCCGCAGAAATCAAAGATCACATCGGTAACGAGGCGGGAAGCGCAAGCCATGCGAACACCTTTCTGAACAATGGAACATCGGCACCGCCAGTGTACCGTACCCCTGAGCGTGGCGGAACGCTCCGTCTCGCATATGGCAGATTCGCACGGGCGTGTATAACGATACCGTTGCCGTCGCAATGCGCCGGAACGTAGAGGTTGAAACTTGCAAAGGTAGGGGATGGGCATGATGGGAACGAAACGGTTGCACCTCGCTTCGGATCGTAAGGCGACGGGACTGTGGGCGTCGCTGATCTTTCTTGTTTCGCTGAATCTGCGCCCCTCCATCGCGGCGGTCGGTCCTGTGCTCGAACGCATCGGCTCCGATCTTGGCTGGGCGGGCGGATTGCAGGGGCTGCTGGCTGCGATTCCGCTTGTGGCGTTCGCCGCGGTGAGCCCGTTGGTTCCGTCGCTGACCTCGCGTATTGGCGTCGACTGCACGATCCTGCTTGCACTCATCGCCATCGCATTGGGGGACGTAATCCGTTCGTTCACCGGCGGGGTCGGAATATGGGTCGGCACGGTGATGTTCGCTTCGGCCATAGCGGTCGGCAATGTACTGGTGCCCGTCATCGCCAAACGCGACTATGCGGATCATATCGCCACGGCGACGGGCATCTACTCCGCATGCATCACCTGCGGGTCGGCGGCGGCCGGGCTTACGGCATCCGCAATGGCGCAGGCGTGGGGTGGATGGCGTTACGCGCTTGCATTCTGGGCGGTTCCTCCGCTGATCGTCGCGGTATTGTGGACCGCCAGGATAGTGCATTCGTGGCGTGATGCGGCCTTTGATGCATGCAATGCGCTTCGTCAGATGCCTATGACGGCATCTGACGGGTCGGGCTGCTCCATGCCCGCATTGCTGCATCGCCCGATGACTTGGTGGGTCACCCTGTTCATGGGCACTCAATCCTCGGCGTTCTACACCATGTCGAACTGGATGCCGAGCGTTTCCGAGCATGCGGGGTTCGGTGCCACGGCGGCGGGCGTGCATCTGTTCGTCTTCCAGTTCACCGGCATTTTCTCCGGTCTGCTGATCCCCAGACTCATGCGGATCCATGGCAGTCAGATCTGCGCGGCTGTGGCTTCGAGCCTGCCCATGGTCGTTGCGGGCGTCGGCATGCTGGCGTTGCCCGCCGGCATGCCGTTATGGGCATTCATCGGTGGCATTGGGCAGGGTGCGTCGCTGGTGGTGGCGCTAGCTCTGATCGCCATGCGCGGGCGCACTGCCGCCGAAACGGTTCGACTATCCGGTTTCGCACAGTCGATCGGCTACCTTATCGCCTCGCTTGGTCCGCTGCTGTTCGGCGCGTTGTATCAGTTGACCGGCGCATACGTTGTCTCGCTAACCGTCATGACGGCGATCGCCGTGGCGCAATGCGTCGTCGCCGTACTGGCCGGTCACGACGATGCGTGAACGTGGGCAGGCCATGGCATGCGGCGGGTCATGCGAACGCGCGGTAGGGCTTAGATTTCGGGAGCGCCATGCGTCTCCACCATGCTCAGCGAGGCGATTGTAGCGCTTTTCGCTTGCACGATGAATTCGTTCATGCTCGGTTTGCGGTAGGCGTTGAAAACGTCCTCCAACTGGTCTTCCGTAATGATGCGGGTCGGATATGGCATGCTTCGGGTGCTTGACAGCAGTTTTTTGCGTCCGCTGATACCTTCGAGGCCGACATCGGTGCCGCAGAACACGATGATCGCCGCCACGATCACGTACGTGAACAGCAGTTCCGGCGAATAGGCAAGCAGTGTGCAGACGATATTCGTCAAGAAATCCATATGGCGCTCTTCCTCTGATGACGTCAGCACTGACTACGTTTGCATTATTGATTACGTTTGCACAACCGTGTTCAGTATACAGGGGTCCGGCGGGCGGACGGCGACTGCGTTGAAGGATTCAGAACGTCAGATACGACACAACAGGCAGCGTGAACAGGCTCGCCACGGTGGTGGCCAGCACCAGCCCCACCGCGTATTCGGGCATATTGTGCTCACGTTCCGAGAACATGACGATGGCGCTCATGGTCGGCAGTCCCGCGATGATCGTCATCATATTCGCCATGCTCGGGGCAACCGCGCCCAAGCCGATCATCGGCGGCACATAGGTGAGCAGCGCATGGAATGCGATGGGGAACAGCAGCATCTTCACCACGATGCCGACATACAGTTCGTACCGCTTCAATACACCGACCCAATCACGCAGTATGAACAGGCCGCCAAGATAGATCATGGACAATGGCGTGGAGATGGCGCCCAGCGAATGCAAAGGGGCTATTACGGTCTGCGGCACCGGCACGCCGGCGAGCACGATCGCGATCGCCAGGATCACCGCGACCAGCGCGGGACTCAGCATGCCAAGGAGCTTCGCCCCCAATGATGTCGCCGGATGCTCGTCGGCAAAGGTCTGCCGATTCGAACGCGGCTTGGTGATCCATACGCCGTAGGTCCAGAGAAAGAGCTGATCGGTCAGCGACATCAGCGCGAAATACAATGCGCCATGTTTCGGGAACAATGCCAGAACCAGCGGCAAGCCGATGAATCCTGCGTTGCCGAAGATGAAAGCGCCTTGGAACATGCGGCCGCGTTCGCCGGGCAGACGCAGCAGTTTTGCCAGCAGCCACATCGATGCGATCAGTAGCGCGTACAGCAGAATCGTGATGCCGATGATCGCCGCGGAGGCGAACAGGTCGGCGCGTGTGGTGCCGGAGATGGCATTGGAGAACACCAGCATCGGAATGCCGACATTGAGGATCAGCCGGCATATGCCTTGCAACGATTCCTCATTCAGTAATTTCGTCCTGACACACACCGCGCCCACGGCCAGCATGACGCCCATGCCGATAAGCTGGTTCAATACCACGGAAAACTGTTGCATGCTCCCTCCATCGTTCTTCGGTGCAACAACTTAGGGGGGAGTCTGGAGAACGCTTCAATGCCTACCGGGTGGTCCTGGAAGGGCGGCAACGGCAGGGAGGATATTCGGTGCATGCCGGCACCACCGACGGAACGGCGTCGGCACGCACCCATTCGGCATGTAGGCGGTCAGCGAATCAGTTCGTCGAAGGCCTGGGGGATCGAAGCGATGACATCCGTGGCGATGATTGGGTGGCCAAGTGAGGAGAAACGCTGCTGTTTGCCACGTCCGGCCAGTTCGGGCCGGTTCCATCCACGTTGTTCCGATTCGGAGGCGGTGGCCGCGGCCAGGCCGTGCAGGTACGCTGCGGACGCGGCCACTTCGGGCAGATGCGCGGGTTCGTCTGCAAGCAGATCGCCCTGCTGGGCCAGTAGGGCGCCCAGCATGCCGGCAAGTACGTCTCCGGCTCCGGCTGTACTCAGCCAGGCTGGGGCCCGACCGGACAATATCACACGGCTCCGCTTCTCTTCGTCGGTGCCCACCACCATGGTGATGGCGCCCTTCAGCAGCACGGTCGCACCGGTCAGTTCGTGGGCCATCGTCGCATAGCGCAACGGTTCGGCTTGGATATCCTGCGGGGTCAGGGGACTATCAGCGTCATCGTGATGGAGACGGTTCAGCAATGCGGCCAGTTCGCCGGCATGAGGGGTGATGACCACTTGCGCCGGCACATGCGCGGGAAGCAGACTCAAAGCGCCCGCATCCACCATGATCGGCGGCATGGCATACGCTTCGGCATTCTGTTGCCTGCCCTCGGTCGAATCGTCGTCGGCCAGCGCGTAATGCTCCAGCAGCACGGCAATGGTCTCACGCTGAATATCCTCGCCGGCACCGTCATCGCTGCTGGACGGAACACCCGAACCGATAACCCACGACTGGACATGCCCCTTGCCCAGCACAGCCTCGGGCACGGCCGTCAGAACCATGTCCTGCGCACGTTGCGGACCCATATAGCGAATCATGCCGGCATTGGAGCGGGCCGCCGACTTCGCCGTCAGCACAGCCGCACCGGGGTATCGTGCGGAACCCGTCACCAGACCGACCACACCACGCGAATACTTGCCATCCTCCAGATGCGGCAGACGGATCGACTCGGCCGCGAAATCGCTATCCGTCATCTCGAACGCCGGCATGGGATCGGTGATATCGAACCCGAAATCGACCAGAACAAGCCTGCCACAGGCGTAGGCTGCCGGCGGAACCATGGCGCACGGCTTCATCGCGCCGAACGTCACCGTTACATCGGCCGGAATATACGCTCCGGGAAGCGTCCCGTCGTTCACACCCACCCCGGACGGCGCATCGACGGCTACGACCAGCGGCAGATCGCCGGTCGGCTCGCCATGGGGAAGCGCCGGGCGGTCAGGCGGCGTCGAAATCCTGCCAAGGGATGAGGCAAGAGTACCGGGGATGCCACGCAAAGCGCCGCTGACACCGATGCCGGTCATCGCGTCAAGAACCACATGCGAACCTTTCGCGTATTCCACGGCCGCCTGGAGCCGTTCCCCGGCCTCCCCAGCGGAAAAACCAGTGGCGCAACCGGGAATATCGGCGTTCGGATCGAGAACAAGCACACGGCCGCCGGCATGCACGAACGCCGCGAACGCGGCATCATGCAGGGAACGGCCGACCGCGACGGCGGTGACCTGAGCACCCTCCTGCGCGAGCAATGCACCCGCATACAAGCCGTCACCGCCATTATCGCCGGCACCGGCCAACACGACGATACGGGAATCCTCCACGGCAAGATCCTCATCGTCCAGCAGCCGCATCGTCGTATCGGCAACGGCCGAGGCCGCCATACGCATCAGCGGCACGCCATCATCAAGCAACGGACGCTCCATGCCGCGCACGGTGTCGGAATCATAGGCGCTATATAACAGGACCTGCAGGCGGTCAGCATCATTGGCGATGTCCATGGAACCCCTTCCTGGTAAGACGGATATCAGAAACCACTGTAGTACGCGAATACACGCGGGGCGGGGAGACGGCAGAATTCGTTTGGTGCATTGCGGTGCCATCCCCACAGGCGGCACGGCGGCAGGCGGCACGGCATGCCGGAGGCTCCTTCGGCTACACGCAGCACAACAACAAAGAAAGCCCGTGTGGCAACGTCGAAACCCAACGTTGCCACACGGGCCGTTCCAAGCGCTCGCCGCATGCAAGCGGAGCCGCATCTCAGCTGCATCTCATCGATGGCGGGAAACCGTCACATGCATGGAAAACGCAGACGGCAAACCGGAATCACTCGCCCCAAACATCCTTCGCAATGGACTGCACGAGAGCGATCTTGGCCCACTGCTGCTCCTCGGTGAGCTTATTGCCCTCCTCAGTGGAAGCGAAGCCACACTGCGTGGACAGGCACAGACGCTCCAGCGGCACATACTTGGAAGCCTCCTCAATACGCGCCTTGATGGTCTGCGGATCCTCAAGCTCGGGCTTCTTGGAGGTAATCAGACCAAGCACGACCTTCTTATCGCCAGACACCTCGGCCAACGGAGCGAAATCGCCGGAACGATCATCATCGAACTCCAGATAGTAGGCATTCACGTTCTCCTCGCCGAACAGCTTGGCGGCAACCGGCGCATAACCGCCGGAAGACAGCCAGGTGGAATGGAAGTTGCCACGGCAGATATGCGTGTTGATGGCCAGATCGGCAGGCTGATCGGCAATCACCGCGTTAATCACATCGAGATTCTCCTGCTGCAGGCGCAGCGCATCCTCATCGCTCCAACCAAGGCGCTCGCGTACGCTCTTGTCGCACAGACGCGTCCACGTGCAGTCGTCGAACTGCACATTGCGGCAGCCCGCCGCATACAGGTCGGCGATGACCTGACGGTAAGCGGCAACGATATCAGCGGTCAGCTCGTCATCATCCTTGTAGAACTCGTCATACGGGTAGGCGCTCGCATTGCCGGTGAGCACGAATCGGGTCTGTGCGGGGGACGGCATGGTCTGACGCGCCACGGTGTCCTCATCCTCGAACTGCTTGACGAACTTGAAATGCTCGACGAACGGATGGTTCTCACCGGAGATCCTGCCGGTCACAGTGGCGGTATCGGCCGGAGTGACCTCGTCGTGGAACGCAACACGATGCGCGGCGGCAGCATGATCCACACCGTTGAAGCCCCACATGAAATCGAAATGCCACCAGCCGCGACGGAACTCGCCATCGGTAATGACATGCAGACCCGCGGCCTTCTGCTTGGCCACAAGCTCGGTGATAAGCCTGTCCTCGACAGCCTTCAACGCCGCGGCATCGATGGCGCCGGCGGCAAAATCGGCACGCGCCTGCTTCAACTCGGCCGGACGCAAATAGGAACCGACCACATCGGCGCGGAACGGCGCATTATGCGAATATGTCATTGTTTTTCTCCTTCGACATGTTCAAGGTGGCCCGACGGCCACACGACAAAACCAACAGCAGACTACCCGATGCCCACGAAACCACGGCATGCGCATCGGCGATACCCGAACACGCCCAATACCCGCGAACACGCCTATACTAAGCAAACGACCGTGGCAAACCACACGAGGTGCATGCGATGAACAACACACACGACAAGGCGAACAGACGGCAGGAACATGCCGACGACGGCATCACACAGAACCCGCGACGCAGAACGCTGCTGCCATACCTGATGGTCTCCGCCACGCAGACCCTCGTCGAATTCGGATCGTTCACCCTCCTGCACCTGCTGACAGTGCCATCCACCATCGCCAACGCCGTCGCCATCGTGCTGTCAGCGTCCTACAACTTCCTCATGAACCGCAACGTGACCTTCAAATCATCCAGCAACTTCACACGAAGCGTCATACTGTTCATCACACTATGGGCATGGAACTACCTCTTCGGCTCAACCATGCTCACCTGGCTGCCCCAGAATCTCGGCTGGAACGCAATCCTCGTGAAATTCCTGACCATGGGATGCCAATTCGCATGGGGCTACCCGCTATGCAAGCACGTCATCTTCCGCTAGCATCCCAAACCCGAACAGCACAACAGCGCAACACGGCGCATCCGGCAACAACAGAAAAGGAACACGCATGAACATCCTTGCACTGGCCGAAGCATGGTGGGCACAGCACAGCATCCACCTCGACCCCGAACCCGAAGGAGAACGACACGGTTCAATAGGCGTCGCAACCAATCAAACGACGCCATTACGGTTCGTAACAGTCGGTGACTCCATGATCGCCGGATGCGGCGTCGACAACCAAGCCCAAGGATTCACCCCAGACATGGCAGCCGAATTCTCAAACATACTGAACAAACCCATCGACTGGGAAGCGCACGGCAAACTCGGCGCAACCATGCGACGGGTACGCTACCGTCTCCTACCCGAAGTACACGGAACAGCGGACCTGCTCATCCTATGCGCCGGATCCAACGACCTTATGGCCAGACGAAGCCTTGCGGAATGGAAGACAGATCTCGCCGCCACACTGGACGAAGCACAAGCCATCAGCGACAACATCATCGTATTCAGCGCAGCGCAACTCTACCGCAGCCCATCACTGGGAGCCTCACTACGCAAAGTCATCGAAACCATGACCGACGACCAAACCAAAGCCAGCAAAACCATATGCAGCCAAAAAGGCGCGCTATTCCTCGACATGACCCACGAAGACATCCACACTGACCAAGCACGCTTCTACGCACACGACCGATTCCACCCAAGCGACTACGGCTACCGGTACATGGCCAAACAAGTCGGCACACTCATCGGCCCATGGCTCAAGGAACGCCTAGGCTGACCTCCCACCAAACCGCTCAGAACACCCCCGCCACGCAACACTCCGACACTGGACTTCGAGCACTCGAAGTCCATAGAGTGCGAACCATGGGTAACACAACACACGCCTGGCACACAATACGGCAAGCCTCAATGATCTCAGGACTGCCCGAAACGACACTACGCTACTACGAGCAGATCGGCATCATCACACCAATCGCCCGCGACCCCAGCTCCGGTCACCGCATGTACTCGGACGACGACCTGCAATCACTCACCACCATCTCCTGCCTCTCCGCAACCGGCATGCCACTAGACGCCATGCGAGAATACCTCGCCAACGCCACAGACGGGCAGGAAGGCGCTCGCAGGCAGATGGAATTGCTGGACGAACAGGCATTGCGTTTGGCGGCCAAGGCGGAGAGCATCCGTATGCAGCAGGCGTATGTGTCGTTCAAGGCCCTGTACTGGAGGGCGGTCGCGGAAGGCCACCAGGATGAGGCGGAACGTTTGCTGGAGGAGAACCGAGACATTGTCGAGGTGGTTAAACGCCAACAGCATGGTTCCCATGTGGCGTGATACCTTGCATGCGCAGTGTTACCCGATCGGATAGTTGTTGGAGTCTTTCCTATGAAGGAGTGGAACATGAAATCAGCGATCTATAAGGGCATTAAGACCATGGCCTGTGAGGAACACGCCAAGCCGACGCTCATCGAATCCGATGACGCGATTATCCGCGTGGTGCGTGCCTGCGTGTGCGGTTCGGACCTATGGTTTTTCCGCGATGGCTGTGAAGCCGATACGCAGACCGGTCATGAGGCCATCGGCGTGGTCGAATCCGTCGGCGGTGATGTCACCATCGCCAAACCCGGCGATTTCGTCATCGTGCCGTTCCCATACTCGTGTGGCGAATGCCCGGTATGCAAGGCCGGATTCGAATCATCCTGCCCACATGGCGGCTATTTCGGTGGCGAGGGATTGGGCTGTCAGGCGCAGTATCTGCGTGTGCCCCACGCCAATGGCACGCTTGTCGTGGTGCCTGGCGAAGCGAAGTCCTTCACCGATGAACAGCTTGCCGACTTGCTGGCCTTGTCTGATGTGATGCCGACTGGGTACCATGCGGCCGCCTCTGCCGAAGTCAAGCCGGGGGACACCGTCGTGGTGTTCGGTGACGGCGCGGTGGGGTTGTGCGGCGTGCTGTCCGCAAAGATCCGTGGAGCCAGGCGCATCATCGCCATGAGCCGTCATGCCGACCGTCAGGCGCTGGCCCGTGAATTCGGCGCGACCGACATTGTCGAAGAGCGTGGCGACGAAGCTGTGGCACGCGTTATGGAGATGACCGATGGCTATGGTGCCGATGCGGTGCTTGAATGCGTGGGCTCCGCACTGTCCAATGACACAGCCATGAAGGTCGCCCGCTGTGGTGCCGTTGTCGGGCGCGTCGGCCTACCGCATGGCGTCGAAGCTGATATTCCGGGACTGTTCTACCGCAATGTCGGTTTGCGTGGCGGTCCGGCTCCGGTGCGTCATTATGACACCGCGGTCGATCACCTGCTCGACCTGGTGCTCAATGGAGAGATTCACCCGGGGCGTGTGTTCACCGCGGAATTCACGCTGGATGACATCCAGGCCGCATACGATGCGATGGACCAGCGCAAGACCATCAAGTCGCTGCTGCGCGTAAGCGAAGTCTGATTGCCATTCCGGCTTGCCGACGTTGCGGTGCGTCTCCTTCCGGTTGGGGGAGACGCACTTGCCATTGAGGGAGCAGAAGAGAGCAAGGCGGGTTTCCATGTGACGTGTGCATGGAAAGGTATCGACCGGGCTTATTTGAAGAGCGAACCAGCCGGGCATAAGGTATAGGGGAGCGTAGGCGGTCGAACATCTGACGATTGCCGGGCGAATTAGTGGATGAGCAGCCAAACGCGAGGAAAGGTTGGCATATATGTTCGGCAAGAGGAACGGATTGTTCTCCGACGGCAAGATCACACTCGAACAGGGCGATCCCGAATTCATCGAATTATTCTCTCGTTTCGCCTACGACGAGGTGGTGAACGAGCCTGGCGCGCAGCATCCCGATCTTGACGATGCCACCCGTTCCATGGCGATTCTTGCCACGCTGATCGGCTGCCAGGGCGTCGATGCCTACGAGATGATGCTGCCCGTCGCCCTGGAGACGGGCGTCACCCCGGTGCAGGTGAAGGAAGTGGTCTATCAGGCCGTCGCATATCTGGGATTCGGACGTGTGCTTCCGTTCCTGAAAACGACCAACGAGGTGTTCATCGACAAGGACATCAATCTGCCGTTGGAAGGCCAATCCACCACCACGCCCGAGACCCGTGCCGCTGCCGGCGAACAGTCGCAGATCGACATCTTCGGCGAGAACATGCGCGGTTTCGCGCAATCGGGGCCGGAGGAGACCCGTCATATCAACAAGTGGCTGGCCGACAACTGTTTCGGCGACTACTACACGCGCAACGGTCTGACCATCCGCGAACGCGAGATGATCACCCTGTGTTTCTTGGCAGCTCAAGGCGGCTGCGAGCCGCAGCTCGTGGCGCATGCGAAGGCGAATCTGGCCGTGGGCAACGAGAAGCCGTTCCTTATTGCGGTAGTGTCCCAATGCATGCCGTATATCGGTTATCCGCGTACGCTGAACGCCATCCGCTGCATCAATGAGGCAGCACAGTCCTGATCAGCAGTCGTTTCCCCGTTCTCGGCGGGCGGCCTAGACGCATGCGGAATGTGGAGGGTCGGGTGTTGCTATAGTATTCCCTTGGCTTAAGTAACACACGATATCGGAAAGAGAAGGGCGAAGCATGGCGATTGAGGCAAAGGGTCTGGAGATTCAGATCGGTGCGCGTACGTTGCTTCATCCCACCGACTTCCATGTGTCAAAGGGGGATAAGATCGGTCTGGTCGGCCGCAACGGCGCAGGCAAAACTACATTGACCCGTGTGATTACCGGTGACATGCTCCCTACCGCGGGCAAAGTGCGTGTTTCCGGAAAGCTCGGGTATCTTCCGCAGGACACTCATGCCAGTGACCCGACGCAGACTGCGCTCGACCGCATGATGAGCGCCCGAGATATCGCTTCGATCATCAGCCGCATGCGCAAGGCCGAAAAGGATATGACCGATCCCGACCCGGATGTGATGACCAAGGCCATGAACCGCTACGACAAGGCCATGCAGGATTTTGACAAAGCCGGTGGCTACGCCGCGCAGTCCGAGGCCATCACCATGGCCGCGTCCCTTGGCCTGCCGCAGGATGTTATGGAACAGCAGCTCGGCACGCTGTCCGGTGGTCAGCGACGTCGTATCGAGTTGGCCAGAATCCTGTTCTCCGATGCCGACACTCTGATCCTCGACGAGCCGACCAACCATTTGGATGCCGACTCCATTGAATGGTTGCGCGGATACCTCAAGAAATATGAAGGTGGCTTCCTGGTCATCTCTCATTCCACGGAGCTGTTGGATGAAGTGGTGAACAAGGTGTGGCATTTGGACGCGCAGCTCGGCCAGATCGACATGTATTCCCTCGGTTGGAAGGCCTATCTGCATCAGCGCGTAGTCGATGAGGAGCGTCGTCGCCGCGAACGCGAAGTGGCGGAGAAGAAGGCCGAACGTCTGATGAAGCAGGGCATTCGTCTGCATGCCAAGGCCACCAAGGCCGTGGCCGCTCAGAACATGATGCGTCGTGCCGAAAAGCTGCTCGAAAACACCTCAGAGGCGCAGAAGGCGGAGAAAGTCGCTGATATTCGTTTCCCCGAGCCGGCCCCCTGCGGCAAGACCCCCATCATGGCAAAGGACATCTCCAAGGCGTATGGCTCGAACATCGTGTTCGCCGGCGTGAATCTTGCCATCGACAAGGGGTCTCGTGTGGTGATTCTTGGCTACAACGGCGCCGGTAAAACCACTACGTTGCGTCTGCTGGCCCATATCGAAAAGCCCGATACCGGTTCCGTCGAGTATGGGCATGGGTGCAAGATCGGCTATTTCGCTCAGGAGCACGACACTCTCGATCTTGATGCGACTGTTCTGCAGAACCTGGTTCACGTCGCTCCGGAACTTGACGACACCCAGGCGCGCAGCATTCTGGGCTCGTTCCTGTTCTCCGGCGACGATGCCATGAAGCCTGCCCGCGTGCTTTCCGGCGGTGAGAAGACGCGTCTGGCCTTGGCCACGTTGGTCACGTCGAGGGCGAATGTACTGCTGCTTGATGAGCCGACCAATAATCTCGATCCAGCGTCCCGTGATGAGATCCTCAAGGCCATCGCCAAATATGAGGGCGCCATTGTGCTGGTCACGCATGATGAGGGTGCGGTGCAGGCGCTCAATCCCGAGCGTGTGCTGCTGATGCCCGATGGCGACGAGGATTTGTGGAACGATTCCTATCTTGATCTGGTCGCCGAGGAGTGAGCCTACGCGACTCGCCGTCGGGCCCGGCTCCGATGGTTATGGGCGGAGCCTGACGGTTGCCGTCCGATGTGGCGAATACCCAGAGCGGGTAGGAGACGTGGCATGCGCCAGCTGATTTGTATCCGCCGTGAGGTAGCAATAGGGGTATGGCTGAACATACAGATCAGAAGACGAACTCGACCACTATGGTCGAAGAGTTCACCAATCCGCTGAACACACCGATTGATAACGACATCAATCTGTTCGATTTGCTTGATGGCCGTGCACAGCGCGACCCTGAGGGCTCGATGGTGGAATACAAGGACGAGGAAGGCCGGTGGCATTCCTTCACCGCCCGCGAGTTCCGTCAGAAAGTCATTGACATCGCCAAAGGTCTGATCGGTTGGGGCATCACAAAAGGCGACGCCGTGTCCATCATCGCCCGCACTTGCTGGGAGTGGACGGCTCTTGATATGGCCATTATGGCCGTTGGCGCGATTACCGTTCCGGTCTATGAGACCAATTCCGCACAACAGATCAGGAACATCTTCAACGATTCGAAGGTGGCGCTTGCCATTGCGCAGGATGATACGCAGCGCGACAAGATCGAAAGCATCAAGGACGAAGCGCCAAGTCTGCGTGAAGTCTTCATGATGGAGGCCGGCGCCGTCGACGCGATTATCGCCTTCGGCACGGATGTCAGCGATAAGGAGTTCTGGGACCGCAAGAATGCCGTGCATGGCGATGCTCTGGCGACCATCGTATACACGTCAGGCTCCACGGGGACGCCCAAGGGTGTGGAACTCAGCCATGGCAATTTTGCGTTCCTGTGCCTGTCCGCAAAGCAGTACATGCCTGGTGTGGTTGATGCGCCCGGTCGTCGTCTACTGCTGTTCCTGCCGTTGAGTCACGTGTTCGCCCGTTATATGTCGCTGCTCAGCTATGCCGGCACGCTGACACTTGGATTGAGTTCGAGCATGAAGACCATTGTCAAGGATTTCGAGGGGTTCGGCCCGACCCTGCTGCTTGCCGTGCCGCGTGTATTCGAGAAGGTCTACAATGCCGCTTCCCAACGTGCCGGTTCGGGTGTTGCGGGCAAGCTGTTCGCCCGTGGCGCGAAGGTCGCTCGCGAATGGTCCCATGTGCAGCAGTCCGGTATGCGCCCGTCGCTGCGTCTGAGTCTGGCTCACGCTGTGTATGAGAAGCTGGTCTATAAGAAGATCCGCACCATTTTCGGTCCGAACGCGCAATGCGCCATTACCGGCGGCGCTCCAATGGATGCCGAACTGTCCCACTTCTTTAACGGCATCGGCATGCGGCTGCTGGAAGGCTACGGCATGACGGAGACCTGCGGGCCCGTATGCGTGAGCCTTCCGGAAGATAACCGGATCGGCACCATCGGCAAGCCGTTGAATGGTGTGACCGTCGGCATTGCCGAGGACGGCGAGCTGTGCATCAGCGGCTCGCTGGTATGCAAGGGCTACCATAATCAGCCTGAAGTCACCGAGCAGCAGATCACCGATGGCTGGCTGCATACAGGCGACTTGGGCAGCATCAGCGAGGATGGTTTCGTGACCATCACCGGGCGCAAGAAGGATCTGATCATCACCGCCGGCGGCAAGAACGTGTCTCCCGGTATTCTTGAAGCGGCCGTCATGACGTCTCCTGTAGTGAGTCAGTGCCTGGTCATCGGTGACAAAAAGCCGTTCGTCGCCGCTCTGGTCACGCTGGATCTTGCGGATGCGAATGCGTGGCTTGCCTCCCAGGGCGCTCAGGGGGAGCCTGATCGTGAGGCGTTGGCGAAGAACCCCATCGTCCATGCCGAAGTCGAGCGTGTGATCAATGCGGCGAACGAGGGAGTATCCCGTGCCGAGTCCATTCGCAAGTTCGAGATTCTGCCTGATGAGTTTACCGAGGCCAACGGCATGCTGACGCCAAGTTTGAAGACTCGGCGTGTGCAGATCATCAATCATTACCGCGAATTGATCGATACCGTCATCTATGTTCCGCGCAAGAAGTAGTGGAAGCGAGAAAGACGAATGATGTTGTAAGGCCGCCCATGGGGGCGGCCTTACGGCGTTTAGGCATGCCATGGAGCCGCAACGCCGCAGGCGAACATCTGTTCGAAAAAGCCGTTGGATTGAGGTATTCTAAGTCAAGCACAGCGAACGCTCAACGTATGAGGAGACGTGTATGGCCAGATTAAACGGTGGTAGCCACGGCAGGAACGGTGAAGTCGTCGTTGAAAAAGTGATGACCAGCGACTCCTTTCTTTCCAGGGAGATAGCGAAGGCTCCGCTTGTGGAACGCAACGGTTGCCTTGTAGCGGATATCTCGCATATCCCCAATGATCTGAAGATCACCATTCAAGGCGCGCGAGAGCATAATCTCAAGAATGTGGATCTGTCCATTCCCCGGAACCGTATGGTGGTGTTCACCGGCTTGTCCGGCTCGGGGAAATCCTCGCTGGCGTTCGATACTTTGTTCGCCGAAGGGCAGCGCCGTTATGTCGAGTCGTTGTCGGCCTATGCACGCCAGTTCCTTGGCCAGATGGACAAGCCGGATGTCGATTTCATCGAAGGACTGTCGCCGGCGGTGTCCATCGATCAGAAGACCACCAATCGTAATCCGCGCTCCACGGTCGGCACCATCACCGAGATCTATGATTATCTGCGATTGCTGTTCGCGCGTACCGGCGTACCGCATTGCCCCGAATGCGGTGAGCTGGTGCAGGCGCAGACCCCGCAGCAGATCGTGGATACCCTGCTTGCCAAGCCGGAACGCACACGATTCCAGATTCTTGCGCCCGTGGTCAAAGGTCGTAAGGGTGAATTTGTGGACATGCTCGAACTGCTGCGTTCCGACGGTTACGCCCGTGCACTGATCGACGGCAAGATGTGCCAGCTGTCCGACGATATCAAACTTGCGAAGACCCGTAAGCACACCATCGAAGTCGTGGTGGACCGCCTGGTGGTCAAAGATGGTGTGCGCCAGCGGCTTACCGATTCCGTCGAAACCGCGTTGCGTCTCGCCAACGGCAGCATCGTCATCGACTACGTGGACGAGGAGGAAGGCAGTGCAGCGCGGCGGCAGCCATTCTCCGAACACCGTTGCTGCCCTAACGGCCATACGCTTGAACTGGACGAGATCGAGCCGCGCACGTTCTCCTTCAACGCACCGTATGGCGCCTGCCCGGTGTGCACCGGCCTTGGTTTCAAATTGGAGATCGATCCGGAACTTGTCATCGCCGACCCCGACAAGTCGTTGAATGAGGGTGTCATCGAGCCGTGGTCGAACACCAAGATGACGTCCCAGTATTATCGGCATGTGCTTGAAGGCTTGGCCGAAGACATGGGCTTCTCCATGGACACCCCGTGGAAGGATCTGCCGGAGAACGTACGGCATGACATCCTGTTCGGTCATGATTTCAAGGTCAACGTCTCCTATCGCAATCGTTGGGGGCGTCTGCGCGAATACTCCACCGGTTTTGAGGGAGTGGTCCGTACATTGATGCGTCGCCATGAGGAAACCGATTCCGAGGCGATGAAGCAGTACTACGAGTCCTACATGCGTGAGGTGCCGTGCCAGGAGTGCAAGGGACGCAGACTCAAGCCCGAAGTGCTGGCCGTCACCGTCGACGGGAAGTCCATTTTCGATGTGTGCGATATGCCCGTGGTGCGGGAATTGGAATGGGTACGTGGTCTGAAGCTCACCGGCTCCGCGGCGCTGATCGCGGGCGAGGTGCTCAAGGAGATCAAGGCGCGTCTTGGCTTCCTGAACGATGTCGGTCTTGATTATCTGACGCTGTCGCGTGCCGCAGCCACGCTGTCCGGCGGCGAAGCGCAGCGTATCCGTCTTGCCACGCAGATCGGCTCCGGTCTGGTCGGCGTGATGTATGTGCTGGATGAACCGTCCATCGGATTGCATCAGCGTGATAACGAGCGTCTGATCGAGACGCTGCATCATCTGCGGGATCTCGGCAATACGCTTATCGTCGTCGAACATGATGAGGATACGATTCGTGAGGCCGATTGGCTGGTCGACATTGGACCGGGTGCCGGCGAACATGGCGGTGAGGTCGTCTATTCCGGCCCTGCCAAGCAGTTGACGAGGTCCAAGCGATCGATTACCGGAGACTATATCGCCCACCGGCGTGAGATTGCGGTGCCGAAGCGTCGCCGTAAGGTGCGTAAGACCGCGCAGCTGCGCGTGGTCGGTGCGCGCGAAAACAACTTGAAGAACATCAATGTCAATTTCCCGCTTGGTGTTTTCACCGTTGTCTCCGGCGTCTCCGGATCCGGCAAGTCGTCGCTGGTCAACACGATTCTGTACCCCGTTCTGGCCGACAGGCTCAACGGTGCGCGCATTGTACCGGGCAAGCATACGCGTGTGGAAGGCCTCGACCAGGTGAAGAAGGTCATCCACGTCGATCAGAACCCCATCGGGCGTACGCCTCGTTCGAATCCGGCCACATACACCGGCGTATGGGATAAGATCCGCGCCCTGTTCGCCAAAACGCCAGAGGCCCAGGTGCGTGGCTATGGCCCCGGCCGCTTCAGCTTCAATGTCAAGGGCGGGCGCTGCGAGGCCTGCCATGGCGATGGCACATTGAAGATCGAAATGAACTTCCTGCCCGACGTCTACGTGGAATGCGAAACCTGTCACGGCAAGCGCTATAACCGTGAGACCCTCGAAGTGACGTACAACGGCAAAACCGTTGCAGACATCCTCGACATGCCCATCGAGGAGGCCGCCGAGTTCTTCAAGGCGTACACCGGCATCTCGCGTTATCTGAACACGCTTGTGGATGTCGGGCTCGGCTATATTCGTCTCGGTCAGCCTGCCCCGACGCTTTCCGGCGGTGAATCGCAGCGCGTCAAGCTTGCCACCGAACTGCAGCGACGTTCCGATGGCAAAACCGTGTATATACTCGACGAACCGACCACCGGTCTGCACTTCGAAGACGTCAATAAGCTGCTCAAGGTATTGCAGGGACTGGTCGATAAGGGCAATACGGTTATCGTCATCGAGCACAACCTCGATGTGATCAAATCCGCCGACTGGGTGATCGATCTTGGACCGGAAGGCGGCGACGGCGGCGGCACGGTCATTGCCGAGGGCACGCCTGAGCAGATTGCCCAGTGTGAGGGATCCTGGACCGGTAAGTTCCTGAAAACGATGCTATGAGTTCGATATTTGAGAAACACAGTCCCGACGAATGGCAAAAGACGGCCTCGGCCTTGCTGCATGAGCAGCGGATTCAGCGCCCAGGAACCGAGGAGGGCAGGGGAGTGAATAGGAATGGTGCGCCCCTGCTGGGCGACACGCGTGATTTGTTCCGGCCGAAGACCTCCGATATTCCGGCCGAGCCGGGCGTCTATAAATGGCGCGATGGCGAAGGGCGTGTCATCTATGTCGGCAAGGCGAAGAACCTGCGCAATCGTCTGACCAGTTATTTCCAGCCGCTGTATCAGCTGCATCCACGCACGCAGACCATGGTGCTTACCGCCCGCAGTTTGGAATGGACCGTGGTCGGTAGCGATCTGGAATCGCTGACATTGGAATATACGTGGATCAAGGAGTTCGATCCACGGTTCAATGTGCAGTTCAAGGATGATAAGACCTACCCGTATCTGGCGGTGTCCATCGGCCAGGATTATCCACGCGTATGGGTGACGCGCAGTCGCAACCGCAGGGATAGCAGGTATTTCGGCCCGTATGCCAAGGTGTGGCCGATGCGGCATAGTCTTGACGCGCTGCTGCGCACCTTCCCTGTCCGCACCTGCAACAACAACGCGTTCCATAAGGCCGAGCTGACAAATCGTCCATGTCTGCTTGCATCCATCGGCAAATGCTCTGCGCCATGTGTCGGGCGTATCGGCAAGGCGGAGCATCGTCGCATGGTCGAGCAGCTGGTGGGGGTGATGACCGGGCGTATCGGCAAATCCTATATCGCGCAACTCACCCGCGACATGAAGTCGGCCAGTGCCGACCTGGAATTTGAGAAGGCCGCGCGTCTGCGCGACGAGATCCAGCTGTTGTCCACGGTGGTGCAAAGCAATGCCGTGGTGATGGACGATCAGGTCGACGCCGACGTATTCGGATTCGCCACCGATGAGCTTGAGGCATCCGCGCATGTCTTCTTCGTTCGTGCGGGTTCGATTCGCGGCGAGCGTAATTGGAGCGTCGAACGCGTCGAGGACATCGATGATGCCGATCTTATGACCGATCTTATGGTGCGTGTGTATGCGGAGTCTGCCGGTGCTGACGAATCGGGATTTTCCACTGTCGCCGCCGGCACGCGTATCGTCACATCGCGAGATGCGCTGGCGCCTACGCAGACGGTTACCGCTACGGATGCCGCATCCCGTGCGCAGGCAACACGCGAACGGAACCAGCGGCAGGAGCAGACGGGGCGTGCCGATCTGCTGGCGCCGGTGGCTCCCGTGCCACGTGAGGTCATCGTTCCCATTGAGCCGAATCGGCGCGAGGAGATCGAACAGTGGCTGACGGACTTGCGTGGGGGAACGGTATCGATACGTGTCGCCGTGCGCGGTGATAAGAAACAGCTCATGGATCGTGCGAACGAGAACGCCTCGCAGGCGTTGCAGCGTGCGAAGATGAGTCGTGTCAGCGATATGGGCGCCCGCACACGCGCCATGAACGAGGTGGCGGAGGCCTTGGGTTTGGAGGAGGCGCCGCTGCGTATCGAGTGCTACGACATCTCGAACACGGTGGGCGGTGCATTCCAGGTTGCCTCCATGGTGGTGTTCGAGGACGCGGTCGCGAAGAAAAGCGAATATCGGCGTTTCGCCATACGAGGCGATGACGGCAAGGGTGCGCTCGATGATCTTTCCGCATTGTATGAGACTCTGACCCGACGATTCCGCCATGGCAATATCGCAGGCGATTCGGGGGAAAGCATGGAGGCGGAGCGTGCGGTTGCCGGCGCTACCGGTGGCACGAAGGCCGGGCAAGACGGTCTGGATGATGAAGCGGAGGTCGTGCGGCAGAATCCGGATCGGCGTCATTTCGCCTATAAGCCGAATCTTGTGGTGGTCGATGGCGGCAAGCCGCAGGCTATGGCCGCGGCGAAGGCCCTTAAGGATTGTGGGGTCACGGATGTCGCGGTCTGCGGACTGGCCAAGCGTCTCGAAGAGGTCTGGGTCCCCGACGATGACTATCCGATTATTCTCAAGCGCCAGTCCGAGGGAATGTATCTTCTGCAGCGTGTACGTGACGAGTCCCACCGATTCGCCATCACCTATCATCGTCAGATGAGGAGGAAGGGCTCGCTGCGCAGTGCGCTTGACGGCATCCCCGGTATCGGCGAGCAGTATCAGAAACGTCTGCTTGCGCAGTTCGGTTCCGTTAAGGCCATGCGTTCGGCCAGCGTCGAGGATTTCGAAGCGGTCAGGGGCATCGGACATGCCAAGGCGCAGGCGTTGTATGATGCTCTTCATGCCGGTGAATCGGCTGATGATCGCTGAGGGGCGAACGGCGGCACGGTATGGGCGTGTGGTGACGCTACCATGGAGGCAGAGAGAAGGAGATAAGGGTATGACCATTATCAACCATCGCTGTGCCGTACTGGGCAAGCCCATCGCGCATTCGTTGTCGCCGGTGCTGCATAATGCGGCGTACCGTGCTATGGGTCTTGACGATTGGCATTACGGCAAATACGAGGTGGGCGAAGGCGATCTCGAGGGGTTCCTGCGGTCTCTTGATCCCCAGTGGGCCGGGTTGAGCCTGACCATGCCGTTGAAAAAGACGATTCAGCCGTATGGGGAACCGTCGAACATGTGGGCGAAGGAGCTCAATGTCGCCAATACCGTCGTGTTCGACTGGGCAGCCCCGCATCCCTCAGGTATTTCCGGTATTCCGGCGGTCAGGCTGTACAACACCGATGTGCTGGGCATCCAGCTTGCCTTCGAGCACGCCTATGGGGTTCGTAGGGTTGTCATCCCAGGCGATCGATCGAGAGAGGCCGTCATTATCGGCAACGGCAACACGGCGACCTCGGCGCTGGCCGCCTGTACGATGATGCCGGATATCGGCCATGTGACGGTCATGGCCCGCCATCCGGGCAAGAATCCCGATCTCGAACCGTTGGCGCGCAAATTCCTGCCGGGCGAGCACCCTATTGATATCGTCGGCATGGACGATGCCGTTGGCGTGCTGAGCAAGGCGGATGTCGTCATCAACACCATTCCCGGTCATGCGGCCGACGGCATCGCCCAGGAACTGTCCGATGCCGCCTCGTCCGTGACGGGAACATTGCTGGATGTCGTGTATGATCCGCGTCCCACCGATCTGATGAAAGCCTGGAAGGGGCACGGCGGTGCGACCATAGGCGGTGAGGAGATGCTGCTGTACCAGGCCATGATCCAGGTGTGGCTGATGACCGGCGTATGGGATGGTGACCCGCCGAGTGAGGCAATGGATGATTCGAAACGTGACAGTGCGCTGGAATCGGCCATGCGCAAAGCGCTAAAGGAGGCGTTGTGATGAACGATGGGTTCACGAATGCGGTGCAGCCAACCATCAGCGAGGCGAATCTGCCTGCGCCGGCCAGCACATTCGAAGTGCTGCTTATCACAGGCATGTCGGGGGCTGGGCGTTCCCATGCGGCGGATTGTCTGGAGGATATGGGCTGGTATGTGGTCGATAACCTGCCGCCCAAGCTGTTGGTGCCGCTTGTCGACATGATGACCAATGCGGCCGGGCCTTCGACGAAGGTCTCCGATAACGCCGCCGTCCACAAGTTGGCTGCCGTGATCGATGTGCGTTCCCGCGCCTACTTTGACGATCTGAACGAAGTGCTCAGCCATCTCGACGATCTCGGCGTCCGCACGCGGATCCTGTTCCTTGATGCCAATGACGATGTGCTGGTGACCCGATACGAGAAGGTAAGGCGTCCGCACCCGCTGCAGCACGGCAATAGCCTTATCGACGGCATCAAGGAGGAACGCCAGCTGCTGCAAGGGCTTAAAGAACATGCCGATATGACCATCGACACCTCTCGGCTGAATATCCATCAGCTGTCTACGAAACTGTACGAGGCTATGGTTGGCTCGGGGCCGTCGACGGTATCCGTTCATATCTTCAGCTTCGGCTTCAAATACGGAACTCCCACGGATGCCGATTTCGTTGCGGATGTGCGGTTCCTGCCCAACCCGTACTGGGTGCCGAGCCTACGTGAGTTGAATGGACAGGATAAGGCGGTGTCCGATTACGTGCTGTCCAGCAGTGGGGCGATGGAATTCCTTGATGCGTACGAGAAGGCGCTGATGATCGCCATCGACGGCTACGCGAAGGAAGACAAGCATTTTGTGACCATTGCGGTCGGGTGCACCGGCGGGCAGCACAGATCCGTGGCAATGAGCGAGGCGTTGGCGAAACGTCTGCGTGCCCGGGGGCTTGAAGTCAGTGTTTCCGCTCGTGAGCTGCGTCGCCGCCGTTGACGGTCTCATCGCGCATTGGCAATAATGCTCACATGGCGAGACGAGTGGTTTTAAAATAGCGAAATCTGAGAGAGTCTTGTCCAAGTAGGTCGGTATCACAGAACTTCGGTGAAGTCGTGTGTGATTCCCGCGACAGGTCTGCATAGAGCAATGGAACAGAAGAATTGAGGAGGTCTGCTCTTGGCGTTTATCGATGATGTGAAGAGCGAGCTTGCTGAGCTGGAAGATGAGAAGGTGGACGCCCGTAAGGCGCAGGTCACTACTATGATTCGCTTCGCAGGCGGCTTTATGAATAACGCCCAGAAGCAGATCGTCATGCTTGCCACGTTTGATTCTCTGATTGCGGCTCAGTGGTTGAAGAACAACATCGAAGAGCTGTACAACCTTGAGGCGCATCTTGCCACGTCCACGCGCACCACGCCTAAGGGGACACATCAGTACCATGTAGTCAAGGTCGAGCGTGGAGCGGTGAACCTTGCCGTCGCCACCGGTCTTATCGACCGCAACAGGGCCGTCCGCGGACTGCCGGCAAAAATCGTGCAGGGCAAGATCGCCCAGGTGCGTGCCGCATGGCGTGGTGCCTTCATGGCCAGAGGAATCCTCTCCGATCTCGGCAAGAATCCCTATATGGAGATCATCTGCCCCAGCAATGAGGCGGCTATGGCGTTGGCCGGCTTGGCTCGGCGTCTCGGCATCACCGCGAAACCGCGTCAGCTCAGCAAATCCTTCCGTGTGACGCTCACCGACCCGGATTCCATCGAGCGTATGCTCAATTCCATGGGCGCAGTGCATTCGTCCCGTGACTGGACCGGGAAACGATCCGATGGCGAAACCCGTTCCAAGGCCAATCGACTGGCCAATTTCGATGATGCGAATATGCGCCGAAGCGCCAAGGCCGCAGCCGAGGCGTGCGACAAGGTTCGTCAGGCCTTCGACATGTTCGAGAAGAATGGCATCGATGTACCGGAGAACCTGCGCGTGGCCGGTAAGCTTCGTCTTGAGCATGGCGATGCCAGCCTTGAAGAGTTGGGGCGTCTTGCCGAACCCCCGATTTCCAAGGACGCCATCGCCGGTCGTATCCGTCGTCTGCTTCAGCTGGCGGAAAAGACATCCCGTTCGCTTTCCTGAACGGTTCAGAAAAAATTTGAGGTAAATCCTCTGTTTCAGGCCCACCCGAGTGGTGGGTCTGTTGTATTATGCGAAGTGGTAAGAACTCGCCGCTTTCCGCGTTGCGCGGTTAGGAAAGGATACACATGAAGACACTCAAGGATCTTGGAGATCTCAAGGGCAAGCGCGTTCTGGTTCGCGCTGATTTCAACGTCCCGCTGGACGGCACCACCATCACCGACGACGGTCGCATCAAGGCCGCTCTGCCGACCATCAAGGCCCTGCGCGAAGAAGGCGCCAAGGTCATCCTGATGGCTCACCTCGGCCGTCCGAAGGGCAAGGTCGTTCCGGAGCTGTCCCTGGCTCCGGTTGCCGCTCGCCTTGGCGAACTGCTTGGCGTTGAGGTTCCGCTGGCAGCCGACACCTATGGCGAGGATGCACAGGCCAAGGTCGCCGCAATGAACGACGGTGACGTTGTGCTGCTGCAGAATGTGCGCTTCAACCCGGAGGAGACCAGCAAGGATCCGGAAGAGCGCGCCGCATACGCCAAGAAGATCGCCGCTCTCGGCGAGGCTTTCGTGTCCGATGGCTTCGGTGTCGTGCACCGTGCCCAGGGCTCCAACTACGATGTGGCCGCTGATCTGCCGGCCGCCGCTGGTCTGCTGGTCGAGAAGGAAGTCAAGGCCCTGTCCCGCGCCACCGAGAACCCGGAACGCCCGCTGACCGTTGTGCTTGGCGGTTCCAAGGTCTCCGACAAGCTTGGCGTGATCGACAACCTGCTGGACAAGGCCAATCGTCTGGTCATCGGCGGCGGCATGGCCTACACCTTCCTCAAGGCCAAGGGCTATGAGGTCGGTACCTCCCTGCTGGAAGAGGATCAGATCGAAACCGTCAAGGGCTACATGGAGCGCGCCGAGAAGAACGGCGTTGAGCTTGTACTGCCGACCGATGTCGTGCTGAACCCGGTCTTCCCGAAGTCCGACGAGGACATCGCTCCGGAAGTCGTGGCAGCCGACGCCATTCCGGCCGACAAGATGGGTCTGGACATCGGCCCGGAGTCTCAGAAGCTGTTCCACGACAAGATCGTCGATTCCAAGACCGTCGTGTGGAACGGCCCGATGGGCGTGTTCGAGGTCCCGACCTTCGCCGAAGGCACCAAGGCCGTGGCACAGGGCCTGGTCGACGCCACTGCCGCCGGCGCATTCACCATTGTCGGTGGCGGCGATTCCGCTTCCGCAGTGCGCAACCTCGGCTTCCCCGAGGACGGCTTCTCCCACATCTCCACCGGTGGCGGCGCCTCCCTTGAGTTCCTTGAGGGCAAGGAACTGCCTGGTCTGAAGGTGCTCGACTGAGAGAACGGTTCTTTCTGGAACCATTGATGTGATTGGCTGAGGGGCGGCTCTGTGAGGAACTGCCCCTCACCCTTTACGATAAGGAGTCGTGCTTATGGTAGCGAAACGCAAGCCGCTGGTGGCAGGCAACTGGAAGATGAATTTCGATCATCTCGAAGCCACATATTTTGTACAGAAGCTTGCCTGGCTGCTGAGAGATGCGCGATTCAACTATAGGCGTTGCGAGGTCGCGTTATTCCCGTCGTTCACTTCGCTGCGCAGCGTTCAAGTGCTTGTTGAAGCCGACAAGCTGCATATCAAATATGGCGCCCAAGCGGTTTCCGTGACGAATCAGGGTGCCTTCACCGGCGATATCTCGGCTGACATGCTCGCCCACCTCGGATGCACATATGTGATTATCGGCCATTCCGAGCGGAGAAAATACCATCCTGAGGATGATGCCAATATCGTCGATCAGGTACGTGCGGTACTGGCTGCGGGGATGCGTCCGATTCTGTGCGTGGGGGAGAGCTTCGAGGAGCGTCGTCAGGGCATTGAGCTTGATTTCGCGGTCGGTCAGGTGCGTGACGTTACCCGTGATCTGAACGAGGACGAGGCTGCCAAACTGATCGTCGCCTACGAGCCGGTGTGGGCTATCGGCACCGGCATGGTCGCTACGCCGGATTCCGCACAGGATGCCGCACAGGCGATCCGTGCCGATCTCAAAGAGACGTTCCAGTCGAAGGTGGCCGATAGCGTACGTATTCTTTATGGCGGTTCGGTGACTTCGAAAAACGCCGCGGAACTCATCGCGGAGCCTGACGTGGATGGCTTCCTGGTGGGTGGGGCTTCGCTTGACGCAAATGAATTCGCCAAGATATGCCGTATCGCAGACGGGTCGAACGCGTAAGACCGTTCGTTCCCACCATGTAAACCGCAATATGGTCTTCTCAAGACGTTGCGCTATGCTATAGCACAGTTGTATTGAAACCCGGAGGTAATTGACTCGTGACTGCTGTCAAGATCGCACTTGAGATTGTTGTTGTGCTGCTCAGCTGCTTGCTGACGCTGCTTATTCTTATGCATAAGGGCAAGGGCGGCGGCCTCTCCGACATGTTCGGCGGTGGTCTTACTCAGAACGCGGGTACTTCCGGCGTGGCAGAGAAGAATCTGAATCGTTGGACGGTTATTATTGCGCTGCTCTGGGTCGCGATCATCATCGCTCTTGGATTGCTGAGCAAGTTCGGTCTTATCTGAGTCATCCGTGTGCGGCGTCGGTTCATGGTGAATACCATGGGCCGGCGTTTTTGTTTATCCTTGATTTTTTGGGAAAGGGACATCACGATGGTTTCCGTGAACAGTAATAAGGTTGTTGTGGTCGGCACCGGCCAGGTTGGTTCGACCACGGCGTTCAGCATCATCACGCAAGGATTGTGCAATGAACTGGTACTGATCGATCCGGCTCAGAGCAAGGCGATGGGCGAGTGCAGGGATCTTGATGATGGCAGCGAATTTCTGAATCGTCATGTCAAGGTGCGTGTAGGCGACTATTCCGATTGCGGGGACGCCGATGTCGTTGTCATCACCGCTGGTCGTCGCCCGCCGAAGAACGCCGATCGAATGGGGGAGCTGCAATTCACGTTGGGCATCATCGGAGACATCACCGATGGCATCATGTCCAGCGGTTTCGATGGCGTGATCGTGGTGGTATCCAATCCGGTGGACGTAATCTCATGGTACGTGTGGAAGCGCAGCGGACTGTCACGCACCCAGGTGCTGGGTACCGGAACGGCGCTTGATACCTCTCGACTGAAGACCATTATCGGCGAGGAGACCGGGCTGGACCCGCGTAACGTCGGCGGTTTCGTCATGGGAGAGCATGGTAACTCCCAGTTTGTCCCCTGGTCGGCCGTTTCGCTCGGCGGCAAACCGTTCGCCCAATTCCTTGCCGACAACAGGAATCGGTTCTCTTCCGTTTCCACCGATGATCTGGAATCCAAGACGCGCGATCGCGGCAATGTCATCAAAGACGCCAAAGGCGGAACGAATTTCGGTATCGCTTCCACGGTTGCCGGGATCGTTCAGACGATTCTGTGGGACGAGCGGCGTATTGTTCCCGTCTCCACATTGCTCGACGGCGAATACGGCGAGCATGATGTGTTCCTGGGCGTACCCACCGAGCTACGCGCCAATGGTGCCAACGAGATCGTCGAATTGACATTGACCGATGAAGAGCAAGCCAAGTTGCACCATTCCGCGCAGATCGTGCGCTCGTATTGCGAGGGGCTGCTGTGATGCATAACGCAAAGGCCGGTGATGACCGTATGCCGACATCGATGCTGATCGCCGATCTTGATGGCACGCTGTTGCATGACGCACAGGTATTCGAGGATCGTTTCATCACGCAGCGTTCCATCGATACGATTCGTCGTATGCATGACACAGGGGTGAAGTTCATAGTCGAGACCGCCAGACCGGTGAGTACTGGGTATCGGTTCGTCGAGCAGCTTCCTGTAGATGGCGTGGCGTATCTGAATGGCGCGCTGATTGATATCGACCCGGCACTGTCGGATTACGACATGCTCACGAGTGGGGTGATGCCATCCGACGGACACCTGATGAAAATAGGCTTCTCATCAGGCCGCGCATGCGAGGTATGCCGATTCCTGTTGGATGAGATGCCGGGATTGAAGATCGGCATCGTGATGGACGATGTGCGGTATACGAATTTCGACGTCAGCGTGTATTGGAAAACACAGACTTGGCGGTATACCGATTTCAAGGATGTTCCCGATGGCATCAGCGATAAGATCATCATGTTTCCGGAGCCCGAGCAGTGGGCTCGTCTGCGTACGCTGATTCCCGCCGATTTCGATGTCCATATTTCCGAAGGATCGTTATGGATGCTGATGAATCCCCAGGCGAACAAGAAGCATGCGCTTGATGTTTTCGCCGACTGCTTCAACGTGCCTGTATCGCAGACGGCGTCCTTCGGTGATGACTTGGTCGATATCGACATGCTTCAACGTTCCGGCAGGGGAGTGGCTGTGGCCAATTCCAATCCGGAGGTTCTGAAGATCGCCGATGAGGTCTGTCCCGCCAATAACGAGGATGGCGTGGCACAGTGGATTGAATCGCGTCTGCTATAGGAAAGCCGTTCGTCATGGTACCGACGTAAGTTCAAAATCGAATGAAATTGAACTTGCGTCGGAACTGTTTGCATAAATGTTACATTCAAGATTGAACTTTTCATAGGACTGTCGGCCGGGCGGTGTTAGACTTTGAACCAGTGTTTCCGTCAAATTGAACTGGAGGGACGGTATGGCTGAAGATTCGTTTGCTGCCCGGCTCAATGAGATCATGGCGCTTCGGGGAATGAAGCAAATTGATTTCGTGCATGAGGCCGAACGGTATGATGTCAAGCTCGGCAAGAGCCATATGAGTCAATACGTGAGCGGCAAGACAGTACCCCGACCAGACATCGCTCATTTTCTTGCCGCAGTGCTGCGGGTGAACGAGCAATGGCTGATGGGAGAGGACGTTCCCATGGAACACGATATCGCCTCATTGCCTGAACGGGATGAGCGGACGAACGAATCGCAGGAAACAACAATGCCGCAATCGGAGGAACATAAGCCAATGCGTACTTTTACCAAATCTCACAAACTCGATAATGTACTCTATGATGTCCGCGGACCGGTCGTAGACGAGGCGGATCGTATGGAAGCGGCCGGCACTCATATTCTGAAACTCAATATCGGCAACCCGGCTCCCTTCGGATTCCGTACCCCCGACGAAGTGGTATACGATATGGCGCAACAGCTGTCTGATACGGAGGGGTATTCTCCGTCAAAGGGTCTGTTTACCGCACGTAAGGCGATTATGCAGTATGCCCAGCTGAAGAATCTGCCCAATGTCAGCATCGATGGCATCTATACCGGCAATGGCGTCAGCGAGCTCATCAATCTCAGTATGTCCGCCTTGCTTGATAACGGTGACGAGGTTCTTGTACCGGCGCCGGATTACCCGCTATGGACAGCATGCGTGAACCTGGCCGGAGGCACCGCCGTGCATTATGTCTGTGATGAGGAATCCGAATGGTATCCGGACATCGACGATATGAAGGCCAAGATCACCGATAAGACCAAGGCCATCGTGATCATCAACCCGAACAATCCGACCGGCGCATTGTATCCGAAGGAGGTGCTGGAACAGATCGTTCAGGTCGCCAGGGAGCATCAGCTCATCATCTTCTCCGATGAGATCTACGATCGTCTGGTTATGGACGGCCTCACCCATACCTCCATTGCGTCTTTGGCACCGGATCTGTTCTGTGTGACGTTCTCCGGACTGTCCAAGTCCCATATGATTGCGGGATATCGTGTCGGCTGGATGGTGCTCAGCGGTAATAAGCGTATAGCGAAGGACTATATCGAGGGGCTGAACATGCTGACCAACATGCGTATCTGCTCGAATGTACCGGCACAGTCGATTGTGCAGACTGCCCTGGGCGGGCATCAGAGCGTGAACGACTATATCGTTCCAGGTGGCCGAATCTATGAACAGCGCAACTACATCTATGAGGCGCTGAATTCCATCCCGGGGGTGTCCGCTAAAAAGCCGAAGGCCGCATTCTACATCTTCCCGAAAATCGATGTGAAGAAATTCAATATCACCAATGACGAGCAGTTCGCCCTTGATCTGCTTAGGGATGAGCATCTTCTGGTGGTGCACGGCGGCGGGTTCAACTGGAAGAATCCCGATCATTTCCGCGTGGTCTACCTGCCACGCATCGAAGTGCTTAAGGATGCCATCGGAAAGCTCACCGACTTCCTGGAGTACTACCACCAGTGATATCCATGATTGTATGAGTCGTCGATACCGGTGATCGGACGGACGACAGAAGCGATGGTTCCGTTCCCTACCATGCATCGGTTGGTGGAGTGGAACCACCGCTTTCGTTTGCGCTGACGTGGCATGATCGAACGGTCGCGCTGATGACTGCGTTGAGTCAGCTGTCTGCTACGAAGAATCCCCGCCATCTGATGATGACGGGGATTCTTCTAGCTATATACCGTTGAACGGTGCTGTATCAGCGAATGATTCAGCCGTTGACGCGGTCGATGCCAGCCTGGACGTCAGCGAGGACGGTGTCCCAGGACTTGATGAAGGCGGCAACGCCGTCGGCTTCCAGCTTGTCGGTGACATCCTTGATGTTGATGCCGAGCTCAGCCAGCTTGTCCATGACGGCGTGGGACTCTTCGTAGGTGCCCTGGATGGAGGCAGCGCCGTTGCCGTGATCGGCAAGAGCGTTCAGGGTCTTCTCCGGCATGGTGTTGACGACGAACGGGGCAACCAGCTCGTCGACGTACTTGCAATCGGAGTAGGCGGCGTTCTTGGTGCCGGTGGAGGCCCACAGCGGACGCTGCTTCTTGGCACCCTTGGCCTCGAGCTCAGCCCAGCGCGGATCGTTGGCGAACTTGTTCTCGAACAGTTCGTAAGCGAGACGGGCGTTGGCGACGGCGGCCTTGCCTTCGAGGGCCTTGGCCTCGTCGGAGCCGTTGGCTTCCAGCAGCTTGTCGACGGCGGTGTCCACGCGGGAGACGAAGAAGGAAGCGACGGAGCCGATGTGCTTCAGATCGTGGCCGTTGGCGGCAGCCTGGGCGATGCCCTCGATGTAGGCGTCGATGACCTGCTCGTAGCGCTCCAGGGAGAAGATCAGGGTGACGTTCACGGAGATGCCCTTGGCCAGGGTGGCGGTGATGGCCGGCAGGCCTTCGAGGGTTGCCGGGATCTTGATCATGGCGTTCGGACGATCGACCTTAGCCCACAGTTCCTCAGCCTGCTTCTCGGTGGCTTCGGTCTCGTGAGCCAGGCGCGGGTCGACCTCGATGGAGACGCGACCGTCAACGAAGTCGGTCTTCTCGGCGATCTCGCGGAAGATGTCGGTGGCGTTGCGCACGTCGGTGGTGGTGAGCTCGCGTACAGCGGTCTCAACGTCAACCTTGCCGAGCTCCTTGAGCTGAGCGTCGTACGGGCCGACCTCGCTCAGGGCCTTCTGGAAGATGGACGGGTTGGTGGTGACGCCGACGACGTTCTTGTTGGCGATCAGGTCCTGCAGGGAGCCGGACTCGATGCGGGAGCGGGACAGGTCGTCCAGCCAGATGGAAACGCCGGAATCGGACGTGCGCTGAGTTGCTTCAGTCATTTGTTTTTTTCTCCTTATATTCCGTTATGGAACAAATCTGTTATATCAGGGGAGGGACGCCGATATGCTGCGACGCCCCTCCGTGGAATCACTTTGCGGCTTCGACTTCGGCGATGGAGGCCTTGGCGGCTTCCACCACATGCTCAGCGGTGATGCCCAGATCGATCATGTTCTGAGCGCCATCGCCCTGCAGGCCGAACTGCTCGATGGACACCGGCTTGCCGTAGGAGCCGAGGTACTTGTACCACGGCATGGCAACGCCGGCCTCGACGGACACGCGAGCCTTGACGGCGGACGGCAGCACTGCCTCCTTGTATTCGGCGTCCTGCTCCTCGAACCATTCGACGCACGGCACGGACACGACGCGAGCCTTGATGCCCTCGCCGGCCAGAGTCTTGGCAGCGGCCACGGCCCACTGGACTTCGGAACCGGTGGCCATGATGATGACGTCCGGGGTGCCCTCGGTGTCGACGAGCACGTACGCGCCCTTCTTCACGCCGTCCTTGGCCTTCTCGGCGGTCTCGGCGAGCACCGGGACGCCCTGACGGGTCAGAACCATAGCGGTCGGCAGGGTGTTCTTCTTCTCGAAGAAGTAGCGGTAGGCTTCAGCGGTCTCGTAAGCGTCGGCCGGACGAGCGACCTCGAGCTGCGGGATGGCGCGGAAGGAAGCCAGATGCTCCACCGGCTGGTGGGTCGGGCCATCTTCGCCGACTGCGACGGAGTCGTGGGACCACACGTACAGGTTCGGAATCTGCATGAGGGCGGCCAGACGCACGGCGGAACGCTCATAGTCGGAGAACATGAAGAAGGTGCCGCCGTACGGACGGGTGTGGGAACCCAGCAGGATGCCGTTGGTGATGGTACCCATGGTGAACTCGCGCACGCCGAAATGCAGCTGACGGCCGTACGGGCTGCAGACCGGCCACTGCTTGGTGGCGCACTTCGCCGGGGCGAAGGTCTCAGCGCCCTTAAGATCGGTCTTGTTGGAACCACCGAGGTCGGCGGAGCCGCCCCAGAGTTCCGGCATGACGGCGGCGATGGCGTTCAGCACGGAGCCGGAGGCGCCACGGGTGGCAACGTTCTTGCCGACTTCGAAGGTGTCCTCGAGATCGTCGAGAGCCTTGTCGAAGCCTTCCGGCAGCTCGCCGGCCTTGATGCGGTCGTACAGAGCGGCCTTGTCCGGGTTGGCCTTGCGCCATGCGTTGTACTTCTCATCCCATTCCTTGTGGGCTTCCAGGCCACGCTCGGCAACCTTGCGTGCGTGAGCCAGGGCTTCTTCGTCCACATGGAAGGACTCTTCCGGATCGTAGCCGAGGAGCTTCTTGAGGCCGGCGACGGCTTCGGCGCCCAGCTTGGAACCGTGGGAGGAGGGATCGTTGGTCTTGCCCGGGGTCGGCCATGCAATCAGGGTATCGACCTTGATGAGCTTCGGCTGGTTCGGGGCGGCCTTCTGAGCCTTGGCGATGGTGTCGGCCAGGCCCTCGACGTCCTCCTTGTAGGAGCCGTCGGGCTGGATGAAGCTGAACTCGTCGGTGTACCAGCCGTAGGCCTGGAAGCGCTTGAGCACGTCCTCGGCCAGCACCAGGTTGGTGTCGCCTTCGATCTGGATGCGGTTGGCATCGAAGATCACGGTCAGGTTGCCGAGCTCCTGGTTGGCGGCAAGGGATGCAGCTTCGCCGGAGATACCCTCTTCGATATCGCCTTCGCCGCAGATGACCCAGATCTTGTGATCGAACGGGGATTCGCCTGCCGGGGCCTCCGGGTCGAGCAGACCGCGCTGGTAGCGCTGGCCGTAGGCGAAGCCGATGGCGGAAGCGAAGCCCTGGCCCAGCGGGCCGGTGGTCATTTCGATGCCGGGGGTCAGACCGTATTCAGGATGGCCCGGAGTACGGGTGGCAGCGCCGCCACGGAAGTTCTTCAGGTCGTCCAGGGTCAGGCCATAGCCGGAGAAGTAGAGCTGAACGTACTGGGTGAGGGAGGCATGACCGCCGGAAAGAATGAAACGGTCGCGGCCTTCCCAGTTGGGATCGTTCGGATCATGCTTGATGAAGTGCTGATACAGCGTGTAGGCAATCGGCGCCAGAGAAACGGGGGAGCCGGGGTGGCCGTGTCCCGCGCGTTCAACCGCGTCAGCAGAGAGGACCTTGGCCATCTTGATGGCACGCTCGTCGAGCTCGGTCTCCTTGAATTCGGTCATGGATTACTTTCCTTCCAATTGGTCGGGCCGCGTATCCGGCTTGTGCCGGGCGCATGACGCCCTCACATTGCGGTTCCTATGCTAGCGTCGCGATGCGACGTTACGTGCAATATCGTGCATTATTTGGCGTGTTTTGGTAATTCATGTTCTGTTAGCGTTCTCGTTTGTGGCGTACTTCGCTGCGAACGAACTTTTCCGTATGGCAGCGAAAAAGTTCGCTTACAATGAACGATGGTTTATGTACTGAGGAGGTATGCATGCAGCAATCACGCAGACTGTTGGTGCTGCGTGCCGTCGTCGAGGATTACATTCGTTCGCAGGAACCCGTCGGCTCGAATGCGATTGCCCGCAAGCATGATCTTGGCGTGAGCTCGGCTACGGTGCGTAACGACATGGCCGCGCTGGAGGATGAGGGGTATCTTACCCAGCCTCACACTTCGGCCGGTCGTGTGCCCACGGAAAAAGGGTATCGGTATTTCGTGGATCAGCTGGCCACGGTGGTGCCGCTTTCCGAAGCGCAGCGTCGTGGTATCGGGGAGTTCCTGTCAGGATCGGCAAATCTGCAGGATACCTTGCAGCGAGCTGCCCGCCTTCTTGCTCAGATTACCGGTCAGGTTGCCGTGATCGCCTCGCCGTCGCTGTCGAAATCGACGTTACGCCATGTGGAGCTTGTGCCGGTTTCCATGAACGTATTGCTTGCCGTGGTGGTCACCGATACCGGCAGGGTCGCACAGCATACCTTGCAGGTATCGGTTATGCCGTCGTCGGACGCCATCGCGCGTTTCACCGAGGCGTTGAACACGGCATGTTCCGAACTGTCGTTCGCACAGGCCGCGCAGCGGATGCAATCGTTGGAGAACGATCAGCGCTTTATCGGATTCAAGGCATTGACGATGCAATTGGAGCATGCGTTCGTTTCGATGGCCGACGATGAGAACGCCAGCGAGTTATATATGTCCGGGGCCTCGCATCTGGCCCATCAGCATTCGGCTGCTGATATGGCTCCACTGTTCGATGCGCTTGAGGAGCAGGTGGTTCTTATGAAGCTGATGAGCGCATTGAGCGAGGAGTCGCTTCGGGGCGATGGCGTCAATGTCGCCATCGGGTCGGAAACCCATACGCCGGGATTGCTGAACGCCGCAGTGGTGACCAGTGGGTACGGTCATGCGGGTCATACGGGAACGGCCGTTGCCGAAACGCCCGGGGGCGAGAACGGTGTGGCGGAGCACTCCGATAAGCGTGATGACGTCGATGGCGAAACATCGCAGTCGACCATGACCGCGGTCCATGACGCCACGGGCGATCCGGTGGCCTTCGTCGGTTCGATCGGCCCGACCCATATGGATTATGCGACCACCATCTCCGCGGTACATGCCGTTGCGAGGTATCTGACGTCGTTTCTGGCGCATGAGGAACTGGGCAAGTGACCTTGCCTTGTGACAGAATTACCCGCTAGCAACCGAAAAGAGCAAAGGAACTGAGTAGAGTGGCAGACTATTACGAGGTACTGGGCGTTGACCGCAACGCAAGCGAGGATGAGATCAAGAAGGCCTATCGCAAGATGAGCCGTAAATACCATCCCGATATCGCCGGCCCGGAATTCGAGGACAAGTTCAAAGAGGTCAACAACGCCTACGAGGTGTTGGGCAATGCCGAGAAGCGCCGCATGTACGATTCCGGCGTCGACCCGAACAACCCGAATGCCGGTGGGTTCGGCGGCGGCTTCGATATGGGCGATATGGGCGATGTGTTCAGCTCGTTCTTCGGTGGTTCGTTCGGGGGATCCCAAGGTCCTGTTCCGCGTATGCAGCCGGGCCGTGATGCCCTGGCCAGCATGACCATTGAGCTGAAGACCGCGGTATTCGGTGGTACCGAGCAGGTGCGCGTCAACACGTTTATTCTGTGTCCGCAATGTTCCGGCACCGGTTCAGCCGATGGTTCCAAGCCCACTCCATGCCCCGACTGCCAGGGGCAGGGTATGCGACAGAAGGTTGTACGCACCATGCTCGGCCAGATGATGACCACGGCGCCGTGCGAACGTTGCGAGGGGCACGGCAATATCATCACCAACCCGTGTGCTTCCTGCATGGGACACGGTCGTGTGCGCACCACACGAAGCATCGGCGTGCATGTGCCGGCTGGCATTCGCGACGACTCCCGTATTCGCTTGGCAAGTCAAGGCGAAGTGGGTGAATGCGGTGGTGCCGCAGGCGACCTGTATGTGGACATTCATATCAAGGCCGACAAGCAGTTCACTCGTGATGGCGACGATTTGCACTGCTGGGTACGCGTGCCGATGAGCTGGGCGGTGCTTGGCCATGAGATCGACATCGAAACGTTCGATGGCACCAAGAACCTGGAGGTGCCGGCGGGCTGCCAGCCGGAAGACACCGTGACACTCAAGGGGCTTGGCGCAGGGCGCATGCGTGACGATGGCGAGCGTGGCGATCTGGTGGTGCATGTCGCTGTGGAGATCCCGACCAAGCTTTCCGATGACGAACGCGAATTGATGGAGCGGTTCGCCGATTCCCATGATGCCGATGCAAGCCATGTCGCACAAAGCTCTCGTCCTGCTGCCGCAAAGGGCAAGAAGGGGTTTTTCTCTAAGCTGAAGGATGCGTTGGGCTGAGATCGCCGTATGGGCCTGAATGCCGTGCGTTATAAGGTGTGCGGGCATGACAATGAATAGGGGGCCTCCCGCTAGTCGGCGGGAGGCCCCCTATTCATTGTCTATGAAAAGCTCATCCTGCCATGGATGGGTCGATGGCAGGCAGTTTGCCGGTGATAAGCAGCAATGCGACGATTACGGCAAGTACGATGCGGTAGATGGCGAATGCCTTATAGGAGAAGGAGCTGACGAACTTCAGGAAGGCGATGATCACGATATACCCGATGAAGAACGCCACAATGGTTGCGGCAATGGTGGCGCCCCAGCCGGGGAAGGCTCCGATTGCGGCGCAGGCGTCGGCGGCTTTGGTCGCGGAGCATGCGCTGACGTCCTTCACCGCTGATACCGCTTCAAGAACACCTGCGCCGAATACGGCAGGAATGGCCATCAGGAAGCTGGTGCGTACTGCGGCTTCACGGGTATAGCCCATAGCGCGGCCGAAGGTGATGGTGCCACCGGAACGGGAAACGCCTGGAATAAGGGCAAGCATCTGTCCTACACCGAAAATCAGCGCGTCTTTGGCGGTCATGTCGTCCATTGTCTTGATCTGCTTGGAACGGGAATCGAACACCCACAGCAGCACGCCGAAGAGGGCAAGCACGGTGACGGTAATCCACAGGTTCCTCAGTGTCGTTTCGATGACATCCTTGAACAGCAGACCGGCGACCAGAATCGGCAACGTGCCGATAATGATGAACCAGCCCATCTGGGTGTCCCTGTTATGCGCACCGAGGCGTGATTTCCAGTCCTTGCCTTCCTTGCCGAATAGCGAGCCGAACCATGATCCCAGAATGCGGATGATGTCGCGTCGATAGTACAGGATCACCGCCAGTTCGGTGCCGATCTGGATGATGGCGGTGAATGCGGCTCCAGGGTCGCGGCCGATCATTAGGTCGCCGACGATGCGGATATGTGCGCTGGATGAAACGGGCAGGTATTCGGTCAGCGCCTGCACGAGTCCAAGAAAAATCGCTTGGAAAAAATTCATGATGTCGTTATATTCCCTAGTTCACTTCCGTGAATTATGAATGGTTACTGGTATTGACTGTTGCCACTTTACTCAGTGAATGCCACCAGGCGTAACTTTTGCCCATATCGTTCCGATTGTCTTACGCGATGCACACAATAAGGCCATCGACCGTTCAGAAAAAGGAGTCGTAATGGCGACATATCGTAAGCACAGGGCGTTTGCTCCGAAATGTTTTTTCGAGTGCGAGGGACGTGGTCTGCAATGGTTGGGTGAAGCCCAATCCCAGGGTGGTTCTCGCGTCGTTGATGTGTTCGGCTGGTCAGACGGCTATCTTGACATCGAACGGGTCGATGCTGCCATGCCGACCATCGAGGCTGCCCGTTCATTTGGCGCGTCCCTGGCGAGGATGCATGATGCAGGCGCACCGTATTTCGGGTCTGCCCCTGACGGTTATGAAGGGACTTGCTATTTTGGTCCACTGCAGGATCCTGTGCCGATGGATACCGGCGAATGGGATGACGTGGCGACGTATTATGCGCAAGGTCGCCTGCGCCCCATGGTTGATCTTGGTGTGAAACGTGGCGAACTCGACCAGTATGACGTCGAGCTCACGGAGGATGTGATTGCCGCGCTGCCGGATCTGCTTGGACGAGCCGCTGCCGATAAGCCTGCGCGAGTACATGGTGACTTATGGAGCGGCAATGTCATGTGGACCGCGGATCGAGGCAAAACCGAAGCCGTGCTTATCGACCCAGCCGCACATGGCGGGCATCGTGAGGAAGACCTGTCTATGCTTGCCTTGTTCGGCATCACCTATTTCCGGGATATTATCGAAGGCTATCAATCCGTGCATCCGTTGAAGACCGGATGGCAGGAGCGTCAGACATTGTGGCAGCTGTATCCGATCGCCGGCCACTGTGTCTTCTTCGGAGGAGGATATGTGAGCCAATACCGTTCCATGTGCAGATCGCTGCTACGCTGATCCGCATCGACCAAGAGTACGGGGCGTCCGGGTTTTATATCCGGACGCCCCATGATTATGGCTGTGTGTAATTTATCGATGGCATTGCACCGGTCAGAATCTCTTCAGGAATTCCTCCGCTTCGTGGACCAGCTGATCGACTTTGCGCGGATCTTCGGCGGACGCCTCGTCCTTGGCCTGCTTTGCCTTGTCCCAATCCTCTTCAAGATGGTGTACGTAATCTTCCAGTTGATTGCTGCATCGAACGAGCATGGACGCTTTGGCCTGCCATTCCTGCGTTTCCTTGGCAAGCCCTGCGGTCTCGAATGTCGTGCCTAGTTTCCGTTCCAGTGTATTGAGCAACGCCAACGTTCCCATGGGGCAGTCGTCGTTACCCATATATTGGGGCACGGAAACCCATATTGACGTTCCCGCGAAGGAGTGGTCCCTAGCCATGGCCTCCAGAATGGTGGTGATGCCGACTGGGCCATTGTATTCGCCGCAATCGCATTCGCTGTTGCAGTCCATATCGTCGCACACGCCGATGGGGAGAGGCCTGGTATGAACGCAATCGGCGAACATGGATCCGAGCGTGATGATGCGGTTCACGCCAAGCTCCTCGGCGATGTGCAGACTTTCCCTGCAGTATTCGCGCCACCGATAGTTTGGCTCCGGGGCCAGCATTACAAGGCAATGCTTGGTGGGGGAGAGCGGAATATCGTAGAACGTGGTCTGCGGCCAGACAATGCGCGCATGCCCGTTGACCCGGCATAAGGTCGGGCGTGATACCTGATAGTCGTAGTAGCCCTCGCAGCTGATGTGTCGGACTTCGCGCGCGTCATAGGCGTCAATGAGCTGATGAATGGCGTTTGTCGCTGCTTGGCATGCGTCGTTCCAGCCGCTGAATGCCGCAAGCATCACGGTTTCTCGTTCTTCACTCATATTTGGTAAGCATAGTCCGGAAATTCCGGGTTAGGTGCTGATATCATGCCGTTTACGCCGCAGGCGAGCAGACGCGACACGCCGGGTTTGCAAATCGGGCGGGAAGTACTATAGTAACTACTCGTGCTCAGGCAGGAACGACTGCTGGGAACACAAGGCGGACATAGCTTAGTTGGTAAAGCGCAACCTTGCCAAGGTTGAGACCGCGGGTTCGAGTCCCGTTGTCCGCTCTAGGTCCGAAGAGTTGACAGACCTTTACGGTGGGTTAGCCAAGCGGTTAGGCAGCGGCCTGCAAAGCCGTATAGACGAGTTCGACTCTCGTACCCACCTCTCATTGTGCCTGACGTAAGTTGGTGTGATGAATAACCTGGGCGGTTGGCGCAGAGGTAGCGCACTTCCCTGACACGGAAGGGGTCACAAGTTCGAATCTTGTATCGCCCACTCAAGCCGTAAAAGGCTGGAGATAATTGAAGAGTTATGGGTGATTGGCGCAGCGGCTAGCGCACTTCCTTCACACGGAAGGGGTCGTAGGTTCGATTCCTACATCACCCACGAAATCCTTCGAGGATTTTTGCGGACATAGCTTAGTTGGTAAAGCGCAACCTTGCCAAGGTTGAGACCGCGGGTTCGAGTCCCGTTGTCCGCTCGATTGAACCCCGTTTTATACGGGGTTTTCTTGTATTCGTATTCGCCCATCGATGAGCAGCTTTTGACGCGATGACTGAGCCGTTTTCCTTTGACTTGCCATTTATAATGAATTTGTGAAAAACCGAGAGGGTACTATCCACATTTTCCGTATGACTGGACATTGATTATCCGCATCCATCATGGTGGACTGACAAGGTCTTTGCCAGCAAAAGGAGATGAGATGACGACCGGGTATGGGTGCGACGGGGGAAAGACGCGACGAAGAATATGGGCGCATGTGGTCGAAAGTCGTGCGCGACTGATCAGGGTCTCTGTAGCATGCCTTCTGATCGTATTGGCGGCATCGACGCTATGTCTGGTTCAGACGGGACAAGGCAGTACGGTGGCGGTGGAGAGCAATGCATGCGATATGCGGCAGAAAGCTGCGGTAAGTGACGCGGATACGGGACATGAGGGGTATGTGGCGGTGATCTCCGCATGGGGAGACACCTGTCATGCTGTGTTCGACTGGCCATTGCGCAAACCGGTCAGTGTGCTGAAGGCATACGATGGGCCGGCGCAGCCGTGGCTTTCAGGGCATCGAGGCGTTGATCTGCAGACGCGGACGGGTGAGGAGATCCTCGCCCCTGGTGATGGGATGGTTTCGTTTACCGGAAAGGTGGCAGGCAAAGATGTGGTGAGCATTAAGTATGGGGACATGGCCTTGACTTTTGAACCGGCCATTACGGACATTGGCGTAGGGGCATCGGTACGTCGTGGGCAGCCCTTTGCCAAGGTGGGGGAGAGCTCCGACCATTGCGATAACGTATGCCTGCATTGGGGAATTCGCAGTGGTGAGAAAACATATCTTGACCCGGCATCCATGGTGTCTGCGTACCGCATTGTACTGAAGCCAAAGGCCGAGTAAGGAAGTTGGTCGCTGCTGCGGGTATATGCCATGAGTGCAACCTGGTCATATGGCGAGGGGATGCCGAAACAAACGGCATCCCCTCGTATGAGCCCGCATGAAAATACGCTGTCGACTACTTCTTCTTGGTATACATCTGCGTATTCAGCAAAGTGGCGTAATGCTTGATGATCTTCGGGCGGATAACCTTCATCGAAGCGGTCATCAGACCATTCTCCTGAGTGAATTCCTCAGGAAGGATGATGAACTTGCGTACGGATTCGGCGCGTGAGACGCCTTCGTTCGCCTGATCGACCCACTTCTGCACCTCGGCGCGTACCGCGGCATTGGACGCTGCCTCTTCCATGCTCATATGCTCGTCAAGTCCCTTGCTGGCGAGCCACGGGCGAAGCGAGGTCTCATCCAGAGTGATCAAAGCGGAAATGAACGGACGCTTGTCGCCCAGAACCAGCGCCTGCGATACGAACTCGCAGCGCTGAATGACCTCTTCGATCGGGCCGGGGGCGACGTTCTTGCCGCCAGCGGTGATGATGAGATCCTTCTTACGGCCGGTGATATACAGGAAGCCGTCATTATCGATACGCCCTAGATCGCCGGTGGCGTACCAGCCATCCTCGGTGAAGGCGGATTCGGTGGCCTCCTCGTTCTTGTGATACCTGGGGAATACGGAGGTACCTTTCACCTGGACTTCACCGTCTTCGGCGATGCGCAGGGAGAACCCGGGGAATGCCGTACCGACGGAACCCTGGTGGAAGGTCTCTCCGGGCACGGTAAAGGAGCATGGCGCGGTAGTCTCGGTCAGACCGTAGCCTTCATACACCGGTACGTTCGCGCCGCGGAAGAACTCGAGCAGTTTCGGATCCAACGGCGCGCCGCCGGCCACGATCCACTTGGCTCGTCCGCCGAGAACCTCACGCAACGGTGCATAGACCATCGGATCGAAGGCGGCACGCCGTGCACGCACCGTCAGGGATGCCTTGCCCTTCTCGCTGATCTCCTGCATATAGGTCTGCGCGGCAACCACGGCAGAGGCAAAGGCCAGCCCCTTGGCTCCGTGACCGGCCTTCTGGGAGGCGGCGTTATACACCTTCTCAAGCACGCGCGGCACCACGATCATCACCGTAGGCTTGGCGACCTGCAAATCGGCGGTCAGTGTCTTGATGCCCTGCGCGATATAGATACGCAGTTCGCTGGCTACGCAGATGTAGTTGATGGCTCGTGCGAAGGAGTGTGCCTGCGGCAGGAACAGCAGCACGGTATTGCGCTTATCGCTCAACATCTCCGGCATGAAATCGGGAAGATTAAGCGCGGTGGCACAGTAATGCTCGTGCGTCATCTCCACGCCCTTCGGCGCAGCGGTGGAACCGGAAGTGTATACGATGGAGCACAGGTCGGTCTTCTTGACCGATTCGATGCGTTCGTCGAGTTCCTCATCGGTCACGCCTGCGCCGTAGGCCTTGAGCTCGTCCAGGCCGCCGGTATTGATGGTGATGATATGCTCCAGCGACGGGCATTCCTCGATGGCCCCATCGGCCTTCTCGCGCATATCGGTGTCCTGCACGATAAGCAGCCTGGCATCGGAATTGTTCACGATGTTGCGAATCTGCTCCGCGGAATCAGTGTCGTAGATGGTGGCCAGCACGCCGCCGACGGCCATGATGGCAGCGTCGGTGAGATTCCATTCGTAGCAGGTACGGCACATGAACGCCACACCGTCGCCCTTCTTCAGGCCGTATTTCATCAGTCCCTTGGCGATGGCGCGGGTCTCGGCAAGAAACTCATTGGCGGTCCGGTCTATCCATTCGTTGCCGTCCTTGTAGGTGTACAGAATGTCGTCTCCGCGCCGCGCCGCGCGATCGGCATACAAGTCGTAGATTGAGGTTCCCTCGTCCAGCGGCGGGTTGCCTTTGGTGGTGGAGGTCAGCAGACCTGTTTCGGGATCGATGTCGGTGATGGTCGGACGGTCGTGGCCCCATTCGTCGGTGTGGGGGAGCGTGATGCCGCTTTCGTCCTTGATGCCAATGCTTCCAGCGTAATCGGGCTGGTCTCCGGAGCTGCCGCTTCCCGGGTGCACGAAATCCGTACCAAGCTTCAGCGCTTTTCGAGTAAGATTGGTGGTCTGCTGCTTCAACGAAGAGATAACGGACACGTGATGCTCCTTGATACTGATCTGTTCTTGACTATCCAGTTCTCAAAGAAGCCAGTTTAATCCTCTTACCGCGACACGTCACCTTACGGTAGCGTAGGGAAACGGCCGCGTCAAACGTTACCAATATAAGCATTGGACTTCTGGGCCGATGGCGGCTGCGGCATGGTTCAGCTCAGTTGGTGGGAAAGACCATTCGGCCTTTTCGATTATTGACTACACTGATGCGACGTAGGAAAAAGGCAAGGCCAATAGCTAGAAAGGGCTCTTATGGCTGAACAGAAGGAAGCCACGGTGACCTTCGGTGTGCTCAACGAGACGTCGGATACTGAATCCCGCGTCGCGCTGACACCCGATATCGTCACCAGGCTCGGCAGGAATGGTATTTCCTGCATCATTGAAAGCGGCGCGGGCAACGCCGCCGAATATACGGATGAAGATTACCAGGACGCCGGCGCGACCGTTGCATCTCGCGATGAGGTTATTGCGACCGCGGATGCTTTGGGCTTTATCGATCGTCCGTCTGCGGAAACCGTCGCCAAGCTCAAAGCCGGTCAGTGGGTGATCGGTATGCTTGGCTCGTTCACCGACACCGCATATGTCGAATCGCTGTCCAACGCAGGTCTTGTGGGCGTCGCCATCGAAAAGCTGCCCAGGCAACTCAGCTCCGCCCAGTCCATGGACGAGATGACCTCCCAGAATTCCGTAATGGGCTACAAGGCCGCCATTACCGCAGCCAACGCCTACGGTGCGTTCCTGCCGATGATGACGACCGCCGCAGGCACCATTCGTCCCGCCAAGGCATTGGTGCTGGGCGCGGGCATCGCCGGCCTGCAGGCCATCGGCACCCTGAAGCGTCTCGGCGCGGTTGTCACGGCGTATGATGTGCGCCCCGCTTCCAAGGGCGAAGTCGAATCCCTGGGCGCCAAGTTCCTCGACCTTGGCCTTGATTTCTCCAAGGGTCAGGGTGAAGGCGGCTACGCACGTGCGCTGAGCGCCGAAGAGCAGGCTCAGCAGCAGGCGGCCGTCGATGAGAAGGCCTCCGGTTTCGACATCGTCATCACCACTGCCAAGGTTCCCGGTCGCAAGCCCCCGGTTCTGCTGACCAAAGCCGGCGTCAACGGCCTGCATCGCGGCGCCGTGATCGTCGATTGTGCTGCATCCGACCTTGGCGGCAACGTCGAAGGCTCCGCCGTAGGCGAACAGGTCACCGAAGGCGGCGTCAAGCTGATCGGCGCCCCGTATCTCGCCAGCGGCGTGGCGACCACCGCATCCAACCTGTTGAGCCGTAACGTGGCCGATGTGCTGAGCCACTTCGTACGTGACGGCAAGCTGGGCATGGATCTGACGGAAGAACTCGATAATGCGCTGGTCGTAGCCGGTCGAATCGAGACTGCAGAGAAGAAGGAAGAGAAGTAACCCATGCCTACTCTTGTTGTATCCATCACACTGTTTGTTCTGGCGTTGCTCATCGGCATCGAGGTCATCGGCAAGGTCCCTGCGACCCTGCATACCCCACTGATGTCCGGCGCAAACTCCATCCATGGCATCGTCATTGTCGGTGTCGTGATCGTGGCGGCCGAAGCCAACTCGCCGCTGGCCTACGTGTTCATCTTCCTGGCCGCCGTGCTGGGCACGATGAACGTCGTCGGCGGTTATGTGGTCACCGACCGCATGCTTGAGATGTTCAAGTCCAACAAGAACGAGAAGAAGGGCGGGGATAAGTGATGCAGACCGCAACCACTGCAGGCGCCATTGATATCGTCGCCTGGTTCGTCTACCTGTTCTCGGCCGTCATGTTCGTCGTCGGCCTGCATTTCATGAATTCCCCGAAGACCGCCCGCAAGGGTAACCGTCTGTCCGCATTCGGCATGGTCGTCGCCGTGATCATGGCCTTCGTTGTGCTGTTCGCCAAGGGATTCGTTAACGTCGTTGCCATTGTCGTGCTGGTGGCTGGCATTCTGATCGGCGCCATCGCCGGTGTGGTTTCCGCCAAGAAGGTCAAGATGACCGACATGCCGCAGCTTGTCTCCGTGTTCAACACGGTGGGCGGCGGCGCCGCCGCGCTTGTCGCGCTCAACGACGTGCTCACCAAGGACGGCACCCCGGATCTTGTGGTGCTGATCACCGCCGGGCTCGGTATGCTCATCGGTTCCGTCACCTTCACTGGCTCGCTCATCGCCGCCGGTAAGCTTCAGGGCATCAAGTGGGTCAAGAAGCTGAGCATCCCGGGCAAGGGCGTATGGAATGTGCTGTTCGCGGCACTCGCCATCGCCTCCCTGGTCATGCTGTGCGTGCAGCCGCAGCAGCGCCTGCTGTGGTCGGTTCTGACCACCGTGTTCGCGCTGTGCTATGGTCTGGTCTTCGTCATTCCGATCGGCGGCGCCGATATGCCCGTCGTGATCTCCGTGCTGAATGCCTGCACGGGTACCGCGGTCGCCATGAGCGGTCTGGCCATCGATAACGTTGCCCTGATCGTCGCCGGTGCACTTGTCGGTTCCGCTGGCGTGACCCTGTCCATCCTCATGGCCCAGGCCATGAACCGTCCGCTGCTTTCCGTCCTTGCCGGCGGTTTCGGCGGCGGTTCCGGTTCCGCCGCCGCTGGCGACGGCCCCGAAGGCACCATGAAGGAGACCTCCGCCGACGATCTGGCGGTGCAGCTGGTCTACGCCGACAAGGTCATCTTCGTGCCGGGCTTCGGTTTGGCGCAGGCACAGGCGCAGCGCGAACTGGCCGATCTGGGCGAACTGCTCAAGGGTCATGGCGTGGAGGTGTCCTACGCGATTCATCCGGTGGCAGGTCGTATGCCTGGCCATATGAACGTGCTGCTCGCCGAGGCCAACGTGCCCTATGAGGAGCTGGTCGATCTCGATGAGATCAACCCGCAGTTCCCGCAGGCCAACGTGGCTTTGGTCGTCGGTGCGAACGATGTGACCAACCCTGCCGCCCGCAAGCCGGGCACTCCGGTCTCCGGCATGCCGATCCTCGACGTCGACAAGGCGCAGAACGTGGTCGTCATGAAGCGTGGCCGCGGTACCGGTTATGCCGGCATCCAGAACGAGCTCTACTTCGAGGACAACACCCAGATGCTGTTTGGCGATGCGAAGAAGAGCCTGCAGGCCGTGATCGCAGCCGTCAAGGAGCTGCTGAACTGATGGCGTAGACCATTAGTCGCAGGTCACCTTCCGGGTGAATGACCTTCAGCCCCTTTCCCTTAGCGTTGGGAAAGGGGCTTTTCCATATTCGGCCCAACGCCGCAAAGAGGATAACCGGTTAGTTTCCCGAATACCGGACATGGTGAATCGTCGGGTTGGCTCTACAACAATGGTAGGGTTTACCGTTCCTGGTGGAAGACGAAGATCCGAGTAGGAGGGCGACTGGCAGGCCATGGAAAAGAATCTGACGACGGGCAATGTCCTGAGAACCATCATTGTTTTTGCATTGCCGTACCTGTTGTCGTATTTTCTGCAGACGCTGTATGGTATGGCCGATCTGTTCATTGCCGGCCAGTTCATCGGGGTCGACGGCATCACCGCTGTGGCGAACGGAAGCCAGGTGCTGTACATGCTCACCGTGGTCATCGTGGGTCTGGCCATGGGGGCCACTGTCACCATCGGCCGTGCGATCGGTGCGAACAGGCTTGACCGCGCGGCCAGAGCCATCGGCAATGTCATCACGCTGTTCGCGGGCATTGCACTTGTGCTGACGGTTGTTCTGCTGCTGAACGTGCGTAACATCGTCTCGCTTATCGGTGTACCTGCACAAGCCGCTGAGGGAACCGTCCAATACCTGACCATTTGCTATATCGGCATTCCATTCATCGTCGCCTACAACATCATCAGCTCGGTGTTCCGCGGGCTGGGGGATTCGAAGAGCCCCATGTATTTCATCGCGGTCGCATGCCTGTGCAATATCGCGTTCGACTACCTGTTCATGGGATGGCTGTACCTTGGCCCGTCCGGCGCGGCTCTGGGAACCACCCTGGCACAGACCGTCAGCGTGATAGTGGCGTTGGCCGCGATTCGTTGCAGGCATACGGGCGTCAGACTCAGGCTCAGCGATCTTCGGTTCGATAAGGGAATATTGGGCAGCATACTCGGCGTCGGTGTGCCGACCGCAGTGCAGGATGGCTGCATTCAGATCGCCTTCATCATCATCACGGTTATTGCCAACTATCGCGGGCTCGACGATGCGGCGGCGGTCGGTGTGGTCGAAAAGGTGATCAGTGCGCTGTTCCTCGTGCCATCGTCCATGCTGGCGACGGTATCCGCTGTTTCGGCGCAGAATATCGGCGCCGGTAAAACGCAGCGCGCGACGCAGACATTACGGTATGCCACGGCGATCACCGTTGCCTATGGTATTGCCGTATCGATTGTCGTGGAACTGACGGCAGGTTCCATAGTCGGCCTGTTCACTACCGATGCCACGGTGATTGTGCTGGGAACCCAATATCTCCGTAGCTATATCGTCGACAGCATCTTCGCCGGCGTCCATTTCTGCTTCAGTGGGTTTTTCGCCGCATGTGGACGCTCCTACATCGGCTTCATCCACAATATCGTGGCCATCACCTTGGTACGTGTACCAGGGGCGTATCTGGCTTCCAAGCTGTTCCCGGATACGCTGTTGCCCATGGGCATTGCGGCTCCCGCAGGTTCGCTGCTTTCCGTGCTGATCTGCCTGGGCTTCTATGCGTGGCTCAAGCGTTGCGGCATAATTGCCGTGAAGGGGACTGCGCTGTAATGGGCGGGCACAAGGGAACAGTTGGCGAATCACGCGGTGACGGCAGATTATTCCGTATAGGCGAAGTCGACCGGTTTCTCCCGTGAGGTCACGCTGATCGACAACGGACTGACTTCGGATCCGCGCCAGTTCGTCACCGAAATCGGCATCCCGGTCCGGTAGCTGTAGCCATACAGGCCATCTTGGAACCAGGATGCCGCTTATTTGACCGCTCGGGCGTATTCTGCTCGGCGCTATGTGGTGGTCTCCTTGCGGTTCCGTCTTCGAACAGCCGACGATTGGTGCCGTCACGCCTTTGGCCCAATGCCGCACAGCACGTCTTTCCATGTGTTTTATGCATGGAAAGACGTGCTGTGTATTCATTGGACATTCCTTTTGCATAAGCGTTGAATAGGTGCCATATATTCAAGAAGGCATGGGAAAGGACGAATCGACCATGGAGAATCCGAGCGCGTTCCCGATGGGGGAGCCGAACGATGGCTTTGCACAGTACTTTGTCGGGCAGAGCTATCTCGCCCCGGTGCTTGAATCGCCGCAGATCGCCATCCACAACGTGACATTCGAGCCGGGATGCCGCAATAACTGGCATATCCATCACCATGCGGCACAGGTGCTCATCGCTGTTGGCGGGCGCGGCTATTACCAGATCGAAGGACAGGAGCCCAAGGAGCTTAAGGCAGGTCAGGCCGTCTGCATTCCCGCCGATACGAAGCATTGGCACGGTGCCGCCCTCGATGAGGCGTTCTCGCATCTGGCGTTTATGGTGCCGGTGGGTGATCCGTCGCTGATGGGCAATGAATGGCTTGAGCCAGTGGACGCCGAAGCCTACGGCAAGCTCGACTGAATAGCGGTTTTCCGGATTGTGCACAACGCCATGCCCGAAATGGGCGTGGCGTTCCTTCGTTTTACGGTATGTCGATGTATTGGCGCTTATTATCATGTGTATTGCTAACGGGTTTTAGCCAAGGAGGGTGTCATGAGAAGAAGCGATACACGCCAGAGGATTATCGAAGAGTCGCTGCATCTGTTTGCCTCCAATGGATACGATGCGGTCAGTGTTTCGCAGATCGCGCAGGCGGTAGGTATCAAGGCGCCCTCACTGTACAAGCATTTTGCCAGCAAACGCGCCATATTCGAAGCGATTGTGGACTATATGCATCGCATCGATGTCGAGCATTCGCAAGAGGCGGAAGTGCCGGAACGGGACGTCGATGCGGACGATGGCCCGCATGATGCCGTCGATCCGAAGAAATTACGCGTATACATGGTCGAACAGTTCCGCTACTGGACGGAGGATGATCTGGCCCGCGATTACCGGCGTATGCTGACGGTCGAACAGTACACGTCCGCCGAAGGCATGGCCATGTATCAGAAAGTGCTGGGCAGCGGCCCGGTCGCGTATATCGAGGATATGATCGGCGTGATGCTTGACGAGGGGACTATGCGTGGCGATGATCCGAAGCGTATGGCGATCGAATTGTATGCGCCGTTCTTCCTGCTGCTCAGCGCCGCGGATGCCGTTGCGAGCAATCAGGCGCGTCGCCGGGTGCTAGATGTTTTCGCGAATGGTGTGGACGCCTTCATGGACCGATATCGGGTGTAATCGGAAACGGTATTGTTCGCATGCCGGTCAAGGAGCATGGAACATGCCGCGGCGGTGAATACACTTACCGGTGGCGATGGGACTCGCCTGGGGCCTGCAAGGATTCCCGAACCGCAATTCCGCTGATGGTTCCTATTGACGCGTGGGTGTGTGGTATCGCATGCGTTCGGCGGATGCGGTGCTGCCGTTGACGCCGGTCGACATGTTTGCGGCACCCCGCCGAAAAGAGGGTAAATATGGCACGACAACCTATTGTTCGTCTTGATCTCATATGCGTGGTGTTCCTGGGGGGATGCGTCGGTACGGCGCTGCGATACGCGCTTTCCGCGATTCCGGAGTCCGGAACGTTCCACATCGGCACGTTTGCCGCCAATATGCTGGCATGTCTCTGCTACGCGGCATTATCCGCGTGGCTGGGCGGCACGCGTAAGATCGCCGGTCGTGCGAAGGAGTATGTGAACCGGGGGTTTGGCATGGGCATGTGCGGCGGGCTGTCCACCATGTCCACGCTTGCCCTGGAGGAATTCATGCTGATGCGTGACGGCAGCATCGCGGGAAGTGCGGTGTATTGCTGCGCGACATTCGTCGTCGGCTTCGCGCTGGCGTATGCCGGGGCCACCATCGGCGATCATATCGCCTCCGCCGAGCATAAGGGGGCGAACCGATGAACGTGATTATTCCCATGCTGGTCTGCCTGTGCGGCGGTCTCGGCGCCAGTGCGCGGTACGTCTGCGATTCTTATATCAAGGCCGCGTGGTGCAAGGACTTCCCGATGTCCACGTTCGTCATCAACGTCGTGGCAGGTCTGCTGGCGGGAATCGTAGCCGGATTGTATGTGCATTCGACCATATCGGGTTCGGCACGCCTGCTGTTGGCGACGGGATTCCTCGGTGGTTTCTCCACGTTCTCGACCATGATGAACGAGTCCGTCACAGCATTGCGTGCCGGGAAATCAGCTGTGTTCGCCGGATACATGGCAGTGTCGATAATCGTTCCTGTAACGGCTGTGGCGTTTGGATACTGGATCGTCCCCTGAACGGCATCTGCGGAAGAGACAAGAGACGGAGGCGATTGTATTGCAGATGACGCATGTGGAGCATGGATTCGGGCCGGTATGGGATGACAAGTCCCAAGTGCTGGTGCTCGGATCCATGCCCAGTCCGAAGTCCCGTGAGATGAGGTTCTATTACGGCCACAAGCGCAATCGGTTCTGGCCGGTTATGGCAGCGGTGTTTCATGATGACACCTGCCTGTGCGAGGGGATGGACGCCGAATCGACGGTGGCCGAACGCAGGGATTTCGCATTGCGGCATCATATGGCGTTATGGGATGTGATCGCGTCCTGCGATATCGCCGGTGCCAGCGATGCCTCCATCCGCAATGTCGTCGCCAACGATCTTGCCCCGCTCATCGGCGCTTCGCATATCGACCATATATTCACCACCGGCGCTAAAGCCGCTCAGCTGTATCGCAGACTGTGCGTTCCGGCGCTTGCACGCTCTGGCTGCAGGCGGCCTGCCATGACCCAGCTTCCGTCTACGAGTCCGGCCAATGCCGGCATGAGACTGTCCGATCTGATCGATGCCTATACGGTCGTGGCACAGGCCGCCGGTGGGTCTTCGGCAGATTGACGGGCGGCCGCGGTTGTTGTGTCACATCATGTCCATAAGCATGTAACCCAGCATGATTTGCAGCCGGTCATCCAGGCTTGACAGATCCATGCATAGGATCTGACCGGCTTTGGCGATTTTGTAATTCACGGTATTGCGGTGGACGAACAGGTTCTCCGCAGTGTCCTTGACGCTGCCGTTATGATCGAGATAGCTGCGCAGCACGTCGGTGAGATCGGAATCGTTCTCCCGGTCGTATTCGACGAGCGGTCCCAGCACCTGCCTGTAGTATTCCTGCGATATTTCGGGGTCTTCCACACCGAGCAGCACACGGTACGCGCCCAGATCGTCGAAGAAGTTGATTCGATCGTTCAGCTTGCCGCGTGCATGTAATTTGAGGATGGATTCGGCTTGTCGGTGGCTTTTGCAGATGCATCGGATGCTTTGCGTCAATTTGCCGACGCCGATGGAAGCGGTCTCCGGCCCGCGTAACGCGCGTTGCACGACATCCAGTACGCCTTGCCCGACATTGCGTAGCTCTTCGGGGTTCTCGCAATGCACGACGGCGACGATCTGCTCCCATTCGCCATATGTCGCACTGAATCGAATGCGTTTGCGCAGATACTTTTTGATGGTCTCATTGACCATGTCAATGCGACGATAGGGGTCTTCGACGAAATCGTCGATTCTGACGACAATGACGGCATACCGCCATTCGATTTCGAAATGGAACTCGGAGAGCGTGGAAATGTACAGTTCCTGCCGTTCGGGAAACGAGACGGCGTTTCTGAAGGCTTCGCCGATCATGCGGTCGTGGGTCTCCTCGTCGATAAGGCGACGGCATAGCGGGCGCACGATGCTTTCGAAGGGAACGTCGCGGGGGATGGCGAATAGGGGGAAGGCGTGCTCCTCGCAGAACGTCGTTACCGTTTCGGGGATTTCGGCGATGTAATGACCTGTGTCTATGGCCACTCCGGCTACGCCTTTCGCGTAGAGGGCCCTTACGTAGGAAAGCAGGTCCGCGTCGTCGTGCAGCGCTACGCCGGTGGTGAGGATCAGCTCGTCACCGCCAAGATAGTCACTCAGCATGGTGGACTCCAGCACATGCACCCAAGTGATCCGGTGTGACAATCCATCGCTTCCGGCCAGCAGTTCGAGCCCTGTCTCGGGGCAGTCACCAAGAAGCTCCTGCAGTTCCAATGCCATGTGTAATCTCCTGGAAACATTGATGTAACGACGTTTTCGGTGTTGTTGCGCACTGTGGCGGCTATACAAACAGCATATCGGCGGCAATATGCGGTTTGTCGCTTTGGTTCATATATCGGTATGGGGAAGCGTGTTACTTCGGCAACGCGAATTGTGCTCGGGCACATTTGTTTTTGGGTCGAGACGGCTGGAAGAACAATTCAAAAGCAAAGATACTGAAGTCGGTTCAAGCCGAACAAGCCAGCTGAACAGACCGTGGTTCACGGCCTACGCCATAGCATCGCAAGGAGGACAGCATCATGAAGTTGCAGGATACCGGACTGACGTTCGAAGACATCAAGGGCAAGGTCAACAAGTACATGATCGAGACCTATGAGCGTTTCGATTTTCTGGCGGACCATGCCAAAGGCGTCTACATGTACGACGAGAACAACACCCCGTATCTTGATTTCTACGCAGGCATCGCGGTCAATGCGGTCGGCAACTGCAATGAGAAGGTTGTCAAGGCGGTGCAGGATCAAGCCGCCACGCTGATGCAGACCTTCAATTACCCATACACCGTTCCGCAGGCGCTGCTCGCCGAGAAGATCTGCACGGCCATCGGCATGGACAAGATCTTCTATCAGAATTCCGGTACCGAGGCCAATGAAGCCATGATCAAGATGGCCCGTAAATACGGTGTGGAAAAGTACGGCCCGGAAAAGTACCATATCGTCACCGCCCGTGAATCCTTCCACGGCCGCACCTTCGGTGCCATGTCCGCAACCGGCCAGCCTGACAATGCATGCCAGATCGGCTTCGGGCCGATGACCGAAGGCTTCTCCTATGCGCCGTTCAACGATCTTGAGGCATTCAAGGCGGCATGTACCGAGAATACCATCGGCATCATGGTAGAGCCGGTGCAGGGCGAGGGCGGCGTGCATCCCGCAACCCAGGAATTCCTGCAGGGTCTGCGCGAGTTCTGCGACGAAAAAGGCGTCCTGCTGCTGCTTGATGAAGTGCAGTCCGGTTGGGGCCGCACCGGCGCGCTCATGTCCTACATGAACTATGGCATCAAGCCCGATATCGTCTCCATGGCCAAGGCCATGGGCGGCGGTATGCCGATCGGCGCCATCTGCGCCACCGAAGAGGTGTCCAAGGCGTTCACCATGGGATCGCACGGCACCACCTTCGGAGGCCACCCGGTCTGCTGCGCAGCCTCGCTCGCCGCCGTCACCGAAATCATCGACCGCGACCTGCCGGGCAATGCCAAGAAGGTCGGCGCATACTTCATCGACAAGCTTTCCAAGCTGCCTCACGTCAAGGAGGCCCGTGGCCAGGGCCTGTTCGTCGGCGTTGAATTCGACGGCACCATCAACGCCGTCGATGTCAAGCACGGCTGCTTCGACCGCAAGCTGCTGATCACCGCCATCGGCAAGGATGTCATCCGCATGGTTCCGCCGCTGATCATCACCGAAGAGGACGTGGACAAGGCCGTCGCCATCATCGCCGACACGATCGACTCCCTCTCCAAGTGAACTCCGGCCCGACCGGAGACGCACAGCGCATGAAAGGCGGAACGATATGAAGCACATGGTCATCACCATCGGATGCGAATATGGCGCAGGAGGCCCCGAAATCGGCAAGATGCTCGCGCAGGCACTCGGCATCGAATACTACGACCGTGATCTGGTCGACAAAATCGTCAATGATCTGGACGTGGACAAGGAACTCGTGGAGAAGGCGGATAAGGCGACGAACGTCCCCTACACCTTTGAAACGACGCTCGGCCCCCGATACGCGAACCTGACGAATAGGGTCATCTCGCTGCAATACCAGGCCATGCACAAAATGGCCGAGAAATCCTCCTGCGTCATCATCGGACGCAGTGCGAACTATCTGCTGCACGACAGAGACGATCTGATCAACATCTTCATCTATGCGCCGGAAGAGGACCGAATCCGCGCGGTGATGGAGCATCAGTCGGTAAGCGAAGCCAAGGCACGCGAAATCATCAGCTATAACGACGAACGCAACCGCAGCAGGCATCAGTACATCACCGGCACGAACCGCGGCGATCGCAGCCAGCGTGATCTGCTGATCAACAGCAGCATGCTGGGCTGGGAGAAAACCTGCCAATACCTGCTGCTTCTGGTGGAAATGATGAACGAATAACGCGAAATCGCCGTGCGGGCCGCAGGGGAGTGAAACGGCCCGCACGGCACTACGCCATCGCGCAGAACGTATTCGGAAGGAACGACGATGGAAACGCACACAAGAACAACTTCGAAATTCAATAAGACCTTCAGCTCCATGGATATTCTGATGATCGCCTTCGGCGCCATGATCGGATGGGGCTGGGTCGTCTCCACCGGCGACTGGATAGGAACAGCCGGTGTTATCGGCGCCATGCTGGGATTCATCCTTGGCGGCGTGATGATCTTCTTCATCGGCATGACCTACGCCGAGCTCACCCCCGCCATGCCGGAATGCGGCGGTGAGCATGTATTCAGTATGAGAGCCATGGGGCCTGTCGGCTCATTCGTCTGCACATGGGCCATCATCCTGGGCTATGTCAGCGTCGTGTGTTTCGAGGCATGCGCGCTGCCTACCATCATCACCTATGTGTGGCCGCAGTTCCTGCAAGGCTACCTGTACACCGTCGCAGGATTCGACATCTACGCCACCTGGCTGGCCACGGCCATCGTCTTCGCGATATTCATCACCGTGATCAATATCATGGGTGCGAAGACCGCGGCCAAGCTGCAGAACATTCTGACTCTCGCCATCGGCGCCGCGGGCATCCTGCTTATCGCGGCATCCGTTGTCACCGGCAACCCCTCGAATCTTGACGGGCAGATGTTCGTCGGCAGCGGCATGCAAGGCATGATGGGCACCATCATCAAAGTGGCCGCCGTCAGCCCGTTCTTCTTCATCGGATTCGATGTCATCCCGCAGGCCGCCGAAGAGATCAACGTGCCTTTGAAGAAAATCGGCAAGATCCTCATCCTCTCCATCGTTCTGGGCGTCACCTTCTACGCATTGATCATCTTCTCCGTGGGCTATGTCATGAACAGCGGCCAGATCGCGGCATCCTATAACGGCAGTGGATTGGTCACCGCCGATGCCATGGCCAACGCCTTCCACAGCACCATCATGGCGAAAGTGCTGATCCTGGCCGGCATGTGCGGCATCATCACCAGCTGGAACTCGTTCATGATCGGCGGCAGCCGCGCCATGTACTCCATGGCCGAGTCCTATATGATTCCACGATTCTTCGCGAGGCTGCATCCGAAGACCAACACCCCGTACATCGCCATTCTCGTCGTCGGTCTGCTCAGTGTGCTCGCCCCGTTCGCCGGCCGCAAGATGCTCGTCTGGATCGTGGATGCCGGCAACTTCGGCTGCATTCTCGCATACTGCATGGTGTCGTCGTCCTTCATCATCCTGCACGTGAAGGAACCGACCATGCCCCGCCCGTACAAGGTGAAGCATTGGAAGTTCATCGGCGCCATGGCAGTGCTCATGTCGGCCATCATGATCATGCTGTATGTCTTCCCAGGCACTGGTGTGACGCTCGTTCCGCAGGAATGGGCGATGGTCGCCGGCTGGACGCTGCTTGGCGTGGTGTTCTTCGCCTTCAGCAAGCTTGTCTATAAGGAGAAGTTCGGCTATTATGCCCAGCTTGCCGTAAGCGAATCCGCCAAGACCGAAGAGCAGGAGGAAACGACTGCGGCAGCACGTGCCACAAGCGCGATCATGGCCGCCGAAGTCAGCGGTCCGGACGAATGGAGCCGTGGTTTCGACTACTTCCTGCCGATCAACCTGGTTTTCGGGCAAGGCAAGGTCGAACAGGTCGGCAAGATCGCCGCCGCACATGGCACCACCGCGATGATCGTCACCGGAGGCAGCTCCGTCAAACGCACTGGAACCTACGACAGGGTACGTGCACTGCTTGAGCGTGAAGGCATGCATACCGTACTGTTCGATCAGGTCACTCCCAATCCGCTGACCACCACGGTGGAGGAAGGTGCGAAACTGGCCATAGCGCAGCATGCCGATGTCGTCATCGGACTTGGTGGAGGCAGCGCGATGGATGCGGCCAAGGGCATCGCCTTTATGGCGTGCAACGAGGGCGGCGTATCCGAGTACATCTATGGCGATCGATCTTCCAGCAAGGCCCTCCCGATCATTCAGGTGCCCACCACTTTCGGCACGGGATCGGAATCCAACGGGTTCGCGGTCATGACCAATCCCGATAACGGCGACAAGAAGTCGTTGCGAAGCCCGGCGCTCGTCGCCACGGCATCCATTGTCGATCCCGATCTCATGCGCACCATGCCCAGCAGCGTCATCGCCGCCAACGGATGCGACATGCTCTGCCACTGCATCGAGGCGTTCACCGCCAACAATGCGCAGCCGTTCACCGATGCCCTGGCGTTGTACGCGATTCCGCTGATCGCCAACAACATCGTAAGCCTGTATCGTGGCGAAGGCACGGACGAGCAGTGGTCCAAGGTCTGCCTGGCCGGCACCATCGGCGGCATGGTGATCAACACCGCAGGCATCACGCTGGGGCATGCCATGGAGCATCCGGTCAGCGGCCTGAAGGACATCACCCACGGTCGGGGGCTTGCAGCCATCGAGCCCGTGGCAATCGAGGCCACTTACCGTTATAACCGGTTCAAGTTCGGGCGCATCGCCAGAATGCTGGGCGGATTCACCGCAGAGGATTGCGCACCGCGTATGCGGACCTTGCTCAAGAGCCTCGACCTTGATGTGACATTGGGCGATCTTGGAATCGGAAAGAAGGATATTCCATGGTTGGCGCGGAACGCGAGAAAGGTTTCCCCAGGCAATCTGGTCAACACTCCGGGCTCTGAATCCACAACCTCCGAGGAATCCTTGGAGAACCTGTACGCTTCGATGATCTGATTGCGACTGGAAAAGCGCCAGGTAGGGTTCGCTTGAACCTTGGAGGGTGGCTGTCGTGTCGAACCGGCACGACAGCCACCCTTTTGCATGCGGTTCGCGCTATGCCCCAGAGTGGTGGGGCAGTCATGACGATGGGAGGGTTGGCCGATGCGTCGGTATGCTATGACAAGGTTTCGAAAGGACAACCCAATGTACATTCACTCAAGAGCGGCATCCGTCGTCTATAAAATCATCCTGGCATTGGTCGGCATCTCGGCATTGCTATACGAGGTCGGCTTTGGCTACGGATATTTCAGAAGCGTGTTCTTCTGCTATTTCACCAATCTCAGCAACATCGCCGTAGTCGCATACCTGTGGGCCGCCGCTGTGGCGGCGCTGCGTAAGGACTCCACGTGGCCGGAGCCCTGGCAGCCAAAGCTCAAGCATGCGCTTATGCTCGCCATCACCGTCACATGGCTGGTTGCGCATTTTCTGCTCGACCATGGCGGCGTTTTCAAAGGCGGAACGTTCCACTGGACTTCCCTGGTGCTGCACTACATCGTTCCGATCGGCATGATTCTCGATTGGCTGCTGTTCGACCGCAAGGGCACGATGAGCAAGTTCGAACCGCCATGCTGGATCGCCTTCCCTTTGGCGTATCTGGCGTGCATCATGGTCGGCGTATGGTGCTTCGGCCTGTATGTCAGAGTCGATGATCATAGTCGCTGGCCCTATGACTTCATCGATTTCGACAAGCATGGCGTTCCCGGGGTGGCGTTGACGGTGCTGCTGCTGATCGTCGGTTTCGTCATTCTGGGCTACGTATACATGCTCGTCGATCATCTGATGGATCGTACGGCGTCGAATACCCTGCCAGCGAAATCCTGATTTCTGGCCATGCGAACCGGCGTAGCATGGCTTCCACCAGGCGAATATGGTCGCCACGTCCAGTCGATAGAAGGAGTTTCTCATGTGCACTGGCATTCGTTTCATTGACGCCGAAGGCAATATGGTATTCGGGCGTAATCTTGATTGGAGTTTCTCGTATGGCGAGTCCATTCTGGTGACGCCGCGTGGATTCTCCTGCGACTACACCTACGGTGGAACCGACAAGCATCCCGCCGCCGTAATCGGCGTCGGCGTGGAGATGAACGGCATGCCCATGTATTTCGATTGCGCCAACGAAAACGGTCTTGCCATAGCTGGGCTGAACTTCCCCGGCTATGCATCGTTCGCTTCCGAGCCGGAACAGGGGCGCGTCAACATCCTCACCGGCGAGTTCCCGCTATGGGTCGCGCGTAATTTCAATACGGTTGATGAGGTCGAACAGGCGTTGGCAAACGTCACACTTGTATCGCCGGACGATCCCAAGCGCCCCAAGTCGTTCCTGCACTGGCTGATCGGCGATGCCAAGCGCAGCATCGTTGTCGAGCAGATGGCGGACGGCATGCACATCCATCATGATGACATCGATGTGCTTGCCAACCAGCCGACGTTCGATTGGCACATGGAGAATCTGCGCAACTATATGAATGTGGGCAGCGATATGGCCGAGCCCACCGCATGGGGCAAGCATACCCTTACCGCATGGGGAGCCGGTGTAAGCATGCATGGCATTCCCGGCGATGTGAGCTCGCCCTCCCGTTTTGTGCGTGTGGCCTATGCTAATACTCATTACCCGGTGCAGAGCGGTGAAACCGCGAACATCGCGCGTCTGTTCCACACGCTCGCCTCCGTGCAGATGGTCGAGGGCATGGCGAAGATGGCGGACGGCAAGTACGAGAGGACGCTGTTCACCAGCGGCTACTATGCCAAGACCAACGCCTACTATATGAACACCTATGAGGATCCTGCCATCCGGAAGTACGCCTTTGCCGACTACGATCTCGAATCGGCGGAACTCATCAGGGCGTAGGGCTGTTCATTTAGGCGCTTCCCCTGTTGTGGTGGTCGGTTTGGACGAAAACAGACTCGTTTTCGTCCAAACCGACCACCATTTCGTTTGGCATGAGAGATTGGCATGAGAGAAAGGACGGCATCATGACATTGCAGCAGTTGCGCTATCTGATTGCGGTGGCCGAAAAGGGGTCGATAACCGAAGCCGCGAAATCGTTGTTCATCTCTCAGCCGAGTCTGTCCAATGCGATCAGGGAAGTCGAGCAGAGCATCGGCTTCCGCATCTTCAATCGGCATCGAACCGGCGTCACATTGACCGCGAAGGGCGTGGATTTTCTCGGCCACGCTCACCAGGTTGTATGGCAGATGGACGCGCTGGAATCGAAATACGGTGATTCGCAGGAGACCAGGCAACGGTTCTGTGTTTCGACGCAGCACTACACGTTTACGGCCAATGCCTTCGTCGAGCTTGTGAAGGATCGGGGGACAGGGACAATACGATTGTGTGCTGAACGAAACCCAGACGCATCAGGTCGTCGAAGATGTATGCGGGAGGTTCGGCGATCTGGGAGTGCTTTATCTGAGCCGAATCGGCGTAGGCCCCGCCACGTTGCGTATGCTCAGAGCTTGAAGGTGCGGCGGATGAATCCTTCCATCGTGCGCCAATACAGATCGGGGTCCTTGCCGGAGCTTTCCATATGGTTGGCGCCGGGGACCAGCAGCTTCTCCCTGTCGAGACTGGAACATGCGGCATAGTTCATGGCGAGGAATCTTGGGCTCACCAGGCTGTCGGCGCCGCCGTGGATGAATAGCATCGGAATAACCGTGCGCCGCAACGATCTTAGGCATGAGGCTTCCGTGAAATCGTAGCCCGCGCGGTGTTTGCAGATCAGGCCGGCGGCATCGACGCATGCCGCAGCGGCCAGCCGGGGCAGATGGAACATGGAATGGGCCATGTCCACGAATTCGTCGCGTGCCGAGGCGAAACCGCTCTCCGCTATACCTGCCACCACGTTGCGTGGCAGTCTTGGATCTCCCACAGTGCTCATAACAGTGCTTGCGCCCATCGATCCACCATAGAGCAGGATTCGTGCCTCCTTATCGCTGTCGGTAATAAGTTGGATCCAACTCAGCAGATCGTTGCGCTCAAGCCATCCCATGCCCACATAGCGCCCTTCGCTAAGTTCATGAGCACGCTGCGCGGGAACCAATACGGTGAATCCAAGGCGAGCGTACCGATGTGCCCATTTCGCCATTTCGGCAGGCTCTCCGGTGTAGCCATGCACGCAGATCGCATAGGCGTGCGGGGCGGGGGAGACGCAATCCGGGTCGAACAGCCAGCCATGCAGACGCAGGCCGTCGTAGCTGTTCAATGTCAATGGCTGTTTGGCGTGTTCGAACCATTCTCCGGCTTCCCGGGCTTCCCCCACACTCATTTTCTCGGCGCGATCCGGAGCGATGATGCCTTTGCGGAATATGGAATTCCTGGATTGGGTGTCGATGGCGAAGCGGAACATTCCGTCGGCTGTTGCGGCGAGCAGACCCGCGGTTGCAAGCGTTGCGGTTCCAGCTATGATGCTGGACATGCGGACGATGTCACGATGGTCGGAGTGCGTCATTTCTGCCTCATTTCAGACATGCGTTATCTTCCATATAGCTTACCTTTCTTTGTCCGTCTGCTTGCGTCGGGAGGTTTGTCCTTCGTCTGTGTATGATGTAAAAGGCTTTGGCGAGGGAAGGCGCAGACGCGCACTTCCGTAATCGACTCGGCGTATCTCACTCTCCTTGGAGTGGTATTCGGCGCGTCGTGGCGCCAATCGGAACACTACTAAGGAGCATTTACACATGGCTAACACCATCTCCCTGAACGGCGAAGCACGTAACGAGTTCGGCAAGGGCGTTGCCCGTCGTCTGCGCGTTGCCGGCAAGATCCCGGCGACCATCTACGCCGGCGGCACTGAGCCTGCATACCTCGCTCTGCCGATGCGCGAGACCACTCTGGCTCTGCGTCACACCAACGCCCTGTTCAACATCTCCTTCGATGGCCAGAACAAGATGGCCGTTGTCAAGGATGTGCAGAAGAACCCGGTGAAGCGCATCATCGAGCACATCGACTTCCTCGAGGTCAAGGCCGGCGAGAAGATCGACGTCGAGGTGCCGGTGTTCGTCGAAGGCCAGCCGAAGGGTGCCGCCGTGGCATTCGTCGACATTCAGGAGCTCAAGGTTCGCGCCGATGTCGCCAACCTGCCTGAGAAGATCGTCGTGAACGTCGAGGGTCTGACCGATGGTACCAAGGTTCTGCTGAAGGACGTGCAGATGCCGGAAGGCGCTGAGCTCGACATGGACGATCTGGAAGAGTCCGTTGTCACCGTCGAGGTGCCGGAAGACGCCACCGAGTCCGCCGAGACTGCCGCTCCGGCCGCCGCCGAGGCTGCTGCTCCGGCCGCCGACGCCGAGTGAGCAATGCCGTCCAAGGCGTGATCACGCAATGATCGTCCCAGTGGGGGCTCGTGTTTCATCACGGGCCCCCACTGCTTTTCACGATGTGAACCTTTTCCACGTCGGATTGTCGTACTGTGAGAAAGTAATCATCAGCGTCCGCCACAAGCAGACAAACAGAACAACGGCCGTCTAACGGCCATCGAAGCCAAGAAGAAGTGAAATGACTGAAAACACACATCACGACCCCGCAGCTTTGGATAAGCTGACCGAGGCCTTCACCGTTCTGCCCAACGAAAACCCCGCTTCTGATGCCAAGCGCAATGAGCTGATCGACAAGCCGGCGTTCGGCCAGGTCTTCTCCGACAATATGGCGCATATGACCTGGACCAAGGGCGAAGGCTGGGGCGATCGCCGTATCGAGCCGTACGCACCGCTGAAGATGGACCCGGGCGCTTCCGTGCTGCATTATGCGCAGGAATGCTTCGAAGGTCTTAAGGCATATCGTCATGCCGATGGTTCCACCTGGCTGTTCCGCCCGGATGCCAACGCCGAGCGTTTCCAGAACTCCGCCAAGCGTCTGTATCTGCCTGAACTGCCGATCGACGATTTCATCGGTTCCGTGGCAGCGCTGGTCAAGCGTGATGTGAACTGGGTTCCGTCCCGCCGCGAGTACACGCTGTACATGCGTCCGTTCATGTTCGCCTCCGAGCCGTTCCTGGGTGTACGTGCCCCGCAGGAAGTCGATTACTGTGTGATTGCATCCCCGTCCGGCCCGTACTTCCCGGGTGGCGTCAAGCCCGTCAGCATCTGGGTTGAAGACAAGTGGTTCCGCACCGGCCCCGGCGGCACCGGCTTCGCCAAGTGCGGCGGCAATTACGCCGCATCCCTGCTCGGCGAATACACCGGCATCGATCACGGCTGCCAGCAGGTGTGCTTCGTCGACGCCGCCACCAAGACCTATCTCGAGGAACTCGGCGGTATGAACATGATGGTCGTGCACAAGGACGGCCACGTGGAGACCCCGTCCCTGACCGGCAACATTCTGCCGGGCGTGACTCGTCGCTCCCTGATCCAGCTCATTCAGGACAATGGCCACGACGTGGTCGAGACCATGATCGCCCTGGATCAGCTGCTCGAAGACATCAAGTCCGGTGAGGTCACCGAGGTCTTCGCCTGCGGTACCGCCGCCATCATCACACCGATCGGCCGCTTCAAGTCCGAGAAGTTCGATGTGACCGTTGCGGACGGCGGCTCCGGCGAATTCACCATGGCGCTGCGTAACCAGCTGCTCGGCATTCAGCTCGGCGAGATCGAAGATCCGCACAACTGGATGTGGAAGGTCTGCTGATTCGCGACTAGTCGAACATAATCCCGATTCTCATCAGACAGGCGGGTGGCATACGTTTCTTGTATGCCACCCGCCTGTCTGTCTGATACATGGCCATATTCGAGGATAAGGTTGTGTGTTTGTCTCCGGTTACGAGATCAGTATATGAGGTTCAAGAGGGGAGGGTCTGCCGTGCAGATCGCATGGGCGAACAATACCTTTTTGCAGGTTATCGAATATATTGCGGTGTTCTGCTGTGGCATGGTGGGCGGTTCTGCGACCGTCCGCAGGGGATATGACATCACCGCCATCATCATCGCGTCCTGGCTGACCGCGCTGGGTGGTGGCATCATCCGTGATGTCATGCTTGGAGTTCCGCCGGTGGGTGTCAACGATAAAGGACTGGTGCTTACCGCTCTCGCCTCCGGAATCGCCGTGGCATTCATCTACCCGGAGGTGGACGAGCTGCGATGGTCGATGCTGACGCTGGATGCATTGGCCATGGCCCTGTTCGCAGTGGAGGGGACGGCCAAGGCCCTTACTTTGGGATCTTCCGGCATGACGGCCGCTTTCATGGGCATGTTCACCGCGTTGGGAGGCGGATTGATCAGGGATACGCTCATCAATAAGGTGCCGATGATCATTGCGGACAAGCATTGGTATTTTGTGCCGGCTGCGGTTGGATGCGTGTGCACCGTCGGCATATGCCGCATGACGCAGCATGGGATCATCGGCATCCAAGCCGAGATGGCACTGGAACTGGTGACTGTGGCATTGGTGGTGACTCTGCGTCTGCTATCCGTCAAATTCGACATTGCCGTGCCAGGGGCGATCACGCGTAGCCACGTGTATCTTCCTGGTGAGGACCATAGGCGCTGACAGGCGGAATCGTACTTGTACCATCGTTATACGAAAAAGTCCCCGTACACCATGATGATGTGCGGGGACTTGCCTTATAGCCTTATTGGCGTACGGCTCACAGAGCGTTGATCGCCACGGCGAGACCGGACTTGCGGTTGGCAGCCTGGTTCTTGTGGATCACGCCAGCGCCGGCGGCCTTGTCGAGCTTCTGGGCAGCGACCTTGTAGGCGGCCTCAGCAGCAGCCTTGTCTCCAGCCTCGATGGCCTTGCGGGTGGCGCGGATGGCGGTCTTCAGACCGGACTTCACGGCCACATTGCGCTTGTGCGACTTCTCATTGGTGAGAACGCGCTTCTTCTGCGACTTAATGTTTGCCACGTTTACTCCAAACGATGTGTATTACAAGGACATACAAAAATTAGAGGATAGCATGGGGGATGGAAAAAATCGTGATGGCACGCCGAGAACGACTAGGGCGGAACGGGAAACACGCCCTCACTGCTACACTAGGGGAAGTTTGAGCATTCGTCAGGAGGCATATTCGGTGGTCGTTCAGCACAACCAACCCGGTTCCACAGATCAGTCGTTGATTCGTAACTTCTGCATTATCGCGCATATCGATCATGGTAAATCGACGGTTGCGGATCGTATTCTGCAGTTGAGCGGCATCGTGCCGGAACGCGAGATGCGAGACCGGTTCCTCGATCGCATGGATATCGAGCAGGAGCGTGGCATCACCATCAAATCGCAGGCAGTGCGTGTGCCGTGGACGTTCGATGGCAAGGAATATACGCTTGGCATGATCGATACGCCCGGGCATGTCGACTTCACCTATGAGGTCTCCCGTGCGCTGGCCGCATGCGAAGGGGCCGTACTGCTGGTCGATGCCACGCAGGGCATCGAGGCACAGACGCTGAGCAACCTGTACATGGCCATCGACCACGATCTGACCATCATTCCCGTGCTGAACAAGATTGATCTGCCGAGCGCCGAGCCCGACAAACACGCCGAGGAGATCGCCGGCCTTATCGGCTGCGAACCATCCGATGTGCTTCGCGTATCGGGCAAAACAGGCGAGGGCGTGGCCGATCTGCTCGACCAGATCGTTATGGACGTTCCCGCTCCCAAAGGCGATCCGCAGGCGCCTGCAAGAGCTCTGATCTTCGACTCGGTATACGACTCGTACCGTGGCATCGTCACGTATATCCGAATGGTCGACGGCGAGCTGCACTCCCGTGAAAAACTGCACATGATGGGCATCGGCATGACACATGATCCCATTGAAATCGGTGTGATCAGCCCGGATATGACCCCGACCAAGGCGCTTGGCGCCGGAGAGGTCGGCTATGTGATCACCGGAGCGAAGGATGTCAGCCAATCCAAGGTGGGCGACACCGTTACTTCCGCGCTCAAGCCCGCAAGCGAACCCCTTCCCGGTTACCGTGATCCGAAACCGATGGTGTATGCGGGCCTGTTCCCGATCGACAACGCGCAATTCCCCGAACTGCGAGAGGCATTGGACAAGCTTAAGCTTAACGATGCCGCGCTGGTATACACGCCGGAGACATCCGTCGCCTTGGGATTCGGCTTCCGTTGCGGGTTCCTCGGACTGTTGCATATGGAGATCGTCTCGGAACGCCTCAGCCGCGAGTTCAACCTCGATCTTATCCAGACCGCGCCGAATGTCACCTATGAGGTGACCGCCGAGGATGGCAGCGAATACCACGTTACGAATCCAAGTGAATTCCCGGACGGGAAGATCAAGAAGATCGTCGAGCCGATGGTCGCCGCCGACATCATCGCGCCGAAGGAATTCATCGGAGCCGTGATGGATCTGTGCCAGGACCATCGCGGGCAGATGGGCACGATGGAATATATCTCCACCGACCGTGTGGAGATGCATTACCGCATTCCGCTGGCCGAGATCGTATTCGACTTCTTCGACCAGCTGAAGAGCCGGACCAAGGGCTATGCCTCGCTCGACTACCATGAGGACGGCGAGCAGTCCGCTGATCTGGTGAAGGTGGATATTCTGATCCAGGGTGAGAAGGTCGATGCGTTCAGCGCCATCGTGCACCGCGACAAGGCGTACAGCTATGGCGTGATGATGACGAAGAAGCTGCGCGAGCTTATTCCACGCCAGCAGTTCGAGATTCCGATCCAGGCAGCCATCGGCTCGCGCATCATCGCCCGTGAGAACATACGTGCGTTGCGTAAGGACGTGCTTGCCAAGTGCTACGGCGGCGATATCACGCGTAAGCGCAAGTTGCTCGAAAAGCAGAAGGCCGGCAAGAAGCGCATGAAGATGCTCGGACATGTGGAAGTACCGCAGGAGGCCTTCATCGCCGCGCTGTCCACCGGTGAGACCGCCAACGATCGCGACACCAAGGATAAGATCCGCGCCGCTCAGAAGACCGAAAGCTGAACACGTCCGTGACATTTGAAGTCTACGTTCACGTCCCGTTCTGCCTGCGCCGCTGCGGGTATTGCGATTTCAATACCTATACCGCAACCGATATGGGGGCGGGCGCATCGCGCGGCAACTATGCCAATATGGTGATCCGTGAGATGCGCTTGGTGCAGGACTGGCAACGGGAGCACGGCATCGACGAGCCCGCAGCGTCCACCGTGTTCTTCGGTGGAGGAACGCCCACGGTGCTTCGAGCAGCCGATCTGGTGAAAATGCTTGATGCGATCCGTGAGCTGTGGGGAATCGCCGACGATGCGGAGATCACCACCGAAGCGAATCCGGATACGGTGAACGCCGATTATGTGAAGGAACTGGCCGATGGCGGGTTTAACCGTATTTCCTTCGGCATGCAGTCGGCGGTGCCGTCTGTGCTGAAGACGCTTGATCGAACGCACACTCCGGCCAATGTGGCGGCCGGAGTCGAGGCGGCGAACGCCGCGGGCATGCGTTCCAGCGTGGATCTGATTTACGGAGCGCCGGGGGAGAGCCTCGACGATTGGCGTACTTCCGTGAGCACCGCCATTGATTTGGGTGTGAACCATATTTCCGCATACGCATTGACCATCGCGCCGCATACGAAGATGGGTCGTCGAATCGCTGCGGGAACGTTGCCCACTCCGGACGACGATGATGAGGCGAACAAATACGAGATCGCCGATGACCTGTTGAGCGCAGCCGGGCTCGAATGGTATGAAATCAGCAATTGGGCACGCCCAGGCTACGAATCGCGGCACAACCTCGGGTATTGGCGTAACGTCGACTGGGCGGGGCTTGGACCGGGGGCGCACAGCCATTACAACCGGTGCCTTGCGGATTCCTCCGGTGAAACGGGGGAGACGACATCTTCGCCGCTCGGCCTGCGCAGTTGGGATATCGCGCATCCGAAGCTGTGGGGCCAGTCCATCATTGACGGCAAGGTGCCGTGGGATGGAAGTGAACGGATCTCCCACGAGGAGCATCTTGAGGAAACCATCATGCTCGGCCTGCGCCTTCGTGGGGGATTGGATTTGGCGCTCCTGGGCGACACGGTCGACATGACCCGCATCCGCCCCATGGAGAATGAGGGGCTGATCACGATCCACGGCGGTAGGGTGGTTCCCACGCGCACCGGTCGTCTGCTCAACGACACCGTCATCGAGCGTTTCTTCGACGCCTGTTCGTTATAACGCCGATGATCCTTTGATGAATTGGTTTTAGACAGTCCATCTTGGTATGGGCGGATACAGTGTGTAGATTGAACGAGCCTCGGATGCAGGTTGTTGCATTCGAGGCTCGATGGCATAGAGCCTCGAATGAGTCTGTCTCCGGATGTTCGCAATCAGCGCATCGTGAGGCCGCCATCGACATGCAATGTCTGTCCGGTGATGAAACGTGCGTCCTCACCCACCAGCATCGCTACGCCCCCTGCGACGTCATCGGCGGTGGCGAGCCGCCCCAAAGGCGTCTGTTCGATGATATGTTCGCGAATATCTTCAGTAGTGGCACGACTTGAATCCGTGCCTACGGTCAGACCTGCGGCGATGGCATTCACCGTGATGCCCCACGCGCCGGCTTCCTGCGCCAGCGAGCGCGTGAGCCCGATGAGTGCGCCTTTGGCGGCTATGTAGTCGTGGTAGGGGACGATGGGGCTGTCGACGAGGTTGCTGGAGATGTTGACGATACGTCCCCATGATTGGCGTCGCATGTATGGCAGTGTGGCTGTGCAGGTGTTGTAGGTGCCTTTGAGGCATCCTTCGAGTTGGGTTGCATAGTTGTTCCAGCCGGTGTTGTCGAAAGTACTGCGGTTGCGCGGATCGAACGAGTAACGATTGAGTGCGTTGTTGACGAGGATGTCGATGCCGCCGAAAGTGTTGGCTGTGGTTTGCGTGAGTTCGTTGACTTGGTTTAGGTCGGTCACGTCTGCTTTGCATACGATGATGCGTCCTTGCGCTGCGGCGTCGTGTTCGATGCGTTGCGCGGTCTGTTGTGCGCGTTCGTTGTTGCTCAGGTAGTCGATGGTCACGTTGGCACCGAGTTGCGCGAGTCTGAGTGCGATTGCGGCACCGATGCCTCGGCTTGCTCCGGTGACGATGGCTGTTTTGCCGGTGAGCGGTCGGCTCGTATGTTGCTGGTTCATGGGGTTTCCTTAGGGATTATTCGTAGTCGATGTCGAAGGTGTCGGAGTAACGGTCGGTGTTGCGTTCGATGTCAACGGCTCTGACAAGATCGAGGATGTTGAATCCGCCATCGTGGTGCCATCCGGATTTCGCACGGTTCATTTCGCCGATGGGGCAGATGCGGTCGATGCCGTATTCGCCCACATGTTGCGCAAGTGTGAACAGTCTGGATGAGCTGGCGGCGATCGCGCAGGTCTGCAGCCAAGCACGATATGGCTTCAGTGCTGGCAGTGCGTTTTCGAGCTGATCCACGGCGACGAGGTTGATGGTGCGGTTGAGTGGGGTTGCCAATGAGGTGAGACTGTCGGTATTGGGGAAGTAGAGCACGGTCCAGTTGGTGCCTTGCGGCGATTCGATGACGAACGGTGCCTGTGGGTCGTTTTGGGCTGCGGAACCGCCTGGTGCCGAAGCCGCCATGAACAGCGCTTTCATCTCGGTTTCTGAACGCGCTCTGCGTATGGCGAGCGATTCTTCATCGGAGGGGACGGATCTTGGGTATTTGCGCTGCTGCGAGTCGAGTTCGCGGGCAAGCAGTTCGGCGGTTTGCGCGGGGGAGATGGCTCCGCCTCGTTCCACGAAGATGGTTTGCGGTGCCAAACAGCTTTGTTGGTCGTAGGTGGCCACGTCCACGGCCATGCGGTGCACGGTTTGCACATGCGTGTCCGCGCGCAACGCTTCGCGGCCAATCAGTGAGAAGCCGATGCGAGCACCATAGCTGAGGAACGGTTTGCCGGCGCCGACGCGTGGACGGATGGCTTCGGTGGTGTGCGAAGAGCCGTAGGCGATCACGGCATTCGCTTCGCCGATCGCCATGTCTTCAAGTTCCACAGTGCCGCCACGCCATGGCACCACGGCCAAAGCGTCAGCAAGATCCGGATCGATTTGCGCCAAGGAGTGCGTGAAGAGCACGGGCATCAGCGGCTCGTCGAACGAGGATTTGCCGATAATCGCGCTTTTCGTCAGCAGACTCATGGTCATGCTCCACACAGGAATGCCGGGAACGTTGCTGGAGAACACGTGGAACGTCAGATCCGGTCCGTACAGGCGCGTGTACCCGCCGGACTTGTTCGGACGGTATTCGTCCAGCATGCGCGGACTTGACAGCTCATCGTCGAGAAAACGCAACAGCTCGCGTCTACGGAACATGCGCATGTAGCGTTTCAACTCGATGCGTGTCATCGTCGCATCATAGCCGGTAATGGCGGGAATCAACGATTCGGCAAGTAGACGTTCCTCATAATCGGGATCCGTCCACAATTCCACAGCCTTACCGATAACATCCACAATGCGTTCGACGGAATATGCCGACAGTGCCTGCAGCCGATTGCGACGTACCGTCCCGCACAAATCGCGGATTATCTCCGCAGTGAGCACCGGATATCGTAACGTGACCTCACCATGATCGGTGACGATGCCGCGCGTTTCGAAATCCTGAAACACGAAACCGCGCGGCGCATGGAAAATATCGATGACGTTCATGCGTTCGCCGCCATCACCTCATCGACGGCAATGGAGCAACCGCGTGCCTCCGCACCCTTCGCACGACCATTGAGTTCGTAACCGGAAGCGGTGCGCACGCCAAGGTCCTCCGTCAAAATCGCCAGGCAGGAATTCCAATTCGCCAAATCGTAATGCGCGATCACACCCTGTTTGCCATTGGGAACAGGCATGAGGGTCGACGGATCGAGAAACACGGAACGAACCCACGACGGCGTGGCCTTCAGATAATTCGACGAGCCGTCCGTATAGTACGACAGCAGATTCTGGTCGTAAATCTGTGAACTCAACTCCGTCATGCCATACATGTTCACACAGTGCGTGCGGGCGACGCCGAACACCTCAGAGAACCTCGCATACAGGTCATCGACCGTCATATCGGTTTTTGTGCTCTTGAATCCACCGGTATCGAACACACGCGAATCCTTTGCCAAGGCATAGGTCTTGCCCTGCTTGGCAAGATAGTCGAGCAGATACAGGTATGCGGACGAGGCGCCCATCAGCATCACCGGCTCGCCATCGGCCACCGCCTGATCGAGGAATCTCTCCACGCCTGCGAAGTCCAAACCATCCTCATGGAAGAAGAAGCCGCTGCCTTCGCTGCCGCACTGCTCCAGCGCACGCGTCAGATAACGGGCCAACGAACCATTATGGTTCATCTCCCAAGCGGGGGAGAGCACTGCGATGCGTATACGCTCGCGATCAGGCATGATGAAATGACGGAATGGGCCGATCATCGAAGCGTCCCACACCTCAAGATCAGGATGATAGTTGCGTCCACGCTGGCCGGGATGCGTGGTGCCGCTGGTCATAAACACGGCCTCGCACTCCGTTTCGGGAACCGAAGTGAGCGTCAGCATCTTGAACCCATCCACCGGCATCGGTGGAATATCCATCCAGTTGGACAACGTCTGCGGAGTCACCCTGCGAGACATGCAATACGTGCGATACTGCATGTTATGAGTGTACTGAAAAGTGAAAATCTGGCGTGCGAGCGCGTCGAACGCCTCATCCGGCGCGGTTTCGCATCCGTACTTTTCGATGAACTCAAGCACATCTGCCTTGACCTGCTGAGCTTCAGTGTTTAGCGACATCGATGTCATGATGCAATGTTCCTTTCCTATGTTGAATTTTCGGTAACGGTTGACCGTGAATCAAGCTTGTGCCTGATCCTCGTCATTGCCCGTGCCTGTTTTGCGACGATTGATCAGATTCGGTAAATCGATCAGCAACGCCTTGAGAATCACCACGCAGAACGCGCCGACCAGAATCGAATTGGAGAAGAACACGTGAGCGCCGCCCTCAAGACCGCTCAATGCGTTCGGCAACGCGATACCCAACAGCAGTGACAAGCCGATGACTACCTGGGATCGGTCGTCCGGCTCCGCCTTGCGCAGTGTATTGAAGCCCGTGCTGATCAGGCTCGCCGCAGCCGGAAGGAAAATGCCGCCGATTACAGGGGAGGGGATCAGCGACAACATCGCGCCGGCCTTAGGGATGAAACCAAGTGCCACAAACACCACACCGGCAATGATCACCGGCACGCGGGTGCGGGACTTGCCTTCATCCGTAACCTTAAGCAAAGCGACATTCTGCGGATACGCGGTAGTGGTGAAACCACCGATCAGCGAAGAAATAGCGGAACCAGCCGCTTCGCCGGACAAACCATAACGAACCTGGCGATCCTCAAGCTTGACGCCCTGAATCTCGCTGGCCGCCTGATACACGCCAAGCGCCTCCATAATCGCAACCATATAGGCGATGAAGAACGGTACAAAAACCGCAGCATCAAAATCAAAACCGCCATATGGCATGATCTGAGGAAGACCGAACCAAGACTTGGACGCGACCCCGGAAAAATCTGCCATGCCAAACACTATGGAGAGCGAAGTGCCGACAACCAACGCAATCAAGTAGGAAAGCGCCCTGACCATGCCTTTGCCAAACTGGGAAAGCACCACCACCAACACGCAAGTCGCCACAGACACGGCCAGCGTCTTCGGATCAGCAAACCCGTCATCGCCGGGAGCGCCGCCAAGAAACTCACTCAATGTGAAACTCGACAGCGAAACGCCAACCAGAAAAATAATCACGCCGGAAACCATCGGCGCAAATAGAAAACGCATCTTCTCAATCACGCGAGTCAGACACAACACCACGAAAATCAGCGAACTAACAAAAATCGACGTGCCGGCCGCAGCCAATGAACCGGCGGTGCCAGCGGCAATCATCAACGCGTCAAATGCGGCAGACGGACCTTGCACAATCGGCAGACGCACCAACTTCGTGGCCTGAATCAACGTGACCAAACCAGACACGATGAAAATGGCGTTCACCATATTCGAAGACAAGGCCAACGGCAACCCAATGGCACCGGCCACAAATACCGGATCAAGCCACACATTAGACACCAACACATGCTGCAAACCCAGCAAAACGTTCTTTGGAGTGAGCTTTTTCGAATCGGATCCGTTCTGAACAGATGGTTGCGACATGGCAGACATGTCAATTCCCCTCTCTTCCTTATATAGAGGACGACCAGTTTATGATCGCCGACACAGGGGAACGTATGTGTGCACCGTTCGTAACATTCCTACGCAGGCATTACCCTGATCAGGTATGAGGGTCCGGGCAAAGCCCGTCTCAGCCACATATCGGCTCCCCTGTACTATTCAGACAAGCAACCAGCATAGCGGCATGCGTCGATACTTGGATGAGTTGGCGTGAGAGTCCGGTTCGCTGGGTATTCTCCACATCTCCTCAAGAAAGTATGTCTTGACTTTTCGGGGTATTCGTTATATGGACACGGAAATATTCACGACACAAGGGCGCGTTATTCTAATCCACGCATTAAAGAACCGCAAGACTTTTCTTGCCCAAAAACATTGAAGGTGGTTTCGGTGACTTTCCACGCCCCGTTAGATCTGACGATCCATGATTCACAAGGTATGTATGACCCTGGAGCTGAACACGATGCTTGTGGCGTGGGTATGGTCACCACCCTCAACAAGCGTCCGGAACGCAAGATCGTTGACGACGCCATCGAAGTGCTCGTCAACCTCAACCATCGTGGCGCAGTAGGCGCCGAGGAAAACACTGGCGACGGTGCCGGCATCCTGATGAGCATGCCGGATGAGTTCATGCGTGCGACCATCGATGCCGAGCTCCCCGAAGAGGGGCATTATGCCGCGGGCATCGCGTTCCTCGATCGCGACATCGCAACTTCCGGCCAGCAGGAACAGGCCATCGCCCGAATCGTGGAAGAGGAGGGGCTGAAGGTACTTGCCTGGCGAGTAGTGCCCACGAACCCCGATGGACTCGGCCTGCAGGCGCTTGCCAGCATGCCCGCGTTCAAGACCCTGGTCGTGGCCGATACCGAAGGCAAGCTCGCAGGCGTTGCGCTCGACCGTAAGACCTTCCGCATCCGCAAGCGCGTGGAGCATGAGGTCGGCATCTATTTCGCCTCCCTGTCCGCCCGCACCATCACATACAAGGGCATGCTCACCACCATGCAGCTCAAGCCCTTCTTCCTGGATCTGTCCGACGAACGCATGAAGGCCAAGGTGGCCATCGTGCATTCCCGCTTCTCCACCAACACGTTCCCGAGCTGGCCGTTGGCGCAACCGTTCCGTCTGCTGGCGCATAATGGCGAGATCAACACCATCCAGGGCAACCGCAACTGGCTGTCCGCCCGCGAGGGGCGTCTGAGCAGCGAACTGCTGGGCGAATTCGAACCGCTGCTGCCGATCACCACCCCGGGGTATTCCGACTCCGGCACCTTCGACGAATGCCTCGAACTGCTGCATCTTGCCGGCAGATCCCTGCCCCACGCCGTATGCATGATGCTTCCGCCGGCATGGGAGAAGAACGATCAGCTTGACCCGGACGTCAAGGCGTTCTACGAGTACAACAACACATTGATCGAGCCATGGGACGGCCCGGCGCACATCGTGTTCACCGATGGCACTCAGGTTGGAGCGCTGCTGGATCGCAACGGCTTCCGTCCCGGTCGCTGGCAGCTTACCGACGACGGATATGTCGTGCTTGCCTCCGAGGCCGGCGTGCTGCCGGAGATCGCGGATGAGCATATCGTGTCCAAGGGCCGCCTTGAGCCCGGCAAGATGTTCCTGGTCGATACCGAGGAAGGCCGCATCATCCCCGACGAGGAGATCAAGAAGAACCTCGCATCCCAGCACCCGTACCGCCAGTGGGTGGAAGGCAACTCCATCGAGATGAGCCAGCTGCCCAAACGCGAGCATGTGAACCACTCCGGCCAGTCCGTGCAGCGCCGTCAGCGCGCGTTCGGCTACACCGAAGAGGATCTGAAGCTGCTGCTTATGCCGATGGCCAATACCGGCAAGGAACCGCTGGGATCCATGGGTAACGACGCTCCGCTTGCCGCATTGTCATCCCATAGCCGCATGCTGTTCGACTACTTCACCCAGAAGTTCGCACAGGTCACCAATCCGCCGCTGGATTGGGAGCGCGAGAAGATCGTCACCTGCCTTGAATCCGCCATCGGTCCCGAGCCGAATCTGCTGTCGGATAGCGAGCTGCATGCCAAGAAGATCCTCATTCCGCTTCCGGTGCTCAACTCCGACGAGATGGCACAGCTCAAGCGTCTGGACAAGGCCAAGCTGCTGGGAGGCTATTACAAACCGTATGTGGTCAAGGGCCTGTATCAGGTCGCTGGCGGCGGCAAGGCATTGAAGGAACGCCTGGACGAGATCTTCGCCGAAATCGACGAGGCCATTGCCGAAGGCAAGAACTTCCTGGTGCTTTCCGACCGTGACTCCAACCACACATGGGGGCCGATCCCGTCCCTGCTGTTCACCTCCGCAGTGCAGCATCATCTGCTGCGCCGCCATACCCGTACGCAGATCTCCATGGTGGTCGAGGCCGGCGATGTGCGCGAGATCCACCATGTGGCACTGCTTATCGCCTATGGCGCGGCAGCGGTGAACCCGTACCTGGCTTTCGAATCCGTCGAAGACCTGGCGCGTCGCGGCTACCTTAAGGTGGACGCCGAAACCGCTGTGAAGAACCTCACCAATGCGCTGTCCACCGGCGTGCTCAAGATCATGGCCAAGATGGGCGTTTCCACCATCATGAGCTACCGTGGCGCACAGCTGTTCGAGGCGGTTGGCCTCAATAAGGACGTCATCGACGAATACTTCACCGGTACCACCTCGCGTGTGGGCGGCGTCGGCCTTGACGAGATCGCTGAAGAAGTGGCCATCCGCCATCGCGTGGCGTATCCGAATCAGTGGACCGCCACCCCGCATCGCAACCTGCGTACCGGAGGCGACTACAAGTGGCGTCGCACCGGCGAAGACCATCTCAACGATCCTGAGGCGATCTTCCTGCTGCAGCAGTCCACCCAGCGTGGTGACTACGACCTGTTCAAGAAGTATTCGAGCCACATCAACGACACGTCGAACCGTCTGATGACGTTGCGTGGCCTGATGAAGTTCAAGCAGAACCGCAAACCGATCGACATCTCCGAGGTCGAACCGGCCAGCGAAATCGTCAAGCGCTTCTCCACGGGTGCCATGAGCTACGGCTCCATCTCGCAGGAGGCGCATGAGACGCTTGCCATCGCCATGAACAAGCTTGGCGCACGTTCCAACTCCGGTGAAGGCGGCGAATCCGAGGATCGCATCAACGATCCGCTGCGCTACAGCAAGATCAAGCAGATCGCCTCCGCCCGTTTCGGTGTGACCAGCGACTATCTGGTCCATGCCACCGATCTGCAGATCAAGCTCGCCCAGGGCGCCAAGCCGGGCGAAGGTGGGCATCTGCCGGGAGCCAAGGTTCCGCCGTGGATCGCCAAGGTCCGCCATGCGACGCCGGGCGTCGAGCTGATTTCCCCGCCGCCCCACCATGACATCTACTCCATCGAGGACCTGAAGCAGCTGATCAACGATGCGAAGATGGCGAACCCGAAGGCGCGCATTCATGTCAAGCTCGTTTCCGAGTTCGGCGTTGGCACCATCGCCGCCGGCGTGGCCAAGTGCCATGCCGACGTGGTGCTGATTTCCGGCTATGACGGCGGCACCGGCGCGGCTCCGCTCAACGCCATCAAGCATGCTGGAACCCCATGGGAGATCGGCCTGTCGGAGACCCAGCAGACGCTGGTCCTGAACGGCCTGCGTTCCCGCATCACCGTACAGTGCGACGGCGAGTTGAAGACCGGACGCGATGTTGTGATCGCGGCCCTGCTGGGTGCCGAGGAATTCGGCTTCGCCACTGCGGCGCTGATTGTCGAAGGTTGCGTCATGATGCGTGCCTGCCAGAAGAACACCTGCCCGCAGGGCATCGCCACGCAGGATCCTGAATTGCGCGCACGGTTCAAGGGCAAGCCGGAGCATGTGATCAACTTCTTCATGTTCATCGCGCAGGAGGTTCGCGAACTGCTCGCCCAACTTGGTTTCCATACGCTGGAAGAAGCCGTGGGCCATGTCGAGTGTCTTGACCAGAACGAGGCGATCAAGCGCTGGAAGTCGGACGGCATTGATCTGAGCAATGTGCTTATGCAGCCCGGCCCGATTCCGGGAACGATCCTGCACAAGACGATCGACCAGAACCATGAGCTCGACAAGGCGTTGGACAACAAGCTGATCGAAATCGCGCAGCCAGCCTTGGACGACAAGGAGCCCGTGCGCATCGACATGCCGATCCGCAACGTGAATCGTACGCTCGGCACCATGGTCGGGTACGAGATCACCAAGCGTTATGGCGAGGAAGGCCTTCCGGACGACACCATCGATATGACCTTCCATGGCTCCGGCGGCCAATCCATCGGCGCGTTCATCCCGCGTGGCGAGACCATGCGCATTTACGGTGAGGTCAACGACTACGCCGGCAAGGGACTGTCCGGCGGCCGTATGATCGTACGCCCCGAATCCGGCATCACCTTCGATCCGCACACCAATGTGATCGCAGGCAATGTGACGGGCTTCGGCGCCACATCCGGCCAGATGTTCGTCGCAGGACGTGCAGGCGAACGTTTCGGCGTGCGTAACGGTGGCGCGACCTTCGTGGTCGAAGGCGTGGGCGACCATGGCTGCGAGTACATGACCGGCGGCACCGTGGTCATTCTTGGCTCCACCGGCCGTAATCTTGGCGCAGGCTTCTCCGGTGGCAATGTCTATGTGCTTGATCTCGACATGGACAAGGTCAATCCGGACGCCGCACGAAGCGGCGCGCTATTGTTCGAGCCGTTGAACGAGGAATCCGACAAGCTGGTGCATGCGTTGGTCAAGCAGCATGCCGAGGAGACCGGATCCGCATTCGCAGCCGATCTGCTCGCCGACTGGGCAAACGCATCCAAGCGTTTCACCCGTATCGTTCCGAAGCACTTCCTCGCCATGCAGAAGGCGATGAAGGGCGCCGAGGAACAGAACATCGATTTCAATACGCCCGGCGTCTGGGAACAGGTGTACGAGCAGGTTATGGAAGGAGCGCGCTGACATGGGAGATCCTCGTGGATTCCTGAAGGTCCGTACCCGTCGCGAACTGGCCGAACGCCCCGTCGAGGAGCGAATCAAGGATTGGTTCGACGTTCATACCGAGTCCGGCCTGCAGTCGTGGACCACCGAGCAGGCCGCACGTTGCATGGATTGCGGCACTCCGTTCTGCATGAACGGCTGCCCACTGGGCAACATCATCCCCGAATTCAATGATCTGGTCCGTCAGGAAAAGTGGGAGGACGCGTACAACCGTCTGTCCGAAACCAACAATTTCCCTGAGGTCACCGGTCGTATCTGCCCGGCTTTATGCGAGGCCGCCTGCGTGCTTGGCATCCATCAGCCGGCGACGATGATCCAGAACGATGAACGCACCATCATCGACCAGGCGTGGAGTCTTGATTATGTCAAGCCGTTGCCGCCGCAACGCCTGACCGACCAGACCGTAGCCGTGGTCGGATCCGGTCCGTCCGGTCTCGCCTGCGCCCAGCAGCTTACCCGTGCTGGCCATACGGTGGTCGTGTACGAGCGTGACGACGCCATCGGCGGTCTGATGCGTTACGGTATCCCGAACTTCAAACTGGACAAGCGCCTACTGGATCGCCGTGTGGAGCAGATGGAAGCTGAAGGCACCGTGTTCCGCACCGGTGTGGAGATCGGTAAGGACATCTCCTGGGATGATCTGCGCTCACGCTATGACGCAGTAGTGGTGGCCATCGGCTCCACAGTGCCTCGTGACATGAAGATTCCCGGCCGTGAGCTCGAGGGCATTCACTTCGCCATGGAGTTCCTGCCGGATGCCACCCGTCGCGTATACGGTGTCAAGCCCGTCAACGACATCACCGCCGAAGGCAAGCATGTCGTCATCATCGGCGGCGGCGATACGGGTTCCGATTGCCTCGGCACTGCTATTCGTCAGGGTGCGAAGGACGTCACCGTGCTGCAGATCATGCCGCAGGAGCCGAAGCAGCGCCCCGACAACCAGCCGTGGCCGACGTTCGCGCGTCTGTATAAGGAAACCTCCTCCATGGAGGAAGGTTTCGAGACCCAGCGTGCCGAATACGTGTACAACACCGACTCGGTGAACTTCGTCGGTTCGCAGGAGGACCAGAACAAGGTGAAGGTCGAGAACTCCACCGTGACCGAGGGCTTCGTCGCCGACGAGAACGGCCATGTGACCGGTCTGAACGTGGTGAACGTCGCTCCGGGCGAGAACGGCCCGTTCACCTGTCAGCCCGGCACGGAACGTGTGATTCCGGCCGACCTGGTGCTTATCTCCGTGGGCTTCCTGCACCCGGACACCACCACGTTGGTCGATCAGCTGCCCGTCGATCTGGACGGTCGAGGAAACGTGGCTCGCAATGACGATTTCGCCACATCGCAGGACGGCGTGTTCGCCTGCGGCGATGCCGGGCGTGGCCAAAGCCTGGTGGTGTGGGCGATTGCGGAAGGTCGTTCCTGCGCGGCTGCGGTCGACGAGTACCTGACCGGCGCCACCGAGTTGCAGGCTCCCATCGTCGCTTCCAAGCGTCCGATGATGCTGCCTCGCTGATTGGCTGATATAAAACCAACGAATTGGGGAATCCTGCGGTAAACTGACCGCAGGATTCTTTCGTTTTATACATCTACAAAGGAGCAGAGACCATGCCGAATCGCGCAGAACGCCGTGCCAAAGCCAAAGCCGACCGCAGAGGAGTTCCGTCCCAGTACGATCAGACGCAAGGGCGCGGTCGTGCGGGAATGATCGACGAATACCAGTTGCAGGAGAAGTCGCGGCGACTGCAGGAGGGAACCGACGGGCCATGGAAGCCAACTGCGCATACGATCAGCGAACAGGAGAACGTGCTGGCCACGAATCCGAACTATTCCAACCCCAAGGCGTTCAAGGCCCCGCATTCCGTTCGCCAGTGGTTCCGCGTAGTCAGCTGGATTCTGATCGTGGCATCGGTTATCGGATTCTTCGTCGTGATGTGGTTGCCAAGCCACCCTATATGGCTGATCGCCGCCATTTCCGGAGTGTTCATTGTCGGTGTGCTGAGCCTGTTCTTCACCGCGGGAAACTATAGGCATAATCCGAATCTTGACGAGAATGGAACTGCGGTCTGATCGCAGTATTCCAGCACATATGCGATGCCGATGGCAATGGGCCATCGGCATTTCTTTTCCGCCCCATAAGCATGCGGTGGGCTGGTACGGTAGAACCGAGGACAGGTGTGCCGGTAAGCGGAGGTATAGGTGAGCGACGATTCCCTGCAATGGCTGAACGATGAGATCAACAGCGAATGCAATCAGTCCATGTTGCAGCGGGCCCAGCATATTGTGCGCCATGAGCGTGATGCGATGCTTGGATTGCAATGTTTGGATTCCTCCGATGGCGATGGTACCCGGCTCACCCTGACCGCGCGTATGAGAGGCATCACCTCGCCTGGCAGCACATATACCGTGCAGGCGACGATCGACCTGGCCGATGAGCTGTTCCTCGCGCGCTACTGCAGTTGCCCGGCATTCGGGAAAGCCGATTCCGCCACGCACCGGTGGGGAAGCAGGTACCGTGGATTTTCGGACGACGATTACGACGACGAATATGCCGTATTCGACGATTTTGACGATGGGCCGGTATTTGGGCATATCCCCGACGACGACGAATATGCCATGACATCCGCATCCGGTTCCGACTCTTCGCGGAGCAGCGCACGGTACACCGGAATCTGCAAGCATGTGGCAGCCTTGCTGCTGCTGTTTCTCAGCGAACCGGAATCGTTCCACGGGTATCGAGGCATGTACGGCCAGACTCCACGCCAGTTGGCGTCATACATGCGCATGCTTGACGAACGTCGGTCCGAATCGAATGGACGCTTGTGGTCCGATCTGCATAACCGGCTTTGCGAGGCAAAGGACCGCCTCGCTCTGGAACAGGGCGGCGGACAGGCTGCGCGCGGCACGAGCCGCGGCGAGACGAGACTGTCGAAGGACCTGGACCTTGTTATGCCGGCAAGCGTGCGTTTGGAGCCGATGCTGGTGCTCGGCGAACAGGCGTGGTCGCTGCAACTGCGCATCGTCCACGGCAGCGGGGCATCCTGCGTATCGTATGTGGTAAAGAACATCGCCAGGATGGTGGCCGATGTGCGATCCGGTGCATACTCCAGCTACGGCAGGAGGCTTTCGTTCCGCCACGCCCCGGAGATGTTCGACCTGTTCTCACGGGAGCTGATCGATTTTCTTGAACGTGCGATGGTGTCGAGACGCATATCCCAGATGCATAACAAGTATGCCGCCGGTCCGCTAACGGTCGATAAGGAACTGTTTCTCGCCGACTGGGAGGTTTGCGATCTGCTAGATCTGTACCGCACTCTTCCCGGTGCGATAGGGTTACGCATGGATGGCATGCCTGTGGCCGCCGATCGGAACATTCCCGTGCTGGAGGGAATGCCGGGCATCGACTTCGGCACGCAATACACGCACCGTATGGCTTCGGGCGGAGTCCGGATCACCAGCGGATGTACGGTGCTGGCCACGCTTGCCGGGCAACGCAGCCAATACATACTCGCCGATGCCTGCGGCGGTTACTCGCATCCGGCGTTCTACCGTTGCGATGAGGCGGTGAGACCGGCGTTGCATGTCTTGGAATCGCTGTGCACCGGCGAATCGGACGGGGTGTTCATTCATGAGGATGATTGGCCGATGTTTGCACGGACCATCCTGCCGACGCTTGCCTCCTGCGGCTTCAGCCTGGATGTGCCGCAGGAAGTCGGATCGGGCGTGCCGGCGGAGTGCGAGCTCGCATTCTACCTGGATCGTGATCTCGACGGCATCACCTGCGAGGTCGTGGCAAGATATGGGCGTATCGCGTTCCAGCTGGTTCCGGCCGCGACGGCGTTGCACGGCATGGTGCATGCCGATTCCGGCAAGGCCGCATCGATCGAACGTGATACGCAACGGGAGCGGTTGGGCGTGGAGACCGTCAGGCAGCTGTTCCCCGAATGGGACGACAACATGCCTGCGCGTATCGGCGAACAGGACGACAATGCGATACTGCTGCTGCTTACCGATGGCGTGGCGATGCTCGGATCAATCGGACAGGTGTTCTCCACCGCTGCGTTCGACGGATTGATGAGGGAATCGAGTCCCACGGTGAAGGTGGGGCTGTCCATCGATTCGAATCTGGTGGAGATCTCGCCGATCGCCAGCGAGGTGCCGATGAACGAGGTCGGTTCGGTATTGAACAGCTATCGTCGCCGCCGGCGTTATCATCGTCTGCGTGATGGCTCCTTCGTGGATCTTCAACATGCCGATCTCGCCGAGCTTGATGCGGTAGCCAGCGATCTCGATCTGAACGAGGAGCAGCTGAACGCCGGCAGAATCGAAGTACCCGGCTATCAGGCGTTTCTTCTCGACTCGCAATTGCCGGATGAGACCAAAAGCGCATCGTTCAACCGGTACGTCAGCGACGTCAAGGTCATCGATCCGCAGCGTTACGCAGTTCCGGAAGCATTGCACGGCATACTGCGGCCGTACCAGGTCGAGGGCTTCCAATGGCTTGCTACGCTGTGCGACAAAGGATTCGGCGGTATCCTCGCCGATGAAATGGGACTTGGCAAGTCATTGCAGCTGCTGACATTGCTCGAATCGCGCAAGGGCAAAGGGTGTTCGCTTATCGTCTGCCCGGCCTCGCTTGTCTACAATTGGGCCGCCGAATGCGAGAAATTCACTCCGGATCAGCGTGTGGAGGTCGTCGCCGGCAGCAAGGCGGAGCGTAGACGTCTGTTGTCCGAAGTCGCAGGCTTGGCTTCCGCGAAGAATGAAGGGCGGAAGGAGAGACCGGATATCATCATCACGTCATATGATCTGCTGCGTCGTGACATCGACGAATACGACGGCTGCGCATTCGACTGCGTGGCGCTCGATGAGGCGCAGTACATCAAGAACCATACGACGAAAATCGCCAAGGCGGTGAAGCGGCTGGAGGCGCATCACCGTTTCGCGCTTACCGGCACGCCGATCGAAAACCGGCTGAGTGAGTTGTGGAGCATCTTCGATTTTCTGATGCCGGGCATGCTCGGCTCGTATGCGCGATTCCGCGAGCGCTATGAGCAGCCCATTCTCGCTCCCGGACCCGATCAATCCGTTATGGCAGGCAAATTGCAGGCGCTGGTCGGATTATTCATCAAGCGCAGGCTGAAACGTGATGTGCTCACCGATCTGCCGGACAAGTTCGAGACCGTTGTCACGGTCAGATTGCAGGGGGAGCAGCGCAAACTGTATGCCGCTCATGAGCAGCGTCTCCGGGCTTCGCTCAACAGTGTGGAGGATGCGGATTTCGACACGAACAGGATCCGCATCCTTGCCGAGCTCACCCTGCTGCGTGAAATCTGTTGTGCGCCGAAGCTGGTGTATGAGGACGCGAACGGTGCCTCCGCCAAATTGGACGCGATCGACGACCTGGTGGCAAGTTGCATGGATGCGGGGAAGAAGGTGCTTGTTTTCTCGCAGTTCACCTCGTTCCTTGACCTGATAGGGGACCGCTTCACGGCGCATGGGGTGCCGTTCTATACGATTACCGGCGAGACGCCGAAGAGGAAGCGCGTCGACTTGGTGAATCAATTCAACATGGACGATGTTCCGGTGTTCCTGATCTCGCTCAAGGCAGGCAACACCGGTTTGAATCTGACAGGGGCGTCCGTGGTGATCCACGCCGACCCATGGTGGAATGCCGCCGCGCAAAGTCAGGCCACCGATCGTGCGCACCGTATCGGACAGACACAGGACGTCAATGTGTATCAGATTGTGGCGCAGCATACCATCGAGGAGCGTATTCTGCGGTTGCAGAAGGAGAAAAGCGCTCTTGCACGGCAATTCACGGATGGCGCTGCGAACGGTAGCATCGGCTCGCTCACCAAGGACGATCTGCTCGGCCTGCTGCAGTGACCGTGGAATGCCATGGGCCGGCATGGCCTTGTCGGGCCGGAGAGAAGGAATATTCGTTGCGGGCGGCGGGGCTGCAAGGATCCGATGCGGTAATGAGGTAAGCTGAAAACGACTCCAATTCCAACGATGGAAAGGACTTCCCCCATGAAAGTCGACATTCTCACCCGAGAATACCCGCCGCATGTCTACGGTGGGGCAGGCGTGCACGCCGAGGAACTCTCAAAGGTTCTGGCGGAGCGTATCGATGTGACGGTACGCGCGTTCGACGGGCCGCGCACCCCCGGAGACATTCCGGCCATTGCCGGAACCGATCCGAAAGGCTCGCTTAACCTGGTGGGCTATGACATTCCGGCCGAGCTGAAGGACGCCAATGCCGCATTGAAGACCTTCGGCGTTGACCTGCAGATCGCCAACGACGTGGATGCCGATCTGGTCCACGTGCACACATGGTATGCCTGCCTTGCCGGTCGTCTGGCGCAGCAGCTGCATGAAGTGCCACTGGTGATCACGGCGCATTCGCTCGAACCGTTCCGCCCATGGAAGCGCGAGCAGCTTGGTGGCGGCTACAACCTCAGCTCGTGGGCCGAGAAGGACGCCTATGAGCATGCCGACCGCATCATCGCCGTATCAGGAGGTATGCGTGAGGATATCCTTGCCGCGTATCCGAATGTCGATCCGAATAAGGTCGTCGTGGTGCACAACGGTATCACCATGGCCGACTTCGCCACTCCCGCTCCCGATGATGCGGGTTGGAAGGTCTTCGAGCGCTACCACATCGACCGTTCCAAGCCGACGCTGCTGTTCGTCGGTCGCATCACCCGTCAGAAGGGCTTGCCGTACCTGCTCAAGGCGCTGCATCTGATCGACCCGGGCATCCAGGTGGTGCTGTGCGCCGGCGCGCCGGACACCCCGGAAATCGCCGAAGAGGTCAAGACAGCCTTCGCCAAACTCGACGAGGAACGCGGCAACATCATCTGGATCGAGGAGATGCTGCCGAAGCCCGAGCTTAATGCGTTGGAGCATGGATGCGACGCCTTCATCTGCCCGTCGATCTATGAACCGCTCGGCATCGTCAATCTTGAAGCCATGGCCTGCGGGCTACCTGTGGTCGCCTCGGCGACGGGAGGCATTCCGGAAGTCGTGGTCGACGGGGAAACCGGTTATCTGGTGCCGATCGACCAGCTGCACGACGGTACGGGAACCCCCACCGACCCCGACAAGTTCGTTGCCGACATGGCCGCGGCCATCGACAAGGTGATGGCCGATCCCGAACTGGCCAAGAAGATGGGGCAGGCGGGCTACGAGCGTGCACGCGACCACTTCAGCTGGGAATCCATCGCCGATCAGACCGTCCAGGTCTACCGGGATGTGCTTGCCGAGCGCCGATGATCCTTCGGATCGCATAAGACGACAGGGCGGCTGCATGGCAAGCACACATAGCCGTGCAGCGGAATGGACGCATGCTGACGCCATAACGGGCCGCGCGATATCCTTGCAACAGGAATATCGCGCGGCCCTGGCATATGCCGTGCGGCAAATCATGCGAGTGAGGGTGATATGAGCGAAACCGTGCTGCAACTCGACAATGTGGAATTCCGGCGTAACCGTCGTGTGATCATCACCGACGTGAATCTGACCATTCACGCGGGGGAGCGATGGGTGCTGTTCGGTCCCAACGGCATCGGCAAATCGACTGCGGTGGGTATGCTCGCCACCCGCACATTCCCCTCCGAGGGCAAGGTGTTCATTCTTGGCCATCAGCTCGGCAAGTACGACGTATTCAAACTGCGCACCCGCATCGGCCTGGCGTCCGCAGCCCTCGGGCGTCAGTTCCCTGAGGGAGAGGATCCGCTCAATGCCGTGGTCACGGGGCTGAGCGCCGTGACCGGTAAATGGCATGACGAATACACCGACGAGGAATATGCCCGCGCCCGGCAGCTGCTGAGAGACTTCTCCGTAGGCTATCTCGAAGGCAAGCAGATGTGGAGGCTGTCCGAAGGCGAGCGCACGCGTGTGCTCATCGCCCGCGCCCTGATGGGCGATCCGGAGCTGTTGATCATGGATGAGCCGACCACCGGTCTCGACCTAGGGGGGCGCGAGCAGGTGATGCGGACGCTAAGCCGTATCGGACGCGAAGCCTCGAATCGTGCGGTGGTTCTGGTCACGCATCGTCTTGAGGAGATTCCCGAGGGGTTCGACCATATTGCCATCATGGGGCGGAAAGCCGTCTCCGCCCAGGACGCCACCGAGGACGGCGTCGACTCCATGGGCAATCCTTCGGCCGGGACCATCATCTATACCGGCTCGCTGGAGGAGGGGCTGACCGACGAACGTCTGTCCGAATTGTTCAATATGCCCATCGAGGTCGAGCATTCGCATGGCCGATGGGCCGCCTATGCCGTGTGAGCGCATTCGTGGGTCTGGCGACCTGCGAGTATAACGATTCATGCGGTTTGCGGCAGCCCGAGCGCAAAGATGAATGAAATATGAGAAAAGCCGCGCAACTGTCCAGTTGCGCGGCTAATTTCTTGCCTTATGAGTGAGACTGAACCGAAGTTCCGTTACAACGCCGCAATGGCGCAGGATATCGAAACCAAATGGCAGAAGAAGTGGGATGACGAGGGTACGTTCTGGGCGGCGAATGTCGCCGGCGACCTGAAGGACGGCAAGGGGCGTAATGCCGAGGGGCGTCCTTCGTATTTCGCGATGGACATGTTCCCGTACCCGTCCGGCAAGGGTCTGCACGTCGGCCATCCGCTGGGTTATCTCGCATCCGATGTGGTGAGCCGTTACCATCGCATGAAGGGCGAGAACGTGCTGCATGCGATGGGCTATGACGCCTTCGGCCTGCCTGCGGAACAGTATGCGGTTCAGACCGGTCAGCATCCGCGTGTGACCACCGAGGCGAATATCGCCAACATGTCCCGTCAGCTGCATCGCATGGGCTTGAGCTTCGACAATCGCCGCAGCTTCGCGACCATCGATCCGGGCTATGTGCGCTGGACCCAGTGGATTTTTTCGCGTATCTACGACTCTTGGTATGACGAGGATGCCACCAATCCGAGTGGTTCCAAGGGTTCCGCTCGACCGATCAGCGAACTGGTCTCCAAGTTCGAATCTGGTGAGAAGGCCATCCCCGGCCATGAGGGCATCGCATGGGCCGACCTGAGCGAGGCCGAGCAGGCCGATGTGCTCAATGATTTCCGTCTGGCCTACATCTCCAAGTCGCCGGTGAACTGGTGCCCAGGTCTGGGTACTGTGCTTGCCAACGAGGAGGTCACCGCCGAAGGCAAATCCGAGCGTGGCAACTTCCCGGTGTTCCAGCGTGAGCTGCGCCAGTGGTCCATGCGCATCACCGCCTACGGCCATCGCCTGATCGCCGATCTCGACGGCATCGACTGGCCTGAGAAGGTCAAGCTCATGCAGCGCAATTGGATCGGCGAAAGCCATGGCGCATCCGTGCACTTCGCGGTCAAAACCGCCGACGGCACGCAGGATATGGAGATCTACACCACCCGTCCCGATACGCTGTTTGGCACCACGTTCGCCGTGGTCTCCCCGGAGCATCATCTGTTGGAGCATGTGCCTGCGGCATGGCCGCAGAACACTCCCGAAGACTGGAAGGGCGGCTACGCCACTCCGGTCGAAGCCGTGAAGGCGTACCGTCTTGAGGCCGAGTCCAAGACCGCCAAGGATCGCGTGGATGAGGCCGGCGAAAAGACCGGTCTGTTCACCGGCCTGTATGCCATCAACCCGATCACCGGCACCGAACTGCCGTTGTTCACCGCCGACTACGTGCTCATGGATTACGGTACCGGCGCCATCATGGCAGTGCCGGGCGGCGATCAGCGAGATTACGATTTCGCCGTCAAGTTTGGCCTGCCGGTCATCTACACCGTGCAGCCGTTGCCTGAATCCGGTGACGATCTCGCCAACTATGAAGGCAAGGCGCCGTTCGTCTCCCATGACGGTATCGTCATCAATTCGTCCGTGGATGCCACCAAGGCCAAGGGCGATGCCCTGAGCCTCAACGGCCTGCGTGTGGACGACGCCATTGCCAAGGTGAACGAATGGCTTGAATCCGCAGGCGTCGGCAAGGGCACCGTAAGCTACCGTCTGCGCGACTGGCTGTTCAGCCGTCAGCGCTACTGGGGCGAACCGTTCCCGGTCGTATACGGCGAGGACGGCACCCCGCATCTGCTGCCCGATTCCATGCTTCCGATCAACCTGCCGGATGTGCCGGATTACTCTCCGCGCACCTTCGATCCGATGGATGCCGAATCCAACCCTGAGGCTCCGCTGAGCCGCAACGAGGATTGGGTGAAGGTCCAGCTCGATCTGGGCGACGGCATGAAGACCTATTACCGCGACACCAACACCATGCCGAATTGGGCTGGTTCCTGCTGGTACTACATGCGCTACATCGACCCGACCGATACCGACAACATGGTCGAGAAGAACGAGTTCGACTATTGGATGGGACCGAACCACAACAGGTATTCGGGCGACGAAGGCGGCGTGGATCTGTACATCGGCGGCGTGGAGCACGCCGTGCTGCACCTGCTGTACTCCCGCTTCTGGCATAAGATTCTTTTCGACCTGGGATACGTGGATTCCGCCGAACCGTTCCACAAGCTGTTCAACCAGGGCATGATCCAGGCATACGCCTACACCGACGACCGTGGCCAGTATGTGCCGGCCGACGAGGTGGTGGAAGGACCAGCCGACGCCAGCGGCGAGCCGACATTCACCTGGAACGGCGAACACGCCAACCGCGAGTTCGGCAAGATGGGCAAGAGCCTGAAGAACATCGTCACCCCGGACTACATGTACGAGAACTACGGTGCCGATACGTTCCGCCTGTACGAGATGAGCATGGGCCCGCTGGACGAGTCCCGCCCGTGGAACACCCGCAATGTGGTCGGCAGCATGCGTTTCCTGCAGCGCCTGTGGCGTAACGTGATCGACGAGGAGACCGGCGAAGTGAAGGTCAGCGAGGAAGTCGCGGACCTCAAGACGCTTAAGCTGCTGAACAACACCATCGCCGACGTGACCGTCGAAATGGAGGGCATGCGTCCGAATACGGCCATCGCCAAGCTCATTGTGCTCAACAACCATCTGACCGGTCTGAAGAGCGTCCCGCGTTCCGCCGTCGAGCCGTTAATTCTCATGCTGGCCCCGATCGCCCCACATGTGTGCGAGGAACTGTGGAGCAGGCTCGGGCATGCCGAATCCCTGTCCGCGGCGCCATGGCCTGTCGCCGACCAGCAGTATGTCGGTCAGGATACGGTTACCGCAGTCGTGCAGATCAAAGGCAAGATTCGTGCCAAGCTTGAGGTCTCCCCGGATATCACCCCTGAAGATCTGCAGAAGATGGCTTTGGAGGCCGTCGCCGACCGCCTGGGAGGCAAGGAGCCTCGCAAGGTGATCGTCAAGGCGCCGAAGATCGTGTCGATTGTTCCCGCCGAGTAAGGTCTTGTGAATCTTCCATAGTCTGGGAAACCGCACAGAAGGCATCCACCCGCATGGGGTGGATGCCTTCTGCGTTATATGGCGTCTACGTCACCCGTAAGGGTTTGGGAATGCGGTGTCTTGCGTTCCGGGCATATGCAGCGCCGGTAATAATGCTCCGCTACTATGATTCGCGGCTGCGCGTATACGAAGAGAGACGTGTGCGTGCTCCGGAACAGAGAAAGAAATGGAAACAGGTATGGATACAGTCGTCAAACTGTTCAGGGACATCGCCGCACGATATAACGGCGTGGCCTTGATACTTCGCATTATCGTCGGTCTGATCGTTGGCACGATTCTGGCGCTGGTGGTGCCTCATGCCACTTGGATCGGCGAATTCGGCTCATTGTTCGTCAGCGCTTTGAAGGCCATCGCCCCGATTCTGGTGTTTGTGCTGGTCTCGAGCGCACTTGCGCAGGGAAGTTCCAAATTGGACCGACGTTTCGGTCTGGTGCTGTGGCTTTACCTGTTCTCCACCTTCATGTCCGCAGTGGTGGCCGTATTCGCCAGCCGCGCGTTTCCTCAGACGCTGGCGCTTGGCAAAGCGGCGAAATCCGACGTGGTGCCTCAGGGACTCGGTCAGGTGGCTCAGAATATGCTTACCGCCATCGTCACCAATCCGATCCAATCCATGATCGACGGCAACTATATCGGCATTCTTCTGTGGGCATGCCTGTTCGGTCTGGCCATGAAGGGCATCGCATCCGAGAGCAGCAAGACCTTCATGGCGAACGTGGCCGATTCCGTCTCCCAGTTGATTCGTTGGATCATCAACCTTGCTCCATTCGGCATCATGGGTCTTATCTTCACCAATGTCTCCGAAAACGGACTGTCTACCTTCGCCAAGTACGGCAGTCTGCTGATGCTTTTGGTGGGCACCATGCTGTTCATGGTATTGGTGGTCGCTCCGGCCATCATGTTCGCCTATCTGCATCGCAACCCCTATCCGCTGGTGTACCGATGCTATAAGGAGTCCGGTCTGACCGCGTTCTTCACCCGCAGCTCCGCGGCGAACATTCCCGTCAACATGCAGTTGTGCGAGAAGCTTGGATTGGATAAGGACATGTATTCGGTGTCCATTCCGCTCGGTGCGACCATCAATATGAACGGTGCCGCCATTACGATCACCATCATGTCTATGGCCGCCGCGAACACCATGCATATCCAGGTCTCGTTGCCTGCCGCGATCGTGCTGTCGGTGGTGGCCGCTTTGGGTGCCTGCGGCGCGTCCGGCGTGGCCGGCGGCTCGCTGCTGCTTATTCCGATGGCATGCTCGCTGTTCGGTCTATCCAATGATGTGGCCATGCAGGTGGTCGGCGTTGGCTTCATCATCGGCGTGATTCAGGATTCCGTGGAGACCTGCGTCAACTCCGCCAGCGATGTGGAGTTCGCGGCAACCGCCGAATACCGTTCGTGGATCAAACAGGGCCGTCAGCTTCCGGCGTTCATGTATTCGAAGAGGGAGCGTAAGGAGCTCGGACTCGATTGATGTTGCGCATGCCTTAGCCGGCATGATGCGTGTATTGCAGGGGATGGTTCCGGTGATGATCGGGCCATCCCCGTTTTGCCATGTCGGTGCGATCGGGTTCTGCAAAGACGCGCCAGTGGCTGTGACGGAACGGTGAAGAACCTTGATGGCGCTGTCCACATTGCCTGCGCGAGTGGACGGGAAGATCCGCATGGCTCACTGTGGAGCTATGCGTCATTATCATGAACAGACGGAAACCATGACCGCAACGCGCCGGTTGCAGGCTCTCTCACGTCGGCATGCCTCCGGATCGTCGGCCCGGCATGATGCGGCGGGGCGTCCGTCCGCAAAACGGGTGCCACAGCAGAGCATGGCATCGCATGATATCAGCGTCGTGTCGTCGTCTCCGCCACCTCCGCCGCCATCGGACGCGGCTCGCCATAGCACGTTCAGGAAAGTCTCCATCGGGCAGCTCTCCGGCGTACGGGAACACGACGCGGATATCACCGTCGAACGGCGCGTATGCAAGACCATGCCGCGGATGATTTTCACTCCGGGGCACGCGCTGGCCGCCATACTGTTGCTGGTGGCGGTCACCTGCGCAAGCCTGACACTACTGGTGCGCCAATCCCTGAACTATGCCGCGGCAAGCCGCCCGCAAGAGCGACAGACCATACAGACCTATGAATCACAGGAAGCCGAGGCATCCGCAGGCGGGCGGACGAATCGATCCCAGGCGCAGCACGATTCAGACCAGGAGAAGAGCGGCCAGTCCCAAAGCGATTCGACCTCGGCAAGCCAGGCAGAGCGGTTCTCGACGCAATCGGATGGCGGTTTGGTCAATCTCAATACGGCCACGCTGGAGGAACTGGATTCCATCAGTGGCATCGGCCCGGTGACCGCACGGAAAATACTCGACTATCGACAACGGATCGGCATGTTCTCAAGTGTCGACCAGCTGCTTGAGGTGTCGGGAATCGGCGTGAAGACGCTGGAAAAGATGCGTGCGAAGGTGACGGTGTAGCGATGGATGGCGGCATGCGGCGGGAACGGGGGAGCAGGGATTGCAGACTGCTGCCGCCTGCCGTCGCGCTATGGTGCTCCATGCTGACGGCCCATCTGCTGTTTGGAGCGCTGTTCCAAGGGGTGGGTCCCAAAGCATGGTCTGATGTGGAAACGTCGACGAACGAAGCGCGATGGTCGGTGATCGCCGCCGTTGTCATATGCGGGTTCGTTCTGGGGCGTAAGACGGTGCTGCATCGCTCCGCACTGCGCCGGCATGCCGTAGTGGCGCGCATCATGGCGATGGTGGTGATCGCCGCCGTTGCCGTTGGCATGTCGTCGATGTGGGCGTATCTGCTCGTGCAATGGCATGATCCGGCAATGGTCGGAGCGCGGATGGGACAGTCCGAGGTGGTCGCCACCGGCAGAATCGTGGAGCCATTGAAGTCCTCGTCGTTGCGGGACGCTGATTGCCAGGCGGAAGTCGACCTGTCGTCGGTTCGCGCGCAGGGGGTCGAATCGCGTTCCTCGGCACGAGTCAGGGTGTTTGCGGACAAGCATGCATGCGGCATGCTGTCGCGTGGGGCGGCATACTCCATGCGCGGGGTGCTGAGCGAAGCGGAATACGGTGCCACGGCTTTATGGCTGCGGCTTGGGTCATGGCAGGATATCGTTCGCATCAGGAAGCCGCCGGTATACGAACGGATACGCGCGCATATGCAGGAGCGTTTTTTCATAGCGGCGTCACGATTGTCGGATCAGGGGAAGGTGCTGGTTCCCGGGCTGACCATGGGTACGCTGGGCCAGGACCATGTCTCGTCCAATGGCCAATGGGTCGATGGACTGGTGGACGAGGCGTATGCGACCCGTATGGAGGATTCGTTCCGTGACGCGGGGATCATGCATCTTATGGCGGTGTCGGGCGGGCATTTCACGCTTATCGCCATGCTGGTGCGGCGTATGTGCGCGAGACTGCTGCTGCCGCGGTGTGCCACGGCATGCTGCATTGCCCTGGGCTATGGATTGTTAGCTTCGATGATGGCCCCCGGGGATTCGGTGTCCAGGGCGCTGATCATGGGGTGGCTCGCCGCCGCGGCCATGATGGTGGGGCGACGCCCCCAGGCGTTAAGCGCGTTATGCTGCACCGCCATCGGCATATTGCTGCTAAAACCGTCCATGGCGACAAGCTACGGATTCGCATTGTCATGCGCCGCCGTGCTCGGTATCGTCACACTTGCCAGGCCCATGACCACGGCTTTGGCTGCGATCATGCCGAAACCGGTTGCGGCGGCGCTTGCCATGACCATTGCGGCGCAATTGGCGACATTGCCGATTCAGGTACTGATGGAACCGCAGATCCCGCTACTGTCATGCGTTGCGAATCTTCTGGTGACGCCGGTGGTGTCGTACTCGACGTTGCTTGGCCTGGCGGCTCTGGCATGCGCATGGATAAACGTCGATATGGCATTCGCATTCGCCTGCCTCGCTTCTGCGGGAACCCGGGTGATGGAGGTTGTCGCGCGATCCTTGGCGGATGCGCCGTGTTCGGTGCTGCCATGGAAGGACGGCATTGCCGGCGCATTACTGGTACTGGCCGTGGAACTGACGGCTGGATACGCCGTTGCGCGATTGACGAAACGTGCGAATCGGCCATGCGAACGCGAGGGGAGCGACGCCGAACGGTTCACTCGCAATCCTGCGCGCAGAATGGGAATCTGGATCGAGGACACCGTGCGCATGCTAGGCGACGGTAGGCAACTGGCATGGAAGGAGACGATTGCGCAACGGCGTGCTACGGGGCGGAACCCCTGCGGCACGCCAGTCGTGCAAAAGCTATCGTGGGCTTCACCATCACACGGGATAGGAGCAGAACATGACGAAGGCATTAATCGTGGTGGATGTGCAGCCCACTTTTTGCGAAGGCGGCGAACTCGGCGTAGCAGGCGGTAACGCCGTGGCCGAACGCATCGCACGGTATGTTGCCGAACATCGTAGCGAGTACGCATATATCGCGACCACACAGGATTGGCATGTCGATCCGGGAACTCATTGGTCCGATCAGCCCGATTTCGTAGACACCTGACCGGTACACGGCAAAGCCGGCACCCCGAATGCGCAGCTGCATCCGGCGATAGCCGCCCTGCGCATCGAACACCATTTCAAAAAGGGACAGTATTCGCCGTCATATTCCGGATTCGAGGGCTATGAGGACAACACCGATCGGATTGCGACCCGAGCGCAGGCGGTCGACGACGCCCGGAACGCAATGACCCTTGCCGGCGCTTGAGATGCCGCCGAAGTCACGCGAATCGATGTGGTCGGCCTGGCGGAATCGCATTGCGTCAAGGAAACCGCACTTGACGCGAAGAAGCTCGGCTATGAGGTCCATGTCATCGAACGACTGACCGAGCCTGTCAGCGAAGAGCTTGGCGTTGCCGCCCATAGGCAGATGCGCGAGGCTGGCGTCATCCTCGACTGACGTCGCACACAGGGCAATGCATATGGCGGTCTGCTATGACGGTGGCCGAAGCACGATGTCATAGCAGACCTCTACAACGCCGCTATGCCCTGTCTTTCCCTGCTTTCCCGACCGAATCAGTACCCTTCGTCTATGAACGTCCAGCCGTTATGGGCATCGGTTGACTGAGGATTCCACGCATACCAGAGTCCCCAGCCAGTGGTCTTCCCATGGGGCAATGAGATCGAACCGGCGCAGGTGAAGTCGCTTGTCAGCATGATGACGTTATTAATTCCATGCTGTTCGATGGCAGTGGAGACGGATGAGCTGCCGCCTTCCTGCGCCGCGCTCTGCTCGAGCGCGAGTAGGGCTTTGGATTGCTTATCGTCGTAGCTGATCGAATCGATTCGGCAGCCATGGAACCCCCGCAGATGCTTCAATGCCACGGTCTCGGCGTCCCGTATCTGCGTCTGCGTGAATTTTCCGGTGCCGGTGATGACGGTTCGTGTTCGGGAGGTATCGGCCGGACTGGAGGAGAACCATGCGAACGCACATGCCACGGCTATAACCGCCACAAGAAAGATCATTACCTCGATTATGGGTTTCCCATCTGTCCGCTCGTGTCGATTGCGTCTATCCACAGCAAGCCACCCCTGCTCCTGATTCCATGTTGTAGGCGCCACCACTATATTGCGGCCATATGGACAGGCCAGTCAGGGTGGAAGGGGAAGGGGCTCAAAGAAAACGCTTTGATCATTCCGGGGCGGTGATGTCAGCGATTGCGATCGGTGACCAGCGCAAGCGAACGGATACGTTCCGGGAACGCGAACACCCTGTTGACGCCATTGATAACGGAACCGACGCACAACGCCGAAATAACCGTGCCCAAGCCGACGCCCCGCAACGTACCGAAGAACGCAAACGACAACACCACGGCAATGGCTATCAACGTAATATCGAACACGATCTTCGTCGTGCCATACTTGGCGTGCATGACAATCGACAAGGCGCGCACAATCCCCTCGCCAGGAACCATCAGCACGTTGGGCGAAACCTCGATCACAATGCCGAACCCCATGATGCAGCAGCCGGCCGCCACACACAGCAACCGCTGCCACAGCGTCGTCGGCGTGAGAAACGACAGCAGCGACATACCCACGTCGATCATCGCGCTGAACAACACATTGACCAAGATCTGCAACAGCTGCACCGGATGGAAATCCCGCCTCAGCAACGCAACCTGCAATGCGATGAACACCATATTCATGATGAACGTCATCATGCCGAAACTCAACGGAAACCGCAGACTCAGCACATACGGCACACTGGAAATCTGCGACGTGCCCATATCGCCCTTAGTAATAAGCGCAATGGCGAAGGAATTAATCACCACGCCACAAGCAAAACAGGCAAAACGACTGCCAATATGATTCACCAACACTCCCTTCCATCTTCAGCTAGGCAAAGCACAACGTAAGAAACCGTCTCGACACTCACCCGCATGGCCACACTGTGAAACACAACACGAAAACCATCCACACAAAGAGGTAAACCATTACCAGTTCCAGTTCGGCAACGACGCATGAACAGGAACACCAACGGAAGGTAAGCACATGCGCAAGGACAACATCAACTTCATCCCAGACGACTCCGCCAGCCACGAGTGGGCCGAATACGACAGTCAACTCGTAGAGGAATACGCGGAACAACTCAGAACCATCAGCTTCGGCTGAGCCAAAACAACTCCAACACCAACGGGGAGGCCGTCGAACCACACGACAGCCTCCCCGCCGCATATCCAAACCACCCCAACACAACGCACAGATCGAACAAATGTTCGAACACACAAACCCCAACACAACACCAAGGATTGTCCAGCGATATAGCGAAATTGAAACCATGGCAAAACAAGCAGGAAACCCGCCCGTGCGCATCGTATACGGCGGAGACGCCTTCATCAACGAACAAACCACGCGCGACCTATGCCACAAGGCACTCACCGTACGGCCGGACGCCGAACTCATCGAACTCGACGCAACAACCACCGACCAATACGCCTTCAACGAAGCAGTCAGCCCATCACTCCTATCCGACACCGCAATCGTACATATCGCCAATCTGCAGAACGCCGACGACAAACTCGGCGAAGCCATAACCACCTACTGCAAACAAGCCTGCAAAGACCCCGGCAACTCCAGCATCATCATCTGCCAACACGAAGGCGGCAACAAAGGCAAACGACTCATCGACCAACTCACCCGAGCCGGAGCCGGCAAAGAAGACATACCAGACCTCAAAAAACCCGAAGCCAAACTCAACTTCGTCCTCGCCCAATTCGAACGACACAACCGACGCGTCGAACCCGCAGCCGCACAACAACTCGTCGACGTCCTCGGCGAACGCACCGGCGAACTCGCCGCCATGTGCAACCAACTCTGCTTCGACTTCGACGACAACCCCATAGGAATCAACCGCGTAAACCAATACCTCACATCAAACGCACAAGTCACCGGATTCACGCTCGCCGACACCGCACTCGCAGGGCATACCGCAGACGCCATCGTCATGATGCGCTCGGCCATAGAGCAAGGGGCCTCGCCCATAGCGCTTATCGGAGCGCTCGCTTCGAAACTACGCGGCGTGGCCAAGGCAGCCGCGGTGAAATCGGGGACCATTTCCACGGCCGAGGCCGGAATGCCGTCTTGGATGCTCAAGCGTGTACGGCTCGGTGGATGGACGTCCGCCGGGCTATCCACGTGTGTCCAAATGCTGGCATGGGCCGACGAGCAAAGCAAAACCAATGGTGGCGATCCCGTCTATGCGCTTGAGCGCAGCATCGAATGCATCGCGAACAAAGGAAGGGAGCAACAGTGAGCATGCGCAATGGAACCGGTATGCAGGATAATGCAATCACCCTCGAAGCCCCGAACGAGGAAGCCATGCGGAACATCGGGGAGCGTCTTGCAGGTATCGTGCGCGGCGGCGATGTGCTGCTGCTGTCAGGGCCGCTTGGTGCCGGTAAAACCACGCTTGCGCAAGGTTTTGGAGCAGGGCTGGGCATCGGCGAGCCGATCGTGTCGCCGACCTTCACCATTGCGCGCGAACTGGATGGCGTATTCCCGGGTGGCGGGCATGCCCATATGATCCATGTGGACGCCTATAGGCTGGGAGGTTCCGACTACGCCCCCGGGCAGGACGGCATCGACCGGCTTCTTGATGAGCTTGAATCGCTGGGACTCGACGAAGAGCTTGAGGATCCCGGCGAGAACACCGTGGTTCTGATGGAATGGGGGGAGCAGATGGCCGCCGCCCTTGCCCCGGAACGTCTTGAGATCCATATCGATCGCCCGGCGCAACTTGTGCAAAACACCGATGAGCCGACCAGCGAAGGTACTAGAATCGTCACTTTGGTGCCTGTCGGCAGTGATTGGGCGCAACGAGCAGCAACTCTCGCAGGAAAGTGACAAGATATGGGCGTGAACGAAACGGTGCTGGTGATCGACACATCATATGGTTCCACAGTCGGTGTGGTGGGATATGACCCCATTGTGGAATCCGATTCGCGTACGCATGTCGAGAAGCTGCAGGTCAATATCGCCAAAGCCTTGGAGACTGCCGGCCTTGCCCCCAGTGATATCAGCGGTATCGTCACGGGCGTAGGGCCGGCGCCATTCACCGGCCTGAGGGCCGGCATCGTCGCGGCGAAGGCGATCGCCTTCGCCACAGGCGCCAAACTGGTTGGGCAGAATATTCTTGAGCCGCAGGCATGGTGGAACGCCGAACGCCATGGCAGCGCGGATGACGGACTGCGGGTTCTCACCCTTGCCGTGAATGATGCACGACGAAAGCAACTGTATTTCGAACTCTGCCAGCCTGCGTCACCGGACGCCGTCGCACATGACGCTCGGCCGTTGATCGCCATGGATATCGATTATCCGGCCAATATCGTCGAACGGGTCAATGATGCGGTTGCAGCCTATGAACGTCGATTCGACGGTAGGGTAGTGGTCGATGTCGTCGGTCATGGTGCGGCCAAGTACTCGGACGCATTGGCGTCGATCCAGCTGCTTGGCGATATCGTGGACGAATCCGTGCTCGACCAAGGCGCGCATGGTCTCGGCATTTTCGCTCGACGGTATGACGCCTGTGATATCGCTCGGGGTGAGTCTCCTGTCGAGCCTTTGTATCTGCGTCGCCCCGATGCCGAAGTGCCGAACCCGTTGAAGCATGTACTCGGTCACGGCGGCGTGAAGGCTGCACGATGATCGTCGATATTACCGAGCTTGACCGGGAACAGACGATTCGATCCATCAGCGCGTTGGAATCGGAGCTGTTCGGCAGAGGGGCATGGAGCGAGTCGGCTGTTCGTCAGGAGTTGGACGCCCCCGCCCGAACCTATGTCGTGGATATGGACGACCATGCCGGTATCCGTGGCTACGCGGGTTTCTGGTATGACGGTGACGATGCCGAACTCATGACCATCGGCGTCGGCAAAGCATATCAGCGGCAAGGAATTGCCGCAGCCCTGCTGAAACGGCTGATTCAGGAAGCCGATACGCAGGGTGCCGCACGAATGCTGCTCGAGGTAAGAGTGGACAATATGCCGGCATTGGCCTTATACCAACGATTCGGCTTCCAGCGTCTTGGATTGCGTAAGCGCTATTACCAGCCGGAAGGCATCGACGCTTACACCATGAGCCTTGACATAGCGCGACCCCATATTGCTGGATTCCAGTCCGCGAACACCGTACGGAAAGAAGGAGAAGAGCGATGAGCGAACCTGTTGTGCTCGGCATCGAATCCACTTGTGACGAAACGGCGGCGGCGCTTGTGCGTGGGCGTACATTGCTGTCCAACGTGGTTGCATCATCCATGCAGGAACACGCGCGTTATGGTGGCGTGATTCCCGAAATCGCGTCCCGCGCCCACGCCGAGGCGTTTGTGCCATGTGTAAGCAAGGCACTGGCCGATGCGAATATGACATTGCGGGACGTGGACGCGATTGCCGTGTCCGCAGGGCCGGGACTCGCCGGATGCCTTGCGGTCGGCGTTTCCGGTGCCAAAGCGCTTGCGTGGGCAAGCGGCAAACCGTTATACGGCATCAATCATGTCATCGGGCATATCGCCGTGACCCAACTGCAATTCGGCCCGGTTCACGAAAACACCATGGCATTGATTGTGTCGGGCGGGCACACCTCGCTGCTGCATGTAACCGATATCGCCCGCACGATTGATGTGGTCGGCACCACGCTGGATGACGCGGCGGGCGAGTGTTTCGACAAGGTGGCCCGACTATTGGGATTCCCATACCCGGGTGGGCCTCATATCGATCGTCATGCGCAGCATGGCAATCCTCAGGCCATCAAGGTGCCACAGGGGCTTACGCAGGGTCAGGCCGGTGCCAAGCACCCGTATGATTTCAGTTTTTCCGGTGTGAAGACAGCAGTGGCGCGTTGGGTGGAAGGCCAGCAGGCTCTGGGCCGCGAAATTCCCACCGATGATGTGTGTGCCTCGCTGGCGGATTCCGTGGCGACCGTTCTGGCGAAGAAGACGATGCGCGGATGCCGGCAGTATGATTCCGACACTCTGATCGTCGGCGGCGGTTTCTCCGCCAATTCGCAGCTGCGTGCCAAGCTTCTGGAATACGGCAGAAGCAATGGCGTGGATGTCCGCATCCCCGAGATCAGGCTGTGTACCGACAATGGCGCGATGGTCGCCGTGCTCGGCGCGAGCCTCGTAGAGGCCGGAGTGGCTCCCAGCGACCCCGATTTTTCCATTGATTCGGCCATGCCGCTTACCACAATTTCACTGTAAAACTCGATTAAACCCTTGTCGTACAAGGCAACACGCCGTGTGAAGCGTCGATTTGCACTTGCTTGAGCAGTGTGTATTATATGTGTCTTGTGCGCAAGGGAAACCTTGCAAGCAACATTCCCGCGTAGCTCAGTTGGCAGAGCGTCTGACTGTTAATCAGAATGTCGCTGGTTCAAGCCCAGCCGCGGGAGCTCAGAACGAGTTTCCTGCACAGGAAGGTTGTTCACAATTAAATATTCCCGCGTAGCTCAGTTGGCAGAGCGTCTGACTGTTAATCAGAATGTCGCTGGTTCAAGCCCAGCCGCGGGAGCCCATCGGAGGCCGTCGGCGTTATGCCGGCGGCCTTTTTGTTTCTCTTCGAATGCCGTATAAGCCAACAGCACCGGCATATTTTGCATCCTGGTGCCGCATAGCTGAGCGGCGTTTGCTTTTGTCGTGCCGAATGCCTATCGTGGCTGCTGTTGATAACCAGTCCAGGCCTGCACATTGGTACCGCGGGCCCCGATAGCAAAGGACACATCATGGCGCAAAGCTCCATCTCCATCACAGTCAACGGCGAAGCGAAGGAGGTGGAAGCAACCACCACCGGCGTCGAACTGTTCTCCGATGACAAGAACATCATCGCAGTGCGTTTGAATGGCGAACCGCGCGATCTGTATACGCCGCTTTCCGACGGCGACACCGTTGAAGGCATCGCCCTTGATTCCGAAGACGGCATCGCGATCATGCGTCACTCGGCAACCCATGTCATGGCCCAGGCCGTGCAGGAGATCTATCCCAATGCCAAGCTTGGCGTAGGTCCCGTGATCAAGGACGGCTTCTATTACGATTTCGATGTTGAGCAGCCCTTCACGCCGGAGGATCTGAAGAACATCGAAAAGCGCATGCAGCGCATCATCAAGTCCTCGCAGTCCTTCCGCCGTCGCGTGGTGACTGAGGAGGAGGCGCTGGCCGAGGAAGCCGATCAGCCGTATAAGATCGAGCTCATCAAGGACAAGGAAGCGCATCTGGATCCGGCTGCCGCAACCGAGGTCAGTGAGAAGGAACTGAGCTTCTACGACAATGTCGACCGCGACGGCAATGTGGTCTGGAAGGATCTGTGCCGTGGCCCGCATCTGCCGAACACCCGCTACATCAAGGCGTTCAAGATCGAACGTTCCGCCGCCGCGTACTGGCGTGGCAGCGAAGCCAACCCCATGCTGCAGCGCATCTATGGCGCGGCCTTCGCCACCAAGGAAGACCTCAAGGCATACCAGACCCGTCTTGAGGAGGCCGCCAAGCGCGATCACCGTAAGCTTGGCGCCGAGATGGACCTGTTCTCCTTCCCGGACGAGATCGGCCCCGGTCTGGCCGTGTTCCATCCGAAGGGCGCTGCGGTCATCAACGCCATGGAAGACTACTCGCGTGAGATGCATCGCAAGCATCACTACAGCTTCGTGCAGACCCCGCACATCACCAAGGGCGGACTGTACGAAACCTCGGGCCATCTGCATTGGTATAAGGACAGCATGTACCCGCCGATGCGTCTGGATGAGGAGAAGGACGAGAACGGCAATGTGACCAAGCAGGGCTTCGACTACTACCTGAAGCCGATGAACTGCCCGATGCACAACCTGATCTTCAAGTCCCGCCAGCGTTCCTACCGTGAACTGCCGCTGCGTCTGTTCGAGTTCGGCACCGTGTACCGCTACGAGAAGTCCGGCGAAGTGCATGGTCTGACCCGCGTGCGCGGTTTGACCCAGGACGATTCCCACATCTACTGCACTCGTGAGCAGATGAAGGATGAGCTGAAGAACCTGCTGACCTTCGTATTGGGGCTGCTGAAGGACTTCGGTCTGGACGACTTCTATCTGGAGCTGTCCACCAAGGACCCCCACAAGTATGTCGGTTCCGATGAGATCTGGGAGGAGGCCACCAATACGCTGGCCGAGGTGGCCAAGGATTCCGGACTGGAACTGGTTGACGATCCTTGCGGCGCCGCGTTCTACGGTCCGAAGATCTCCGTTCAGGCTCGTGACGCCATCGGCCGCACCTGGCAGGTGTCCACCATCCAGCTCGATTTCAATCTGCCTGAGCGCTTCCAGCTTGAGTACATCGCCGCCGATGGCACCCATCAGCGTCCGGTGATGATTCATCGTGCCCTGTTCGGCTCCATCGAGCGTTTCTTCGCCGTCCTGCTCGAGCATTACGCGGGTGCGTTCCCGGCATGGCTCGCTCCTGTCCAGGTGCTTGGCGTGCCGGTCGCGGACGAGTTCGCACCGCATCTGCAGAAGTTCATCGCCAGCCTTGAGGAGGAGACCGTCCGTTGCGAGATCGACCTGTCCGACGATCGCTTCGGCAAGAAGATCCGCAACGCCTCCAAGTCCAAGGCGCCGTTCATCCTCATCGTCGGCGAAGAGGATATGAACAACAATGCCGTGAGCTTCCGTTTCCGCGACGGCAGCCAGCTCAATGGCGTACCCGTCGACGAGGCCAAGGCCAACATCATGAAGGTCATCAAGAAGCGTGTCCAGGTGAACACGGTCGATGACTTCAAGGCCGCCATCGCCGACTGAATCCTGTGGCGCTAGGCGGCGTTGTCCGCAATGTCTGCTTAGCGCCATACAATCTTTTTCGTTTGTCAGTAATCGTTTATCTGCTAGGAGCATTATGTCCGGTCATTCCAAGTGGGCGACCACCAAGCACAAGAAGGCTGCCATCGACGCCAAGCGCGGCAAGCTGTTCGCCAAGCTCATCAAGAACATCGAAATCGCTGCCCGTCAGGGTGGCGGCGATCCCGACGGCAATCCGTCCCTGTACGACGCGATTTACAAGGCCAAGAAGGCTTCCATGCCGGCCGACAACATCAAGCGCGCCGTCAAGCGCGGCTCCGGTGAGGAAGCCGGCGGCGCCAACTACGAAGACATCGTGTACGAGGGCTATGCACCCGCTGGCGTCGGCCTCATCATCGAATGCCTGACCGACAACCGCAACCGTGCCGCGGCAGAGGTGCGTTCCACCCTGACCAAGGGTAACGGATCTCTGGCTACCAGCGGTTCCGTGTCCTTCAACTTCGAGCGTAAGGGCCAGATCGTGGTTCCCGCCGAAGGCGTGAACTTCGATGATCTGTTCGAGAAGGCCGCTGAAGCTGGCGCTGAGGACGTGAGCGATGACGGCGAGGTGTTCACCGTGGTCACCGGTCCGTCCGACCTGACTGAGGTGCGTAAGGCTCTGCAGGATGCCGGTTTCGATTACGATTCCGCCGATCTGGTCATGGCTCCGAAGAACGAGGTCGAGCTGAGCCTTGAAGACGCTCAGAAGGTCTCCAAGCTCATCGATAACCTCGACGATCTGGACGATGTGCAGAACATCTATTCCAACTGGACCGCTTCCGACGAAGTCATGGCTCAGCTGGATGAGGAGTAATCCTCGATGATTATTCTCGGCGTCGACCCCGGACTTACTCGTTGCGGGGTCGGCGTTATCGAAGCCGGCGCTTACCGCCGGCTTTCCTTTATTCATGTGGATGTGGTTCGTTCCGCGCCGGATGTGTCCCAGGATCTACGACTGCTTGCCATCTACAACGGGCTGGTCGAGAAGATGGATCGCTTCGTGCCGGATGTCGTTTCCATCGAGCGTGTGTTCGCGCAATCGAATCACAACACTGTACTCGGTACTGCGCAAGCGGCTGGATTGGCTATGCTCGCCGCTGCACAGCGAGGCATCCCCGTGGCGTTGCACACTCCGACCGAGGCGAAGCTTGCCATCACCGGCGACGGTCGTGCGCAGAAGATTCAAGTGGAACGTATGGTCACCCGTATCTTGAACCTGAACACCATGCCCACTCCGGCCGATGCCGCCGATGCGTTGGCCTTGGCCATATGCCATGCGTTGCGGCCGTCAGGCGCATTGCAGGGAGGGGAGCGCGAACAGCATCTCACCCCGGCACAGCGTCAGTGGGCTCAGGCGGCGCAGAAAACACGCCGACGTTCCTCGACGGATAGGGGAATGTAGCACCCAATACTGCATAATCCGCCAGACTCGTGTACACTGTCGAACAGTTGTTCGAATAGGGAGGCGTGATGATTGGTTCATTGCGAGGTACCGTCGAGATGGTCGATACCACCCAGGCGGTTATAGAAGTCGGCTCTGTGGGCTACGAGGTGCGTATGCCGTCGGCTGATCTGTCGCGTCTGCATACCGGTCAGGAGACTCGTGTCTGGACGTATCTGAACGTTTCTCAGGACGCCATTACCTTGTATGGTTTTCTGGATTCCTCGTCGAAGAAGATGTTCCTGCAGCTCATCAAGGTCAATGGTGTTGGCCCGAAAGTGGCTTTGTCGCTGCTTTCCACGCTTACCGCGAATGATCTGGCCAAAGCGGTGGCCGATAACGACGCGACCGCATTGGCCAAGGCTCCGGGTATCGGCAAGAAGGGCGCGCAGAAGATCATCCTCGAGTTGAAGGGGTCCATTAATTTGGAGGATCTAGTGGGGAAGGCTCCGCAATCGGGTGCCTCGACCGATCCGGGAGCCAAGCAGGTGGTGGAGGGGCTGATGTCTTTGGGCTGGCATCAGCAGGATGCGCAGTATGCGGTACAGGAGGCCTGCGAATCCAATGGCATTGCGATGCCGCTGTCGCAGGAGGATGTGCCTCAGGTGCTCAGACTCGCCTTAACTTCGTTGGATAGGGGACGGTGAAATGGCACAGCCTTACGAACAGGTGAATTCCGACGCCAATGAGGAATCGTTGCGTATGGTTTCCTCGCAGCCCATCGGGAACGAACCGGTCAGTGATGAGGAGTTGCGCCCGCATGTGCTCGATGGGTTCATCGGGCAGCCTCAGCTGAAAGCGCAACTGAGACTGTTCCTTGATGCGGCTCGCAAGCGGGAAACGCCACCGGATCATATTCTGCTGGCTGGCCCTCCGGGTTTAGGCAAAACAACGTTAGCCATGATTGTGGCTAACGAGCTTGAGGTTCCGATTCGTATCACCTCCGGACCGGCCATTCAGCATGCCGGAGACCTGGCGTCCATTCTCAGCTCGCTGGAACCCGGCGAAGTATTGTTCGTTGATGAGGTTCACCGTCTGCCGCGTGCTGCGGAGGAATTGCTGTATATCGCCATGGAGGATTTCCGTGTGGATGTGATGGTGGGCAAAGGGCCGGGCGCATCGTCGATTCCGCTGACGCTTCCACGTTTCACCATGATCGGTGCCACCACACGTGAGGGCATGCTGCCGTCCCCATTGCGCGCTCGTTTCGGTTTTACCGCGCATCTGGATTTCTACCCGCATGAGGAACTCGAAAAACTGGTGGAACGTTCCGCCGGCGTGCTCGGCCTTAGGATTGACCGTGAAGCGGCGCATGAGCTTGCACTGCGTTCCCGGGGCACACCTCGTATCGCTAACCGGCTGCTACGTCGCGTGCGAGACTGGGTCATCGTTCACGACCTGCCGCAGGCGTCGGCCGAAGATGTACGTCAGGCGCTTGCCCTGTATCAGATCGATGCCGAGGGGCTCGACCGGCTTGACATCGCCGTGCTGAACGCCATCGTCCGTAATTTCCAGGGTGGCCCGGTGGGGTTGAATACGCTGGCCGCGATGGTGGGAGAGGAATCGGAAACGGTGGAAACCGTATGCGAACCTTACCTGGTGCGCGAGGGGTTCCTCATCCGCACCCCGAAGGGACGCGTGGCGACTCCGAAAGCCTGGCAGCATCTCGGTATGCGGCCGAATGAGGATGATGTCAATAAGAGTTTCTAGTATTGCCTTTTGGATTACCGTTATCTTTAAAGGAGCTTATAGTGCAGTCCTCCCTGTTTCTCGGTGTTGTTATTATTGCCTTTTTCGGCATGATGATCTGGCAGTCCAAAAAAGCCAAGGAGCAACAGCAGGAGCGCAAGGATTTCCGTGCGAACCTTCAGCCCGGCACCGAAGTCATCACCATCGGGCAGGTCATCGGCAAAGTCGTTGAGGTCGACAATCAATACGACGAGATCGTCATCGATACCGAGGGCACCAAGATGCGTTTCGCACTGAATGCCATTGCTCGTGAATATGTTCGCCCGGCCTACGTTTCCGATGATGAAGTCGACGAGTACGGCAATCCGCTTCCCCAGAACGAGCTCGAAACCTCCGAAGAAGCCAAGACCGCTGATGGTGCTTCCGATGATGCGCAGAAGCCTGTCGACGCCGGCCAGTCCGTCGAGGCCAAGAACGATTGATGAGTGCGACGATGACCAGAAACAGCGACATCACCATCAAAGCACTGCGGGCAGTCGGTGAGGAAGACGCGGAATATCTCGTCTCGCTCATCGGATCGACGCCCGGGTTCCCCAAAGACGGCATCATCTTCCGTGATTTCATGCCGGTGCTTGCCGACGCCCGCGGATTGGATATTCTTCTGCGCGGCTTCGCGGCAGCGCTTCCCATCGACCCTAGCGATTTCGATACCGTTGCAGGTCTTGAATCGAGAGGTTTTCTTTTCGGGCCGGCTTTGGCGAGCAGATTCGGCAAAGGCTTCGTAGCCATTCGCAAGGCGGGAAAACTCCCTCCGCCTGTTTTCACGGAATCATATGATCTCGAATATGGTTCGGCCAGTGTCGAGATCGAGCAGAATGCCGTTCATCCCGGTGAGCGTGTGCTCATTGTCGATGATCTGATCGCCACTGGAGGCACTGCACGTGCCGGTGCCGATCTCATTGAAAAGGCGGGAGGGCATGTAGCAGGATTCAGCTTCCTTATGGAACTCGATGGGCTTAACGGATGCGCCAAGCTGTCCGAGGCTCCCATCAGCACCCTTATCGCAATGCCCGCCTGATAAGGCCGTATTGCATAGCAAAATCAAATACAGTAAGCCAGACACAACCAGGAATCGATCGCATCATGGATCTATACGAATACCAGGCGCGTCAATTGCTTGAGGAGCAGGGCATCCCCACTCCGAAAGGCATCTATGCGCAGAACTCACACGAAGTAGCGGAAGCCGCGGAGAAACTCGGCTATCCGAATGTCGTTAAGGCTCAGGTCAAAATCGGTCATCGTGGTCAGGCGGGTGGCGTCAAGCTTGCCAAGACCCGCGACGAGGCGATTCTGGCATCTGAAGAGATTCTGCCTATGACCATTCACAATCACAAGGTCAACGGCGTGCTTGTCGCCGAAGGCAAGAACATTCTGCACGAGTATTATGTCTCCATTTCCGTTGATCGATCTTCGCGAGACTTCGATGTGCTGGCGACGGCCAATGGCGGCACCGAGGTCGAGGAGATCGCCAAGGAGCATCCAGAATCCGTGAAGAGACTCCATATCGAGGCCTTGGCTGACTTCGATATGGAAGCCGCCCGCAAGATGGCCGAGAGCATCGGCTTCTACCATGCGGATGTGGATCAGGCTGCGGATATCCTGCTGAAGATGTGGCGCTGTTTCAAAGAGAACGATGCGACGCTCGTTGAAATCAATCCGCTGGCTAAGATCGGCGATCCGGATGACGAATCATCCAAGATGCTATGCGCGCTGGACGCGAAGATCTCGCTGGATGACAACGCCGCCTTCCGCCATGACGGGTGGAAGCGTTTCGACGATCCAATGGCCAATGACGAGCTCGAACGCCGAGCCAAGGAACATGGCCTGCATTACGTGCACCTTCATGGTCAGGTCGGCGTAATCGGCAATGGCGCCGGATTGGTGATGAGCTCCCTGGACGCCGTGTCCGGAGCCGGCGAGGATCTGGGGTCCAACGTCAAGCCCGCCAACTTCCTGGATATTGGCGGTGGCGCGTCCGCTGAAGTGATGGCGGCCAGCCTCGGAATCGTGCTCAGCGACCCGCAGGTGAAGTCGGTCTTCATCAACGTCTACGGCGGTATCACTTCGTGTGAGCAGGTGGCGCAGGGCATTCTCGAAGCGCTCGAGTCGCTGCCTTCCGTCAAGCCTATAATCGTTCGTTTCGACGGCAATGCCGCTGCGGAGGGACTGTCCATTCTGGGTGCTTCGAATAATCCGAACATTCATGTGGCAAGCACCATGGAAGAGGCGGCCTATGAGGCTGCACGCATCGCTTCATCGGCAAAGGAGGCCAACTGATGGCATTGTTCATCGAAGATGATGCCCCTGTTATCGTTCAAGGCATCACCGGGCATCAGGGTATGGTGCACACCGCACGAATGCTGAAGGCGGGAACCAATATCGTCGGCGGCGTCAATGCACGCAAGGCCGGTCTGGATGTTACCTATCCGGCGGCGCGCAATGGCGAGGACGCCACCATTCACGTTTTTGCGTCCTGTGCCGAAGCCAAGGCCGCTACGGGAGCGGTGGCCTCCGTGGTGTTCGTTCCGCCTCGATTCGCCAAGGATGCGGTGGTGGAAGCCATCGAAGCCGGCATTAAGCTCATCGTGGTCATCACCGAAGGCATTCCGGTGTCGGATTCGGCATATTTCGTAGAACTTGCGTTGCGCAACGGTGCACGCATCGTGGGGCCGAACTGCCCGGGACTTGTCACTTTCGCATCCTCCGAACAGACCCATGGCGTGAATCTCGGCATTATCCCCGATGGCATCGTCAAGCGTGGTCCGCTTGGACTGGTTTCCAAGTCCGGTACTCTCACCTATCAGCTGATGGGCGAATTGAGCGATATCGGTTTCACCGCATGTTTGGGAGCCGGAGGCGATCCGATCGTCGGTACCACGCTGGTCGAGGCATTGCAGGCGTTCGAAGCCGACGAGAACACCAAGGCGGTAATGATGATCGGCGAAATCGGCGGCAATGCCGAACAGGATGCCGCGCAGTGGGCCAGCGAACATATGACCAAGCCTGTGGTCGCTTACATCGCCGGATTCACGGCTCCTGAGGGCAAGCAGATGGGGCATGCCGGCGCCATTGTCTCCGGTGGCAAGGGCACTGCACAAGATAAGAAGGAAGCCCTGGAAGCCGTAGGCATTAAGGTCGGGCGTACGCCTGCGCAGGCGGCTGACTTCATGCGCAAGGCCATCGCAGCAATCCAGTGATCAAACTGATAAGGGTCCAACGGCATCAATGAAGAAGAAGACATCGGTTACCTCGATTTTCAAAGGAACCCTTGCAGCGGCAGGCGCATTGTTCATCTATGCCATACCGCTTGGCTGCTTCATCGCATTGATGCTGTTGGTCGTTTCCATGGAAGATGGCAGTGATGGTCTTACCGCCCTCACCGTATCGCTGACGGAAGGCATGGTGTTGCTTTCGCAAGGCGTGCCATTCACTTTCGGTACCATCACAATGGCGATTATGCCGCTGACGCTTAGCGTTCTTCTTATTGCACTGATCGCCCAGTGTCTGAAAAAAGCCGGTCCGAAAGCTGACGTATGGCTTTCCGGGTTGCTGGCATGGGTGTTGCTTAATCAGTTCTGCATCAGATTCACCCACATGCCGATTCATACCGACAATCTGTCTATTGCCGGCAAATCTGCTGTGATCTGGCTGCTGGGTACTGCACTGGCCATCATCTCATCGACTGCGCAGACAAGGAAGCTTCGCGATATATGGCGCAAGCAGATTCCTCAAGGCGTGCGCTCCGTCTTCGTCGTATCGGTCACGGTATCACTAGCAGTAGTGACATTGATGCTGCTTATCGGGCTGATCGCGGTCATCGCATGGGTGGTGAACGGCAATGCATCCGTGAACAAGCTGTTTGAACTTACCAATATGCATACCGGCTCACGGATCATGACATCCATCTCATACCTGGCATGGTTGCCGAATATGGTGATTTGGGCGATTTCCTGGATTACCGGAGCCGGTTTCGCCATCGGCGATCTGGGTACGTTCACATTATGGGTAGGGCAGTCCACCAATCTGCCGCCGTTGCCATTGTTCGGCATTTTCCCAAGCCCGGTTTCGGATTCGGGAACACGTCTTGCCCTGCAAATGTGCATCCCAATGGCATGCGCTTTGTCGGCCATCACGGCGATGCTGTTCGGCCCGCTGAAGATTCGTCTTCCGCAGCAAACAGAACGCCATGAGACTCGGCATCTTGTCTCGCTCATGATTCGCCATGCACTTATGCTATGCGGCGCGGCCATCATTATCCTGCTGCTGTCATGGGGCATGTTCGCCGTTTCGAACGGTGCGTTGGGGGAGAAGCATCTTGCGACGGTAGGCGTGGATGTCGTGGCTTCGATGCGCATGGTCGGCTGGGCAATTCGTCAGGGATTCATCGCGGCATGGCTGGTTGCAGTCATCGCCGTTGCACTACTGTATGGCATCCGTTGGCTTCTGGCATCCAGACGGAACGCTTCGGATGATTCCATGCCAACACAGATTTCATTGCAAACAACAGCAAGGGAGGAAAACGATGACAGCAAGTCGTCCGATTAAGAGGGCGCTGGTCTCGGTCTTTCACAAGGAAGGCATCGAGACTCTCGCCAAGGCTTTCGTCGAAGCCGGTACCGAAGTGGTTTCCACCGGCTCCACCGCAAAGCGTTTGGCCGAACTAGGCGTAACCGTCACCGAGGTAAGCGAGGTCACCGGTTTCCCCGAGTGCCTGGATGGCCGTGTCAAAACACTCGACCCGCATATCCACGCGGGTATTCTCGCGGATATGACCAACCCGGATCATGCCGCCCAGTTGGAGCAATTCGGCATCAAGCCGTTTGATTTGGTGGTTGTGAACCTGTATCCGTTCGCCGATACGGTGCGTTCCGGCGCCAATGAGGCCGATACGATCGAGAAGATCGATATCGGCGGGCCTACGATGGTTCGTGCCGCCGCCAAGAACAGCGCCACTGTCGCCATCATCACCGATCCGGCCGACTATGCGCTGGTTGCCGGCCGCATCAGCAATGGAGAAGGCTTCACACTCGAAGAACGTCGTTGGCTTGCAGGCAAGGCCTTTGCCCACACCGCTTCCTACGACGCCACCATCAATGAGTGGACCGCCAAGCATTGGCCGAAGCCTTCCACGGTGGAGCCCACGGAGGAGGAGAACGAGACGCCGGTGAATGAAACCGTGTTCCCCGCCACCTTCACTCGTACGTGGGATCGCTCCCATATGCTGCGCTATGGCGAGAACAGCCATCAGCAGGGTGCGTTGTATCTCGACCCGCTCAACCAGACTGGCTTCGCCCATGCCGAACAGCTGGGTGGCAAGCCTATGAGCTACAACAATTATGTGGATGCCGATGCCGCTTGGCGTGCCGCGTGGGACATGGCTCCGGCCATCGCCGTTGCAGTGGTCAAGCATAATAACCCATGCGGTTTGGCCATTGGCGCGACTGCCGCCGAAGCACATAAGAAGGCCCATGCCTGCGATCCGATGAGTGCCTATGGCGGCGTCATCGCGTGCAACACCACCGTCACGCTTGAGATGGCGGAAAGCGTGCGCCCGATTTTCACCGAAGTCATCGTGGCACCGAACTACGAGCCTGAAGCGCTGGAACTGTTGCGTACCAAGAAGAAGAATCTGCGTATTCTCAAGGTCGCCGAACCGGCAAATCCGAAGACGCAGTTCCGTCAGATCGAAGGCGGTCTGCTGGTGCAGCAGCCGGATCTCATCAACGCCCCCGGCGACAACCCCGATGCATGGAAACTCGTGTCCGGCGAACCTGCTGACGAGGCCACGCTGAAGGATCTCGTATTCGCATGGCGCGCCATCCGCTGCGTAAAGTCGAACGCCATTCTTATCGCGCATAACGAGGCCACTGTCGGCATCGGCATGGGTCAGGTCAACCGTGTAGATTCCTGTCATCTTGCCGTAGATCGTGCCAATACGCTGGCCGACGGTAAGGATCGCGTCACTGGTTCCGTTGCGGCATCCGATGCGTTCTTCCCGTTTGCGGACGGCGCCGAAGTGTTGATGAACGCCGGCGTGAAAGCCATTGTGCAGCCCGGCGGCTCCATTCGAGATGAAGAGGTCATCGAAGCGGCCAAGAACGCCGGCGTGACCATGTATCTCACCGGAACGCGCCACTTCCTGCACTGATTCTGCCGATTCGTCCATCCGCGCAAACGGTGGATTACCAGGTATTAGGCTCAGCCCATTTGCCGATATTATGGGCTGAGCCTAATATTGTGCCCACATGACGTATCCAGTCATATCAATAATCATCGAACACCAGCAAGGGGAGCAATGCACGATCATCCGTTCGTCAGTGAAGCCCATGAGGGCAAACCATGGTTTGAATGGTGCGTTGCCATCATCGTTGTTATCTCCGGCATCGTCGCCGCATTTGGATATACAACGGCCGCCACGGTATCGATTTCCGTGACGGCCATCGTATCTGGCTTAGTGCGCTTGATTCTACGCGAAAAAAGCCCTTGGAAAGTGCGTTCAGTCGCGTTCGACTCCATTATCGGAATCTGTCTTGGCGTCGGACTGCTCGTCACGTACTTCAGCTTCTGACTCCTGCGTTGTCTCGGTGTCGATATCCGCAGCTTCCTTCTCCGAGGCTTCCACGGATTCGCCCTGATCGGCATTCGCCTCGTCATAAGCGTTCAGCTGCGCGGGATCGTCGCCCTTCTTGGGCATTTTCACCATCATGGCCAGAGCAACCACTGCGGCGGCCAATACCGGGCACACCCAGAACAGCCATAGCTGAGTCAATGGGTTCTGAGTAAGACCTTGGTTGTAGGCAAACAGCGCGATGCCGGTGGATCGTGCGGGATTGAGGGAAGCCGCGGTGACGGGGAATGCGACAACCGTGCCGAACCCGTACACAATGCCCATGTATGCGGCGTAGTTCTTTGAACCATACTGGGTCATCGCCACTGCGATGATGACAAGTGAAGTCACGATCTCCACTGCGGCGGCCTGGCTGACGGAGAAGTTCAGACCGTACTGCTGCAACGTGGTGTATGCAATGGAGCCCTTGTCAAAACCGTTGACCGCGGTGGTCAGCCACTGCTTGGCGGTAATGGTGCTGGAAACAGGAAGCAGGGACTTGATCAGCAGACCGGCCAACGCGCTGCCGAGCACCTGGAAAATGATGTAGAGAATGCCATCCAGGACCTTGGTCTTACCGGTAAGCATAGCGGCCACGGTAATCGCGGGGTTGAACTGGCCGCCGGAAATCCTGCCGAGGAAGAGGATCACCGCCATATAGGCCAGACCGGTGCCGATGGCGATATAAGCGAGATTGAGACTGAAGACGATGGAGCCGAATGTGCAGAGCACATAAACGGCGAAACACACGATGAACGTGCCCAGCAGCTCCGCGCCGATGCGCAAAGGCAACGGGCTTTCATGCTCGACTGTTTCAGGTAGCACATCCTCCGAAGGGACGGTTGTAGGAGATGTCATGTCAATCCTTCGATTAATACTGTAGTAATGCTGTAACGGGCGCAAAGCCCGTCTGAACGGCTGCCAGTTTAGCAGCATCCGTCAGGTACGGTAGCATAGAAAAGTTGGAAAACCCTTATAGGCCACGTTGGGAGAACGATGCCAAACGCATATTCCCGTGCCAGGAAGGCACACGACAATAATCAAGAAGGCATTCGCCTGCAGAAGCTGCTTGCACAGGCCGGATTCGGTTCCCGCCGCAAATGCGAGCAGATGATCACCGATGGGCGGGTGGAAGTGGACGGCGAGCTGGTCACCGAACTCGGCACCCGTGTCGATCCGACGCATCAGCAGATCCGTGTCGACGGTTCGCGCGTCCGTATCAGCAACAAGCACATCACCCTCGCCTTGAATAAGCCTCGCAAGGTGTTGTCCGCCATGGACGATCCGAAGGGCCGCTACACGTTGCGCGACATCGTCGGAGACAAGTACGAGCGCATCTTCCACATGGGTCGCTTGGATTACGATTCCGAAGGCCTGATCCTGATGACGAACGACGGCGAGTTGAGCCAGCACGTCATGCATCCCAAGTACGAGGTGGAGAAGACGTATATCGCCACGTTGGAAGGGCGAATCTCCGGCACGGTGTGTCGTCGACTGGTCACCACAGGCGTGCAGCTTGACGACGGTTGGATCAAGCTTGACCGTTGTGCGATCATCGACGCAACGCACGATACGACAATCGTCAAGGTTGTGCTGCATTCGGGCAAGAACCGTATCGTCCGTCGTATCTTCGGATCCATCGGCTTCCCTGTAAAGCGCCTGGTACGTACGCAGATCGGCCCGATTAAGCTTGGCGATCTGAAATCCGGTTCCTACCGTGTATTGAGCCAGACTGAGGTCCGTTCGCTGTCCAAGGAGGTCGGACTGTGATTCGTGTTGCCATTGACGGTCCCGCCGGCGTAGGCAAATCCTCTACGTCCAAAGCGTTGGCCAAGTATTTTGGATTCGCATACCTCGATACTGGCGCCATGTATCGTGCCTGCGCATGGTGGTGCCTGAAGCAGGGTATCGATCTGGACGCCGAGCAGATCGATGAGCGAGTGGTCACCGAAACGGTGGGAGAGTTCTTCACCGGCGACCATTTCGATATCAGCGTCGATCCCGATAAGCCAGCCGTAAGCGCGGACGGTGAGGATATCTCCGAGGCGATTCGTTCCTCCGAGGTGTCCACCCATGTTTCGAAGGTGTCGAACATCATTCCGGTACGAAACGTACTCATCGCCGCGCAGCGAGCCTATATCGCGCGCGAGGAATCGGCTGATTCCTTCTCCGGCGGCCTGGGCGTTGTGGCCGAAGGGCGTGACATCACCACGGTCGTCGCCCCCGATGCGGAGGTCCGCGTTCTTCTGACGGCCCGTGAGGAAGTGCGTCAAGCCCGCCGTTCCGGCCAAAGCACAGCCGGCGTGGGTGCGGAGGATGTTGCCGCACGCGATCGTATGGACTCCAAGGTAACGAGTTTCATGACCGCCGCAGATGGTGTTACCACCGTCGACAATTCGGATATGGACTTCGAGCACACGCTTGACGTACTTATCGATATGGTCGAAAACGCCATCGAAGAACAGGAATACGAGCGTTACGCCGCCAATCTTGAGGACTATGAGCTGGATGAGGGCGATGAGGCGCTGATCTCCAACACCAACCGTGATGACTCTTCCGATAACGGTAAGGGCAAGTCGGTCGGCGTGCTTGCCATCGTCGGCCGCCCGAATGTGGGCAAGTCCTCGCTGGTCAACCGTATTCTCGGCCATCGTGTCGCCGTCGTGGAAGACACCCCGGGTGTGACTCGAGATCGTGTCAGCTACGATGCGGAATGGGCAGGCACCGATTTCAAACTGGTGGATACCGGCGGCTGGGAGGTCGACGTCGAGGGCATCGATTCCGCCATCGCCTCGCAGGCCGAAGTGGCTGTAAACCTTGCCGATGCCGTCGTACTCGTGGTGGACGGGCAAGTCGGTTTGACCAATACCGAGGAACGTATCGTCAAGATGCTGCGTGCTTCCGGTAAGCCGGTCACGCTGGCGGTCAATAAGATCGACGATCGTGAAAGCGAATATCTCGCCGCTGAATTCTGGAAGTTGGGGCTTGGCGAGCCGTATGCCGTTTCCGCCATGCATGGCAGAGGAGTAGGCGAGCTGCTTGATGCCGCCATCGATTCATTGAAGAAGGCTGAGAAAACCTCCGGCTATCTCACGCCTTCGCATTTGCGTCGTGTGGCTCTGGTCGGCCGCCCGAATGTGGGCAAGTCCTCGCTGCTTAACCAGCTGGCCAACGAGGAACGCACCGTGGTCAACGATTTGGCAGGTACCACCCGTGATCCGGTCGATGAAATCGTGTCGATGGACGGCGAGGATTGGCTGTTTATCGATACGGCGGGCATCAAGCGTCGCCAGCATAAGCTTAAGGGCGCGGAATACTATTCCTCGCTGCGCACGCAGGCCGCGATTGAACGTTGTGAGCTTGCTTTGGTGTTGTTCGATGCGTCCGTGCCGATTTCGGATCAGGATCTGAAGGTGATGAGCTCGGCCGTCGATGCAGGCCGTGCCATCGTTCTGGTGTTCAACAAGTGGGACGCCATGGACGAGTTCGACAAGCAGCGTCTTGAACGTCTGTGGGCCACCGAGTTCGATCGTGTCACCTGGGCGCAGCGTGTGAACATCTCTGCCAAAACCGGATGGCACACCAACCGTCTGACCCGTGCCATGCGTGAAGCCTTGCAGTCGTGGGATACTCGTGTCCCCACCGGTAAGCTCAACGCCTTCCTGGGGCAACTGCAGGCAGCTCACCCGCATCCGCTGCGTGGCGGCAAGCAGCCACGCATCCTTTTTGCGACGCAGGCTTCCACCAGACCTCCGCGTTTCGTGATTTTCGCCACCGGATTCCTGGAGCATGGCTACCGCCGATTCATCGAGCGTTCTTTGCGTGAGGAGTTCGGTTTTGAAGGTTCGCCGATTCAGATTTCGGTGAATATCCGAGAAAAGAAGAAGCGCAAGTAGCGTTCTTAAGACGGCGTGGCACACATGCTCCAGCACACGCGCCACGCCGTCTTTTTGCGGAACGGAGAGTTTGTGCTAAATTAACTATTCGGTGCTCATGCACCATCGGGCCGTAGCGCAGTTTGGTAGCGCACTTGACTGGGGGTCAAGGGGTCGCGGGTTCAAATCCCGCCGGCCCGACTGAAAACCCCGTCATTCCAACGTTTTCAGAACATCGGAATGACGGGGTTTTTTCGTATTGTGGCAGTTTTGCGGCAGTGAACTACGGCAACTGCCCGAAAATCAGGCCGTCGCCTCCCATGACAGGACGGCGACATGCCGCTCGAAGTCGGCCCGCGCGTTACCCAGCGAATGGCCCCGCCCGTTCACCGTCAGACCGTCCGTCAGCGGCAGCGGCCTGACCCTCCTTACGTGGCGTCTCCGCGCAGCGCAGGCCATGCCCCTCGCCGTCGCGTCCCACAGGCGGTCGCGCGCCGCATCGTCCATGTCGGCCGTGACCCCCGCCCGGTAGGGGAGCGCCACGCGCAGCTGGTCCTGCGGGAAGCCCTTCACGTCCTCCGGGAATCGGCTCGGCGACCAGCAGCGCTGCATGCGGAACCGGTCCGCCCCGGTCGGCATGCGTTTCGTGCGCTTCACGTACATCTCGTCGCCGTACTCCAGGCATTCGGCCGCCATGGCGTCCGACGCGTCGGCGAATCCCATCATCCCGAACCACTCGGCCAGACGGCCCAGCGTCTTCTTCGTCTCCTTGTCCATGCGCCGTCCGATGCGTCCCTTTGAAAGGCGGGTGACGCATAGCCGGATGCGTGAAAGACAAACCGACTATGATAAGCCTGTTCTCCGGCTACGGCGGGCTTGACCTGGCCGTCCAGCGGGCGCTCGGCGGCGCGAGGGTCGTCGCCGTGTCCGACATCGATATGGGCCCGAACGCCGTGCTCGCCCACCGCTACCCGGGCGCGCCGAACCTGAAGGACATCACCCGGATAGACTGGCACGCCCTGGGCCACGTGGACATCATGGCGGGCGGCTTCTGCTGCCAGAGCGTATCCACCGCCGGACGCCGCGCGGGGCTCAAGCGCGGCACGCGCACCGGACTGTGGTTCAACTACGCGGAGGGCATCCGCATCTGCCGCCCGGGGCTCGTCGTCGCCGAGAACGTCGGCGGACTGCTGTCCGCCCCATCCGTGTGCGACGAGGACGACCGGCGCTGGCCCCGACGCGCCGGACTCCTCGAAAAGGCCGGCCTGTGCCACTGCCGCACGCCCGACACCCACGTGGACGGATTCATGCCCCCGGACCAGTCGAGGGAGGCGGCGGACACGCCCGCGGCCGCCTATCTGAAATACGACGGCGACGGCCCCGACCCCGCCGACCTGACGTGCGCCGCATGCGGCCTGCACGTCTACGAGATGGCCGACGGACGCCCGGTCGCCGACGACGCGCGGCTGGGCGGGCGGCTGACGGAGCCGACCATGCGTGCGC